>Ga0164243_10007833_pt1 | contig 15876 bp, 13 predicted proteins | sample OricompcompostOP_FD_108781 | JGI IMG/M metagenome (GOLD analysis project Ga0164243, IMG submission 108781) | Organic Plus compost microbial communities from Emeryville, California, USA - Original compost - Organic plus compost (OP) | ecosystem: Engineered > Solid waste > Mixed feedstock >...
GGGCCGGCATCCACCGGCGAGCGCGGCGGGCCTCCGCTCAGCGGGATCCCGATTGACCCGCCCAAGTCACGAACCCACACTGTGTGCGTGCTGCTCACGCAACTCGAGTACTTCGTCGCCCTGGCGAAGGAGCGGCATTTCGGTCGGGCCGCCGACGCCTGCCATGTCAGCCCCTCCACACTCTCCGAGGGCGTGCAGAAGCTGGAGGTGGAGCTCGGAGTGCGCCTCGTACGTCGCGGTCACGCCTTCGAGGGGATAACCCCCGAAGGCGAGCGGCTGCTGCCCTGGGCCCGGCGGATGGTCGCGGACCAATCCGCCCTGCGCGACGCGGCGCGCGCGATGGACTCGGCGCTGACCGGCACGCTGCGCATCGGCACTGTCCCCTCCGCCACAGCGAGCACGGCCCGACTCATCGACCGCTTCGCCTCCGCGCACCCGCGGGTGGCGGTCCAGCTGGAGACGGGCCTTCCCTCCGAGGAGATCACCCGGCGGATCCTGCGCTTCGAGCTGGACGCGGGGGTGCTCTACCCCGTCCAGGAGCCCGAGCCCGATCTCACGGTGGCGCTCCTGTACCAGGAGCGCCAGCGCGTCGTGATGAGCGCGGAGCTCGCGGCGGGGCGGCGCAGCGTCTGCGCCGCGGAGCTCGCCGCGCTGCCGCTGGGCCTGCTCAGCGCGAGCATGCGCGGGCGGCAGAGCCTGGACGAGGCGCTCGCCGAGCGGGGCATCGCGCTCCAGGCGCAGGTGACGGCGGATTCCGTCGAGGCGCTGCTCGCCCTCGTCGCCACGGGCCGCTGGGCAGGGGTGCTGCCGCTGCCGCCGTGGGCGCCTGCGGTCCTACCCGGCGGAACCCGGGCACTGGAGCTCGTGGAGCCCACGGTCATCGCCCCCGTCGTGCTCGCTGCGCTGGGCGCCGAGCCCATGTCCGTGCTCGCCCGCGCCCTCATGCAGCTGGCTCGCGACGGCGAGCAGCGCACCGCGGAGCGCTGACGCCCCTCCTCGATCGGCGTCGTCGCAGAGCCGTCCGGCGCCGCCTGTTGGACGACTCTCCCGCACCGCGTCAGGCTGGCAGCGTCCCCGAGGAAGCTGAGGCAATCCCATGGCGAAAGTGCTGCTCGTCCTGTACCCGGACCCGACCACGGGGTTCCCGCCGACGTACGCGCGCGACGCGATCCCGGCGATCGAGAAGTACCCGAACGGTCAGACGCTGCCCACGCCGAGCGCGATCGACTTCACCCCCGGCGAGATGCTCGGCAGCGTCTCCGGCGAGCTCGGCCTGCGGAGGTTCCTCGAGGACGCTGGCCACACCCTGGTCGTGACGAGCGACAAGGAGGGCCCGGACAGCGTGTTCGAGCGCGAGCTGCCGGACGCTGACATCGTCATCTCGCAGCCGTTCTGGCCCGCCTACCTCACGCCCGAGCGGCTGGCGAAGGCCGAGAGGCTCAAGCTCGCGATCACGGCGGGCATCGGCTCTGACCATGTCGACCTCGCCACGGCCATCGAGCGGGGCATCACCGTCGCGGAGGTGACCTACAGCAACAGCATCGGGGTCGCCGAGCACACGGTCATGCAGGTGCTCGCCCTCGTGCGGGACTACATCCCCCAGCACAAGATCGTCGCCGAGGGCGGGTGGAACATCGCGGACGCGGTGCAGCGCTCCTATGACCTGGAAGGCATGGACGTCGGCGTCTTCGCGGCCGGCCGCATCGGCCGTGCCGTCATCGAGCGCCTCGCGCCCTTCGGTGTCAAGCTGCACTACACGGACCGCTACCGTCTGCCGGCGGAGTTCGAGAGGCAGCACGGCCTGACCTTCCACGAGGACATCCGCAGCCTCGTGACGGGCATCGACGTGCTCACGGTGCATGCGCCGCTGACCGACGAGACGCGCGGTCTGCTGGACGACGAGCTGCTGTCGACCATGCGCCGGGGGGCGTACATCGTGAACCCGGCTCGGGGTGCGATCGCGGACCGCGACGCGATCGTTCGCGCCCTGGAATCCGGCCAGCTTGCGGGCTATGCGGGAGACGTATGGTTCCCGCAACCGGCCCCGGCCGACCACCCCTGGCGCACCATGCCGCACCACGGCATGACACCGCACACCTCCGGCACCTCACTGCCCTCGCAGGCGCGCTACGCTGCTGGCACGCGCGAGATCCTGGAGAGCTGGTTCGCCGGCACCGCGATCCGCCCGGAGTACGTCATCGTCGAGGGCGGCAGGTACGCGGGCACCGGCGCGCACTCCTATGCCAACACGCAAGACGAGAAGAAGTAGCATCCTCGATCACCTCGACCGGCTCGCCCGCGGGCGGGTCATCCATGAGACCGTGACGGGCTGGGCGGATCCCGGAGAGATGTTCGCCCAGCTCTTCGCGTCGTCGCCGCACGCCTTCTGGCTGGACGCCGGGCCGGAGGCGGATATGGGCTGGTCGCTGCTCGGCTCGCTCGGCCCGGAGGGGGTGCTCGCCCTCGGCGATCCCGCCGTCGGCGAGGTCGAGCTGTACCGCCCCGGCACCGGCGAGCGGTTCCGCATGACGGGCTCGGTGCTGGAGCTGCTCGACCGCGGCATCCCGGCCGCGCCTGCCGCGGCCCCAGCGTGCGAAGCACCGCCGGCCGGCGAGCGAGCGGGCCACGAGGCCCCGTTCCGGCTGGGCTGGGCCGGCTGGATCGGCTACGAGACCGGTGCGGCCGCACTGGGCGTGCCGATCGCTGCCGGCTCGGGTCCCGACTCGGCGCTGCTGTACGCCGACCGTCTCGTCGCCTTCGACCACGAGCGCCGCGTGATCCTGCTGTCGGCGCTCACCGCGCCGGAGGCGCCGACAGAGGCGCAGGAGGAGTGGCTGCTGCACGCGCGCTCGGTCCTGTCCGCGCTCCCCGAGCCCGGCGCCGGTGACGCCCCCGCGGACCCGTCCGACGCTCCGGCGGGGGCGCCTGTTCGGCTCCGGCATGACCGCGAGGACTACCTGCGCCTCATCGAGCAGTGCCGCGAGCGCATCCGCCGCGGCGACGCGTACCAGCTGTGCCTCACCAACCGCTTCGAGACGACCGCGACGGAGGACCCGTTGGCCGTCTATCGCCGTCTGCGGCAGGAGAGTCCCACGCCCCGCGGAGGTTTCCTGCGCGCCGGCGCCGTCAGCGTGCTCAGCTCCTCCCCCGAGTCCTTCCTCAGCGTGACGCCCGGCGGGCGCGTGCGCACCCGTCCCATCAAGGGCACGCGGCGGCGCGGCTCCACCGAGGACGAGGACCGTCGCCTGCGCCGCGAGCTCGCAGAGGACGCCAAGGAGCGCGCCGAGAACGTCATGATCGTCGACCTCATGCGCAACGACCTGAGCCGCGTCGCCGTACTCGGCTCCGTGGAGGTCGAGGAGCTTTTCGCCGTCGAAGCGTACCGCACGGTGTTCCAGCTGGTGAGCACGGTCGGTGCGCAGCTCGCGGCCGACGTCACGAGGGGCGACGTCGTACGGGCGACCTTTCCGGGCGGCTCGATGACCGGCGCGCCCAAGGAGAGCGCGATGCGCATCCTGCACGGGCTGGAGGGGGCGCCGCGCGGACCCTATGCGGGCGCCTTCGGCTTCCTCTCCCGCGACGGCGCGATGGAGCTCAGCATGACGATCCGCTCGATCGTCCTGCGCGACGGCGTCGCCGTCGTCGGCGCAGGCGGAGGCATCACCGCGCTGTCCGATCCGGCCTTCGAGTTCGAGGAGTCGCTGATCAAGGCCGCGCCGCTGCTGGCAGCCCTCGGCGCCGCCGCGCCTTGCCCCAACAGCCGCCCGTGACGGCGGAGGAGGTGTACGCGGCGCTTCTCGCCCGCGCAGGGCGAGGGCCTGCGGAGCGGCGCCTGGACGCGATCGCCCGCGTCCTGGAGCTGCTCGGCCGGCCGGACAGGCGCTTCCGCTTCATCCACATCACCGGCACGAACGGCAAGACGAGCACGAGCCGCATCGCCGCGTCCGTGCTGCAGGCTCACGGTCGCCATGTGGGCCTGTTCACCAGCCCGCACCTGTCCCGCTTCACCGAGCGCATCGTGGTGGCGGGCAGCCCGGTCGAGGAGTCGCTGCTCGTGCGCGCATGGATCAGCACGCAGGCCGCTATCGAGGAGGTCGATGCGGAGCTGACGCGGGAAGGCCGCCCCCCGGTGACCTTCTTCGAGGCCCTGACCGCCCTGGCCTACCGTTGCTTCGCCCGCGCGGGCGTCGAGCTCGCCGTGGTCGAGGTGGGTGTCGGGGGTGCATGGGACGCGAGCAACGCCGCCGACGGGGAGGTCGCCGTCGTCGCGCCGATCGCACTGGACCACGCCGAGCGGCTCGGCTCGACCGTGGCGGAGATCGCGGCAGTGAAGGCCGGGATCGTCAAGGCGGGGGCAACCGTCGTCTCGGCCCGGCAGGAGGGCGAGGCCGCCGCCGTGCTCGCAGATCAGGCGCGCCGGCAGGGCGCCGGCCTGCTCCTGGCCGGGCGGGACTTCGACGCGCTGCCGGCCGCGCCGGCGGTGGCGCACGCGGCGCTGCGTGGCGCCGCGCCGGTCTCCCAGCTGGTCACGCTGTGGGGGCCCTTCGGCCGGATCGCGGACGCCGAGCTCCCGCTCCTCGGCGCACACCAGGCCGAGAACGCGGCGCTCGCGATGACCGCCGCGCACCTCCTGCTGGGCCCGGAGGGCACGAACCTGGCCGCCGCGCGCACGGGCCTGCGGGAGGCGTCCTCGCCGGGCCGCTTCGAGGTGCTCGCGGGAAGCCCGCTCGTCGTCGCGGACGCGGCGCACAACCCTCACGGGGCGGGCACTCTGCGGCGCACGGCGGAGTCCTGGGAACGGGCGAGCGAGTTCGCCCTCGTCCTCGGTGTGCTGCGCGACAAGGACGCCGGCGGCATCGTGCGCGAGCTCGCGCCCCTGGCAGGGCTCCTCGTGGCGACGCGTCCCGCCTCGGAGCGCGCGCTTCCCGCGGAGGAGCTCGCCGCGCTCGCGGGCTCGGTCCGCCCCGACATCCCCGTCCTCGCCGCCCCGTCGGCCGAGAGCGCGATCGCGCTGGCGCGGGACTGGGCCGGGGCAGGCTCAGGGCGGGCAGTCCTCGCAACCGGCTCGATCGCCCTGGTCGGCGAGGTGCGTGAGCTGCTGCGCGGCGCCCCGCTCGCCCCGCCGCGCTGAGCGGTCGCGGCGGGGCGACCGGTCAGCCGGCGACGAGGGCCAGTGACTCCTGGATCCGCTTCGCGAGCGACTCCGCGTCCAGCCCGAAGCGCCGGACGAGCTCCTTGGGCGGTCCCGACTCGCCGAAGCGGTCATCCACGCCGAGGCGGATCACGCGCGTGGGCAGCCGCTCGGCCAGCGACTCGGCGACCGCTCCACCCAGTCCCCCGACACGCTGCCCCTCCTCGACGGTCACGATGAAACCGGTCGCCTCGGCCAGGGCGACGATCGCCTCGTGATCCAGCGGCTTGATCGTCGGCACGTGCAGCACAGCGGCGGAGACGCCCTCCTGCTCCAGCAGCGCGGCGGCGCTGAGGGCCTCCCGCGTCATCGTTCCGGTGGCCACGATGCCCACGTCACTGCCCTCGCGCAGGCTCAGAGCCTTGCCGATCTCGAACTCGCCGTAGCTGTCGAAAACCGCGTTCGTGGCGTCCCTGGCCAGGCGCAGATACGCCGGCCGCGAGTCGGCGGCGATGGCGCGCGTGGCTGCCTCCGCCTCGCGCGCATCCGCAGGCGCGACGACGACCATGTTCGGCAGCACGCGCATCAGGGTGATGTCCTCGAGCATCTGGTGTGTGGCGCCGTCGGGGCCCACGTTGAGCCCGGCGTGCGAGCCGACGACCTTCACCGGCTGGTCGTTCAGGCACGCCGTCGTCTTGATCTGCTCCCAGTTGCGGCCCGGGCTGAACGCGGCATAGCTGCTCGTGAAGGGGATGAAGCCGGCGTGAGCGAGACCGGCGGCGACCGTGACGAGGTTCTGCTCGGCGACGCCGACCTCGATGAACCGCTCGGGGTGGCGCTGGCGGAACAGATGCATCTGGGTGCTCTCGGTGAGGTCGGCGCAGAGCGCGACCACGCGCTCGTCCGCATCTCCCGCGGCGGCGAGCCCGCGCCCGAAGCCCATCCGGATCGGCTCCGGCGAGCCCTCCGCCTCTGCCAGGGTGAAGGCCGTCATCGCTGCACCGCCAGTTCCAGCTCGGCCAGGGCGGCATCCCGCTCCGCCGCTGTCGGCGGCTTGCCGTGCCACTTGTAGTCGGACTCCATGAAGGACACTCCCTTCCCGGGGATGGTGTGCGCGACGAGCACCGTGGGCCGGTCCGCCTGAGCGCGCGCGAAGGCGAAGGCGCCCAGCAGCGCCTCGATGTCGTGGCCGTCCACGTCGAGCGCGGTCCAGCCGAAGGCGCGGAACTTCTCGGCCAGGTCGCCCAGCGGCATGACGTCCTCGGTGGATCCGTCGATCTGGATGAAGTTGCGGTCGACGATGCCGATGAGATTGCCCAGGCCGTGGCCGGCCGCGAACATCGCCGCCTCCCAGATGTTGCCCTCGTCCAGCTCGCCGTCGCCCATGGCGACATAGACGCGCCGGCTCGGGTCCGGGCGCAGATGCTTCAGGGCGTAGGCGTAGCCCGCGGCCTGCGACAGCCCGCTTCCCAGCGGGCCGCTCGTGCTCTCGATGCCCGGCAGGGCGTGGCGCTCCGGGTGCCCTTGCAGGCGGGTGCCGTAGGCGCGCAGCGTGAGCAGCTCCTCCTTGGGGAAGTAGCCGGACTCGGCCAGGGCCGCGTACAGCACCGGAGCGGTGTGGCCGTGGCTGAGGAAGAACAGGTCCCTGTCCTCCCACTCCGGGTTCTTCGGATCGTGGCGCAGCACCGAGCTGTAGAGCACGGCCATGAAGTCCGCCATGCCGAGCGGGCCGGCGCTGTGGCCGCTGCCGGCTGCGGCGAGCATCGTCACGATGCTCTTGCGCAGCTCCAGCGCGAACGCGCGGATTCTCTCGAGGTCGGCGGCGTCGGCGACATCGCTGGTCAAGGGGCCTCCTGAGGGGTGAAGCGGTCAGAAAACGATGGTGTGGTTGCCGTGCCGGATCACCCGGTCCTCGGCGTGCCACTGGACGGCGCGGGCAAGGACCGCGCGCTCGACGTACGCGCCACGAGCCTGCAGGTCCGCCGCGGTGTGCGCGTGGGTGACGCGGGTGACGTCCTGCTCGATGATAGGGCCCTCGTCGAGGTCCTTGGTGACGTAGTGGGACGTGGCGCCGATCAGCTTGACCCCGCGCTCCTTCGCCTTCCTGTACGGACCGGCCCCGATGAACGCCGGCAGGAAGGAGTGGTGGATGTTGATGACGGGCACCCCGACGCGCGCGATGAAGCCCTCCGAGAGGATCTGCATGTAGCGGGCCAGGACGACGAAGTCCACGTTCCCGGCGAGCAGCTCGAGGATCCGCGCCTCGGCCTCGGACTTGTCCGGGCCCTGGGAGGGCACGTGGAAGAAGGGGATGCCGAAGGAGCGGACGTCCTCGGCCGTGTTCGTGTGGTTCGAGATGACCATCGGGATCGTCACGGACAGCTCGCCACGGCGGTGTCGCCACAGCAGCTCCAGCAGGCAGTGGTCGCTCGTGGAGGCGAGGATCGCCATGCGCTTGGGCACGGAGCGGTCGGTGAGCTTCCAGCTCAGCCCGAGGGCGCCGACAGTCTGCGCCAGGTCGGCCTCGATCTCGGGCATCGCCGCCTGCAGCTCCGGCCGGTGGAACACGACGCGTTGGAAGAATGCTCCCCCGTTGGCGTCGTCGGAGTATTGGTCCAGGGAGACGATGTTGCCCTTGTTCCTCGTGATGAGGGTGGACACCGCGGCGACGATCCCCGGCTGGTCCGGGCCGTGCACGATCAGGCAGGCGTGGTCCCGAAGGGCGTCGTTGTGAGCAGGCATGGGCGTGTTCATTCCTCGTGAGACATGTTTTCGGCGGACTCGACGACGTTGGTGACCAGCAGGGCGCGGGTCATGGGTCCGACGCCGCCGGGGTTCGGGGAGAGCCAGCCCGCGACCTCCGCCACCGCGGGGTCCACGTCGCCGGCGAGCCGAGCCCTGCCCGCCTCGGTCACGCCGACGCGGGTGACGCCCACGTCGAGGACCGCGGCGCCGGGCTTCACCCAGTCCGGCTTGACGAGGTGCGGAACGCCGACGGCTGCGACGACGACATCGGCGCGGCGCACATGCTCGGGCAGCTCGGGAGTCCGCGAGTGCGTCAACGTGACGGTCGCGTCGGTGCCGCGACGAGTGAGCAGAAGGCCGAGCGGACGGCCCACGGTGACGCCGCGGCCGATCACGACGACGTGCTTGCCGGTGAGTCCGATGCCGTTGCGCTCCAGCAGCTCGATGACTCCGCGGGGCGTGCATGGCAGCGGGCCGGGCACGGCGGACGCAGGGTCCACGCCGAGCACGAGCCGGCCCAGGTTCGTCGGGTGCAGGCCGTCCGCGTCCTTCGCCGGATCGACGAGCTCGAGGACGGCGTTCTCGTCGATCCCATTCGGCAGCGGGAGCTGGGTGATGAAACCCGTCACTGCGGGGTCCTCGTTCAGTTCGCGCACGGCTGCGGCGATCTCCGCGAACGAAGCCGTGGCAGGCAGCTCGAGCTGCACCGACGCGACGCCGACCTCTGCGCAGTCGCGGTGCTTGCCCGCGACATAGGCGCGCGAGGCCGGGTCGTCGCCCACGAGCAGTGTGCCGAGCCCCGGCACGATGCCCCGCTCGTCGAGCGCGGCCACCCGTGCGCGCAGCTCCTCCTTGATCGCAGCGGCCGCCGCGACGCCGTCCAGCCTCCGAGCCGTCATCTGCGCGTCCTCCCGGCCGTCAGTCCTGAGTAGCGAGGTACCGCTGGGCCCATTCGGCCGTCGCCTGCAGCCCTCCGAAGGTGTAGAAGTGCAGCTTCACGTCCCCGGCGGCCGGGTCCTCCTGCAGCAGCCGGCCGAGCTCGGCTACGAACCGGTCCGGGCCGGCGGTGCCCATGAGATTTGTCAGCGAGAAGCCGTACTTCTTGACGATCATCGCGTTTGCGCCGATGCCGAAGCGTCGCGCGAAGCCGAGCAGCCGCTTGATGCCGGCGGGACCGGGGGTGCCGATGCGGATCGGGGCGGCGATGCCCTTCTGCCGGACCGCGCGGATCCAGGACGTGACCGGGTCGGTGTCGAAGGAGAACTGGGTGAGGATCACGGCGTGCAGCTCCTGCTCCTCCAGTGCACCGGCCTTGTCCTCCAGGTGCCGCCAGAGCACCTCGCCGGGGATGTCCGGGTGGCCCTCGGGGTAGCCGGCGATGGAAACCTCGCGCACCCCGTAGCTCGGCAGCAGCCCGGTGCGGATGACCGAGAGGGAGTCCTCATAGGGCCCCTCCGGCTCGGCAGGGTCGCCGCCCACGACGAAGACGTGGTCCGAGGCGCCGGCCTCCTGCAGCCGGCCGAGGAACTCCTCCAGCTGCTGAGCAGAGCCCAGCCGTCGCGCGGAGATGTGCGGGACCGGTACGAGGCCCTGCTCGCGAACCGCCTGCGCAGCCGCCACCCGCATGTCGAGATCCTCGTTGCCGAGGAACGTGATGTTGACCTTCGTTCCGGCGGGGATCGCATGCCGCGCCTCCAACAGGCCCGGCACGTCCTTTCCGGTCATCTCCAGGGAGTAGCCGCGCAGCAGCGCGACGGCGGCGTCCCTGTCGGCGGCCGAGACGGGGGTTTTCGACACTGTGTGGTCCTTCTTCCGATTCTCATCACCGGCGCAGCACCCGGTGCTCTTTCTGATCGCGCAGCCGCAAGCCGCGCCGGCGTTCACGCGATCGCGTGGCCGCCGTCGATGAGGATCGCGTCGCCCGTGATGAAGCTGGACGCGTCCGAAGCGAGCAGGAGCACGAGTCCCCGCAGCTCGGCGGTCTCGGCCATGCGGCCGAGCGGCACCTTGGCCTCCCAGCGTGCGGCGCGCTCCGAGCCGCGCTCCGTGCCACCCCCCAGGCCGGTGTAGAAGGGGCCGGGCGCGATGGCGTTGACGAGGATGCCCTGGCCGGCGAGCTCCAGCGCGGCCTGCTTGACGATCTGCACGACGCCGGCCTTGGCGGCGGCGTAGCTGTAGCCCACCAGCGGCTCGGCCGCGATGCCCGCGTTGGAGGCCGTGAGTACGATACGCCCGCCCTTTCCCCCTGCGCCGATCGCGTCGGCGGCGGCCTTGAGCGTATACATCGCGCCGGTGAGGTTCACGGCGATGCCCTTGGCCCACTGCTGCGGGTCGAAGCCGACCAGGCCGCCACCGGCGCTGGCGAAACCGCGGTCGATCGCGATGCCGGCGTTGCCGAAGACGACGTCCACCCCTCCGAAGCGCTGCGTGCTCGCGACCATGAGGCCCTGCACGGCGGCGTAGTCGGTGATGTCCACCGGGTGCACGGCGACCTCACCGGGGGCGCCGGCAAGCCCCTCTGCGGCGCTGCGCAGCCGGGTCTCGTCGATGTCGGCGAGCATGACGTGCGCGCCGGAGTGGGCGAGGACCGTCGCCATGGACAGGCCCAGCCCGCTGCCGCCGCCCGTGACGACGACACGGCGCCCGGCGACGTCGAAGATCTCCTCAGCAGGAAGCGTCATGGATTCACCACCAGATAGGTCTTGGAGGCGCGGTTTCGCCCCTCCGAGATGTCGGCGAACGCCGCCGGGCCCTCCTCCAGGGGGAGGAACAGGGGGCTGTCGCCGAGGAGCACGTCCTCATGCTCCAGCCAACCGACGACGGTCTGGAAGTCGAGCCGGCTGAAGGCGTTCGCCCCGCGGATGGTCAGCTCCTTGCGGATGACGGTGCGCCAGGGGATTTCGGTCTCGTCCGCGTGCAGGCCGACCATGAGGACCACACCGCCCTTGCGGGCGAGGTCGACGGCCTGGCGCCGGGTGGTCGCGATGCCGACGACGTCGAAGACGGCGTCGTAGCCGCCGCGGTCGAGGCCGCTCGAGTCGAGCTCCGCCGCTCTGGCCACGACGCGCGAGGCGCCGGCGGCGGCGGCGATGCCGTGCCGTTCGGTCATCGGCTCGATGACGTGGACCTCCCGGATGCCCGAGAGCCGGGCGGCATTCACGAGCAGCAGACCCACAGAGCCGGCGCCGATGACGAGCGCGGTCTCGGCGTCCACGACCTCCCGCGCGAGTCGCACGTCGTGCGCGGCCTGCGCGAAGGGCTCTGCCGACGCGGCCCGCTCGTAGGGCATCGAGTCCGGCACCACGGCGACGTTGACCGCGGGCACGACGATGCGCTCAGCGAAGCCGCCGGGGGCGTGCACGCCGACCAGGCGCACCTGGGGGCAGAGGTTGTCGGCACCACTGCGGCAGGCCCAGCAGAGCCCGCAGCTGAGCACGGCGTTCACGGTCACGCGGCGGCCGAGCAGCGCCGGGTCGGCACCCTCGCCCAGCTCGACGACGATGCCGCTCATCTCGTGACCGGGCACCTCGCCGGCGGGATGCGCCAGCTCGCCACGGTAGGAGGAGATGTCCGAGCCGCAGATCCCGATCGTGTGCACGGCGACCGCGACCTCCGCCGGCCCCGGCGCCGGCTCGGACACCTGGACAGCCGCGATGCCTTCCTGGGTCCAGACGAGTGCGCGCATGCTTGCCCCGTTTCACCGTTGAAAAATGACGCTCCCATAGTGCCTTCCGGCCGAAGCGGCCGATAAACTCGATTCCGTACAGCGGAAAATCCGCGACGGGATCGGAACGGCGACGGCATGGACGGCAGCCCCCTCGACGACGAGCGCAGGGTGTCGGGCCTGGGGCGCACACGCCTCGTGCTCGAGAGCTTCACGGCGGCTCGCCCGCAGCAGACCCTCACCGAGATCAGCAAGCGCACAAAGCTCCCCATGACCACCGTCCACCGGCTCGTACGCGGCCTGGCCGAGTGGGGGCTGCTGGAGCGCGACGCCGAGGGCAACTACGAGATCGGTCTGAAGATGTGGGAGATCGGCTCCCTTGCGCGGCGCACCTTCAACCTCCGGGAGGCCGCCAACCCCTTCCTGCAGGACCTCTACGAGATGACGCATCAGGTGGTGCAGCTCGCCGTCCTGGACGGGACCGAGGCGGTGTACCTCGAGCGGATCTCCTCGCGCGGCGCCGTGCTCGTGCGCACCCGTCGAGGCGGCCGCTTCCCCCTGCACGCCACGGGGGTCGGCCTCGTCCTCCTCGCGCATGCCCCTGCGGAACTGCGCGAGGAGGTGCTCGCCGGGCCGCTACGGCGATACACCCCGAAGACGATCGCGGACCCGGAGCGGCTGAGGGAGACGCTCGCGCTCGTGCGCAAGCAGGACTACGCCGTCAGCGACGGGCAGATCGACCTCTTCTCGCTCTCGGTGGCCGCCCCGATCCGCGACGCGCGGGAGAACGTCGTCGCGGCGATCTCGGTCGCTGTTCCCGCGGACTCGGCGAATCCGCAGGCGCTCGCCGTCGCGGTCCGCGCGGCGGCCCGCGGCACCTCCCGCGTGCTCGGCCACAGCGCGACCCGTGCCGGCGCACGGTGACGCGACGCGCTGATCAGGTGTGCGCGTACAGCGGCGAGCGCACCTCGCGGGTGATCCGGCAGTCCAGGAAGAGCGGGCCCTGACGGTCCCAGCGCTCCAGCGCCGCCTCGACCTGCTCCAGGGACTCGATCACGGCTCCGGCGGCGCCGAGCCCCTCGGCGGCCTTGGCGAGGTCGGCCACACCGAAGATCGCCTCCTCCGGGGGCAGCCCGGCGAGGTCGGCGAGCACGAGCTCGGAGCCGGCGGCGCCGTCGTTGTAGCAGACCACGAGCAGCGGGATCCGCTCGCGCACCGCGAGCTCCAGGTCCCCCATCGTCATGTAGAAGCCGCAGTCGCCGATGAACAGCGCGGTGAGGCGGTCGCTGCGGCCGATCGCCGCGCCGAGGCTCGGGCCGAGCCCGCAGCCGAGGGCGCCGAAGTCGCAGGTCCACAGCATCGCGTCCGGGCTGGCGTGCTCCATGAAGGCGATGGGCCACACCACGAAGTGCCCGCCGTCCACGACGACCGTGCGCTCGGCCGGCAGCAGCCGCTGGAAGGTCACCGCGAGCGCGCGCGGGTCGAGCTGGCCCGGGGCGGAGACGTCCTCGAAGTCCTCGCGCGCCGGAGCAGCAGGCAAGCTGCGCGAGGGCTCGGCGGGACGCGCCTCCAGACGGGCGACGAGCTCCCGAGCGACGAGCGCGGCGTCGCCCAGGACGGGCACGTCGGCCCGGTCGTAGCGGCCGAAGGCGCTCGCGTCCTCATCCACATGCACCACGGTGGTGCCGGCGAGGTAGCTGGAGCGGCGGGTCTGCAGGTAGTTCAGGCTCGCGCCGAAGGCGATCACGCAGTCGGCCTCGTAGATGACCTCCGCTCCTGCGTCGTAGGTGAAGCCGCCGAAGATGCCCAGATCCGCCGGTGAGCCTGCGAAGGCGCCGATCCCGCGCACGGAGGTGGCCAGGTGCGCACCGCTGAGCTCGGCGAGCCGCTCCAGGAGCCTCGCCGTCTCCGGATCGCTCGCCCCGCGCCCGGCCAGGAGGACGATCCGCCTGCCGGCCCGGATCGCCTGCTCGGCGGCGTCGATCGCCTCTGCGGAGGGCACGACCGCGGGTCGCTCGCGGACGAGCTCGGCGATCGCCGTCTCCGGATCGCCCCCACTGGGCTCGGCCTCGACGCCGAAGGGGATGACGAGCGCGACGGGCGAGAGGGAGTGAAGCGCGGCCTGATGGGCGCGCACAGTGTCATACGCCGCGCTGGCGGCGCTGGCCCGCACCACGGGCACGCCGATCTGGGAGAGGATCGCCTCTGGCGACAGTCCCTGGATCCCGGTGTCGAAGGGCGAGTTGCGCGGCGGCAGCCCCGCGGTGTCCGCCATGATGAGCACCTGGGGGCTGCGGGCCTTCACCGCGGTGCGCAGTGCCGTAATGGCGTTCGTGAGGCCAGGGCCGTGAATGACGCTGCTCCACGCCACCTCCCCGGTCACGCGGGCGTAGCCGTCCGCAGCGCCGACCGCGCCGTTCTCGTGGCGGAAGTGGTGCACGACGAGCCCCTCGCCGGCCAGGTGATGCACCACACGCATGTTCGTTCCGCCCATCAGCGCGAAGACATGCTGCGCGCCTAGCCGCGCGACCGTCGCCGCTATGACCGCAGCCGCGCTCGGCGTCGTCGCCGTGCCGGCGGCTGCCGAAGCCTCCACGACATCCGCTGAGATCACCATTCTCTCGTCCTTCCCGTGTCTGTCGTTGCCGCTACTTGATCGCGATGGCATTGGCCGGGGAGCCGATGCCGCCCCGGATGTAGAAGGGTGCGCTGACGAGCAGGCACTCGCGCACGCCGTCGGCGGCGCAGTCGGCGGCCAGGGCGTCGAGATCCCAGAGCTCGCCGATGCCCATGCCGAACTGGCCGAGGAGGATCGGGTGCAGGAATCCGAAGGGATCCCCCTTCGCCCAGGGGAAGACCTCCAGACCCACGGTGTCCGCGGCGACCGCAGCGATGTGCAGGTCCCAGAGGTACTCGGCCATGGCCTCCCCGTGGTCGAGGCCGCTGAGCCTGGCGGACAAGCGGGAGGACAGTCCCTCCCGCTCCTGCTCGGACTGCTCGCGGTACCACTGCAGGAAGCCGGTGCGGACCAGCAGCACGTCACCTGTGCGGACCTCCGCGCCCTGGGCGATCCTCGCGGCCTCCAGCTCCTCGACCGTGATCGCCGGCGCCTGCCCGTGCCCGCCTCGGGCCGCCACGGCGTCGGAGACGTCGACGACGACCGCGCGGGCGACGACGCCACGCGCGGCCCAATGGTCGATCGTGTTGCGCTGCCCCGACTTCACCTGCTGCCGAGTAACGCCGTTGTACCAGGCGTCTGGCGCGTAGGCCACGTGGGCGAGGGAGTCCCACTGGCTCCCGGACTGGGGGAAGTAGTTGTCGACGACATCGTCCAGTCCGAGCCCGTTCGGGTCCCGCTCCAGCACGGTGTGCCGGGTGGCCCCGCGTCCGAAGGGCGGCGGTACGATCGCGTTCACGGGCAGGTCAAGCCGGAACACGGCTCCCTTGCGCACGAGTCCGGCGGCGGCGATGACCCGCTCCGGCGTGAGCAGGTTCATCAGCCCGACCGAGTCGTCCTCGCCGAACAGGCCCCAGCCAGAGCGGACGCCGTCGGGAAGCTGCGGGAGGTCCCGGTAGGGGGGCAGCTCCTGGTCCATCTTCCACTCCTTTTAATAGGGGACCCGTGACCGGGAAAGCGCGGCGACGGAGCGGTTCTCTTCTCGGCGGCCCAGGAGCCGGCTCTCGCCGGCCCCCGGGCGCCTGTCTCTCAGTTGGCGTCGACGATCGTCGTGTCCAGATCGATCGGCGAGCTGATGTAGTCGTACTTGACCATGAGGTCGTTCAGGGGAGCGACCGACTGGTGCAGGTCGCGGTCCGGAACCCACGCCGGCTTCACGAGTGGTGCCAGGTCCGGCGTCAGCGAGGTGTACGTGGGCAGGATCGCCGCGACCTCGCTCGGGTTGTCGATGGCGTAGTGCATCGCCCTGCCGAGCACCGCGTTGAAGCGCTTCACGTTGTCCGCGTGCTGCTGCCAGTAGGTGGCATTGGCCACCCACATGGCGGTCGCCATGCCCTCGGTCGGGCCCTGAAGCATCTTGCTGATGAGCGTCAGCCCGAGGTGCTGGTCGGCAAGCGTACGGTACGGCTCGGAGAACCACACCGCATCCACCTGCCCCGTGGCCAGCGCCTGCTCCTGATCCGCCGGGGCGATCTGCACAAGCTTCACCTTCGACCAGTCCACGCCCTCGGCCTCCAGCGGCGCCTGCGAGGTCAGGTCCGCCAGACCCTTCAGGCCACTGACCGCGATGGTCTTGCCCTCCAGGTCCTTCGCCGTCTTGATCGGCCCGCTCTTGAGCGCGTAGACGCCCTGCGTGGTCTGCGTGTCATTGTCCCGGAA
>Ga0164243_10007834_pt1 | contig 15876 bp, 14 predicted proteins | sample OricompcompostOP_FD_108781 | JGI IMG/M metagenome (GOLD analysis project Ga0164243, IMG submission 108781) | Organic Plus compost microbial communities from Emeryville, California, USA - Original compost - Organic plus compost (OP) | ecosystem: Engineered > Solid waste > Mixed feedstock >...
AACCGCCGGAGGGTGCCGCCCGGGGTGATCCGCGTGCTGGGACGGCACCCCGGCGGGCGGCGCCGGCGACCGTCCGCGCGGGAGGATGGCCGGGTGGGCAAGACACACGAGCGCATCGAGGGCCGGCTGCGGTCCTTCATCGAAGAGCAGCCGATGTTCTTCACCGCCACCGCGCCGCTGGCCGGTGACGGCACCATCAACCTCTCCCCGAAGGGCCTGCGCGGGTCGTGGGCGGTGCTCGACGAGCGCACCGTGGCGTACCTCGACTTCGCCGGCAGCAACGCCGAGACGATCGCCCACCTGCGGGAGAACGGCCGCATCACGCTCATGTGGTGCGCGTTCCAGGGGCCGCCGAACATCGTGCGGGTGCACGGCCGCGGCGAGCCGGTGTTCCGCGACGATCCCCGCTGGCGGGAGCTGATCGGCCACTTCCCCGACATCGACCCGAGCGTGCACGGCCTGCGGGCGATCATCGTGGTGCGCGCCGACCTGATCCGCGACACCTGCGGGTACGCGGTGCCGTTCATGACCTACGAGGCTGACCGCGACCTGCACGGCCGGCGGTTCGCGCGGGAGGACGACGCGTCGCTGAGCGCCTACTTCGCCGGCAAGGAGCACGTGGCGACGAGCATCGACGGCCTGCCCGGACTGCCGTTGCCGCTGCCGCCCACCCCGGCGGCCTGACCGGGGCCGGCGACCGGACCACTCGGCGGCCGCAACCTGCCCCCGGCCGGGGCGGTTAACATCGCCGGTGACAGTCGATGCCACTCCACCGTCGCGACCCGGCCGGGCACGAGCCCGTCGGGCCCCTGTGACGGCCGGCTACCCTTGGTCGGGCCCGGCCGTGGGCGTCACGCGCCCTCGGGCGGGAATGGCCTGGCGGGCACCGGCCGTTACACGATAAGACCAGCACCACGAACGAGGGGAAGTCGATCATGGGCGAGCGTATGCTGCGCGGAAGCCGCCTGGGCGCGGTCAGCTACGAGTCCGACCGCAACACGGAGCTCGCGCCACGGCAGACCCGCGAGTACCTCTGCGCCAAGGGCCACCAGTTCGAGGTGCCGTTCGCCGTCGACGCCGAGGTCCCCACGACCTGGGAGTGCAAGTTCGACGGCAGCGTCGCCCGGCTGGTCGACGGCAGTGAGCCCGAGCAGAAGAAGGCGAAGCCGCCGCGCACCCACTGGGACATGCTGCTGGAGCGCCGCTCGATCGCCGAGCTGGAGGACATCCTCGCCGAGCGGCTCCAGGAGGTCCGGGCCCGCCGCGGCCGGGCCTGACGAGGCACGACACGACGGCGCCCCCGGGAGGTTTCCTCCCGGGGGCGCCGTCGTGTCCGGTGTCACCGCTCGACGATCTCACCCTCGATGGCCCGGCCCCCGTCGACCACGACGGGCGGCTCCGTGTCCGGCTGCGGCGCCGGCCGTGGCGCGCCGCGGCGCACCCGTACCCGGCGCGGCCCGAACAGGTCACCGGCGACCATCGACGACACCCGCCGCTCCGTGGCCCGTTGCACGCCGACGCGGGCCACGGCCCGCACGGGCGGCACCAGCAGCAGAAGCCCGACCAGGCCGCTGACCAGCCCCGGCACCGCCAGCAACAGGGCACCCAGCAGCCCCACGAGCCCGTCGGTCACCTGCCGTCCCGGCGGCTGGCCGGCCTGCGCGGCCGTCCGGAAGCCCCGCCAGGCGCGCATCCCCTCGCGCCGCAGCAGCACCATCCCCAGCAGCGACGCGGCCAGCACCAGCAGCAACGCGACGCCGAACCCGACGGCCCGCCCCACCAGGACGAAAACGGCCAGCTCCAGCACGAGCGCGGCCAGCATGGCCAGCGGTACGAACCTCAGTCCTCGGCGCATCTCACCTCATCGGTCGTCGTGGCGCCGGTGGCGCCGGCGTGGCCCCGCGTCAAGCATGACACGGTGGGGCTCACGGCCACCGCACCTGCCCGGTGGGGGTGCCGTGCAGGCCGCGCCGCACGGCCTGCCGCCGGTCCTGCACGGCCCAGGTGGTGATCCGCCACAGGGCCTCCGCCACGATGAGGGGGCTCATCTTGCTGTCGCCGCGTTCCCGCTCGGCGAAGGTGATCGGCACCTCGACGATGCGCATCCCGGCGCGGTGCGCGAGCCGGGACAGCTCCACCTGGAACGAGTAGCCCTGCGAGCACACCGTCGCGAGGTCCATCGCCTCGAGCGCGCCGCGCCGGTAGACGCGGTAACCGCCGGTGGCGTCGGTGACCGGCACGCCCAGCGCCAGCCGCGCGTACAGGTTGCCGCAGCGGGACAGGGCGTGCCGCCGCAACGGCCAGTTCACCACCCGCGCCCCACGGGTCCACCGCGACCCGATGACCACGTCGGCGTCGCGGGCGGCGGCCAGCAGCGCCGGCAGGTCCTCCGGGGCGTGGGAGCCGTCGGCGTCCATCTCCACCACCGCGTCGTAGCCGCGTTCCCGCGCCCACGCGAACCCGGCCAGGTACGCGGCGCCGAGGCCCTGCTTGCCCTCCCGGTGCAGCACGTGCACGCGGGGGTCGGTCCCGGCCATCGCGTCGGCGATGGCCCCGGTGCCGTCGGGGCTGTTGTCGTCGGCGACGAGGACGTCCACCGCCGGGGCGGCGCGGCGTACCCGCGCCACGATGTCGCTGACGTTGGCGGCCTCGTTGTAGGTGGGGATCACCACCAGCACCCGCCCGACGCCGTCGACGCCGGTCGCCTCGGTCGCCTCGTGCACGGTCCCCTCCGCTCCCGCCGGCGTACCGGCTGGTCGTCTACGCGGACCCGACGCGCTGCCTCCGGCGTAGCACCGCCGCGCCGGCCAGGGCGGCCACCGCCAGGCCGGCCAGCACCACCTCGGGCCACAGCCCGACACGGGTGGCCACGGTGCGCCCGTCGGCCAGGCGCAGCTGCCGCACCACCACCTCGCGGGTGTTGAACCCGGTGGCGTCGCTTACCCGCCCGTCCGGGGCCACGAACCCGGACACCCCGACCGTGGAGGCCATCAACGCCGGCCGGCCGTGCTCGACCGCCCGCAGCCGCACCATGGCCAGTTGCTGGCGGGCCTCGGCCACGTTGAACGTGGCGTTGTTGGTCTGCACGACGAGCAGCTGCGCGCCGCCGGTGACGGTGTCGCGGACCACCTCGTCGTACGCCACCTCGAAGCAGATCACGTCGCCGAGCACCACCGGGCCGGCGCGCACCACGCCCGGGGCACTGCCGGGCACGAAGTCCGCCCGCACCCGGTCGACCTGCTTGCTGACCATGCGGGCGATGTCGCGCAGCGGCACGTACTCGGCGAACGGCACGGGGTGCCGTTTGACGTACAGCTGGTCCAGGTCGGGGCCGGCGCCGGGCCGCCACAGGATCCCGGCGTTGCGGACCTGCCCGTCGCCGGGCCCGAGCAGCACGGCGCCGACGAGGATCGGCGCGCCGATCGTGTCGGCGGCCTGGGCGATCCGCGCCCCGGCGGCCCGGTTGCGCAGCGGGTCGATGTCGCTGGCGTTCTCCGGCCACACCACCAGGTCGGGTCGGGGCTGCGTCCCGTCGGCCACGCGGGCGGCCAGTTCGAGGGTGGCGTCGGCGTGGTTGTCGAGCACCGCCTGCCGCTGGGCGTTGAAGTCCAGGCCCAGCCGGGGCACGTTGCCCTGCACGATCGCCACGGTGACCGTGGCGCCGCCGCCGGCCGGTCCCACCGGCACCAGGAGTCCCGCCGCGCACACCAGCACCGCCCCGACCGTCAGCCCGGCCACCGGCCGCCACCACCGGGCGCTGCGCAGCCCGGCGGCGTCCCACCGCCGCCACCCGGCGGCCAGCAGCAGCCCACCGGCCACGGCCACGGCGAACGTCACCAGCGGGGCGCCGCCGAACGCGGCCAGCCGCAGCAGCGGCGCGTCGCCCTGGCTGAACGCGAGCCGCCCCCACGGGAACCCGCCGAACGGGGTGCGGTCGCGCAGCGCCTCCTGCCCCACCCACAGCACACCGGTCAGCGGCGCCCAGCACCACCGGGCCCGGTCGGCCAGCGGCGACACCCAGGCGGTGGCGGCGCCGAGCAGCGCCAGGTAGGCGGCCTGCAGCAGCGACAGCAGCACCCACGGCAGGTAGCCGGTGTGCAGGTTCGTCCAGGTCAGCAGCGGGGCGAAGAACGCCACCCCGGTCAGGAAGCCCAGCCCGGCGCCGGCGCGCAGCCGCCGCCGGTGCGCGGCCGCGGCCAGCAGCGCCACACCGACCGGCGCGAGCGGCCACACCCCGTACGGGGGGAACGCCACCAGCAGCGCCAGCCCGGCCAGCACCGCCGCCGGCACCGCCACGGCGAGCGGCAGCGGGCGCGGCGGGGTGGCCGGGGGCGGCGGGGCCGCCTCGGCGCGCGTCTCGTCCCGCTCGACGGCGGTCACCGGTGCCTCACCACGATCACGGACGTGAAGGCTACCCGCCCGGGCTGCCCGGCCGCCCTCCCCGGCACCCGGGGCCGGGGCGGCCGGCGCTCCGCCGTGCGGTCGTGCCGCGGGGTGGACCTCCGGCCCCCGTGTCCGGCGGCGCCCCCGGCGCCGCCGGACACCCCCGCCGGTCAGGAGCGGCGGCGGGCCACCAGCACGGCGTCGTGCACCGTGACGTCCCGGCCGTCCGGGTCGACGGCGGCCCGCGACCTCGTCTCCGCCCGCACCTCCCAGACGGCCGGATCGAGTTCCGCCGCGATCTCCTCGGCCGTGTACATCATCTCCGGCATGTGCAGCCGGTGGGCCGTGGTGCGCAGGTCCCGCGGGTGGTGCCCCACGATCAGCAGCGTGCCGCCGGGCGCCACGGCGGCGGCCAGCCGCGCGAACAGCGCCCGCCGCTCGTCGGCCGGCAGGTGCATGAACTGGGCGCTCACCAGGTCGTACGCGGACTCGGCGGGCGGCTGCTCGCGCAGGTCGGCGTGGACCCACTCGATGCGGGCGGCCACGTCGGCGCCGGCGGCGTCGGCGTGCGCGGCGGCCCGCTTCAGCGCGGTGCCGGAGATGTCGGCGCCGGTGACCCGCCAGCCCCGCTGCGCGAGCCAGACCGCGTCGGCCCCCTCCCCGCTGCCCACGTCCAGGGCCCGGCCCGGGGCGAGCCCGCTGGCCTCGGCGACGAGCTGCGGGTTGGGCCTGCCGCTCCACACGTTCGGCCGCGACGTGTACCGCTCCTCCCACGCCTCCTCGGTGAACATGGTCGCCAGCCCCTGCCGGCGTTCCTCCACCGCCGCCCGGGTGTCCTCGGTCACCAGGTCGGCGTTGATCGCCGCGGCGGCGTTCAGGCCGGCGGCCGCCGAACCGATCACCTGGGCGCGGACGTCGGCGACGTTGCCGGCCACCCACACGCCGGGCACCTCGGTGGCGCCGCTCTGGTCGGCGGGGATCTGGCTGCCGAACACGTGCCCGCCCATCTCGACGGGCACCGGGGTCAGGCCCAGCCCGGCGAGCAGGCCGGCGCGGGCGGTGAACCGCGGCGCCACCACCACCGCTTCCAGCTCCACCACCTCGCCGTCGGCCAGGCGCACGCCGGTGAGCGCGTCACCGTCGACCACCAGCTCGGCGACCGGGCCGTCCACGACGGGGATCTCCCGGGCCGCGAGCTGCTCGACCTCCTCGGCGCTCGGCTGCGGCGCGCCGTGCAGCAGCAGGAGCACGTGCGGGCTCCACTGCCGCCACAGCTGCGCCTGGTGCACCCCGAACGGCGAGGTGGCGAGCACCCCGATCCGCCGGTCCCGCGCCTCCCAGCCGTGGCAGTACGGGCAGTGCAGCACGTCGCGTCCCCACCGGTCGGCCAGGCCGGGCACGTCGGGCAGCTCGTCGACCAGCCCGGTGGTCACCAGCAGCCGCCGCGCCCGCACGGTGCGGCCGTCGTCGAGGGTGACGGCGAACCCGTCGCCGTCGCGGACGGCCGTCTCGACGCGGCCGTCGACGATCCGCCCCCCGTACCCGGTGACCTCCGCCCGCCCGGCGGCCAGCAGCTCGCCCGGCGGGGTGCCCTCCCGGGCCAGATAGTTGTGCACGTGCCCGGCCGGCGCGTTGCGGGGTTCACCGGCGTCCACCACCAGCACCGAGCGGCGGGCCCGGGCCAGCGCGAGCGCACCGGACAGCCCGGCCGCGCCGCCCCCGACCACCACCACGTCGTACCTGTCGTCCACCTGCCACCTCCTGGTCGTGTCCGTCGCCGCCCACGGTGCACCCGACCCGGCGGAGACGACAAGTATTGTTGCTGTTATGGCAAACGACGAGGAGGCGGTGCTGGCCGCGGTGGGCCCGCGGCTGCGGGCGCTGCGCAAACAGCGCGGCACCACCCTGAGCCAGCTCGCCGACGCTACCGGCATCTCCGTGAGCACCCTGTCCCGGCTGGAGTCCGGCGGCCGCCGCCCCACCCTGGAGCTGCTGCTGCCACTGGCCCGCGCCCACCAGGTGCCCCTGGACGAACTGGTCGGCGCCCCCCAGGTCGGCGACCCGCGGGTGCGGGCCCGGCCCATCGTGCGGCACGGCATGACGTTCCTGCCGCTGACCCGCCGACCGGGCGGGCTGCAGGCCTTCAAGCAGATCATCCCGCCCGGCACCCCCAGCGGCGATCCCGGTCTGAAGACCCACGAGGGTTACGAGTGGCTCTACGTGCTGTCCGGCCGGCTGCGGCTGTTCCTCGGCGACCACGACCTGACCCTCACGCCCGGTGAGGTCGCCGAGTTCGACACGCGCGTGCCGCACGGCCTGCAGAACCCCGGCCCCGGCACCACGGAACTCATCAGCCTCTTCGGCCCGCAGGGGGAACGCCTGCACGTCCGCGCCCGCTCCCGCCACGACTGACGACCCCGGGGCCGCGCGGCGTGCCCGGTCGGGGCACGCCACCGCCACGGCCAGGCGGGCAGCGGTCGCGCAGCGAACCGCCCGGGCACGACGCGCTCCCGGGCAACGAAAATCGGGGCGCGGCTCGCGCCGCGCCCCGATGCTCCCAGGCCCTTCCCGGCCGGTGGGGCGAGGATGCGGCACGCCGACCTTCGGACCGACCAGACGCGGACTGGCTGCCCCCGCCGGGCCGTTGTCTACTGGCCGTGCGCCTCACCCTGCCCGTACACCGGTAACCGCGGCCGGTTCGCGCCGCCCCGCCGACCCCCGCCCGCTGGACCTGGCCGCCGCGACACCGATACCGTGCCGCTCGGCCAGCGGACGAAGGGACGAAGCGAACAACAGCCGCTTCCCGTAGTAGGACTCAAAGACGGTACGTGCTGCCCCCCGGGCCCTGTCAACCCGCCCCCGGCCTGTCGCGTGTCGCGCCTCGGCGTGTCGCGCCCGACCGTCCTCAGTCCACCGTGAGGTACCGGCCCAGCAACGCCCCCGCCACCTGCGGATGCTCCGCCGCGAGCAGCCCACCGGCCGCCAACACGTACTCCACGTCGACCACCGCCCGCGCCGCCCGCGGCAGCGCCCACCCGCCGGCGTGGTCGGCCAGCACCGCCGCGAGCACCTGCGCCGCGTGCCCCGCCGGGGCGTGCCGCAGCACCCCACCGGACCCGACCAGCAGCCGCACGTCCCGCAGGTCCCGGCCGCCCCGCTCACCGGTCGCCCCACCACGGGCGTGCCGGCGCACCGCCACGGTCGCCGCCAACTGCGCGATCCGCCGGTCCACCGCCCGCTCCGCCTCCCCGGCGGGCAGGAACCCCGGATCGGCCGCCCGCACCGCCGCGGCCCGCGCCAGGTCCTCCTGCTCCCCCGGCGCGAGCAGCCGCTCCTCCGCCGCCGCCCGCACCACACCCGGCGCGCTCCACCGCATGCCCAGGTCCCCCTCCACGGTGCGGGCCCGCCACAGCGTCCCGGCCACCTCCCGGCCCGGCCCGCCGGCCCGCTCGTCGGGGACGAGCACCGAGTACACGTCGGTGGTCGCCCCACCCACGTCCACCACCGCCAGGTCACCGCCGACCCGGTCGGCGAGCACCTCCACACCGGTCAGCACCGCGTCCGGCGTCGCCGCCCGCACCAGCCGCGCGAACCGGCTCCCCCGCGACAACCGCTTCCCGCCGATGACGTGCCGCAGGAACACCTCCCGGATCGCCGCCCGCGCCGACCCCGGCGCCAGCACACCGATACGGGGCAGCACGTTGTCGGCCACCGTCACCGGCACCCGCGCCGCCGCCAGCAACCCGGCCAGCTCGTCCCGCACGTCCACGTTGCCCGCGAGGACCACCGGCACCCGCCACCGCGCCCGCGCCAACCGGGTCGCGTTGTGCGTCAACGTGTCCGCGTCCCCGCCGTCGGTGCCACCCACCAGCAGCACCACGTCCGGGCGGGCCGCCCGCAACGCCGACAGGTCCGCGCCGCTCAACCGCCCCGCGGCCACGTGCACCACGTTCGCCCCCGCCGACAGCCCCACCCGGCGGCCCGCCTGCGCGGTCACCAACTGCTCGTAGCCGACCACCGCCAGCCGCAGCCCACCACCGGCCGACGAGCACACGTACCACGGCGCGTCCCGCGCTCCCAGCCCCGCGGTCGCCGCCGCCACCGCCGCGTCCAGGCCGTGCAGCACGTCCGTGGCCACCGTCGTCGGCGCCGCGGCCGCCGCGACCAGCTCACCGCCGTCGAGGTCGACCACCGCCACCTTCGTGTACGTCGACCCGACGTCGGCGCAGACCGCGACCGTCACGCCGGCGCGGGAACGACCACGGTGCCGGTCGCCGTGACCGCCACCACCGGCGGGTCGAGCACCTCCGCGGCCGACTCCGACCGGTCCGGCCGCCCCCGGCACACCACCCGCGCCTCGAACTCCAACGTGCGGCTGCGGGTGCCCACCCGGGTCACCGTCGCCGACACCTCCACCACGTCACCCGCCCGGATCGGCGCCCGGAACTGCACGTCCGAATAGGACGCGAACAACCCCTCGTCGCCGTCGGCCCGGATGCACACCTCCGTGGCCACGTCACCGAACAACCCCAGGGCGTACGCCCCGTCGACCAGGTTCCCCCCGTAGTGCGCGTGCGCGTACGGCACATTCCGCCGATGCGTCACCGTCAACCCGGGCCTCGCCGCGGTCATGCCCTCGCCCTCCTGTTCGTGATCAACGCGTGCACCAGGTAACTGGCCACCTCACCAGGGGTGGTGCCCCGCCCGAAGATGCGGTCCACCCCCAACTCCTCGGCCATCGTCTCGTCGAACCGCGGCCCACCCACGATCAGCAGCGGACGCTTCCCCGCCGGCATCGCCTCCCGGAACGCCGCCGACATCTCCCGCGTGTTGTGCAGGTGCGCGTCCCGCTGCGTCACCACCTGCGACACCAGCACCGCGTCGGCCTTCTCCACCCGGGCCGCCTCCACCAGCTCCGGCACGCTCACCTGCGCACCCAGGTTGGTGACCTTCAACTCCCGGTAGTACTCCAGGCCCTTCTCCCCCGCGATTCCCTTCACGTTCAGGATCGCGTCGATGCCCACCGTGTGCGCGTCCGTGCCGATGCACGCCCCCACCACCGACAGCTTCCGCCGCAGCTTCTGCTTGACCAGGGCGTTGACCTCCTTGGCCGACAGCAGCGGGTAGTCACGCTCCACCACCTGCACCGCCGACACGTCCACCAGGTGGTTCACCCGCCCGTACACCACGAAGAACGTGTACCCGTCGCCGATCTGCTTCGCGTGCACCAGCATCGCCGGGTCGATGCCCATCTTCCCGGCCAACTGGATCGCCGCGCCCTCGGCCCGCTTGTCGTGCGGCACCGGCAACGTGAACGACAGCTGCACCATCCCGTCGCCGGTCGTGTCCCCGTACGGCCGGACGATCTTCTTCTCCACCGCCCCGGTCACGCCCGCGCCCCTTCCAGGATCTCCGTGGCCGGGTTCCAGTAGTCGTCCTCGTGCCGGGCCACCCCGTCCAGACCCTTGCCCCGGTCCGGCGGCCGCTTCATGATCCCGAACGTCCCCTCGGCGATCGCCGTCAACAGCGACTGCTCACCGATCCGCTCCAACAGCCGCACCGCCTCGGCCAGCACCCGGTGCGCCCGCTGCTGGATGAACCCGCCCGGCGCCGGCACGAAGTCCTCGTGCAACCCACCCGCGGCGCCCAGCACGTACCGCACGTTCTGCAGCGCGATGTCCCGGTCCGACAACCACGGCGTCACCACCGCCTCGGTCATCATCCCCACCAGCAGGATGCCCTGCCCCGTCATCGTGCCCACCAGGTTGAAGAACCCGTCGAGCAGGTTCCCCCGGAACACGTCCCCGGTCATGTGCTTCGTCGGCGGCATCCACTTCAACGGCGCGTCCGGGAACAACTCCCGCGCCAGCAACGCGTGCGCCAACTCCAACCGCAACGACTCCGGCACATCCGGGTTGATCTCGAACGCGTGCCCCAGCCCCAACTGCCAGTCCGCCAACCCCGCCTCGTGCGCGAAGAACTCGTTGAGCAGCTGCGACACCGTCACCGTGTGCGCCTCCTCCACCGCGTCCGCGGTGGTGAGGTAGTTGTCCTCCCCCGTGTTGATGATGATCCCCGCCCGCGCGTGCACCTGCCGCGAGAACCGCTGGTCCACGAACGTACGGATCGGGTTGATGTCACGGAACAGGATCCCGTACATCGAGTCGTTCAACATCATGTCCAGCCGCTCCAGGCCGGCCAGGGTCGCCATCTCCGGCATGCACAGCCCCGACGCGTAGTTCGTCAACCGCACGTACCGGCCCAACTCCCGCGACGAGGCGTCCAACGCCTCCCGCATCAACCGGAAGTTCTCCTGCGTCGCGTACGTGCCCGCGAACCCCTCCCGGGTCGCCCCCTCCGGCACGTAGTCCAGCAACGACTGCCCCGTCGACCGGATCACCGCGATCACGTCCGCGCCGGCCCGCGCCGCCGCCTGCGCCTGCGGGATGTCCTCGTAGATGTCACCCGTCGCCACGATCAGGTAGATCCACGGCCGCTGCGCCGGATCCCCGTACCGCTTGATGAGCCGCTCCCGCTCGGCCCGCCGCCGGTCGATGCGCCGGATCCCCGCCGCCACCGCCCGCCGCGCCGCCCGCCGCGCCGCCGTGGCGTCCTTCCCCACCGGCTGCCGGAACCGCACCGACCCCGCCGCCGCCTTCTGCGCCAGCAACGTCACATCGGTGATCTGCTCCCGCGCCAGGGCGTCGAACACCGCCGCCGCCACCCCGTGCCCCAGACCGACGTCCGCCACCACCGCGTCCACCAGCCGGTTCACCCACGGGATCCCGTCCGGGTCGGCCCCGGTCACCCCCGCCAGCCGCAGCACCGCCCGCTCCACCGACACCGTCGTGTGGCTGCGGGCCAGATCCACCACCGGCTGCCCGGCACGCCGCGCCAACTCCCGCGCCCGCGCCACCAGCGCCGGATCCAGGTCAAGCTTTCCTGTCACGAACGGCCTTCCTCGTAGATCACGTCCCCGCGCAACACCGTGCGCCGGCACACCGGCAGCGGCGTCGGATCCTCCGGCCCCCGCGCCTCCGGGTCCTCCGCCACCAGCACCGGCAGACCCCGGTCCACACCCGCCGGCGTCTCCCACACCGCGAACGTCGCCGGCGCCCCCAACGCCAGCACCCCCTCGTTGTCCAGGTGCACCGCCCGCCACCCACCCCGGGTGTGCGCCGCGAACGCCGCCCGCACGCTCATCCGCTGCACCGGGTTGTGGTGCGACACCGCCGCCCGCACCGAACCCCACGGGTCCAGCGGCGTCACCGGCGAATCCGACCCGAACGCCAACGCCACACCCACCCCGTGCATCGCGCCCATCGGATTCGACGCCAACGACCGCTCCAACCCCAGCCGCGCCTCGTACATCCGCCCGGCGCCACCCCACAGCCGGTCGAACGCCGGCTGCATGCTCGCCACCACCCCGTACTCCACGAACCCGGCGATCAGCCGCTTGTCCATGATCTCCGCGTGCTCCACCCGGTGCCGGGCCGCCCGCACCCGCTCCACACCCAGCTCCCGCGCCGCCGCCGCGAACCCGTCGAGCACCGTGCCGATCGCCGCGTCACCGATCGCGTGGAACCCGCCCTGCAGCCCGTGCGCCGCGCAGTCCACCAGGTGATCGCGCACCTGCTCCGCCGTCAGGTACCCGTGCCCGCAACCGTCACCGTCCCGGTACGGCTGCGACAGGTGCGCCGTCCGCGACCCCAACGCCCCGTCGGCGAACAGGTCACCACCGGCGCCCACCGCGCCCAGCTCCCGCGCCCGCGCGGCCCCGCCCAGCTCACCCCAGTACCCGTACACCTCCGGCACACCCGCACCCGAGACGGCCAGCAGACCCGTGAAGTCCTCCTCGTCGGAGATGTCCGGCCCACCGCACTCGTGCACCGCCGCGATGCCCAGCGACGCCGCGTGCGCCAACGCCACCCGCTGCGCCGCCACCCGCTGCGCCCGCGTCACCGACCCGAACGCCGCCGCCCGCACCACGTGGTGCGCGTCCCGACGCACCCAACCCGACGCGTCGTACCCCGCCGCCGACACCACCTCCGGCACCGCCGCCAGCAACGCCCGCGACACCAGCGCCGAATGGATCGACGCCTGCGACAGGTACACCCGCCGCCCGCCGCCGGCCCGGTCCAACGCCTCCGCGTCCGGCAGCTCCCGCACCGCCCACGTCGACTCGTCCCACCCGTGCCCGAGCACCACGGCGTCCGCCGGCAACCCGGCCGCGAACGCCGCCACCGCGTCCAGCAGCTCCCCCGCCGACCGCACCCCCGACAGGTCCAGCCCCGACAACGCCAACCCGGTGTCCGTCGCGTGCACGTGCGCGTCCACGAACGCCGGCGTCACCAGCGCCCCGTCCAGATCCACCACCCGGTCGGCGGCGGGCGCGTCCGCGTCCACCCCCAACCAGGTGATCCGCCCACCGGACACCAGCAACGCGGTCGCCCGCGGATCGGCGGGGCAGTGCAGCACTCCGCCGCGGTACAACGTCGAGGGGTTCGTCATGGCGTCAGTCTGCCGCCAACCGCGACTCGAAGAGCCGGCGGACCCCCGGCTCGGCCCGCAGCAACCCCAACGCCAGCTCCGCGTGACCCGGCACGTACCCGTTGCCCACCAGCATCGTCACGTCCGCCGCCAGACCCTCCGCGCCCAGCGCCGCACCCGCGAAACTCGTCGCCATCGAGAAGAAGACCACCGTGCCGCCGTCGGCCGTGGCCAGGATCGCCCCGTGCTCACACCCGGGCACGTCCACGCACACCACCGTCACGTCCGCCGGCACCCCCAGCGCGGTCGTCACCGCCGTCGACACCGCCACCGGGTCCCGGGCGTCGGCCAACGCCACCGCGTCGGCCAGGCCCGCCGCCGTCAGCGCGTCCCGCTCCGCCGCCACCGGCACCACCCCGACCGTACGCGCGGCACCCGCCCGCCGCGCCGCCGCCAGCGACAACGAGCCGCTCTTGCCCGCACCGCCGATCACCGCCACCGTCACCGGCCGGGCGTCCCCCTCGCGCGCCCGGTCGGCCACGTACCGCGACACGACCCGGGCCGTCAACGCCGGCGCCCCGCACACGTCCAGCACCGCGAGCGACAGCTGCGGATCCTCGTCCTCGGGCAGCACGGCGGCGATCGACCGGGCGAACAGGATCGCGTGCCCCTCGCACGGCACCTGCTCGCTCCGCCCGTCCCACCGCGCCAGCCCGTCGGTGACCACCAGCGGCGTCAGCGTCAACGACACCAGCGTCGCCACCCGCTGCCCCGGCCGCAGGCCCAACGGCGACCGCGGGCCGGCCTCCTCCACCGTGCCGATGAGCATCCCGCCCGAGCCCGTCACCGGGTTCTGCATCTTGCCCCGCGTGGCGATGATCTCCAGCACCTCGGCGCGGACCGCGTCCCCGTCACCGCCGTGCTTCTCCCACAGCTGCCGGAAGCTCGCCGCGTCCAGATTCAGCCGCTCCACCCGGATCCGCACCTCGTTCGCCGCGATCTCGGGGCGCGCGTCCAGCCGCCAGGCGGCCTGCGGCAGCACGCCCGCCGGTTCCAGGACACGGTGCAGACCCACCAGCGACGTCACGCCGACCTCCCCTGTACAACCGCCCGAAGCCCCGGCCAGGACTCGCATCGCGGGAAAACTTCCGGCAGACTAATTTCTTCACCGGATATTTTCCAGTAGCCTTCGGGCCGCTGATCACCCGCACCACACTGAGGAGGGGCCGTGACCCAGACACAACCGGTGGAGACCATCCCCACTGCCCGCCCCACCCCGGCAGCGGTCCCCACCACCGGACAGCCCTACGAGTACCGGCGGGCCCCACTCGTCGAACCCGACTGGACCCGCTTCCCCGGCTGGCGCCACGTCACCCGCGAGCAGTGGGAATCCGCCCAGTGGCAGCGGGTCAACTGCGTCAAGAACATCAAGCAGCTGCGCGCCGTCCTCGGCGACCTCGTCGACGACACCTTCTACGACGACCTCGCCGCCGACCAGGCCACGCACGCCACCATGTCGATGCTCGTGCCGCCGCAGATGCTCAACACCATGGTGCCGTTCGCGCCCGTCACCACCGACGCCTTCTACGCCGACCCCGTCCGGCGCTACATGATCCCCGTCGCCTCCGACCGGCGCACCGACTGGCCCTCCCACCCGTACGCCACCCGCGACTCACTGCACGAGCACGACATGTGGGTCGCCGAGGGCCTCACCCACCGCTACCCCACCAAGGTCCTCGCCGAGCTGCTCTCCACCTGCCCGCAGTACTGCGGCCACTGCACCCGCATGGACCTCGTCGGCAACTCCACCCCCACCGTCGACAAGCTCAAGCTCACCCTCAAACCGGTCGACCGCTACGACGCCCACATCACCTACCTCAAGGCCCACCCGGGGGTCCGCGACGTCGTCGTCTCCGGCGGAGACGTCGCCAACGTGCCCTGGAAGAACCTCGAGAGCTACCTCATGCGGCTGCTCGAGATCGAGACCATCCGCGACATCCGGCTCGCCACCAAGGCGCTCATGGGCCTGCCGCAGCACTGGCTCCAGCCCGACGTCGTCGAGGGCCTCGAACGCGTCGCCCGCACGGCCGCCCGCCGCGGCGTCAACCTCGCGATCCACACGCACGTCAACCACGCCCAGTCGCTCACCCCGCTGGTCGCCCGCGCCGCCCAGACCGCGCTCGACGTCGGCGTCCGCGACGTCCGCAACCAGGGCGTCCTCATGCGCGGCGTCAACGCCACATCGAAGGACCTGCTCGACCTCTGCTTCGCGCTCCAGGGCGAGGCCGGCATCCTGCCGTACTACTTCTACATGTGCGACATGATCCCCAACGCCGAGCACTGGCGCGTCCCGGTCTGGCACGCCCAGCAGCTCCAGCACGACATCATGGGCTACCTGCCCGGGTACGCGACCCCGCGGATCGTCTGCGACGTGCCCTTCGTCGGCAAGCGCTGGGTGCACATGCTCACCGAGTACGACCGCGAGCGCGGCATCTCCTACTGGACCAAGAACTACCGCACCTCGATCGAGTCCGCCGACCTCGAAGCGCTCAACAAGCGCTACGCCTACTACGACCCGATCGACACCCTGCCCGAGTCCGGGCAGGCCTGGTGGGCGGCCCACCGCGACGACTGACCGCGCCACGAAGGGGCCCGTCACCCTCGCGGGGTGACGGGCCCCTTCGCATGCCCGCGTACGCGCCTCACCTGTCGAACGCGTCGCGGACGTCCCGCCCGGCCTCCGTACGCTGAGCCCGCGCCGTGCTCTGCTGGCTCGCGCCCTCGGCCCGCAGCCGCTCGTTGTCGGTGGCGTCGCCGATCCGCTCCTTCACGGCGCCGGCCAACTCCTGGATGCGCTCCTTCGCCCGGTCGGTGAAGCTCATCTCGCCTCCTCGGTGTGCCGCCGATCCGTTCCGTCGCCTGCCCGGGGTGCTCGTCCGCAAACCCCGTGGGTGCCTCCGCGCATGTGTGCGTGGCCGCACACCGCGTACGGCGTCCTAGGAA
>Ga0164243_10007835_pt1 | contig 15874 bp, 8 predicted proteins | sample OricompcompostOP_FD_108781 | JGI IMG/M metagenome (GOLD analysis project Ga0164243, IMG submission 108781) | Organic Plus compost microbial communities from Emeryville, California, USA - Original compost - Organic plus compost (OP) | ecosystem: Engineered > Solid waste > Mixed feedstock >...
GACTCCTGGTCGAGCCCCTTCAGCGCGAAGTCCCAGCTGGGCGTGGCGCCCCAGTCCGACATCACCCAGCCCGGATAGCCCCACGCGCCCTTCAGCACGTCGTTGAGCAGGTGGTGATTGCCGCCGGCGTAGTCGCCGTTGATCTTGTTGTAGCCGCTCATGATCGCGCCGGGCTGCGAGCGCTCGATCGCGATCTGGAAGGTGAGCAGGTCGGACTCGCGATGCGCGTCCGGGTCGATGACCGCGTCCAGCCAGTGGCGGTTGGTCTCGTTGCAGTTGAGCGAGTAGTGCTTGAGCGTCGAGACCACGCCCTGGCTCTGGATGCCGGCCACCTGTTCGGCCGCCAGGACGGCGCTGAGGTAGGGGTCTTCCGAATAGTACTCGAAGTTGCGCCCGTTGCGCGGATCGCGCACCAGATTGCATCCGCCGGCGAGCTGGACATTGAAGCCGCGTGAGCGCGCCTCGCGGGCGATAGCCTCTCCGCCTTGCCGCACGAGCTGCGGGTTGAAGCTGGCGCCCAGGGCGAGGAGTGAGGGGAACGCCGTCGCGCCCTCATCGTCCGGGCGGTAGCCGGGATTGGTGACGCCCATGCTGGCGTCGCTCGATTGGATCGCGGGAACCCCCAGCCGCGGTACGCCGGGCGTGTAGCCGGCGCTCATGTTGCTCAGGCCCTCGGGTATCCGCGCGTCGCGGCTGGCCACCGCGCTGCCGGGCATGTAGCCCAGGATGCTGATCAGCAGCGAGAACCGCTCGTCGTCGGTCATCTGCTGCTCGATCTCGCGGGCGCGCAGGTCCGGATCTTCGGCCGGCGGCGCGCCGGCCCTCGCACTCGCGTCCGTCGAGGTGGTGTCGGACATGGCGCGTCTCCTCAGGTCACCTTGAGCGCCTCGCGCTGAGGCGCAGACGAGGATGACGGCGGCCAGCGCCTGCCGCCATTTCAAAGAGCCGCGTTATCCTAGTTACGCGCGCGACGACGCTCAAGATGAGCTGGTCGAAGGAGGTGGAGTCGCCGCCGGCCGCGCTCAGGCGGCGGAGGTCCGCAGCCGGATCTCGCAGCGCACGCCGTCAGGCTCGAAGAACAGCTCGGTGGTTCCGCTGTTCCTGGGGAGCGCCTTGTCGAAGAGCCGCGTTCCGAAGCCCAGCTTCTCGGGCGGCGGCACATGCGGGCCGTCCATCTCCTTCCATTCGACGGCGATCCACTCGCCAGCGACGGTCCAGCTGATCCCCAACCGCCCGCGGGGCACGGAGAGCGCGCCGTATTTCACGGCGTTGGTCGCAAGCTCGTTCAGCAGCAGGGCCAGCGGCGTGGTCATCTCGGTCGAGATGGCGACGTCCGGGCCGCTTGTCGTCAGCCGCTCGCCGACCTGGAAAGGCGCCAGGATGTCGGCGATCAGGTTGCCCAGGGGCGCGCCCTGGAACTTGCCGGTCTGCAGCAGGTCCTGGGCCCGTGCCAGAGCGTGCAGCCGGTCCGACACCTTGCCCTTGAACTCGGAGATCGAGTCCGACGTGCGAGCGGTTTGATCGACGAGCGACTGCGTCACGGTCAGCAGGTTCTTGATCCGGTGACGGTATTCGCTGCTCACCGTCGCCAGCTCCTCGCGGGTGGTGGTCTCCCGCCGCAGCGTGTCGGCCAGGGCGTGCACGAGCGAAACCTGCACCGCGGCGACCAGGGAGAAGATGGCGAAGCCCCAGCCGAAAACGCTTTCGAGGAACAGGACGCCCCGGGGATCGACGAAGCTGAAGTTTGCGGTGACCGCGCTCAGCGCCGCGGCCACCGCGCCCGCCCTCCAGCCGCCGAAGATGCTCGCCACCAGCACCGCCATCAGGAAGAGGGTGTAGGGCATCTGTTCGCGCAGGACCGGATCGAGGCCCGAGCGCAGCAGCCAGGCGCAAACCACCAGGCCGACCGCCAGCAACAAGCCCTGCCACAGCGGCAACGGCTGGCGGGGAAAAGCGCGACGCACCATCGCTTCACTCGGTTACAGGACCGCCGGGACGCTAGCAGCACTATAGGCGGCGCTTACCCCATTGGAACAGGCGCTCGACATTTTCAGCTGTCCGCCGCCCTCTCGACGGGGCGCCGGCTCCCAGGGCAGGTCCACCACACCGTTGGAACAAGCGTCGCAAGCTCGATGCGGTTTCGCAGAAAATCTCCCTGACGATCGGAATGGGGCCCGGCGCAGCTCGCGCGTCGCGTACCAACCGGCATGTGCATGGTGAACCAGCCGGACGGCTGAGCAAAAGGAAGCGCCGGGCGTCCCAACCGCCCGGCGCTTGGGGGAGTTCAGTTCTGGGCTATCGGGAGCCGAAGGCGTAGCGGATGTTGACGCCGACCTCGCGGGGAGCGGTCGTGTCGACCTCGATGTAGCTGCTGTTGATCGTGGTCGCCGCCGCGCTGTTGAAATTGGGCGGTTGCAGCGCCTGCACGCCGGTGCCGATCAACCCGCCCTCGACGTTTACGACCTTCCGCGTGTTGAAGACGTTCTTGGCGAAGAGCGAGACCTCCCAGGCTCCGTCCTGGCTGCGGAGGCCGGCGTAGAGGTTGAGCAGCCCGAACCCGTCGATGGTGTCGTAGGCGTTGGCCGGATCGCCCTTGGTCTTCGGCCGATAGGTGAAGAGGCCGCGCACGTAGGCGTCCATCTCCTCGGCGACAGGCCGGGCGTACTCGCCTTGCAGAGTCAGGTTCCACTTCGGAATGAACTGCAGCGGATCGCTGCTCAGGCACTCGGAGAGGCCCTCGGCGCCTGTGGCCGCCTGCAGCTGGGCGAGCGTCGGCGCTTGCGACAGAACGTCGGGGACGCCGTCGCCGTTGAGGTCGGTGCAGGCCACGGGCTGGTTCTTGATCTTGCTCTTGGCGTAGCTGAAGGCGCCGGAGACGTTCAGCCCCTGCACCACCTGCCAGGAGGCGTCGATGTCCACGCCGTTGATCTTCGCGTCGACGCTGTTGCCGAAGTTGAAATCGTCGACCGTGGGGCCGAGCTGGTTCAGGTTGATGTAGTAGATCTGGGAATCCGCGCGCTGGATGAAGTTCTTGAAGTCCTGGTGGAAGATCGCCGCGTTGAAGAGCACGCGCTTGTCGAAGAAGGTCGACTTGAAGCCGACTTCGTAGGACTTCGACTTCTCGTTCTCCAGGTCGATGTGCCGTTCGAGCGTCGGCGTCAGCGGGCGAAAGACGCCGATGACGAACGGGCCGGGGCGGAAGGCGCTGCCGGTGTTCGCATAGGCCATGAAGTCGCCGGTGAATTTGTGCGACAACGAGGCGTTGTAGAGCCAGGCGTCGGCCTTGCCCTGCTTGTCGTTCAGCACCGCGCGGCCGCTGACGATGAGGCTGTTGCTGTCGCGATACCACAGGCGCCGGAGGCCGCCGGACAGCTCGGTGTCCTCGCCGATGTGCCAGGTCGCGTTGCCGAAGATCGACCGTTCCCGCGCCTTGCCTTTGCGTACGACTGGCGTCTGTGCGACGCGCACCAGCCGCCCGTCCCGAGTCACGGCGGACACCTGGGTGACGTCGGTCGGCGGATTGAAGTCCGAGCCGTAGACCCCGACGGTGTAGTCGAACTGCCCGAACAGCGGCTGATCGGACGACAGCCGCAGTTCGTTGGTCGTCTGCCTGGCCCGGGAGAGGGTCCTCTGGCCAAAGTCGACGCCGGTGAAGATGTTGGCCGGATCCTGAGAGCTGAAGTTGTGAATCTTCTGGTTGCTGTAGGAGCCGACGTAACTCAGCTTCTGCCCTGCGAACCGGTAATCGGCGTTGGCCGTGAAAGTATCCTGCTTCTGTTCGACGTGGTTGAAGTCGTCGGTGATGCCGACCCGGTCCTTCGGGCGGATGATCGGCTGGACCACCGGTGCGGTCGGCTCGAAGAACGAGAAGGAGGCGACCTGGTTGTAGGAGCGCTGCTTCTTCTCCAGGTGCTGGTACATCAGGTTGACGGTGATCGCGTCGTTCGGCTCGAAGCGGATGCTGGGCCGAACGGCCCAGGTCTTCGACGACGGGCTCAGGCGGTTGTTGATGCTCCCGACGCCGTCGAGGTGCGTGTCGTCGATGATGGCGGCGATCCGCATGCCCAGCCTGTCGCGGATGATCGGCAGGTTCACCGCGCCGTTCAGGTTGCGCGCGTGCTGGTCGGTGACCGTCAGGTTTCCGTAGGCCCCGAACCCGCCGAGGATCGGCCGCCGGGTGGTCAGGGTGATGGACCCCGACGGCGAGGACTGGCCCCGCAGCGTGCCCTGCGGCCCGCGCAGCACCTCGATCTGACCGATGTCGAACATCGACTGGAAGGCGAAGACCGACTGGATGGTCGCATCGTTCAGGTAGAAGGCCACGGTCGGCTGGGCGCCCGACTGCGCCTGGAACGGCGCGCCACGGATCGTCGCGCCGGTGGTGAAGCCATTGGCGCCGGAAGTCAGCGTCAGACCGGGCACCACGGCCTGCACATCCTCGAACTGACGGATGTTGAGCTTCTCGAGCGTGGCGCCGGTGACCGCGTTCACGGTCTGCGGCACCTCCTGCAGACTTTCAGCCTTGCGACGCGCGGTCACCACGATCTCGCTCAGCGTGGTGTCCCCCGGCGACGAGGCGGCTGGTTGGGCCATGGCGCCGGTGGCGAGCGCGGCGGCGCTCGCGCTGGCGAGTATCAACGACGACAGTCTCATTCCATTCCTCCCCCGATGTTCGTGTGTTTCTCGGCAGGCTTGAGCCGCGGCCACAGCCGCCCTCATGCGTTCGCGGCGGACGTCGGCGCCGGACTGCCTGCAAAGTTCGAACGGCCTAAGCCTGTCCGACAGGCTGAGCCGGCTGAAGCTGAAACGGTGCTGAATGCGGGCCAGCGCATTCCTGCCCGGCCATTCCGATTTCAGCGCTCAGGCGTCAGGGCCTGGACGCCCAAGCCTCGGGGCTCTGTCTGGAGCCCGTCTGGCGGTCGGCCCCGCGCAAGAGCCGTTTGCGGAACTCGCTGGGGGTCAGGCCCGTCGCCTTGCGGAAGGCGTAGGTGAAGTTGGATTGCGAGCTGAAGCCCATGTCGAGCGCGATCGACTTGATGCTCTCGTCGCCGCCGAGCCGCCGCTTGGCGAGCTCGATCCGCATCTGGGCCATGTAGTCGCCGGTGGAGCATCCGCGGCTCATGCGGAAGGCCCGGGTCAGCTGCCGCACCGACATCTTGCAGCGGCGGGCGAGCTCGCCGAGCGTCGGCGGCTCGCCCGGCTCGACGAGCAGGGAGTCGATGGCGCGCAGCCGCCAGTCGGCCAGGCCGCCTTTCTCGATCGGCTCGCTGATCCCGTTGAGGTGCCGGGCGACTTCGATCCCCAGCTCGAGCGTCAGCGCCTCGCAGAGGTCGCGGGCGCCGAGGCCAGGATGACGCAACTCGTGCGACAGCCGGGTGAGGATGCTGCGGATCGTGGAGTTGGCGATGTCGAGGCAGGCCTCCAGCCGCCTGTCGGTCCACTCGAACTCCGCCGGCAGCCAACGGTCGACGACGTCGGCTCTAAGCGCGCAGATCAGCGACGTGTGCCGGCCGCCCTGGCTCTTCAGGTGGAGCAGATGGCGGGGCGGAAAGGCGCTGATCGGTCCCATGCCGGCGAACCGATGCGCCCCCCATTCCTGCACGAAGCGGGCGGACGCGCTGGGCCGCCGCGGCGTCAGGCAGAGATCGATCCAGTACGCGTCCTTGCGCGCGAAGAGCTTCTCTTTCGGACCCTCGTGACTGAGCCGCACCAGCCGGATCGATGCGGCCGAGGTCTCGAGCTCCGCATCGGCGATCAGTTCGGTGACCTGGGCGCCTGCCTTTCTCGTCATCTCCGCACCGTGCGCCTCCCTTGGCTGCGCCGGAATTGTTCGTCCCAGCTTGCGGCAAGCTGCAATCGTTGTCAGACAGCAGCATGTCGAGAGTGGCCCGTCAGGAATGGAATGGCCCGCGGTCATAAGCCGATGCGCTTCCAACCGAGGGCCGGCGCGACGAGCATCGGCGCGGCTGCGCAGGCTCGCGGTCCGTTGGCCCGGCGTCCTGACGACGGACAACGGCGGCTGACCCGCATTCGGTGGACGCAAGATGACCCTTAAGCTCGACGACATCCTGAACGGCGCGCGCGACAAGTCGGGCGCGCCCGATCCGGACAGCGACACCTGGCGGGAGGGGCTGGAAATCCTGCTTCGCGACCATGAACGTCAGGGCAGGCTGACCGAGCGGGGCTGGGCGATCGTCAAGAACCGTTACGTCGAGACGCTGGCGGCCCGCATGCAGGTCGACGACTACCTCCGCAACAATCCCGCCGTCCTGGAGACGCCGGTCAAGCGGCCGGTCTTCATCCTGGGCCTGCCCCGCACCGGCACGACCATGCTCAGCTACATGCTGGGCGCCGACCCGGCGAACCGCTCGCTGCTGCGCTGGGAGGCCTACAACGCCGCCCCGCCCGCCGCGCCCGGCGCGTTGAAGACCGACCCGCGTTGCCTCGCCGAGGTGGCGAAGGACGAGACGATGCTGAAGATGGCGCCGAAGGTGGCTGCTGCGCACTTCGAGCCGGGCGACGGGCCGACCGAATGCGTCCACCTGCTGGCGCAGGACTTCCGTTCGCTGATGCTGGCCGTCACCACCACGGTGCCGACCTATCACGACTGGCTGCTGTTCACCGACATGCACAGCGCCTTCGAACATCGCAGGCGCGTGCTGCAGATCCTGCAGAGCACCAACCCGGGACGCTGGGTGCTGAAGATGCCGTCGGACTCGCTGTTCATCCGCCAACTCTTCAAGACCTTCCCCGACGCCAAGGTGATCTGGACCCATCGCGATCCCTACGCCGCGGTGGGCTCGTCGTTCGGGATGCGCGGCGGCTCGCGGCCGATGTTCGAGGTCGACGAGGGCCGCGACTACATGCGCCGGCATTTCCCGCTGCAGCTGGCCCTGCACGCCGCGCGCCCGCTGGAGGTGAGCCGCGAACGGCCCGACGACATCTATCACTGCTACTACGACGATCTGGTCGCCGACCCGCTGGCGCAGATCCGCAAGATCTATTCCTGGCTCGGCGACGAGTGGACCGAAACCGGCGAAGCCGGGATGCGCGCCTGGCTGGCCGACAATCCGCAGAACAAGCGCGGCAAGCACAGCTACTCTCTCGCCGAGTGGGGCCTCTCGAAGACGGACCTCGAGCCCTATTTCGCCGACTACCTGCGGGCGCATCCGGTCGCCTCGAGCCAGGAGGCCTGAGCATGACCCGCGGACTCGCCGATCCGACCGCGGCGGTCCGGACGTCCGTGCGAGGATGCGCGAGCCCGCCCGGGGGAGGGAACCGGCGGCCGCCGGGCCAATGACAGAAGGGGATTCGAAGATGGTCAAAGCCGCATCCGGCCCTCATCGGCCGGCGTTGTTCGTCGCCGCCCTGGCGCTGCTCGCGCCCTCGGGCGCGCAGGCCGAGACGCCGGCGCAGTCGGCGGGCTCGCCGGTCGTGCACGCCGCGCCCGCAGCCTACCCGGCCCTGGGGCGGGTGGATGAGCGGTTCCAGTCGTACAATGTCGAAAGCGTGGAGGTGACCGGCGGCAACTTCTGGGCGCCGTATCTGAAGCCCGGCGAGGCGGCGCCGAAGCCGGTGGCGGGGCCGCACGGCACGGAGTTCGCGACCGGCGCCTACCGGCGGCGCGAACCGCTCGACCTGAAGGGCAACGAGCGGCTGCGGATGCTCGCGAAGGCCCTGGGCCCGGCGTACATGCGGGTCAGCGGCAGCTGGGCCAACAGCGTCTACTTCCAGGACGACGACCGACCGCAGCCCGCCAAGGCGCCGGAGGGCTACCAGGCGGTGCTGACGCGGGCGCAGTGGGCCGGCGTCGTCGACTTCAGCAAGGCCGTGGACGCCAAGATCCTCACCTCGTTCGCGATCAGTCCCGGCGCGCGCACCGCGGACGGGACCTGGGACCCGGACGGCGCGCGGCGGCTGTTCGCCTACACGCGCTCGCTGGGCTGGCGGATCGATGCGGTCGAACTCGCCAACGAGCCGAACGTCGCCCGGCCCGCCTACGGGCCGGACCGGTACGCCCGCGACCACGTGGTGCTGCGCGAGCTGCTCGCGGCGGAAAGCCCGGAGACCAGGCTCGTGGGGCCGAGCTCGACCGGCGAGGCGGGCTTCAAGCTGTTCCCCACGGTGCCGCCGAAGGAGGCCAGCACGGCCTACCTGCTCAGCGGCGAGCCGCGTCCGAAGTTCGACGTCTTCTCCTGGCACTTCTACGGAGCCGTCTCTCAGCGCTGCAAATCGCTGAGCCGCGACGGCAGGGAGGTGACCACCTCGCCTGCGGAAGCGCTTTCCGAGGAATGGCTCGGTCGGGCCGATCAGGCCTTGCGGTTCTACGCCGGAGTGCGCGACGAGTTCGCGCCGGGCGCGCCGATCTGGATCACCGAGACGGCGCAGACCGCCTGCGGTGGCGATCCCTGGTCGGCGACCTTCCTGGACACTTTCCGCTATGTCGACCAGCTCGGCCGCTTCGCCAAGGGCGGGGTGGACGTCGTGTTCCACAACACGCTGGCCGCCAGCGACTACGCCCTGATCGACGACGTCACCTGGCGGCCGCGGCCGAGCTACTGGGCGGCGCTGCTGTGGCGGCGGCTGATGGGCGAGCAGGTGCTCGACGCCGGCGCCGGCGCGCCTGGCCTGAAGCTCTACGCCCACTGTCTGCGTGGACAGCCCGGCGGGGTCGCGCTACTCGCGATCAACCTCAGCCGCAGCGAGCCGGCGCGGCTGGACCTGGAATCGCCCGTGGAGCGCTACACCCTGTCGGCCGACAAGCTCGAAGGCGAGACGGTCAAGCTCAACGGGCGCGGCCTGCAGCTCACCGCCGCCGACGAGCTGCCGGCGCTGCAGCCGGCCCCGACGGCCGCCGGCGTGCTGACGCTCGCCCCCGCGACGATAAGCTTCCTGGCGGCGCCGCAGGCCGGCAACCCGGCCTGCCGGTGAGCGGCGCGCGACAAGCCCCTGATCGACAGGACTGCAGGATCCGATGAAGAAGACCGTGATGCGGCTTGCGGCTGTCCTGATCGCCTGGACGACGGCCGCGCCGGCGCTCGGCGAGACGGTGCGCCTGCAGTTCGACGCTTCGAGCCCGCAGGCCAGCTACGCCGCCGAGCGCCTGGCCTCGGCGCTCGAGGCGCAGAACCACGCCGTCGCGCCGCCGGGCGGCTCGGGCGACTTCGACGTGGTGCTGTCGCGGGATTCCGGGACGCTGAAGCCGGAGGCGTTCGCGGTGACTCCCGCAGGACGGTCCATCGCCATCACCGGCGGCGACGAGCGGGGCGTGATCTACGGCGCCCTGTCGCTCGCCGAGCAACTGCGCAACGGCGTCTCCCTGGATCAGATCCGGCCCGACCGGGGCGCCGCCGCGCTGCCTTTCCGCGCGATCAAGTTCAACCTGCCCTGGGATTCCTACCGCTCAAGCTCGGCGCTCGATCTGCACTACGAGACCGCGAGAGACGTGAAGTACTGGGAAGCCTTCCTGGACATGATGGCGGAGAACCGGTTCAACGCCCTCACGCTGTGGAACCTTCATCCGTTCCCCTACATGATCAAGGCGGAGAACTTCCCGGAGGCGAGCCGCTTCTCTGACGCCGAGATGGCGGAATGGCGCAAGTTGTACCAGGCCATCTTCAGGATGGCGAAGCAACGCGGCATCGAGACCTACGTCGTCAACTGGAACATCCTCGTCAGTCCGGAATTCGCCAAGGCTCATGGCCTGAAGGGCGCCAACTTCTATCCGAACTACAAGGGGCAGGCGGAGACGAGCGAGATCGTCAAGCGCTACACGCGCGAAAGCGTCGCCCAGGTGCTGCGGGAGTATCCGGACCTCACCGGGTTCGGCTTCTCCTTCGGAGAGCAGATGGGCGGGATGACCCCGCGCGAGCGGCAAGCCTGGATCGACGAGACCATCATAGCCGGGATGCGGCAGGCCGGCCGCCCTTCGAAGATGATCTTCCGCGCGCCCTTCTCCGCGGACCTCGGGCAGGGCGGCTCGACCGACGTGGCGACCGAGCAGTTGACGCGCGAGGCGCTGGACAAGCTCGACGACTTCAACGGCCAGATCTGGATGGAGATCAAGTTCAACTGGTCGCACGGGCACTCCACGCCGGAGCTGGTGAAGGTGCACGGCGGCGAGTTGAAGGACACCTATTTCAACCCGACGCCTTCGACTTACAAAGTCGCCTGGATGGTCCGTAACGAGGACTTCTATGCGCTGCGCTGGGGCTCCCCCGCCTTCATCCGCAAACATCTCGCGCGGAATGCGCGCCAGGCTTACGTCGGCGGCTACTTCGTGGGGTCCGAGAACTACATCCCGGCGAAGGACTACTTCACGGCGGTCGATGCGCCGGTGGATTGGAAGTACGCCTTCGAACGGCAGTGGCTGTTCTACAAGCTGTGGGGACGTCTGCTCTACGACCCCGACACCCCGGACAGCCTGTTCGAAGCCGAGTTCGTGCGCCGCTACGGAAATGAGGCCAGGCCGCTGCTGCAGGCCTACGCCGCGGCTTCCGAGACGCAGCTGAACTACGCCAGTTCGATCGACTTCGGCTGGGACTTCACCATCTACGGCGAAGGCATGATGGTGTTCGGCCGGCGCGGCGTCGAGCCGATGTCGGTCGAGCGGCTGATCGTCCAGCGTCCGCTGCTCCCACAATGGCTGTCGGTGCAGGAGTTCGTCGCCAAGCGCGCGGCCGGTGAACGCCTGCCGCCGGGGGCGGTGACGCCGCTCATGCTGGCCGACCGCTTCGAGGCCGACGGCCGCAAGGCGCTCGGCCTGGTGCAGGGCGTCGATGCGTCCCGCGACCCGTCGCTCATATACGAGGTCGCCGACGTGAAGACCTGGGCGAACCTGGGGCTCTATTACGCAGAGAAGCTGCGCGGGGCGGTGGCGCTCCAGACCTATCGCACGACCGGCGGGGAGGCCGACAAGCAGGCGGCGGTGAGCCACCTGGAGAGGTCGTTGGCCTTCTGGGACGAGGTAGTCGCCATCACCGGGCCGCTCTACCGCGACATGCCGCTGGCGCACTACAACCCGCCGGACAACCGGCGCAACGACGACAACCTCTTCCATTGGCGGCGGCTGCGGCCGGCGATCGCTCGCGACGTCGAGGCGGCCAAGGCCGCGGTGGTCGCCGACGGGCGGTGAGGGCGACGATCGGCGCCCTTGCGGCCGGGAATGGCTCGGCGCCAATAAGACGGCCCGCCGGGAACGGCCGATGCGCTTCCACGCGCCGCCCGCGCCGGCTCATGTTCGCAGGCGAGCCTGCGGACGCACGCAAGTCGCGTGTTGACGACAAGACAGCGCACAGCGCGTAGGGGAGACCAGGACCGGTGGAAAGATCGGCTCAATCCGGCGGAGCCGCCGCGGAGTGGCGGGCGCACTGGCCCGTGGTGCTCGCCGCCATGGCGGGCTTCTCCTTCTACTCCGTCGGCAGCTACACGACCGGCCTCTTTATGGAGCCCCTGGCGAAGGAGTTCGGCTGGGGCCGGGCGCAGATCTCGGCCGGCCTGCTGGTGACGTCGATCATGACGATCCCGATGGCGCCGGTGGTCGGCGCGCTGATCGACCGCTGGGGATCGCGCCGGCTCGCCATCCCCGGCATGGCCCTGGCGATCGCGGCGGTCGCCTCCTTCGCGCTGGCGAACGGAGACGCCACCCAGTGGCTGCTGCTCTGGACCTTCTACGGCCTCGCCTCGCTCATGATCAAAGCGACCGTCTGGACGGCGGCGACCTCCAACGTCTTCACCGCCGGACGCGGGCTGGCGCTGGGGCTCGTCCTCTGCGGCTCGGCGCTCACCCAGACCATCGCGCCGGTGCTCGCCGAACGGCTCATCGACGCGTTCGGCTGGCGGCAGGCCTATGTGTGGATCGCGCTGGCCTGGGGCGGGCCGGTTCTGTTGCTGATCCTGCTCTTCATGTTCGAGCCACGCGATCGGCAGAAGACGGCTTCGGCCACGGTCCGCGCCAGGGCCGCTGCGGCGAGCGCCTTGGACGGGCTGGGCTTCCGCGAAGCGTTCCGCGACGTCGCGCTGATCCGTGTCGCCATCTCGACGCTGCTCTTCATGTTCCTCACGGTCGGCGTGCTCATCCACCAGGTGCCGATCCTGACGGAAGCGGGCGTCTCGCGGTCGCAGGCGGCGCTGCTGGCCAGCCTCGGGGGGATCGCCGGGATCGTCGGCAAGCTGGTCACAGGCTGGGCCAGCGATCGCGCCGACGGCGGGACGGTCGGGGCGATCACCCTGGGATCCACCGCGGTCGCCTTCACGCTGCTGCTCGAGCCGATCCGCTCGCCGCTGACCATCGTGCTGGCCATGATCATCATCGGCTACGGCTCCGGCACCAAGCTGCAGATCACCGCCTATCTCACCAGCCGCTACGGCGGCCTGCGCAACTTCGGGAAGATCTTCGGCGTGATGTCGAGCCTGATCGCCGTCGGCGGCGGCCTCGGTCCGATCGCCGCCGGCGCCGTCTACGACCGTTACGGCAGCTACTCGCCGCTGCTGCTCGTCGGCATTCCCGGCTCGCTGCTGTGCGGCCTGCTGATCTTCCGGCTCGGCGCCTATCCCGATTGGGCGGACGCCGCTCCGTCCGAGGCCGCGACGGCCAGCCCCGCCCGCGCCTGACCTGGCGCCGGCAGCGGGGGGACGGACGAAGGACGCGCCGTGAGGCGCGCCCTCCGGGTCAGGTCACGAGGCGGGCTCGAGCACGACGAGCTGCAGCGCGTTGGCGGTCAGATCCACCGTCACGCTGTGGGCGTCACCGGATTGGATCACCATGTCGGAGACCTGCTGCAGGTTGGCCCGCGCCGGATCGCCCCAGTAGTTGCTGGTCCGATCGTCGATGCGGAACATGCGCTGGCGCAAGCTCTTGCCGCGCATGTGCGCCGGCAGCTGACCCATGTCGATCCTGACGCGGTAGGGCTGCGTACCGGCCTGCTGATAGTTCCACACGGCGATCGCCGCGCCGCTCTTGTCCTGGGTGGCGAGGGCGTAGACGCCCTTGCCCGCCTGCAGCGCGTCAGATCGGGCGGCGACCCGTTCATCCTTCAGCTTCGAGAACATCAGCATCTGGTTGCCGTAGGGCGTGAAGACTCCGGTCGGGATCGGCTTGCCTTCGCCGGCGCGGGTCAGCAGCTGGTCCTTGCGCTCCTCCGTCGAGTGGCGCAGCACCCAATTGAACGGCACGTCCCGCGGGTTCTCCAGGTACCAGTACATGTAGGAGGCCATGATGGCCGCCTGCCGCAGATAGTCGGGACGCGGGTCCTGCTTGTTGTCGTAGGACGGCCCCGGATAGCCGCCCGTCTCGGTGATGAAGCTCGGGATCGTCACGTCGAGGCCGCGCTTGCGCAGCTCGTCTTCGGTCCGCGCGCGCTGGCCCGCCAGCTGGCTTGGATCGGCCCGGATCGGCGTGTAGTCGCTGCAGTTCAACTGGTTCTTGAAGTAGCCGTAGGCGTGATAGGACAGGAAATCCAAGCGCTTGCCGGGATCCTTGTCGGCTGCATAGGCGTCGAGGAACTTCGGAATCCACTGCCTGTTGTTCGGCCCCGGCGGCGCCCAGGGGCTGCCGCATGACCCGGTGGCCGGCCCGCCGACGAGAAGCGGCGTCTTCGGGCGCAGCTCCGCGTTCACCTCGTTCACCACCTGATAGTAGACCCGGTAATAGTCGTAGAGCTGTTCCGGCGTGATGACGTCGCGCAGATTATGGTCCGGCTCGTTGAACGCCTCAATGTATTTGATGCGCGGGTGGAGCTGCTTGAGGTCCCGCAGGATCGTCTTGATGATCGGCTTGATCTCGTCCGGCGTGCGCCGGAGCTTGCCGATCGAGGCGCGCGTGTCGAGCACGACGAGCAGCTCATCCGAGAGCCGGCTCACGTCGGCCAGGTAGTCGTCGACCCCGCCGTAGGTGTAGCGCCCGGTCGCGGGATCGTAGATCTCCTCGACCATGACCCACACGCGGTAGATCTGGCCGTGGAGACCCTGTTCGTTGAAGAACTGGACATCGGCGTCGCGCTGCTCGACCCACCGGTGCGCCTTGGTCAGGTTGTTGTAGCGCTCGGTCCTCAGCAGCGGTCCCCGCGACGTGGCGAAGTCGACCGAGACCGTCGCGTCCCTCATCGCCGGGCTCACGGCGGCGGGTTGCGCCTGGACCGGAGCGCCGATCGTCGAGGCCAGCACGGCGGAACAGGCCGCGATGGCCGCGCTCGTGAAGAACGGCGCGGCGAACGCCCGCCGCCCGCCTGTCTGACCGCGGTTCCCGCTCGCAAGGATCTGCATGTTCGTAGTTTCCTTCCCTCTCTTCTTTCGACGCTGCGGCTTGTCGAGCGCCGCCACTGGCACACGCATCGCGAACACCATTCCGGCGGTGAGTTGTACTCCTGCTGCCGCGGAGCGGAGGGAACATGGCCCGCGAGCAATGTGCGGCCGGCGGGAAATGCTGCTGTCCGTTGTCAGACAGCGATCGTCGCCATAAACCCATGCGTCTCATCGAGGGCCAGGTGCTCGCAACCTCGGCAGGAATCCGCCGAGGCATGCCGCCGCACGATCTCAGGTGCGGCGCTCGCCCTGCGCTCGGGGCACGCAACGAGAAAAAAGGAGGGACGCGCGCGATGAAGTTGAAGATGCTGACGATCCTGGGCTCGAGCGCGGCCGTGCTTGCGCTCGCCTGCGGCGCGCAAAGCCATGCGGCCGCGCAAGGCGGAATGCGATCCGTCGAGGTTCGCGCCGGCGAGCTTCCGCTCGTCCGGACGATGGATGAGCGGTTCCAGTCCTTCCAGCTGGGCTTCTCGCATCTGACGGGCGGCGACACCTGGGTGTCCTACGACAAGCTGACGCCGGAGGCGGTGAAGGAGCGCGAGTACGCCGGCGACCTGGCGGCGATCCGCGAGCCGCGCGCGCCGACGGACCTGAGCAATCGGCGGTTCCGCAATCTCGTCTCGGCCCTGGGCCCGCTGTACATCCGCTACGGCGGCACCACGACGAACACCGTCTACTTCCAGGATGACGACGCGGCGAAGCTCAAGGAGGCTCCGGCCGGCTACAAGTCGGTGCTCACCCGCAAGCGGTGGCGCGAGGCGCTGGAGTTCGCCAAGGCGGTGGACGCCAAGATCTACACCGGCTTTTCCGTCGGCGAGGGCGTGCGCGACGAGGCCGGCGTGTGGACGCCCGTCCACGCGAAGGCCTGGCTCGATTACAACCGGTCGATCGGCGGCGAGATCTACGCCGCGGAACTGTTCAACGAACCGAACATGGAAGGCCACAGCAACCGTCTCGGCGCAGACTACGACGCAGCCAAATTCGCCCGGGACTACGCGGTGTTTCGGCCCTTCATCAGCAAGGCCGCGCCGCAGATCAAGCTCGTCGGGCCGAGCGATGTCGACACCGGCGGCGGCTCGATGGCCGGGACGCCGAACACCGAGGCCTACCTGACCGCCGAGCCCGCCCCGAAGTTCGACATCATCTCCTACCACTACTACCCGGCGCTCTCGGACCGCTGCGCGCCGAACTCCCCGAGGGGGATCAAGGCCGAGCAGGCGCTGTCGGAGGAATACCTCGCCCGGCAGGACGCGCCCTTCCAGCAACGCAAGGCGCTGCGCGATCGCTTTGCGCCGGGGGCGCCGATCTGGAACACCGAGACGGGCGGGGCGGCCTGCGGCGGCACGCAGTGGCAGACCACCTTCCTCGATAGCTTCCGCTTCATCGACACCCAGGCGCGGCTGGCCAAGCAGGGCCTCGACGCCATCTTCACGCACGCCATCCTCAGCGGCAGCAACGGCGTCATCGACGAGAAGACGTTCATGCCGAACGCCAACTACTGGGCGGCGCTGGCCTGGCGGAAGACCGTCGGGACCCAGGTGCTCGACGCCGGCCAGATCCAGCCGGGGCTGCA
>Ga0164243_10007837_pt1 | contig 15872 bp, 14 predicted proteins | sample OricompcompostOP_FD_108781 | JGI IMG/M metagenome (GOLD analysis project Ga0164243, IMG submission 108781) | Organic Plus compost microbial communities from Emeryville, California, USA - Original compost - Organic plus compost (OP) | ecosystem: Engineered > Solid waste > Mixed feedstock >...
GAGGGTGAGCTGACCGCCGTCGGCACGCCGGTGCACCGCGGCCGCAGCCAGCAGCTCTGGCAGGTGGAGATCACCGACGGCGAGGACCGGCTGGTGGCGCGCGGCCAGGTCCGGCTGCAGAACCTGACCTCCGCCGCCTAGCGACCGCGCCCGGGTGCCCACCGGACGGGCGGGTGGATCCTCCGGCGGCCGGCCGGCTCGCGGATCGTCAGGACGCGCCGGCGGGCGCCGGCGCCGGCAGGTCGAGGACGTACGCGTCGCCCTGCCGGTGGAAGCCGAGCCGGTGGTAGTACGGGGCGACCATGCCGGGCGGGCTGACCACCCGGCGGAAGCCCCGGTCGGTGAAGAGCCGGCTGCGACGGTAGACGAACTCGCCGGGTGTGAAGTCGCGGAAGCGCTGGGTCACGTAGTCGAGGTCGATCTGGGCGACGCCGTGCGGCTCGGCGTGCGCCAGCACCACGCCGACCACCTCGTCGGCGCGGACCACGAGGAACGCCGACCGCTCGACCGGGCCGCCGGACCCGGGGTCCGCGGCCGGTCCGGAACCGGTGGCCGGTCCGGCGTCGGCGGGCGGCCAGCGGAAGCCGGGGTTGAAGCGGGCGATGTCGGCGCCGTGCACCCGCAGGGTGTGCGCGAGGAACTGGTCGTGCACGCCCACCTCGACCACCTGGTAGGTCGCCGCGTCGTGGCGCGTGGCGAGCATCCCGCGCAGGTACCAGATGTTGATCCCGGCGAGCACCACGTTCAGCCCGACCATGGGCCAGACCTGGATGGCGGCGTTGTAGCCGATCAGGATCAGGCAGCCGAGCAGGTTCAGGGCGCGCAGCCGCAGGATGCGGGTCTGCAGCAGCGACCAGACCAGCACCGCCGAGCCGACCCAGCCGAGGAGTTCCAGCCAGTTCACTCCCCGAGCGTAGGGCCGGGCCGGCCGGAAGGCTCTCCGCGGCCCGTCCGGCCGGGTGCCGGGTGGCACGGGTCCGCGGCCGTCGGCGACGTGGGGCGGCGGAACCGCCGCACGGCCACGGCCGAATGTCCATTCAGCCGGGTTTCCGCGATCCCTGTCGACAATCGCATGGATGAAGGTTTCTCCCTTCCGGTGACGGGGGCCGATAGGGTGACCGCGACAGGTCCGGATCTTTACGAACCGTGGCACCGGGTGCGCGGTGGTGGAAAAGGAAGTCAGATGGTGTCGACGGCGACGTCGTGGCGCGGGCCGGCGGCACCGGCTTCGGGGCCTGCCACCGGTCCCGATCCCACCGGCTCCGCTCCCGTTCCGGGTTTCCGGGACGAACGGCTCACCGGGCGGCCGGGTGAATCCGACGAACTGCGTCTCTATCGGCGGATGCGTTTCATCCGCCGATTCGAGGAAACGCTCCTCGCGCTGTTCGAGGAGGGCGTGCTGAATGGCACCACGCACGCCTGCATCGGGCAGGAGGCCAACGCGGTGGCGGTCATGGAACATCTGATCGCCAAGGACCACGTGTTCAGCAACCACCGCTGCCACGGTCACTATCTGGCCCGCACCGGCGATGCCCCGGGACTGCTCGCCGAGATCATGGGCAAGGAGTCCGGCGTGTGCCGGGGCGTCGGCGGCAGCCAGCACATCTGCGCCCCCGGATTCAAGTCCAACGGCGTCCAGGGCGGCATCGTGCCGGCGGCGGCCGGCATCGCGCTCGCCGCCCAACTGGACGGCGCGAGCCGCGTGAGTGTCGTGTTCATCGGCGACGGCACCCTGGGCGAGGGCCTGCTGTACGAGACGCTGAACGTCGCCGCGCTCTGGCGGCTGCCGCTGCTCGTGGTGTGTGAGGACAACCGGTGGGCGCAGAGCACCCCGGTGGCCGTCAACCTGGCCGGCAGCATGGCGGGGCGTTTCACGGCCTTCGGGATCCCGGTGCGCGAGATCGACAGCACCGACGTGATGGAGCTGCGTGCGGCCGCGGGCGCGGAGGTCGAGGCGGTCCGTGGCGGAGCGGGGCCCCGGGTGCTGCTCGTCCACACGTACCGGCTGTGCCACCACTCGAAGAGCGACGACGAGCGCCCCGCCGAGGAGATCGCCGCCCGCTGGCCCCTCGAACCGTTGGTGGTCCACGGCCGGCGGCTCACCGACGCGCAGCGGCGGACCGTCGACGACGAGGTGGACAGCGCGGTGGCCGAGGTCGTGGCGACGGTGCGGGCCCTGCCATGATCTTCGCCAAGGAGTTGAACGAGACGCTGCGGGCCTGCCTGAGCGCCGACCCCCGGGTCGTCGTGCTGGGCGAGGACATCGCCGACCCGTACGGCGGCGCGTTCAAGGTGACCCGCGGCCTCTCGACCGCCTTCCCGGACCGGGTCCGCACGACGCCCATCAGCGAGGGCGCGATCGCCGGGATCTCGGCGGGACTCGCGCTGGCCGGCTACCGGCCGATCGCCGAGATCATGTTCGGCGACTTCCTCACCCTCGTCTTCGACCAGGTCGTCAACCACATCGCCAAGTACCAGGCGATGTACGCGGACCAGGCGACCTGCCCGGTCGTCGTACGCGCCCCCTCCGGCGGGCACCGCGGATACGGGCCGACGCACAGCCAGAGCCTGGAGAAGCACTTCCTCGGCGTACCCCATCTGCGGGTGGTCGCCGCGTCGCTGGTCCACGACCCGCGGGCGGTGTTCGCGGACTTCCTCGCCCAGGACAGCCCGGTCCTCTACGTCGAGCACAAGCTGCTCTACCCCCAGCACCTCGACGTGCCCGACGGCGGCCGGTCGGGCGACCTGCTCGCGACGCGGGACGCCGGCCCGGGGATGCTGCCGACGGTCTGCCTCTCCGCGGTGCCCCGCGAGGACTGCGTCGCGACCGTCCTGGCGTACGGGTACCAGGCCATGCTCGCCGCGAGGGTGGTCGAGCGGCTCGCCGTCGAGGAGGAGATCTTCGTCGAGCTGCTGGTGCCGGCGCAGCTCGCGCCGATGGACTGGGCGCCCGTCGAGCGGTCCGTCGGCGTCACCGGACGGCTCGTCACCGTGGAGGAGGGCGCCGGCGGGTGGTCGTGGGGCACCGAGGTGGCCGCCACCGTCTCGCGCCGGCTGTTCCGCGAGCTGCGGTCCCCCGTCGAGGTGGTGGCCAGCGAGCCCACCGTCATCCCGTCGTCGAAGGCCAGGGAGAGCCGCGTCCTGGTCGGCGAGAGCCAGATCGAGGCGGCCGTACGCGCGGCGGCCGCGTCGACCGTCGTCCGGTGAGGAGAGAGCGTGAAGCCGGTAGTCGTCCCGACCAGTGACGTCAACAGCGAACACGGGGTGCTCGTGGCCTGGTTCGTCGACGACGGGGCCAAGGTGGAGGCGGGCACGCCGCTCGCCGAGATCGAGACCAGCAAGGCGGTGCTCGAGGTGGCCGCGCCCGAGGCGGGCATCGTCCTGCGCCTCGCCGACCCGCTGCAGGAGGTCCCGCTCTCCGAGCCGATCGCCATGCTCTTCGAGACGCCGGCCGACCTCGCCGCGTACGCCCGGGAGCGGGAGGCGCGGGCGGCGGCCGCGGCGGAGACGCCCCCGCAGGTCCGCGCGAGCGTCAAGGCCGTGCGGCGGGCGCAGGAGCTCGGGGTCGACCTGGCGGCGCTGCGGCTGGACCGGCTCATCACCGTGAAGGACGTCGAGGAGGCGGCCGGCCACGGCGTCGACGAGGGGGCGCTTCCCGCGCCGCTGGAGGCCGGGCCGGGTGTGCAGCGCATCGTGCTCATCGGCGGCGGGCTGGGGGCGACCCAGGTGCTCGACATCCTGAGCGGCTCGCAGACCCAGCGGGTGGTGGCCGTCGTCGACGACGACCGGCAGCGGTGGGGCGCCGAGGTGAACGGCGTACCGGTCGTCGGCGGCAGCGACCGGCTGCGCTCCCTCTTCGCCGAGGGCGCGTACGACGCGGCGATCGTCGCCATCAGCACCTCGGTGGAGGCCCGGCGTCGGTTCCGCGAGGCGTGCGCGGAGGCCGGGATCCCCCTGGCCAACGCCGTCGATCCCACCGCCAAGATCGCCACCGACGTGGTCCTCGGGCAGGGGAACGTCATCTGCGCCTTCTCCCACCTGGGCACGGGGGTGCGGATGGGCGACAACAACTTCCTGTCCGCCTACAACTCCTTCGACCACCACAGCCGGATCGGCTCGGACAACTCCACCGGCCCGTCGTGCGTCTCCTCGGGCAAGGTGACCGTGGGCGACCGGGTGCGGCTGGGTACGGGGATCTTCATCGAACCGCACGTCGTCCTCGGCGACGACGTGGCGGTCGCCTCCGGCGCGGTCATCGTGCGGTCGGTCCCGGCGGGCCACGCCGTCAAGACGAAGATCGTCACGACGACCGTCGTGCCCGCGCAGCGGTCCCGGCGGTAGGGCCGCCCCGCGGGCGGACGTGTCGCCGCGGGTTCACCGCGATGTCCGAATGGTGACCGCCAGCCATCCGACGGTCGTCCGTCCGGGTGGGCGAAATGGGGCCGGCTACGCCCTGTTTGGCGTCACTTCCCCACCATTTCCGGCGGGCGGCCAATGGTAATGGCCGGGCGCGCGGCCGATGTCGTGAAGCCGACGCAGCAAGGGAAACGGGCCACTTGTGGAGAGGGATCGGCCAAACGGTTCGTCGGCCCCGTCGGCACCGCCGGAATCCGGTTTTCGCACTGGCGTTTCCGGCGGGAATTTCGATAGCTTGCCGACGGACTTCGCCACTGACTCCGTGCTCAGCGAGGTCCGGTCCTGCCTAGCGAATCGGGTGCCCGTGAACTCATCGCACGTTTCCGCCGACGAACCGATCGGCGTGGCCGTCATCGGGGCCGGCTACTGGGGTCCGAATCTCGTCCGCAACTTCCAGGCGTCCGCCGATTTCCGCCTGCGCGCGCTCTGCGACCTCGACGTGACCCGGGCCCGGCGGGTGCTCGGCGACTACTCGACGGTCCGGGCCACCGACGACCTCGACAGCGTGCTGGCCGACGACAGCGTGCAGGCGGTGGCCGTGGCCACGCCCGCCGGCACGCACGTCGACGTGGCCACCGCCGCGCTGCGGGCCGGCAAGCACGTGCTCGTGGAGAAGCCCCTCGCCGCGAGCGTCGCGCAGGGCCGGTCGCTCGTCGACGAGGCGCAGCGGCGGGGCCTGACGCTCATGTGCGACCACACCTACTGCTACACGCCCGCCGTCCTGCGCATCCGCGAACTGCTGCACGGCGGCCAGCTGGGCGAGCTGCAGTACCTCGACTCCGTCCGCATCAACCTCGGGCTGGTCCAGCGGGACATCGACGTGATGTGGGACCTGGCGCCGCACGACCTGTCGATCCTCGACTTCATCCTCCCGCCCGGTGTGGCGCCGGTCTCGGTGGCCGCGCACGGCGCGGACCGGATCGGCGCCGGCCGCGCCTGCGTCGCGTACCTGACGCTGCACCTCAACACCGGCGCCATCGCGCACATCCACGTCAACTGGCTCTCCCCCGTGAAGGTCCGCACCACCATCATCGGCGGCTCGAAGCGCACGCTCGTCTGGGACGACCTGAACCCGAGCCAGCGGCTGTCCATCTTCGACCGCGGCGTGGACGTGGCCTCGGCCGAGGAGCTGGGCGACGAGCAGCGCCGGGAGATGCTCGTGTCCTACCGGTCGGGCGACATGGTGGCGCCGGCCCTGACCGAGCGGGAGGCGCTGCGGACCATGGTCGAGGAGTACGCCCGCTCGATCCGCAGCGGCACGCCCGCGCTGACCGACGGCCGGGCGGGCCTGCGGGTCATCGCCATCCTCGAGGCGGCCTCCCGCAGCCTCGCCGACGGTGGCCGGTCGGTCGGCCTCGACGAGCGGGTCGCCGCGTGAAACCAGGACCGGTACGCCGCCTCGGCGCGGCGGTGAGCGGAGCGGAGTTGTCGGCATGAGTGCAGTGGAGATCAACGGGGCGCGGGTCCTGGTCACCGGCGGAGCGGGCATGATCGGCTCCCACGTGGTGGACGAACTGGTCGCCGGGGGCGCCGCCGAGGTGGTCGTCCTGGACAACTTCGTCCGTGGCCGGCGGGAGAACCTGGCGCGCGCCCTGCCCAGCGGCAGGGTCCACCTCGTCGAGGGCGACATCCGCGATGCCCCGCTCGTGCACGACCTCACCCGCGGCCGGGACCTCGTCTTCCACCTCGCCGCCATCCGCATCACCCAGTGCGCCGAGGAGCCCCGCCTCGCCAACGAGGTGCTGGTCGACGGCACCTTCAACGTGGTCGAGGCCGCGGCGGCCGCGAAGGTGCGCAAGGTGATCCTGTCCTCGTCGGCCTCCGTGTACGGGCTCGCCGACGAGTTCCCCACCACCGAGCGGCACCACCCGTACCACAACGACACGTTCTACGGCGCCGCGAAGGCGTTCAACGAGGGCGTGCTGCGCAGCTTCCACGCCATGTACGGCCTGGACTACGTGGCACTGCGCTACTTCAACGTGTACGGGCCGCGGATGGACATCCACGGCCTCTACACCGAGGTGCTGATCCGGTGGATGGAGCGGATCGAGTCGGGGCGCCCCCCGCTGATCCTCGGCGACGGCCTGCAGACGATGGACTTCGTGCACACCGCCGACATCGCGCGGGCCAACATCCTGGCCGCGCGGGCGGACGTGACCGACGAGGTGTTCAACGTCGCCAGCGGCACCGAGACGAGCCTCGCCGACCTGGCCCGGGCGCTCAGCGACGTCATGAAGTCCGACCTGGCACCCGAGTACGGCCCGCCCCGCGCCGTCAACGGGGTCACCCGCCGGCTCGCCGACACCACGGCGGCCGCCCGGAAGCTGGGCTTCCGGGCCGAGATCGGGCTGCACGAGGGGCTCCAGGGCCTCGTCGACTGGTGGCGGGCCGAGAAGTGAGCGCACACCGCATCCCCGTGATGGTCCCCCACCTCGGCGAGGAGGAGGCGCAGGCCGCCGCCGAGGCGGTCCGCTCCGGATGGGTGGCCCAGGGCCCCCGGGTGGCCCGGTTCGAGCAGGAGTTCGCGTCGCGGGTGGGCGCCGACCACGGCGTCGCCGTCAGCTCCTGCACGGCGGCGCTGCACCTGGCGCTGGTCCTGCTCGACGTCCGCCCGGGCGACGAGGTGATCGTGCCGTCGTTCTCCTTCATCGCCACCGCGAACGCCGTGCGCTACGTCGGCGCCACCCCGGTCTTCGCCGACGTGGACCTCGCGACCGGCAACGTGACGGTGCAGACCGTCGACGCGGTACGCACACCCCGCACCCGCGCGGTGATCGCCGTCCACCAGGGCGGCGTGCCGTTCGACGTCGCCGCGCTGCGCGACGCCGCGGCCCGGTGGGGAGTGCCGCTGGTCGAGGACGCCGCCTGCGCCGCCGGCTCGACGGCGTACGGACGGCCGGTCGGCGCCGGCGCGACCGTCGCCGCGTGGTCGTTCCACCCCCGCAAGCTGCTGACCACGGGCGAGGGCGGGATGCTCACCGTCGACGACCCGCAGTGGGCGGCCCGCCTGCGCCGGCTGCGCGAGCACGGCATGAACGTCTCGGCGGCCGACCGCCACCGCAGCGCGCAACCGGTCCTGGAGTCCTACCTGGAGACCGCCTTCAACTACCGGATGACCGACATCCAGGCGGCGGTCGGGCTCGTCCAGCTGGGCCGTCTCACCGACCTGGTGGCGCAGCGCCGCGCCCTCGCGGCGCGCTACCACGAGCTGCTCGCGGACGTCGACGGCCTGGTGCCGGTCCGCGACCCCGCCCACGGCGAGACCAACTACCAGGCGTTCTGGGTACGGATCGACCGGGAGTACGGCACGGACCGCGACGAGGTGCTCGCCGAACTCGCCGCGGCCGGCGTCTCGGCCCGGCGCGGCATCATGGCGGCGCACCTCGAACCGGCGTACGCCGACGTGACGCCCCCACCGCTGCCGGTGACCGAACGGCTCACCCGCGACTCGCTCATCCTGCCGCTGCACCACGCGCTGACCGAGTCCGACCAGGACCACGTCGTCGGCGTGCTGCGGAAGCTCGCCGCCTGATGCGCGACCTGGTCATCGTCGGCGCGGGTGGGTTCGCGCGGGAGACCGCGGCGGCGGTCCGCGCCGTCAACGCGGACCGCCCCACGTGGCGGCTGCGCGGGTTCCTCGACGACGACCCCGCGCTGCACGGCACCACCCGCGCCGGGCTGCCGATCCTCGGCGGCACCGACCGGTTGGCCGACCTGCCCGACGCGGCCGTCGTGGTCTGTGTCGGCAGCCCACGCGACTACGCGGCGCGGCAGCGCATCGTGGCCCGGCTCGCCCTGCCCGCCGACCGCTACGCCACGATCGTGCACCCCGGCGCCGACGTCGGCGCCGGCAGCGTCGTGGGCGCCGGCACCGTCCTGCTCGCCGGCGTGGTGCTCACCGCCGACGTCAGCGTCGGCGACCACGTCGCCGTCATGCCGCACACCGTCCTCACCCACGACGACCGGGTCCACGACCACGCGACCATCGCCTCCGGCGTCCGGCTCGGCGGCGGTGCGGTGGTGCGCTCCGGCGCGTACCTCGGCGCGGGCGCGCTGCTGCGGGAGGGCGTGACCGTCGGCGAGTGGTCGCTGGTCGGCATGGGCGCGGTGGTGCTGCGCGACGTGCCGCCGGGCGAGGTGTGGGTCGGCAGCCCGGCCCGCCGGCTGCGCGCCGCCGACCCTCCGGCGCTCGCGCACGTGCCGGAGCCGGACGGCCCGGCGTCGACGGCCCGGACGCCACGGGCCGCGCTGAGAGTTGTGGGGAGCTGAGCATGCCGAACATCCCGCTCGTCGATCTCGCCGCCGCGCACGCGGAGGTCGCGGAGGAGGTGGAGGCCGGTTTCAAGCGCGTCATCGCCGACACCGCCTTCGTCGGCGGCGCCGAGGTCGCGGCGTTCGAACGGGAGTACGCCGCGTTCAGCGGCGTGGAGCACTGCGTCGGGGTGGCCAACGGCACCGACGCCCTCGAACTGGCGCTGCGGGCCGTCGGCGTCGGGCCGGGCACGGAGGTGGTGCTGCCCACCAACACCTTCGTCGCCACCGCCGAGGCCGTCGCCCGCGCCGGCGCGCGTCCCGTACTGGTCGACTGCGACCCGCACACGTACCTGATCGACGTCGAGGCGGCGCTGGCCGCCGTGACACCGGCCACCCGGGCGATCGTCCCGGTGCACCTGTACGGGCAGCTCGCACCCGTGGAGCGGATCCGGGCGGGCCTCGCCGGCCGCGACGTCGCCATCGTGGAGGACGCCGCGCAGTGCCAGGGCGCCACCCGGCACGGGCGCGCCGCCGGCGCCGACGGCATCGCCGCCACGAGCTTCTACCCCGGCAAGAACCTCGGGGCGTACGGCGACGCGGGCGCCGTCGTGACCGCCGACGCGGGCCTCGCCCGGACCGTCCGCACGCTGGGCAGCCACGGCGGCCTCACCAAGTACGTGCACGACGTGATCGGCGTCAACAGCCGCCTCGACGGGCTCCAGGCGGTGGTGCTGCGCGCCAAGCTGGCCCGCCTCGCCGTCGGGAACGAGCGGCGACGGGCCGCCGCGGCCCGCTACGACGCGCTGCTGGAGCCGCTGGACGTGATCCGCCCGACGACGCTGCCCGGCAACGCGCACGTCTGGCACATCTACTGCGTCCGGATCCCCGGCGACGGCACCCCGGCCCGGCGGGACGAGGTGCTCGCACGCCTGCACGCCGCCGGCGTCGGCGCCGGCATCCACTACCCCGTGCCGATCCACGCGACGCCCGCCTTCGCCGGCCTCGGCCACCGGGCGGGCGCCTTCCCGCACGCGGAGCGGATCGCGTCCGAGCTGCTCTCCCTGCCGATCTACCCGCAGCTCACCGCCGGCCAGCAGGAGGCTGTCGTGGCGGCCCTCGCCGCGGCGCTGGGCTGAGCGCAGGTGTACGTCTCCGTCCGGGACCGGCCGGCCGGGCCCGACGAGGCGCCCGGCCGGCGGTCGCGCCGGGTCGCCACCACGGTCGTCCTCCTCGGCGTCGTGAGCCTCCTCACCGACGTCTCGTCGGAGATGGTCAGCGCCGTCCTCCCGCTGTACCTCACCGCCGAGATCGGCATCGGCCTGCTCGCGTACGGCTTCGTCGACGGCGTCTACCAGGGCGTCAGCGCGTTCGTGCGGATCCTCGGCGGCGTCGCGGGCGACCGGGGCCGCCGGCCCAAGTGGGTGGCGGCGCTCGGCTACGGCATCTCCGCGGTGAGCCGACCCCTGATGCTCGCCGCCAACGGGATGGCCGCCGTGACCGCCGTCGTGACGGCCGACCGGCTCGGCAAGGGGCTGCGCACCGCGCCGCGGGACGCGCTGATCGCCGACGCGTCCCCGCCCGGCGCGCTGGGACGGTCGTTCGGCGTGCACCGCGCGCTCGACACGTTGGGCGCGGCGATCGGCCCGATCGCGGCGTTCGCGTTGCTGGCGGCGCTGCCCCGGGCGTACGACGCGGTCTTCGTGGTGTCCTTCGCCGTGGCGCTGGTCGGTCTCGCCGTCCTCGTGCTGTTCGTGCCCGACCGGCGGGTCGGCGCCGGCACCGCCCGCCCGGCCCTACGCGAGGTGCTGCGCGCCGCCGCCGGGCCGCGCCTGCGCCGGACCCTGCTCGCCGCCGGCCTGCTCGGCGTGCTGACCGTCGGCGACGGCTTCCTCTACCTGTCGCTTCAGCACCGGGACGACTTCGCCGCGATGCTGTTCCCGCTGCTGTACGTCGGCACGAACGTCGCCTACCTGGCGCTGGCCGTGCCGCTGGGCCGGCTCGCCGACCGGATCGGCCGCGCCCGCATGCTCGTGGCCGGGCACGTCGCGCTGCTGCTCGCGTACCTCTGCGCGGCCGGATCGGCCGGCGGCCCGGTGTGGACGGTGCTCACGCTGGTGCTGCTCGGCACGTTCTACGCCGCCTCCGACGGGGTGCTCGCCGCGCTGGTCAGCCGGCTGGTGCCCGCCCACGCGAAGGGCACCGGGATCGCGGCGGCCCAGACGGTCGTCGTGCTGGCCCGGTTCGCGTCGTCGGTGGCCTTCGGCGCGCTGTGGGTCGCCGCCGGCCGCCAGCCGGCGCTGCTGGGTTTCGCGGTCGCGCTCGCCCTCGCGATCCCGGCCGCCGGGTGGTTGCTGCGCCGTGTCGAGGAGGAACGATGAGCGGCCTTCGGCTGCGGGTGGGCGTCTTCGCCGGAGTCGTGCTGCTGGCGGTCGCCGGCGTGGTCGTCTACCTGCGGCAGGCCGTCACGGCGGACCCGGACGGGCACACCCCGGCCGCGGCATCCGTGGACACCGGCGTCGCACCCGTCGTCGCCGGGGCGCACGTGGTCTTCCGCAGCACCGCGCCGGGCGACGGGTACGGCCGGGTGGCCGTGGTGCCCGTCGACGCGCCGTCGGGCCCCCGCGCGTTCACACCGGCGTCCTGCGAGCGGGTCCACGCCGTACGCGGCACCGCCGTCTGCCTGGTGGCCCTGCGGGGACTGGCCACCACGTACCGGGTGAAGATCCTCGGTCCCCGGTGGACGCCGGTCTCCGAGCGGGCCGTGCCGGGCCTGCCCAGCCGGGCGAGGCTCTCCTCCGACGGCGCGCTGACGGCCACGACGACGTTCGTCTACGGCGACTCGTACGCGAGCCCCGGGCAGTTCTCCACCCGTACGCTCATCGGCCCCACCGGCGGGGGCGACCCGGTCGACGTCGAACAGTTCACGCTGCGCGTCGACGGGAAGCCGGTCACCGCCGTGGACCGCAACGTGTGGGGCGTGACGTTCGCCGACGACGACCGGTTCTACGCCACGGCCGCCTCCGGAGGGCGGACCTGGCTGGTCGAGGGCTCCCGGTCCGGCCGGACGCTGACCGCGCTGCGGGAGGACGTCGAGTGCCCCTCGCTGTCCCCCGACGGCACGCGCATCGCGTTCAAGAAGCACGGCGACCTGCCGGCCGGGAGGTGGCGCCTCACCGTCCTCGACCTGGCCAGCGGGCGGGAGACACCGCTGGCGGAGACCCGCAGCGTCGACGACCAGGCGGAGTGGCTCGACAACGACACGGTCCTGTACGGGCTGCCCCGCGACACGGACGGCTCGGCGTCGAGCGACGTCTGGGCCGTGCCCGCCGACGGCACCGGCGCACCGCGGGTCCTGATCCCCGACGCCTGGTCCCCCGCCGTCATCCGCTGACGCGGCCGGGGTCGGTGCCGGGCGAGGTCAGCGGGCGGCGCCGAGCAACGGCGTGTAGAAGTCCAGCAGTTCGGCCCGGAGCGCCTCGACGGAGTACCGGGCCCGGATCCGCTCCGAGGCCGCCAACCCGGCCTTCCGGAACGTCTCCGGGTCGTCGTCGTACGCGGCGCAGGCCGCCTCGACGGCACGGGCGAACGCCAGCAGGTCCCCGTCCGGGACGGGCGCGCACTCCGGCGGCTCGAAGTACTCGCGGCCGCCGAGGCCCGCGTACCCGACCACGAAGCAGCCGCTCGCCATGGCCTCGGCCGGCGGCAGGCCGAAACCCTCCCGGTGGCTGAAGCTCAGGAAGATCGCACTGCCCCGCATGATGGCCGCCGTCTCCGACTCCGACCGGCCCACGATCGGCGCCTCGGCCCACCGTTCGAACAGGCCCCGGGCGCGCAGCGTGTGCCGCAGCTGCTCCCGCTCCTCCGGCCGCCGGTGGGTGAGGTACGCGAGCCGCCGCGCCGGCGGCTCCCCGGAGGGGTGGAACAGCTCCGGGTCGATCACCGGCCGGGCGATGCCGACCGGGAAATCCGGGAACGTGTACCGCAGCAGCTCGGCGTTGTCCCGCGACACGGCCAGCAGCCCGACGAGGCCCGGCACGTCGGCGTACGGCGCGCCGGCCCGCGTCGTGTCGAACGGCACGTGGTCGAACGTGATGTACGCGCCCTGGTTGAAGACGACGACCCGCACCCCGTCGGGAACCGCACCGAGCCCCGGGCCGTAGCACTCGGGGACCACCAGCAGGTCGTCCGGTGTGAGGACCACCTCCGAGGCGCCCAGGACCCGGGTGTCGTTGGCGAACCAGGAGGCCCGGTACCCCGTTCTGGGGTGGACCACGGCGGCGGAGATCCCCACCGCGTTGAGGTTGTCGACGTGCCGGTACAGGTTCCGGATCCCGCCGAAGATGCCGCTCGGCACCGGCGCCAGGTAGTACACGGTCGGCCGGTCGCCCGACCGTCGGCCGACGGCCAGGTGCGGAAGCCGGCGCCACCTCAGGTCCGCCGCCCGGCTGTACCGCCGGACGGCCCCGCGCGCCAGTCCGGTCGCCCAGCGGATCATCGGACCCGCCCGGCGGGGCCGGGGCTCGGCACGGTCATCGCGATCCCTCCCGCCGTCAGATGCTGAGGATCCCGAGCCGGCGGGCCAGCCGCAGGGCACGGTCGAAGACGAACAGCCCCGCGGCGAACGACACGACCGCGAAGACCGCGAGGACGCCCACGGAGACACCGATCGACAGCCCGTCCGGCGGGACGTCCTCGATGAGCAGTTGCCGGACGGCGCTGATCACGTACGTCTGCGGGATCAGGTAGCTGGCCCACCGGATCCACTCCGGCAGGACGCTGATGGGGAACAACGCGCCGCCGAGCACCGCGGTGGCCAGGCTGAACAGCATGACCACCGGTTCGCCGCGCTTGAACAGCACGATGAACGCGGCCGCGAACGTGCCCAGCGCGTTGCAGGCCACGATCCCCAGGAAGAGCACCAGCAGGGCGCCGGGCACACCCGAACCCTGGATGGGCGCGCCCAGCAGCCAGCCGGCCGCGACCATGAAGCAGGCCAGCAACGCTCCGGTGCAGCTGCGCCACACGTTCATGGCCACCGGGATCAACGCCCACGGCACCGGCTCGACGAGGTAGGTCTCCAGCGTGCCCCGCTCCATGGCGAAGTTCAGCCGGCTGGTGAGCGCCAGGAGCGCGTCCTGGAGACCGGCGACCACGGCCGTCCCGACGACCATCACCACGAACAGCTGACCGGAGATGTCCAGGAAGCTGCCCTGGAAGTAGTAGAGCAGCACCGGGAACACGGCCGCGATGTAGCGCATGATGCTGGTCGCGGGGAACATCCGTTCCTCGACGAGGTCGATGCGGACGTACGCCTCGACGGTGTGGAACACCTTGCGGCCGAACGAGCGCTTCCCGACGACCGACGGGTAGGCGAGGCTCATCGGGCGGCTCCTTCCTGGTCGGCGCCGCGCGCGTACACCCGCGCGATCAGGTCGCGCAGCGGCATGGGGATCTCCCGGACGTGCCGGATCGTGCCCGTGAGCGGACCCAGCCCGGTGAGCAGGGCGCCGACCCCGTCCGAGCCCGTCGGCCGGCAGCGCACCGTGACGCCGTCGACGCGCGCCTCGATGTCCTGGGCCTGCAGGCCGTCGACGACCGCCAGCGCGTCCTGGTGGGTCGCCACGACCAGCTCCAGCTCCGGCCTCTCCCACTCCCGGCGCAGCCGGTCGAGGTCACCGGAGTACCTGACCTTGCCGCCGTCGAGCAGCAGCGCCTGCGACTGCAACGCCTCGATCTCCTCCAGACGGTGCGAGGAGATCAGCACGGCGAGCCGCTCCTGCTTGGCCAACTCCATGATCAGCGTCAGCAGCCCGTACGCCGCGATCGGGTCCACCGGGCCGGTCGGCTCGTCGAGGATCAACGCCCGCGGCCCGGGCAGCAACGCCCGCGCCAGCCGCAACCGGGCCCGCATGCCCGCCGACATGCCCGCCACCACCGTGTCCGCCTGCGGCATCAGGTCGACCGTCTCGAGCACGTGCTCGATGCGCGCCGTCAGACCCTTGCGCGACATGCCCTGCAGCCGGCCGTGGAGCTGGAGGTTCTCCCGCGACGTGGCGCGCATGAGCAGGCTGCGGTCCTCCGACGGCATCCACCCGACCGTCTGCCGGATCTGCTCGGAGTCGCGCTCGACGTCGAGGCCCAGGACGCTGCCGCGCCCGGCCGTGGCCGTCGTGAGGCCCACGATGATGCGGAACATCGTCGTCTTCCCGGCGCCGTTCGGGCCCACCACGGCGCAGATCTCGCCCGCCCGGACGACCAGGTCGACCCCGTCGAGCGCGCGGACCGGCTCGCGCAGGTGCGACCGGGCGAACACCCGCATCCACCGCGGTGTGGGCTCGTAGAGCTTGGTCAGCCCGGAGAGCACGATGATGTCGTCGGCGTCCCGTTCCGTGTCGGTCACAGCCACCCCAATGCCCCGTCGATGCCCGAGCGCCGGAACCGCCGCCAGCGCAGATGGTCGATACCGCGGTCCCGCACCTCCGCCAGCCGGCGCGGCAGCAGCGGACCCCTGCCCCGCCGCGCCCGGGCCACCTGGGCCTCGTAGGACCGTCGCAGCCGGCTGGTGCGCGACGGCGGCCAGATCCGCTCCGCCAGGTCCACGAGGCGGGCCAACGCCTCCGCCTCCTCGTCGCCGGGGACCCCGCGCCGGTAGGCGCGGCAGGCCAGGACGAGCGCCTCCCGCGCCACACCGCGGTCGGCCGCGCCGCGCAGCGCCGCGGCGTCCGGCAGGTGCGCGGCGTCCTCGTCGAAGAGGATGTCGAACGCCCGCTTGCGCTCGCCGAGGTCACGCAGCGCGCCCGGGTACTGCGACATGTGCATGTTGGCGCCGTGGACGCGGTAGTAGGCCAGGTCGACCCCGTTGACCCGGCCGATCGAGGCCCGGGTGGCGGTCCGCAGCCAGAGCAGGAAGTCCGCGGCGTGCGGCAGCCGGTCGTCGTAGCCGACGAGATCCCGCATGGTCTCGGCCCGCATCACCACCTCCGGGGTGGAGATCGGGTTGCTCGCCCGGTGGCAGACCAACCGCAGCCACTCCTCCCCCGGCCAGATCGACCAGGAGCGGGCCGCGGTGCGGGCCGGCGGCGGCTCGGCGGAGAACGACCGGGTGAACCCGTACACCAGCCCCACCTCCGGGTTCGCCGCGAGCAGCGCTGTCGCGTTGGCCAGGCCGCGCGGCGCGAGCATGTCGTCGGCGGACAGCAGTA
>Ga0164243_10007838_pt1 | contig 15871 bp, 13 predicted proteins | sample OricompcompostOP_FD_108781 | JGI IMG/M metagenome (GOLD analysis project Ga0164243, IMG submission 108781) | Organic Plus compost microbial communities from Emeryville, California, USA - Original compost - Organic plus compost (OP) | ecosystem: Engineered > Solid waste > Mixed feedstock >...
AGTCCGAAGTCATTGTCGACGGCAAACGCATCACCATGATCGATGATGCCTACAATGCCAATCCGGGCTCGATGACGGTGGCGCTTGAACAGCTCAGTCTACGGGTAACGGCGGGCCGCAAGATCGCTGTTCTTGGCGAAATGGCCGATCTCGGCCCGGAGGCGCGACGCTATCATTCGGAACTTTCGACACTGATTGACGGGTTGGACATTGATCGTTTCTATGTAACAGGCGAGCTCTATTCGGAGTTCTGGGAGAGCTTGCCCCGCGATCGACGGGGTGGCTTTGAGCCGTCGCTGAGCGCGTTGCGGCTGCGGGTATTCCAGGAAATCGCTGACGGAGATACAGTACTTTTCAAGGGATCGAACAGCGCGAAGATCTATCAGATCGTCTCGTGGCTGGCCCAGCAATCCGTCAGAACACGATGACGGCGCTTCGCGGTTCCGATAGGCCAAACGAGGCGGGTCATTCGCCATAAGGCACCCAGATGTTCTTCACCTGGGTTGCACGGCGCAGGAATTCGCGGCCTTTGCCGTCATCTGACAGGAAAACCAACGCCCGCGCCGACCGGCAATCTGGGTTGGGTAGTGCGGCAATGGTCAGGCAGATGGGCGCATGCTTGGAAGGTTGCTGATGTCTGGTCAGCTTTGCGCATCCTTTGGGAAAGGCAAGGCCGATGGCATTGTGGCCCTCCGGTGGGCTCGCGGGACCGGAGGGCCTGCGATCACGGCACAGGTGTGCCGTGACCGTAATGCTGGTCAGAACATGGCTGCCGTCTCTTGCAGCGTGATCCACACACCCCACAGAATTGGTATGCCGACAGCGGCCCAGGCGAGGGCTGCCTTTGCATCGAGGCCGCCCTTGCCGATGCCGAAGGCTCCCGTCTCACCGCCTTGTGCGGCTGCGGTTTCGGCCTGTAGCGCGGCGACTTCCTCGTCTGACATGAACCACTTGTCGGCAAGCGGCCTCACGAAGAAGTTGGCGATGACCCCAAGAGCCAGCATGCCGGCGAGAATATACATTGTGAAGTCATAGACCTGCGCACGGGGGATGCCTGCCGCGAGCTGGAACTCGCGGATATAGTTCACCACCACCGGACCGATGATGCCCGCCGTCGACCATGCCGTAAGCAGGCGGCCGTGAATGGCGCCCACGAACTGGGTGCCGAAAATGTCGGCGAGATAGGCCGGAATGGTGGAGAAGCCTCCGCCATACATGGACAGGATGATGCCGAACATAAGCACGAACAGCACCTGACTGCCCATATGGGCCGCGGTCGGCGCCAGCGCATAGAGGACAATGCCGAGGATGAGGAACGTATAGTAGGTGTTCTTGCGGCCGATATAGTCCGACAGCGATGCCCAGAAGAACCGGCCCAGGATGTTGAACAGCGACAGCAGCCCTGCGAAGCCGGCGGCAATTCCGGCGATTGCAGTCTTCTGCTCCGCATTCAGGTCGTTGAACGAGAGTTCCGGCAGGCCGATGAGCTGGCCGGCGAAGATTTCCTGCAGCATAGGCGAGGCCATGCCGATGACGCCGATGCCGGCCGAAACGTTCAGCGTAAGAACGGCCCAGATCAGCCAGAACTGGCTTGTCTTGTGCGCGTCGCGCAAGTGCACGTGGCGCGTCGTGATCATCCCCTTGGTCGGAGGCGGGGTCCATCCCTCAGGACGCCAGCCCGACGGCGGAATCCGATAACCGAACGCCCCCAGCGTCATTGAGACGGAATAGATCAGAGCCATGACCACGAAAGTCTGCCAGACGCCGACCGAATCCTCGGTGCGGAAATAGTTCATCAGGAAGTTCGCCAGCGGAGCGCCGATCATCGCGCCGCCGCCGAAACCCATGATCGCCATGCCGGTCGCCATGCCGCGCCGGTCGGGAAACCATTTGATCAGCGTCGAGACCGGGGAGATGTAACCCAGACCGAGGCCGATGCCGCCGATGACACCGGCGCCGAGCCACATGATCCACAATTGGTGGGTGATGATGCCGAAGGCCGCGATGAGGATGCCACCGCACCAGCAGAACATCGCGGCTATGCCTGCCTTGCGTGGACCAGCACGTTCGAGCCAGCCGCCCCAGATTGCGGCTGCCGAGCCAAGAAAGACGAAGAACAAGGTATACATCCAGCCAAGGTCGGCAACGCGCCAATCGCAACTGGTAGTAAAGAGTGCGGTCAGAAGGTTTAGGTCGGCGCAGACAACCGGTTGGTCGATGCCGATGGCTCGCGAAAGCGGCAGCCAGAACACGCTGAAGCCGTAGGCCATTCCGATACACAGATGAATGGCGAGTGCGGCTGGCGGCACCAGCCAACGATTGAATCCCGGCTTGGCTATGATCCTCTCACGATCGAGAATTCCGACGCCGCCGGGGCTACCGGAAACGGTATCACTTGCTGTGGACATTCAATCTCCTCCATCCGCCAGAATCCCCCGGCGGTTGTCCAACTGGTTGATTGTATTTGATTATGGGCGTTTGTTCGGGCCACCCGCCATCCGCGAACTGACACGGATTACCCTACCGGCTTCGTCGCCGCATCCATCCACCTCCTTTGCGCAAATAGCCTGCAACTCTCATGCCAGGTGGACCTCATAAGTAATTTCAAAGGCTTATCGGTCGAGAGAAAACATCTATGGACAAAATGTCCATGCCGGTTGGACAAAATGTCCAGTTGGCCAGGTTCAGGCTGCTTCCGGAAGCCAGATCGAGAAGGTAGTGCCTTTGCCCGGCGCGCTTGCGGCTGAGATCCTGCCGCCCTGACGCGTAATCAGGGTCTGGCTGATGGACAGCCCGAGGCCGGTTCCCTCCCGGCGCTTGGTGGTGAAGAAGGGATCGAAGACCTTCCGCATGACTTCCGGCGACATGCCTATGCCGGTATCTACTACCTCCACAACAAGCCCCTGCTTGCCATCCAGATCTTCGTCGAATGTCCGCAGCGTCAGCCTGCCGCCATCAGGCATGGCATGAATGGCGTTCACGATCAGATTGACCAGCACCTGCTGCAATTCGGTCCGGTTCATCAGCACGAGCCGCGTCGCTCGATCTTCGCGGACGACCTCTATCGCCGCCTTGTTGAGAAGGTGCTGCACCAGAGGCAGGCAATCCGCGATGACTTCACCAGGTGCATGCCGCTCGATATAGCCGGCATACTCCTCCGGCTTGGCGAATTGCAGGAGCTTGGTGACAATCTGGCTGATGCGATAGATCTGCTCGTCGAGCAGCCGGAATTCCGTCTTCGCGAGTTCCGCCTTTTCGCCCATGAGGTTGCGGACAACTTCCAGATTTCCCTGCATCACGGCGATAGGGTTGTTGATCTCGTGCGCCACGCCAGCGGTTATCTCGCCGATCGCGGCGAGCTTTTCCGACATGATGAGCTGCTTGGTCGTCGCCTCGAGCTGCCGGTTTGCGAGCTGCAATTCGCGCGTCCTTTCCTCCACGCGTGCATTCAGCTCCTCGTTCCAGTTGCGCAATTCGCGATCGCGTTCCTGCAACTGGTCGAGAAGATGATCGAGGTGAAGCGCTACGCGTCCGATCTCGTCCTTGCCGTCCTTGTGGCCCGTGCGCGCGCCGAGATCGCCGCTTTCGACCTTGGCGATCGTTCCGGTCATCTGCTCCAGGGGCTGAAAGATCGCGCGCGCCCAACGCAGGAAAATGGGGATCGTGGCTGCCGCGACCGTCAGAAACGCGAACAGGATCATTGCTAACGTCTGGTATTTTGCGGCGGTGAACGGCGCTTGCAGAAAGCCCACATACAGCATCCCCACCCGTTCGCCATAGCTGTCGACGATCGGCTCATAGGCAGAGATGTACCAGTCGTTGACGACGAAGGCGCTGTCGAGCCAGGTGCGCCCCTCACCGAGAACGGCAGAGCGGACAGCGGCCGAGACCCGCGTGCCGAGCGCCCGCCGACCTTCGAAAAGGCGGACATTGGTGCTGATGCGCACATCGTCAAGGAAAAGGGTTGCCGTCCCCTGACTACCCTCGGGGAGGCTTGCCTCGCGATAAACCAGATCATTGATCGTATCGATGAAGACAAGATTCTGGTTGAGAAGCGTACCGCCGACAAGGGCGGCGCGGCGACCGTCGGCGAGAGTAACGGGACTTGCCGACTGCACCACCATGCCGCGTGTTTCCTCGGTGCGGTCGGTCGGGACCGCGTTCGGCGTCGGCACCAGTTCGATACGCGCCCGCTCGGCAAGCTCGGGCGCGATCTGCTCCAGTTCCTCGTTATCGAAAATGTCGATTGCCGTAGCCGGCTTGCCGGCAAGAGCTGAAATGACAATCGGCCAGTTTGTCCGCGGTTTGGACGAAGGATGTTTGCGGGCGGAGGCTTCAATGCTCGTTTCAGTCGCGACAAACAGAAAATCCAGAACCAAGGCCTTACGGCTTTCTTCCAGTAGCCGGTCGATGGCGGCCTGTGATGCTGCCGGTCCGCTGATCGCGTCGCGGAATTCTACCGATGCTCCGAGCGCCTGCACCTGTTCGCCTGTATTCTCCAGGATGCGCGCCAGATATTGATGCGCGATGGTCAGGTCGCCATTGACCTTCGAGATCAGCATGGCGTCGAATTTGGCATTCCACCGGGTGACCGTTACCGCCAGCAACAAGGGCAGGACGACCAGTGTCGGCAGGAGTGCGATCGCCAGCAGGCGGAAGCGGACTGAACGACCCCCGGCACCAGTGCCTGTGGAACGGGCGGCGGCCTCACGCATTCCAGGATGCGAATTTGCGGTCGATTGTTTTTCGGGAAATGCCAAGCCGTCGCGCTGCTTCGTCTCGATTCCCGCCGGCTTCCTTCAGCACCGCCAGGATGTGACGCTTTTCGACCTCGGCAAGACTGGCATTGCCCGATGTTTCGTGCCTTTCACCGTAGGAGCCGAATTCCTCCGGGAAACGTCCGAGGATCAATGTCCGTTCGATCAGGTTGCGCAACTCGCGCACATTGCCGGGCCAGTCGTAGCGCGCCAGCGCGGCGCGCACGCTGTCAGGGATCGGCACCGGCGGCATGCCCAATTGCAGCGACAGCTTGCGCATGAAGAGTGTCGCAAGCTCCTGCACGTCGTTCTCGCGCTCCTTGAGCGGCGGCAGGTGGATCCGCATCACATTGACGCGGAAATAGAGATCGGCGCGAAAGCGTCCCGCCTGCACCTCCCTTTCGAGATCTGCATTCGTGGCGAAGACGAAACGCAAATCCACCGGGATTTCACGCTCCGATCCGACCGGCCGCACGCGCCGGTCCTCGATGACCCGCAAAAGCTTGCTTTGGGTCGCCAGAGGCAGTTCCCCGATCTCATCCAGGAAGAGAGTGCCGCCCTGGGCATGCATGAACAGTCCTTCGCGTGTTGTTTCAGCGCCCGTGAAGGCACCTTTCAGATGGCCGAAAAGCTCGCTCTCGATCATATCCGGCGGGATCGCGGCGCAATTGATCGGCACGAAAGGCTTGTCGGCTCTGTCGGAGAGCGAATGGAGGGAGCGAGCCGCCACCTCCTTGCCTGTTCCCGACTGGCCGGTGAGCAAAACCGAGGTGGGAAGCGGAGCAACCTTGGCCAGCGTGTCCCTGACGCGGCGGATCGTGGCGGATTCTCCGATGAACTTGTCGCGCAGCAGGATATGGTCGGAGGTTGCTGTCAGTTCATAGCGCAGCACGTAATTCTCGCGCTGCAGGCGAACGCGGTCGAGGCATCGCGCGACTGCGTTGAGAAGCTGGTTCGAGCGGAACGGCTTGAGCACGAAATCGACCGCTCCTGCCCGCAAGGCCTGGATTGCGGTATCGAGATCGGCATAGGCGGTCATCAGGATAGCATCGGAAAAAAAGCCGATGGCGCGCTGCTCGGCAAGCCAGTCGACGCCGTTCTTGCCCGGCATGATGTTATCGAGAATGACGACGTCGAAATGGCTCTCATCCAGCTTGCGGGAGGCTTCTTCGGTATCGGCGGCGGTCTCAAGCTTCCGGCAGCGCGGTGCCAGTGTGCGCATGAGGAAGTTGCGCATGCCAGGCTCGTCGTCGACGACGAGGATGGATGCCTTGGCGAGCCAAGGGCCGAATTCCGGATCTGCCATGGTTTCGCGAAGCTTTCCGCTTGCCTCACCCATCATTGTCCTCCCAGCAAATCAGCGTGGTGCATCCATGATGATGGTTGATGCGTGTTCAAACAAGCGGGTCGTCACAATCGTATACGACAGGCATCTGCTTCCGTTGACCTAACCGGTAAAAAGTATTTAGATGGTTAGAGGCTGAAATTTATGGATATGGGGCCGGATGTCGCACGATTCAGGCTATGAGGAGGGGCGCATGGGACCGGTCCCGTTTCTTCTGGGTGGACGGCTGTGCCTGGATTTCGTCAATACGGTGAACAGCCGATCGCGTCCTGCCACGCGAGACTATCTTTCGGGCGCCTCAGACCTGATCGACTGGACGTGGCAAGTCGGACTGCTCGACGACGGCACGATCGTCAGGTTGAGGAAGCGGGCAAGGGAGACGCCGGAAGATGCTGCAATCGCCTATGAGACCGCGATCGAATTGCGCGAGACGCTCTATCGGATTTTCCATTCCATCATCCACCAGATGGCGCCGGATCGCGCGGATCTGGATATCCTGAGCGGCTTGGCGAGACAGGCCCGGCAGGCGCAGGAGCTTGTGCCGGAAGGACGAAGCTTCAGGTGGATTTGGCAGGAAGAAGCGGCTGGCCTTCTTGTGCCGGTATTCGCGGTTTCCCTTTCCGCTGTCGAGCTGCTGACGCGGGAAGACCTTTCGAGGCTCAAGGAGTGCCCGGCGCTGGAAGGGTGCGGCTGGCTGTTCTACGACCAGACCAAGAACAGGTCACGCCGCTGGTGCAGCATGGAGCATTGCGGAAGCACGGCCAAGGCAAGACGCTTCGCCGAGCGACAAAAGGCGGTGCCGGTCGCAGCAGGAGGAATAGGATGATCCGCTATCTTTCGCCGATGAGGCTGCTCGCAGCAGCTACCGGGCTCTGCGTTGTGCTTTTCGCCATTGGCTGGACGATGCGGGAGGATCCGTCCGACAAGCCTTACCTCAAGATCCTCGGTGGCGGTTTCATGTTCAACTATCGTGAGGCCGAGGTTTTCTACGGGTTCACGGCGCTGGTGGAGCGACCTCTTGCCAGCGGGTCGATCATCGAGGCGGAATTCGAAAATCCCGGGGGCGGCGAGTCTTTGGTGGTCTTTGAGCGCGTGAGCACCATGACCGACACATATGCCTTGCGGTCTCCCCCGGTGCGCGGCGTGGAAAAAGATAAACCCTACAATGTCGCCATCCGCATTTACGACAGGGAGCGCAAGGAACTCCTGTGGGCGACAACTCGAGACTATACGAGCCAGATCAGCGATGATGTCGTGCCGGACAAGCCGCTTACCATAGGCCCCGGATATGCTCTGAATCCCGATAATGTACCAGGCGCGGAGCGCCCGCCCCGTTGAAGCGAGCCTTCGTCGTTGAATTGACATCTACTATGGACCACAATTGGCGGGTGAGATTCCCGCCTGATGACTGAAAATACCGAGACTTCTTCGGCTGCGCCTTTGGCCGGCATGCGACCTGCACTGCAGTGGATGATCATCATCGCCTTGTCGGTGGGAGGTGGATATGCGCTTCAGCGCACGGGGCTGCCTGCCGCATTGCTGCTCGGGCCCATGGTTGCGGGCATCATTGCAGGTACGAACGGCGCGACAGTGCGGGTGCCGCGCTTGCCCTATCTCGCGGCGCAGGGCGTGATCGGCGTTCTCATCGCGCAGGCGATGACGCTTGAGATCATGCGCGTCATCCTGGATGACTGGCTGCTCTTTACCGCCCTGGTGCTCGCCACGGTCGTGGCCTCGAGCCTGCTTGGCTATCTCATCAGCCGATGGCGAATCCTTCCCGGCAGTACGGCCGTCTGGGGCTCGTCGCCGGGTGCGGCGACCGCCATGGTCATCATGGCCGAGGCCTTCGGCGCAGATGCGAGGCTTGTTGCTTTCATGCAATATCTGCGCGTCATCTGCGTCGCTGCCGTAGCGGCGCTGGTAGCGCGGCTTTTTGTCGATACATCCGGCGTGGAAATGCCTACCACGGTATGGTTCCCCGCCATCGAGCCGATTCCGTTCGCGTCGACGATCGCGCTTGTGGTGATCGGCGGTTTACTCGGAGTGAGGCTGAAGATTCCCGCCGGCGCTGTGATGGCGCCGATGCTTTTCGGCAGCGTGCTTCATATCGCGGGGCTTGCCTCGTTCCAATTGCCGGAATGGCTGCTTGCCGCCAGCTATGCCCTTATCGGATGGAATATCGGGCTCGGCTTCACGCGCGCCATCATCCAGCATGCGGCGCGCGCTCTGCCGCAGATTGTCTCCTCCATCGTGGCTCTGATCGCCTTTTGCTGGGGACTAGCCTTCATCCTGAGCAGCACACTCGGCATCGACATGCTGACGGCCTATCTTGCGACAAGCCCAGGCGGAATGGACTCCATCGCAATCATCGCTGCGGCGAGCCCGCAGGTCGATCTGCCGTTGATCATGGCGCTGCAGACCATGCGCTTCCTCTTTGTGCTGTTTCTCGGGCCGTCAGTCGCACGGCTTGTCGCGCGCCAGGTCGCAAGTTGATCGGTCCGGACTAGCCCGGCTTACGAATTGCGGTTTTCTCCTCCGGCGCTCTTTGCCAGCCGGGGCAGTTCGTGCATATTTGTTTCGGAGCTCGAAAAAATACCGCCCGCTGCCGGCAAGGAACGGGCGAGGAGGAAACTGTCCATGTATCTCGGTCTCGACCTCGGCACATCCGGGGTGAAGGCGATGCTCATTGATGTCGACCAGAAGCCGGTCGGGTCGGCGACAGCAGCATTGACCGTTTCAAGGCCGCACACCGGTTGGTCCGAACAGGATCCGAGGGACTGGATTGCGGCGACGGAAGAGGCAATTAATGCCCTGAAGTCCTCGCATGCAAAGGCTCTTGCCGCTGTGCGCGGCATCGGTCTTTCGGGCCAGATGCATGGTGCGACGTTGCTTGACGCCGAAGACAGGTCTTTACGTCCCTGCATCCTGTGGAACGATACGCGCAGCCACGCGCAGGCGGCGCTGCTCGACGCCGATCCGCGCTTCCGCAGGATCACCGGCAATATCGTTTTCCCCGGGTTCACGGCACCGAAGCTCGTCTGGGTGCGCGATAACGAACCGGAGATATTCGCCAGGGTGGCCAAGGTGCTCCTGCCCAAAGACTTTTTGAGGCTTTGGCTGACGGGCGAGCACCTGTCCGAAATGTCGGATGCTGCCGGAACTTCCTGGCTCGACGTCGAAAAGCGGGTCTGGTCGGGCGATCTGCTCGCGGCGACCGGTCTGGACGAAAACAGGATGCCTGCCCTGGTCGAAGGCACGCAGCCAGCCGGTTCGCTGAGGTCCGAACTTGCTGCCAGATGGGGCATGGCAAACAATGTTGTGGTTGCCGGCGGTGCAGGCGACAATGCGGCTTCCGCCTGCGGTGCGGGCACGGTCAAACCAGGGCAGGCATTTGTCTCCATTGGCACTTCCGGCGTGCTCTTCGTCGCCAACGGCTCCTATATGCCGAATCCGGAAAGCGCGGTTCACACCTTTTGCCATGCCCTGCCGGAGACATGGCACCAGATGGGTGTGATCCTTTCGGCGACGGATTCGCTCAACTGGCTTTCGGGCGTTACCGGCAAATCCGCTGGCGAACTGGCTGCCGAGCTTGGCGACGAACTCCGGGCGCCGGGCAGCGTCACCTTCCTGCCCTATTTGTCTGGCGAGCGGACTCCGCACAACGACGCGGTCATCCGAGGAACCTTTACCGGTCTTGCCCATCAGTCAGACCGCTCCGCACTCACGCAGGCAGTCATGGAAGGGGTGGCCTTCGCCTTCCGCGACAGTCTCGAAGCGTTGAAGCAGGCCGGAACAAGGCTTTCCCGCGTGACCGCCATCGGCGGCGGGGCGCGCTCTTCCTATTGGCTGAAGGCGGTGGCGACGGCGCTCCGCCTGCCGGTGGATATTCCCGCCGATGGTGATTTCGGAGCGGCCTTTGGCGCGGCGCGGCTTGGGCTCATCGCCGCCGAGAAGGCGGATCCGCTTGCGGTCTGTACACCGCCTTCGACCGCGGCGACGGTGGAGCCGGAGACTGCGTTAACAGGGGCCTTCGAGGAGGCTTATCAGCGTTATCGTGCTCTCTATCCGGCGATCAGGGGGACGATGTGAAAAACTCGTCCCATTCCGGTGTCGCTTTACTGCGCCGGCACCTTGTCCAGGAAACCGGTGACATTTTTCAGACGACCGTCCTCGATCACGCAGAAATCCGTACCTTCTATGACGGATTCGGAGCCGGCCGGCCCGAGGGTCCAGGAAAAACGGATATGGTTGTCGAAGCCATCAGGCCCGTTTTTCAGCGCGAAACGGAAACCGGGAAACTGCTGATGAACGCCGTCGATCAGCGCACCTACGCCTGCATGGCCTTCGCCCTGCATGACTGGATCGGCATAGCGAACATCGCTGGTGAAAGCGGCTTCCAGAAGCGGACTACGGCGGGCGGCATCGGTCTCGTTCCAGGCGGAGATATAGGCTTCGGCAATTGCTTTGATGTCGGTCACGATCTGTCGTCCTTCTCGATTGTTTGACGGGACCTTTCTGAGCCATGCCGATCCGCGAACCAATTACGCCAGAGGTAATGAAGAGCGGAATTCTTTTGCGGGCAGGATTTCCCGCAATTTGCCCAAGCGAAGGAGTTGAGACGTGAGCACAGGATTTTTCGGCGATATCAAGCCCATCAGGTTCGAGGGCCCGGACAGCGACAACCCGCTTGCCTATCGCCATTATGATCCCGACGAGATGGTGATGGGGAAGCGGCTGGAGGATCATTTGCGGTTCGCCGTCTGCTACTGGCACAGTTTCACATGGCCCGGCGGCGATCCCTTCGGCGGCCAGACGTTTGAAAGGCCCTGGTTTCCCAAAGCAGGATCAGGTGACACGATGGAACTGGCGAAGCGGAAGGCGGACGTGGCCTTCGAGATGTTCAGCCTGCTCGGCGTGCCCTTTTTCACTTTCCACGACGCGGATGTGCGGCCCGAGGCCGACACCTTCGCGGAAAGCCGCAAGCGGCTCGACGAAATCGCCGACTATTTCCAGAAGAAGATGGAGGAGACGGGCGTCAGGCTGCTGTGGGGAACCGCGAATCTTTTCTCGCATCGCCGCTATATGGCGGGTGCTGCCACCAATCCCGATCCCGACGTTTTCGCCCATGCCGCAGCGACGGTGAAGGCCTGCATGGATGTCACAAAGCGGCTTGGCGGCGAGAACTATGTCCTGTGGGGCGGCCGCGAGGGCTACGAGACCCTGCTTAACACCGATATTGGCCGGGAACTCGACCAGATGGGCCGCTTTCTTTCGCTTGTGGTCGACTACAAGCACAGGATTGGCTTCAAAGGCACGATCCTGATCGAGCCGAAACCGCAGGAACCAACCAAGCATCAATATGACTATGATGTTGCCACGGTCTATGGCTTTCTCAGGCGCTACGGCCTCGAGAACGAGGTGAAGGTCAATATCGAGCAGGGCCACGCCGTGCTTGCTGGCCATTCCTTCGAGCATGAGCTGGCGCTTGCCAACGCGCTCGGCATCTTCGGCTCCATCGACATGAACCGCAATGATTACCAGTCGGGCTGGGATACGGACCAGTTCCCTAACAATGTGCCCGAGATGGCACTTGCTTATTATCAGGTGCTCCTGGCCGGGGGCTTTTCGACAGGCGGTACCAATTTCGACGCCAAGCTGCGCCGCCAGTCGCTCGATCCGGACGATCTGCTGGCCGCCCATGTCGGCGGCATGGATTGCTGCGCCCGTGGCCTGAAGGCTGCAGCCAGAATGCTCGAGGACAAGGCGCTGAGCGGCCCGCTGGAGGAGCGCTATGCCGGCTGGAACTCGAGGGAAGCTCAGGCGATGCTTTCCGGCAAGCGATCCCTTGAGGAGATCGCAGAACGCGTCGAGAAGGAGAAGGTCGACCCCAGGCCGCGCTCCGGCAGGCAGGAGAAGCTGGAGAATATTGTCAACCGCTATGTATGAAATCCAATCTTCCGCGCTCCGGAATTTTTCGCCCTGGCCTTGTCATGGCTTGGGCGAAATTTCCCCGAATGTCGTCAAAACGTCATTTGCCTGCCTTCAAAGCGTCAGGAACGATTCCGTATATTGCGGCCATGAACAGGACAGCGCAAAATGCCCATTTCGACGAGCCGTTCGATAGCAAGATCGAGCGGCTGCTGACCCGCGCGGAGCCGGTGTCCATCATTGATTCAGTTCTGGCCCTGACGGACGACAGGGTCGTGGAAGACAACGGCAGCGAATTTGACCGTGCGGTCTATAATCGGCTGCAAGCACGCTTGGCCGAACGTATGCGCCAGGCCATCGGATCCGACAGCCGGAAAGAGCGGAAATCGGCCGCCTGACCTCTTACTGGACGGCGAAGAAATCCTCGATACGCTCTGCCGCTGATTGCAGATGCGGCAGGATCACCTCCCGCATCTCGTCGCAGGTGAAACGCGCCGATTGCGTCGAAACATTGATCGCTGCGGCGATCCGCCCCGTGCGGTCGCGGATCGGGACGGCGATGGAACGCAATCCAAGCTCCAGTTCCTCGTCGGCGATCCCATAGCCGTTCTGCCGCGTCTCCATCACCTTCTCGCTGAGACGCCGAGGATCGGTGATCGTCTTGGGAGTGTTGGCGCGGATATCTGCCCGCCGGAAAAAGGCGTTGAGTTCCTCCTCCGGCATGTCCGACAACAGGACTCTGCCCATGGCGGTGCAATAGGCCGGCAGGCGTGTGCCGACATGAAGGGCGACGGAAACGATGCGCTGACCCGCTATGCGGGCCACATAGAGCACGTTCTCGCCGTCCAGCACCGCGGCCGAACAGGATTCGCCCAATCCGTCAGAAACCTCGCGCATGAAAGGCTCGGCATATGTCCACAATGATGCGCCTCCTAGGGAGGTCCGCGCCAGCGAGAGAAGCCGGGGTGAAAGCCTGAAACGGCGTCCGTCCTGGGTGGCATAGCCGCTGGCGACGAGAGTGAGAAGAAAACGGCGAGTTCCCGCGCGTGTCAGGCCGGCTCTCTCGGCGGTTTCTGTCAGAGTCAGCCCGGCCGGGTTCGTGGCCAGTATCTCCAGGACCGTCAGCCCGCGCTGGAGCGAGCCGACGATGTCGCGGCCGGTGTCTCCAGCGGTGTCGATCTGCGTTGACAGGTCGCGGTCAGTCATCTATCAAATATCGCATAGAAAACAAATGTTCGCAATGCGAACTTTATGGGGCCGGAAATGAACAAGATTTGCCCAAGCCTTGAGAAGGCGGTTGCCGATATTGAGGATGGCATGGTCGTCATGATCGGAGGCTTCGGCGGCGCGGGCGCACCGATAGAGCTCATTGACGCGCTCATTGGACGCTACAAAAAGACAGGCTCGCCCGGCTCGCTGACCGTGGTCAACAACAATGCGGGCAACGGCGCGGTCGGCATTGCCGCCATGATCTATGCGGGCATGGTCGCGAAGATGATCTGCTCCTTTCCGCGCTCGTCCGATCCCAAGGCCTTCACCGAGAAATATCTGGCCGGCGAGATCGAGCTTGAGCTCGTGCCCCAGGGAACGCTGGCCGAACGCATTCGCGCCGGCGGTGCCGGGATTCCGGCCTTCTATACCCCGACCAGCTATGGCACCCAGCTTGCCGAGGGCAAGCCGGTCGAGGAATTCGACGGCAAGCACTATGTGCGGGAGCGCTGGCTGAAGGCCGATGTGGCGCTCATCAAGGCGGAGCGGGCCGACCGCAAGGGCAATCTCACCTACAACAAGGCTGCGCGCAACTTCTCTCCGCTGATGGCGACTGCGGCGAAAACCACCATCGTCCAGGCGAGAAAGGTCGTCGAGCCTGGCGAGATCGATCCCGAGCATGTCGTGACACCGGGCATTTTCGTTGACCGCGTCGTGGAGGTGGCGGAGCCGAAACAGGAAGAAGCTCTGTTGCGCGAGGGGGCCAAGTGATGACTGCCAAGCTGACGAATGCGCAGATCGCATGGCGTGCCGCGCAGGACATTTCCGATGGCGCCTATGTCAATCTCGGCATCGGTTTTCCCGAGATGGTTGCCAAGTTCAAGCCCGAGGGCCGTGAGGTCATCTACCATACAGAGAATGGTATTCTTGATTTCGGGGAAGCCCCTCCCGCGGGCGAGGAAGATTGGGATCTGATCAATGCCGGCAAGAAGGCGGTCACGCTCAACCCGGGCGCTGCCTTCTTTCACCATGCAGACTCGTTCGCCATGGTCCGTGGCGGTCATCTCGATGTCGCGATACTCGGCGCTTACGAGGTTGCCCAGAATGGCGACCTTGCCAACTGGAGCACTGGCCCGAAATCCGTGCCAGCCGTCGGCGGTGCGATGGATCTTGTCCATGGAGCGAAGCGGGTCGCGGTCATCACCTACCACGTCACCAAGGACGGCCGCCCCAAGCTCGTCGAGGCATGCAGCCTGCCGCTGACCGGCGTCGGCTGTGTGACCACCGTCTATACCAGCCTTGCGGTCGTCGACATCGTGAACAAGCATTTCGTCCTGCGTGAGAAGCTGCCGGGCATGAGCCTCGACGAGTTGCAGGCACTGACTGGCGCAAAGCTTGTGGTCGATGGCGATGTGCAGGATCTTTTGGTTCCGGAGGTTTGAAAATGGCTGACGCCTTCATCTGCGACTATATCCGTACTCCGATCGGCCGCTTCGGTGGTGTGCTCTCCTCCGTCCGCACCGACGATCTCGGCGCCATTCCCATCAAGGCGCTGATGGAGCGCAATGCCGGTGTCGACTGGGCCGCGATCGATGATGTCGTTTACGGCTGCGCCAACCAGGCCGGCGAGGACAACCGCAACGTGGCGCGTATGGCGGCGTTGCTTGCCGGATTGCCGACCCATGTTCCAGGCTCGACGGTCAACCGTCTTTGCGGCTCCGGCATGGATGCCGTCACTATCGCAGCACGGGCCATCAAGGCCGGCGAAGCCGAGATCATGATCGCGGGCGGCGTGGAATCCATGAGCCGCGCCCCATTCGTGATGCCGAAGGCGGACACGGCCTTTTCGCGCAATGCGGAAATCTATGACACGACCATCGGCTGGCGTTTCGTCAACCCGCTGATGAAGAAGCAATACGGCATCGATTCCATGCCGGAGACCGGCGAGAATGTCGCCGAACAGTTCCAGGTCAGCCGCGCCGACCAGGATGCCTTCGCCGTGCGCAGCCAGAACAAGGCGGTCGCCGCACAGGAGAACGGGCGTCTCGCCCGCGAGATCATTCCCGTCACAATCCCGCAGCGCAAGGGCGACCCCATCGTTGTGGAGAAGGATGAGCATCCGCGCCCTGGTACGACTATCGAGGCTCTGGCCAAGCTGCCCACTCCCTTCAGGAAGGAAGGCGGCACGGTAACGGCGGGCAATGCTTCCGGCGTCAATGATGGTGCGGCCGCGCTCATTGTGGCCTCCGAGGATGCAGTGAAGAAATATGGATTGACGCCGATCGCTCGTATTATCGGGGGCGCGGTTGCCGGTGTGGAGCCACGCATCATGGGCATCGGCCCGGCGCCTGCGACGAAAAAGCTCTGCGCCCGTCTCGGTCTGCAGCCGGCTGACTTCGATGTCATTGAGCTCAACGAAGCTTTCGCCTCCCAAGGCATTGCCGTGCTCCGCGAACTCGGTATTCCCGAGGACGCGGAGCACGTGAACCCGAATGGGGGAGCGATCGCGCTTGGGCATCCTCTCGGCATGTCAGGCGCGCGCATCACGGGCACGGCTGCCCTGGAACTGAAGCAGCGAAGCGCAGCACGGGCCCTCGCCACCATGTGCATCGGCGTCGGTCAGGGGATCGCC
>Ga0164243_10007840_pt1 | contig 15869 bp, 13 predicted proteins | sample OricompcompostOP_FD_108781 | JGI IMG/M metagenome (GOLD analysis project Ga0164243, IMG submission 108781) | Organic Plus compost microbial communities from Emeryville, California, USA - Original compost - Organic plus compost (OP) | ecosystem: Engineered > Solid waste > Mixed feedstock >...
ACGTGGACGTGGAACTCGCCGTGGTCGTCGAAGACGTGCTCGTCGATCCCCAGCTCGCGCGCGTGGCCGCGCACGTAGGAGAGCGCGATCCGCGCCGACTCCTTCATCACGTCGCCGAGCTGGCCGGTCAGCACCAGCCCCTCCTTGCCGGGCATCCGCACCGCCTCGACGAACAGCACGTCGCCGCCGGTGCCGGTCACCGCCAGGCCGGTCGCGACGCCCGGGACCGCGGTCCGGATCGCCGCCTCCTGGAAGAACCGCTGGCGGCCGAGCGCGTCGCGGACGGCGTCGAGGTCGATCGTCACCGGCGCCTGCACGCTGCCGGAGGCGATCTTCGTCGCGGTCTTGCGCAGCACGGTGCCGAGCGTGCGCTCGAGCTGGCGGACGCCGGCCTCGCGCGTGTACTCGGTCGCGATCTGCTCCAGCAGCGCGTCGGAGATCTCGACCTCCTCGGGCCGCAGGCCGTTGCGCTCCAGCTGGCGCTTCCACAGGTAGCCGCGGGCGATCGCCGTCTTCTCGGCGGTCGTGTAGCCGTCGAAGCGGATCACCTCCATGCGGTCCAGCAGCGGCCCCGGGATCGAGTCGGCGACGTTCGCGGTCGCGAGGAACAGCACGCCGGAGAGGTCGAGCTCGAGGTCGAGGTAGTGGTCGCGGAAGGAGTGGTTCTGGGCCGGGTCGAGCACCTCCAGCAGCGCGGCGCTGGGATCGCCGCGCCAGTCGGCGCCGACCTTGTCGACCTCGTCGAGCATGATCACCGGGTTCATCGTGCCGGCGTCGCGCAGGGCGCGGACGAGCCGGCCCGGCAGCGCGCCGATGTAGGTGCGGCGGTGGCCGCGGATCTCGGCTTCGTCGCGGACGCCGCCGAGCGACATGCGCACGAACTCGCGGCCGGTCGCCTTCGCGATCGACTCGCCGATCGAGGTCTTGCCGGTCCCCGGGGGGCCGATGAGGGTCAGGATCGCGCCGGCAGCGGCGACGTCGCGCGCCGACGGGCGCCCGTCGCCGTCGACGGCGTCGGCGTCGGCGTCGGCGTCGGCGGGGCGACGGTCGGAGCGCGCGACGTCGAATCCGCGCTCCTGGCGCAGCTTGCGGACGGCGAGGTACTCGGTGATCCGCTCCTTGACGTCGTCGAGGCCGGCGTGGTCGGCGTCGAGCACCGCGCGCGCGGCGACCGGGTCGAGCTTCTCCTGCGATCTTCTCGACCACGGGATCGCGACGAGCCAGTCGAGGTAGCTGCGGATCGTGCCGGCCTCGCCCGACTGCTCGCCGAGCCGCTCCAGCCGCGACAGCTCCTTCTCGGCCTGCTCTCTGGCGTGGTCGGGCATGCCCGCCTCGGCGATCTTGCGGCGGTACTCGTCGATCACGTTGGCGTCGTCCTCGCCGAGCTCCTTGCGGATCGACTCCATCTGTCTGCGCAGGAAGTACTCGCGCTGCTGTCTCTCGGCGCCCGACTGGACGTCGTCGCGGATCCGCTGGCGGACCTGCAGCTCGGCCAGCCGCTCGCGCTGGAATCTCAGCGCCAGCTCGAGCCGGTCGGTGACGTCGAGCGTCTCCAGCAGCTCGACCTTCTGCTCGAAGGAGATGTCGGGCGAGTAGCCGGCGGTGTCGGCGAGCGTGCCCGGCTCGCTGATCGCGCGCACGAACGCCTGCACGCGGCCGACCCCGGAATCGCCCCAGGGGCCCGTCTGCGATCCCCCGCCGCGCAGCTCCAGCAGCTCCTCGACGACGGCGCGGTACTCGCGCTCGAGCGTGCGGGTGCGGCCGTCGACCGGCTCGGGGTCGGGATGCTCCTCGACCTCGACGTAGAGCTTGCCGTCGGGCGCGGTCTGGGCGGCGCCGGCGACGCCGCGGAAGAGGCCGGTGAGGGTGACGCCCCTCGCGCCGCCGGGCAGGCGCACGTGCTCGACGACGTCGGCGACCGTGCCGACGTTGGCGAAGTCGCCGCCGTGGCGCGGCACGAGCAGCACGCGCTCCTCGCTGCCGACGTCGACGGTGAGGGTCAGCGTCATGTTGGGGAAGACGACGGCGTCTTCCAGTGGGACGAGCAGAAGTCGGCTCATGCGCTGCGTCACTTCCTGTCGATCAGACTTACGAAGAGTAAGCGAGTATAGCCCGTGTGAGCTGATGTGAGTCGCGGTAACTCAAGTTTTGCACGTTCGGCGCTGTGGGGGCGAATTTCCTGCGGCGGTGGTCGCGGCGGCCGCGATCTGGGAAGATCCGCTGGCGATGAGCAGAGGAGATCCCGACCAGAGCGCCGCCGGGCGCGGCGGCGACGAGCCGCACGACGTGCTCGCCGCCGACGAGTTCCCCGGCCCGTCGCCGGACGCGGCGATCCACGCCCAGCGGCCGGTCGCGCTGCCGGCCGACCCCGACGGCGAGGGGCCGCCGCACGACGTCCTCGCCGCCGAGGAGTTCGCGATGCCGGCGCCGCGCCATCACGGCAACGTCAGCCTCGCCAGCCCCGAGCCGCCGCCCGGGCCCTCGCGCGCGCCGCTGCTCGCCGGCCTCGCCGCCGCGCTGCTCGGCGCGGCGCTGACGCTTCGCCGCCGCCGCCGCCGCCGCCGCCGCCGCCGTCGCCGCCGCCGCGCGCCGGGCGCCTGAGCGGCGTGAGCGCGACCGGCGCGAGCGAGGAGGGGGCCGCCGCGGGCGGGGCGCGCGCGGGCGCCGACGGCGCGAGCGCCGGCGAGCCGCGCGCGGGACGCCCCGACCTGTCGATCGATCCGGCGCTGCTTCGCTGGTATGCGGCCGAGCGCGCGGCGCTCGGCGACCCGCCGGTCGTCGACGTCCACACCCACGTCGGCGAGCACGATCCCGACACGATGCGCTGCTCGCCGGCCGAGCTGACCGCCCACCTGGAGGAGGCCGACGCGGTCGGCGTCGTCTTCCCGCTGAGAGAGCCCGACGGCTACCGCGGCCCCAACGACGCCGTGATCGCCGCCGCGCGCGCCTCCGGCGGGCGGCTGGTCGCCTTCGGCCGCGTCGACCCGGCCGACGCGCCGGCGCGCGAGGCGCGGCGGACGCTCGACGCCGGCGCGCGCGGGCTCAAGCTCCACCCGCGCGGCGAGGGCTTCACGCTCGACGACCGCCGGCTGGAGGAGCTGTGGGCGCTCGCGCACGAACGGCGCGCCCCCGTGCTCGTCCACGCCGGCCGCGGGATCCCGTCGCTCGGCGCCCACGCCGTCCAGGTCGCGACCCGCTACCCGGGCGTGCGGCTGATCCTCGCCCACGCCGGCATCAGCGACCTGGCGTGGATCGGCCGCCGGGCGCAGGAGCTGCCGAACCTCTTCTTCGACACCTCGTGGTGGGCGCCGAGCGACCTGCTGGCGCTGCTGGCGACCGTCCCCGCCGGCCAGATCCTGTTCGCCTCCGACGCGCCGTACGGGCGCACGCCGATCACGGCGATCATGGTGATCCGCCTCGCCCGCCAGGCCGGCCTGCGCGACGAGCAGGTGCGGACGCTGCTCGGCGCGCAGGCGCAGCGGCTGCTCGACGGCGCCGAGCCGCTCGACGGCGAGCGTCCGCGCGGCGCGACCGAGATCGCCGTCGACGTCCTGCTCGACCGCGTCGCGACCTACCTGACGGCGGCGTTCGGCCAGCTCGCGAGCGGCGGCGCAGGCGCCGAGATGCTGAGCCTCGCGCGGCTCGCCTGCGCCGTCCCCGCCGACGCCCCGCAGGCCGGCCACTGCCGCGCGATCGTCGAGCTGATCGACGCCTACGAGCGCCGCCTCGCCGCGGCCGCCGGCCGCCTCCCCGCCGCCGCTCCCGGCGCGGCCGCGCCCGCCGCCGGCCTGCCCGCCGCGCCGACCGCCGGCGCGCTCCCGCCCGCGATCGCGCTGCTCGTGCTGGCGCTCAACATCGCCCGCACCCCGGCGGTCCCGGTCCCCGAGCTGGCGCTCGGCTAGCGGCCGGCGCGCGCACGGGCCGAGCGGCCGGCGCAGGCCGTGCCGCGGAGGCCCGCGGACCGCCCCGGAGGGCGGCGACGGCGACCGGCGGCGCGCTCAGGCGGTCAGGCGGCCGAGCTGCTCGGCGAGCAGCTCCAGCTCGGCCGCGGAGAAGCGCTCGAGGAAGCGGCGGCGGACGCCGGCGAGGTGGGTCGCGGAGGCGGCGCGGACGGTCGCGCGGCCGGCGGCGGTGATCCGCGCCTCGGTCCCGCGCGCGTCGTCCTCGCAGGGGGCGCGCTCGATCAGCCCGACCCGCTCGAGCCGCTCGACCAGGCGCGTCAGGCCGCTGCGCGTCAGCCGCACCGGCTTGGCGAGGTCGTGCATCCGCAGGCGGCCGTCGGGCGCGCGGTCGAGCGCGAGCAGCGCGAAGTAGTCGCTGAACGACAGCTGGTGGGCGGCCTGGAGCTCGCGCTCGAGCTCGACCTGGATCTCGGCGTGGGCCTGCAGGAAGCCGTGCCAGGCGCCGCGCTCGGCGGCGGTCAGCCGCTCCCAGTCGTCGCCCTCGCCGCAGACGCTGCGCTCGCCGGCGCGGCCGGCGTCGGCCGGCGCGGGGAGGGGGGAGAGCGGTGTCGGCGTCACGGCCATGTCGAGGAGGATAACAGTTGCGTGCGCAAGCACTTGTGGTATGTTGTTGACCACGCAACCAATTCCACCCGACGAGGAAGGAACCACCGCATGTCAGCCACCGTCACCTCCGTTCCCACCGGCACCTGGAACGTCGATCCTGCCCACTCGGTCGTCCAGTTCTCCGTCAAGCACATGGGGATCGCGACCGTGAAGGGCCAGTTCAACGAGTTCGCGGGCAGCCTCACGATCGGCGAGGACGGCACGGCCACCGCCTCCGGCACCGTCCAGGTCGCCTCCGTCGACACGCGCGAGGCCGACCGCGACGCGCACCTCAAGTCGCCCGACTTCTTCGACGCCGAGACCCACGAGCAGATCGTCTTCCGCTCGACCGCGATCGAGCCGCTCGACGAGGAGACCTTCAAGATCACCGGCGACATCACGATCCACGGCGTCACCAAGCCGATCGAGCTGGAGGCCGTCGTCGAGGGCACCGACACCGACCCGTGGGGCAGAGAGCGCGTCGGCCTGACCGTCACCGGTCAGCTCAACCGCAGCGACTTCGAGATGAAGTTCAACCAGGCGCTCGGCTCCGGCAACATGCTCGTCAGCGACAAGGTCAAGCTGTCGCTGGACATCTCCGCCGTCAAGGCGTAGCCGGCAGCTCGCCGCCCGTCGGGGCGCGCTGCGCCACCGCGCAGAACGCCTCGACGACGCGCGGGTCGAACTGGCTGCCGGCGCAGCGGCGCAGCTCGGCCAGCGCGGCCGCGTGGTCGAGCCGCCGCTGGTAGGGCCGCTCGCTCGTCATCGCGTCGTAGGCGTCGCAGACGGCGACGATCCGCGCGCCGAGCGGGATCTGCTCGCCGGCGAGCCGGTCGGGGTAGCCGCTGCCGTCCCAGCGCTCGTGGCTGGAGCGGACGATCCGCGCGACCGGCCGCATCGCCGGCGCCGCGCCGAGGATGCGGTCGCCGACGACCGTGTGCTCGCGCATCAGCCGCCACTCGTCGTCGTCGAGCGGGCCGGGCTTGTGCAGGATCGCGTCGGGGATCGCGATCTTGCCGATGTCGTGCAGCTCGGCCGCGCGCGCGACCTCGTCGCGCTGCTCGGCGTCGAGCCCGAGCGCTCTCGCGACCCGCGCGACCAGCGCCGCCACCCCGTTGAGGTGGAGGTGGAGGTCGGGCTCGCGCTCGCGCAGCACCTGCAGCAGCACGTCGCAGGTCTGCCTGCGGCTCGACCGCCGCCGGTCGTCCTTGGCCGCGTACATCCGCTGGTCGGCGAGCTGGAGCGCATGGGTCGCCGAGTCGGCCTCGGCCGGGATCGCGACGACGCCGTGGGAGGCGCCGACCGAGAAGCCCTCGCCCTGCTCGCGCAGCGCCGCCGCCGCCCGCTCGACGCGCGCGTCGTCGGCGTCGAGGCCGCCGCGCAGCAGCACGCAGAACTCGTCGCCGCCGAGCCGGTAGGCGCGGCCGTCGTCGCCGACCGCCTCCGCGAGCCGGCCGGCGAGGCGGTCGAGCAGCATGTCGCCGGCGGCGTGGCCGAAGCCGTCGTTGTAGCCCTTGAAGCCGTCGAGGTCGAAGAAGACGAGCGTGTGGCCGTCGCCCTCGGCGGCGACGGCGCGCTCGAGGTCGAGCATCAGCCTGCGGCGGTTGGCGAGGCCGGTCAGCCCGTCGGTCAGCGCCTCCGCGCGCGTCGCGCGCAGCAGCCGCGTGTGCTCGCGGAAGGTCCAGCCGGCGCGTGCGGTCGCGACCAGCAGCGCCGCCGTCGCCAGCAGCGCGGCCGCCGTCGACAGCGCGGCGAACTGGCCGTAGCAGAGCAGCGCGACGGCGACCGCGGCGAAGACGGCCGGCAGCGCGAACGCCTGGCGGCCGAACTCGTGCTCGATCCTGCGCGGCCGCCACGGCTGCCACGCCGCCCAGCCGAACAGCGCCAGCGCCGCCGGCCACAGCGCCGAGACGACCCCGTCGTCGTCGAAGCGCCCCGCCGCGCTCTGGTAGGCGTAGAGCGTGTCGGCGGCGGCGAAGACGAGCGTGCCGAGGCCGAGCAGGACCCAGACGCCGCCGGGTCGCCACGCCTGCGTCGCGAAGGCGGTCAGCACGAACGCGATCAGCACCAGGTCGGCGAGCGGGTAGGCGAGGTGGAGCGCCGTCTGCGAGGCCGACGCGCGCGAGGCGTCGAGGATCGGCGCGTAGGCGAAGGCGACCGCGACCGCGCCGACCGTCAGGCCGCCGATCAGCCCGTCGATCCACAGCCGCGCGGCGACGCGGTCGCGGCCGTCGGCGAGCAGCAGCGCCATCCCGGTCAGGCAGAGCGGGTAGAAGACGACGTAGCCGACGTCGGCCAGCCACGGGTAGTCCTCGACGCGCCCGCTCGCCAGCCCCCAGATCGAGTCGCCGACCGCGTAGAGGAGGATCGCGACGCCGAGGCAGACCCACGCCGGCCGCCGGTCGCGCACGAGCGCCGCGCGCGCCAGGCAGGCCGCAGCGCCGCCCAGCTCGAGCGCGATGTAGACGCCGTCGTCGAACGCGACGTCGGCCCAGCTCCCGCCGAAGTCGGTCAGCGCCTGCGCGAACAGCAGCGCGAGCGCGAGCGACGTGAGCGCGGCGAGCGCCCGCCGCGGCGGCAACCTCATCGATGTCTGCTGCAAGCGTGGCCCCTCCGTGGGTCGTCGAGTTGATGATCGGCCGCCGCGCCGCGCCGCTTGAAGCCGCCGCCGGGAAGCTGACCGATCGCCGCTCTGCGGGGCGGCGCCCGGCGCCGTTTGGAAGCGCGCGGGACGAGGGTAGGCCACCTGGCGAGGAGGAGGGCGGCAGGGCCGCCACGACTGCGAAGAGGGACGGTGCTCGTTGGCCGAGGTTCGGTTCGATCGCGTCAGCAAGGTCTATCCCGACGGCACGCGCGCCGTCTCGTCGATGGAGCTGGAGATCGGCGACCGCGAGTTCATGGTCCTGGTCGGGCCGTCGGGCTGCGGCAAGACGACCGCGCTGCGGATGGTCGCGGGGCTGGAGGAGATCAGCGAGGGGCAGCTGCGGATCGGCGAGCGGGTCGTCAACGACGTCCCCTCGCGCGACCGCGACATCGCGATGGTCTTCCAGAGCTACGCGCTCTACCCGCACCTGTCGGTCTACGAGAACATCGCCTTCGGCCTGCGGCTGAAGAAGATGCCCAAGGAGGAGATCGACCGGCGCGTGCGCGACGCCGCGCGCGTGCTCGACCTGACCGAGTGGCTGAAGCGCAAGCCGCGCAACCTCTCCGGCGGCCAGCGCCAGCGGGTCGCGATGGGGCGCGCGATCGTCCGCCACCCGCAGGCGTTCCTGATGGACGAGCCGCTCTCCAACCTCGACGCGAAGCTGCGCGTGCAGATGCGCGCGGAGATCGCGCGGCTGCAGAACGACCTCGGCGTGACGACGATCTACGTCACCCACGACCAGGTCGAGGCGATGACGATGGGCGACCGCGTCGCGGTCATGCGCAAGGGCAGACTGCAGCAGGTCGCCGCGCCGCAGGAGCTGTACGACAGACCGGTCAACCTGTTCGTCGGCGGCTTCATCGGCTCGCCGGCGATGAACCTCGTGCAGGCGCGGCTGACCGCCTCCGACGGCGACGGCTCGTTCGCCGCCGAGGTCGGCGACCAGCGGCTCGCGCTGCCGCGCGAGCTGATCGCGGCGCGGCCGGCGCTGCGCGACTGGAACGGCCGCGAGCTGGTGCTCGGGATCCGGCCCGAGGCGCTGCAGGACGCGGCGCTCGCGCCCGACGCGCCGCCCGACCGGCGGCTGCGCGCGCACGTGACGCTGCGCGAGGCGCTCGGCTCGGAGGTCGACGTGCACGCGACGATCGCGGCGCGCTCGGCCGAGACCGAGCACGTGCGCGAGCTGGTGGAGGACCGCGGCGGGCTCGAGGCGCTGGAGGAGGGCGGCGAGGAGACGACGATCGTCGGCCGCCTGGCGCCGCGCACGCAGGCGGCGGAGGGGGAGACGGTCGAGCTGGCCGTCGACACCGCCGCGCTGCACTTCTTCGACCCCGACAGCGGGCTGGGGATCTACGACGCGAAGACGGAAGGAGCAGGCTCGTGAGGAGAGACCGTTTCAGGACCGGGGCGCTCGCGGGGGCGCTGGTCGTCGCGCTGGGGCTGCTCGGCGCCGGCTGCGGGGGCGGCGACGACGACGGCTCGACGACCGCGACCTCCGCCGGCGGCGGCGCCTCCACGCAGTCGACCGACGTCAGCGGCTCGGTCTCCGTCGTCGGCGTCTGGACCGGCGACGAGCAGAGATCGTTCAAGGCCGTCATCGACGCCTTCAACGAGCGCTATCCCGACGTCAAGGTGAGATACACCTCGGCCGGCGACAACCTGCCGACCGTCGTCTCGACCGCGGTCGAGGGCGGCAACCCGCCCGACATCGCGACGATCGCCCAGCCCGGCCTGATCAGAGAGTTCCAGCGCAAGGGCGCGCTGAGACCGATCGACTACGCCAGAGACACGGTCACGCAGAACTACGCGCCCGACTTCGTGAGACTGGGCTCGATCGACGGGAGACTGTACTCGTTCGTCTACAAGGGGGCGAACAAGTCGACGGTCTGGTACAACGTCTCGGCGTTCAGAAACGCCGGCGTCTCAGACCCGAGAGACTGGTCGGAGTTCCTCAGAAACGCCAGAACGATCGGCGCCTCGGGCGTCCCCGCGTACTCGATCGGCGGCGCGGACGGCTGGACCCTCACCGACCTGTTCGAGAACATCTACCTGCGCCAGGCCGGCCCCGACAAGTACGACCAGCTCAGCGAGCACAGAATCCCGTGGACCGACCCGTCGGTCAGAGCGGCGCTGAGAACGATGGCGCAGGTGCTCGGCGACAGAGCGAACATCGCCGGCGGCACGCAGGGCGCGCTGCAGACCGAGTTCCCGGCCTCCGTCGCAGCGGTCTTCCGCGACCCGCCGAGAGCGGCGCAGGTGATAGAGGGCGACTTCGTCCCCGGCGTCGTCGCCGACTCGACCAGACTCGAGCCCGAGACCGGCTACAACGTCTACGCCTTCCCCGAGATCGGCGACTCGCAGGACTACGTCGTCGGCGGCGGCGACTCGATCGCGACCTTCCGCGACACGCCCGCGGTGAGAGCGTTCGTCGAGTTCCTCGCCTCGACCGAGGGCGCCAGACCGTGGGCCGAGCGCGGCGGCTTCAGCTCGCCGAACAGAACGATCGGCGACGACGTCTACCCGGACAGCATCACCGCCGCGGTCGCGACCGCGATCGCCGCGGCGAGAGTGTTCCGCTTCGACATGTCCGACCTCGCGCCGGCCGCCTTCGGCGGCACGCCGAGCCAGGGCGAGTGGAAGATCCTGCAGGACTTCCTCGCCAACCCCTCCGACGTGAACGGCACCGCCCAGAAGCTCGAGGCGGCGGCCGCCAGAGCGTACAAGTAGGCCGTGGAGGCGGCGACCGTCACAGCACGGCGGCGGGGACGGGGGCGCGGGCGCGCCGCCCTCGTCCCGCTGCTGTTCCTCGCCCCGGCGCTGATCTTCCTCGTCGTCTGGGTGATCTACCCGACGATCTGGACGATCGTCCGCAGCTTCTTCGACCGCGACGGCGGCACCTTCGTCTGGTTCGACAACTACAAGGACATCTTCACGACCGACACGCTGCTGACGGCGATCAAGAACAACGTCCTGTGGGTCGCCGTCGTGCCGGCGCTGGTGACCGCGATCGGGCTGATCTTCGCGGTCCTGACCGAGCGGATCCGCTGGTCGACGGCGTTCAAGACCGCCGTCTTCATGCCGATGGCGATCTCGCTGTTCGCGGCCGGCGTGATCTGGCGGATCATGGACGAGAAGGATCCCTCCAGAGGGACGATCAACGCGACGCTGAAGGTCTTCGACGACGCCTTCGGCGGCGGCGGGGTCGTGACCGCGGCGCAGGGCTCCACGCCGCAGCTGACCGGCTCGATCGAGCGCGGCTTCGTGCTCAGAACGCCGGTCAGAGCGGGGCAGACGGCCGAGCTGGGGCTGACCGCGATCCCGCCCGAGGAGGTCCCCAGAGACGCGCCGCAGGCGGCGCGGCCGACCCCCGAGCCGGGCGCGATCACCGGCACCGTCTGGCGCGACTTCAAGCCGGGCGGCGGCAGACCGGGCGTGGTCGAGCGAGGCGAGCAGGGGCTCGGCGGCGCGACCGTCGAGCTGCGCGACAGCGGCGGCGGGGTCGTCGCGACGACGACGACCGCCGGCGACGGCGCGTTCGCGTTCAGAGACGTCGGCGCCGGCCCGTTCAGGGTCGCGATCGGCTCGGAGACCTTCACGACGCCGTTCGAGGGGGTCTCGTGGCTGGGCGAGAAGCTGATCACGCCGGCGGTGATGATCGCCTACATCTGGGTCTGGGCCGGCTTCGCGATGGTGATCATCGCGGCCGGGCTGTCGGCGATCTCGCGCGAGGTGCTGGAGGCGGCGCGGACCGACGGCGCGACCGAGTGGCAGGTCTTCCGGCGCGTGACGGTGCCGATGCTGGCGCCGGTCCTCTCGGTCGTCTTCATCACGATGATCATCAACGTCCTGAAGGTCTTCGACATCATCCTGTCGGTCGCGCCGCAGTCCTCCCAGGACGACGCGAACGTGATCGCGCTGGCGATGTGGCGGACCTCGTTCGGCGGCGTCAACGACTTCGGGCTCGGCTCGGCGATCGCGGTCTTCCTGTTCGTGCTCGTGATCCCGGTGCTGGCGCTCAACATCCGGCGCTTCAAGCGGGAGGAGGCGTAGATGGCGGTGACGGGCGAGACCGCCGGCGGCGCGGTCGCGGTCAGACCGCGGGCGCGCGCCGAGCAGCGCCAGCCGCAGTCGCGCGCGGCGCGGATCGGCAGAGCGGTCGCGCGCGGGCCGCTGAACATCCTGCTGCTCGTCGTCGCCGTGCTGTGGCTGGTGCCGACGTTCGGGCTGCTGTTCACGTCGCTGCTGCCGGCGAGCGAGATCACGACCAGCGGATGGTGGAAGGTCGTCGCCCACCCGAGCCTCGCGACCTTCGACAACTACAGCGCGCTGTTCGACGACAGCGACATCACCAGCGCGCTGTGGACGACGGTCCAGATCGCCGTCGGCAACACCGTGCTGCTGGTGATCGTCGCGTCGCTCGCCGGCTACGCCTTCGCGTGGCTGGACTTCCCCGGCCGCGACTGGTTGTTCGTCGTCGTGATCGGGCTGCTGGTCGTGCCCCTGCAGGTCGCGCTGATCCCGATCTTCTCGCTCTACAACGACACCGGGCTGTTCGACACGGTGCTCGGGCTGGTGCTGTTCCACGTCGCCTTCGGGCTGCCGTTCGGGATCTTCCTGATGCGCAACTTCTTCGCCGGGATCCCGAGAGACATCCTCGAGTCGGCGCGGATCGACGGCGCCTCGGAGGCGCGCATCTTCGTCCGCCTGATCCTGCCGCTGGGGCTGCCGGCGATCGCGTCGCTGGCGATCTTCCAGTTCCTGTGGACGTGGAACGACCTGATCGTCGCGCTCACCTTCGGCCGCGACACCCAGCCGCTGACGGTCGCGATCTTCTCGCAGACGCGCCAGTTCGGCTCCAACATCGACCTGATCGCGCCGGCGTCGTTCCTGTCGCTGGCGATCCCGCTGTGCGTCTTCCTCGCCTTCCAGCGCTACTTCGTGCAGGGGATGCTGGCCGGGTCGGTCAAGTGAGGGCCGCGCCTCTACGCTGAGGGGCGATGGCCCTCCGCCGCCCGCGGGTCGCGACGGGGGCGATGTTCCTCGTCAGCGGCGCCGTGATCGGCACGTGGGCGGCGAACGTCCCGTACGTCCGCGACCGGCTCGACATCTCGACGACGACGATCGGCTTCTGCCTGCTCGCGATGGCGTGCGGCTCGCTGATCGCGATGCCGCTCGCCGGCCGCGAGCTGCAGCGGCGGCCGAGCGCGCAGCTGACGCGGCTCGGGGCGGTGCTGGTGCCGCTCGCCGGGATCGCGCCGCTGCTGGCGCCGTCGGTCGGGGCGCTGGCGGGGGCGCTGTTCCTGCTCGGGGTCGCGGTCGGGATCCTCGACGTCTCGATGAACGCCCACGGGGTCGCCGTCGAGCGGGCGTCGGCGCGGCCGGTGATGTCGTCGCTGCACGCGAGCTGGAGCGTCGGCGGGCTGGCGGCGGCCGGCTGCGTCGCGCTCGGCCACCTGCTCGACGCCGACCCGCGCGCCGCCGCCGCGGTCGTGCTGGCGCTGCTGCTCGCCGTCGGCCTCGCCGCCGGCCCGCACCTCGGGACGGTGTCGGTGGCGGGCGCGGGGCGGCGCGGCGACGAGGGCGGCGGGGCCGGCGGCGGCCGCTTCGCGCTGCCCTCGCGCGGGGCGCTGGTGATCGGGGCGATGGTCTTCGCGCTGTTCATGGCCGAGGGGGCCGTGACCGACTGGTCGGCGCTCTACCTCGACCGCGACCTCGGCGCCGCCGCGACGCTCGCCGCCGTCGGCTACGGCGCCTTCGCCGGCGGGATGGCGCTCGGGCGGATCCTCGGCGACCGGCTCAACCGCGCGCTCGGCGCGCGCCGCCTGCTCGCCGGCGGCTCGGCGCTGGCGGCGGCCGCGCTCGCCGCGACGGTCGCGACCGGCCTGCCCGCCGTCGCGCTCGCCGGCCTGCTGCTCGCCGGCCTCGGCGTCGCCAACGGCGTCCCGCTGCTGTTCAGCGCCGCCGGCCGCATCCGCGACATGGCGCCCGGCCCGGCGATCGCGGCCGCCTCGACGATGGGCTACCTCGGCCTGCTCGCCGGCCCGCCGCTGCTCGGCTTCGTCGCCGACGCGACCAGCCTCCCGCTGGCGCTCGCGATCACCGCGCTGCTGACCGGCGCCGTCGCGCTGCTGGCGCGGCGGGCCGAGGGGTAGCCGCTAGCCGCCGAGGGTGGCGTCGGCCGTCTCGGCGGCCGCCTCGCGCTCGGCGAGCTGCTTGCGCAGGACGAGATCGCCGACGATCGAGCCGGGCGGGCCGGTCGTGATCAGCGTGACGCCGGGGAACCACCAGCCCCAGCGGCCGTCGACGGCGCCCTTCGCGGTCAGCGCCAGCAGCAGCACGAAGCCGACGCCGTGGATCGGGCCGATCACGCTGACGGCCGAGTCGCTGCGGTCGATGAAGGCGACCCAGATCAGCACGACGAAGAGGATGAGGTCGGCGATGCCGACGGCGAGCACGACGTTGAGCAGCTGCTTCGTCGACGCGACGCTCGGAGCGGTCGACGCGGGAGTGGATGGAGGCATGGAACGGCACTGTAGCGGTCGCCTCCGGCCGCGCAGATGTGCGACCGTGGAGCGATGGCTCAGTTCGCTCTCGGGCTCGCCGCGATCGGGCGGCCGGCCTACATCAACCTCGGGCGCGAGCGCGACCTCGGCGCCGACCGCTCCGTCGCGACGCTGCGCGCCGAGGCCGAGGCGCTGCTCGACGCCGCGTGGGCGGCCGGCGTGCGCTGGGTCGACGCCGCCCGCTCCTACGGCCGCGCCGAGGAGTTCCTCGGCGGTTGGCTGCGCTCGCGCCAGGTCGACCCCGGCGCGCTGACGGTCTCCTCCAAGTGGGGCTACGCCTACGTCGGCGGCTGGCGGCTCGACGCCGAGGTGCACGAGCGCAAGGAGCTGACCGCCGCCCAGCTCGAGCGCCAGCTGGCCGAGACGCGGGCGCTGCTCGACGGCTGGCTCGACCTCTACGCGATCCACTCGGCGACGGTCGAGAGCGGCGTGCTCGACGACGCCGCCGTGCTCGACCGGCTCGCCGCGCTGCGGGCGGAGGGGGTCCGCATCGGCCTCTCGACGACCGGCCCGCGCCAGGCCGACACGATCGACCGCGCCGTCGCCAGCGGCCGCTTCGACGCGGTGCAGGCGACCTGGAACCTGTGCGAGCGCGCCGCCGGCCCGGCGCTCGAGCGCGCTCACGCCGCCGGCATGACCGTGCTGGTGAAGGAGGGGGTCGCCAACGGCCGGCTCGCGGGCGAGGCGGCGCCGCCGCAGCTGCGCGCGGCGGCGGCCGACCTCGGCGTCGGCGCCGACGCCGTCGCGCTGGCCGCGATCGCCGCCCGCCCGTGGGTCGACGTCGTGCTCAGCGGCGCGGTCACGCCGGCGATGCTGGCGAGCAACCTCGCCGCCCGCGACGTCGTCTGGGACGACGCGCTGGAGCGGCGGCTCGCCGGCCTCGTGCGCGCGCCGGAGGACTACTGGCGCGAGCGCGCGGCGCTGCCGTGGAGCTGAGCGGCGGCGCTCACACGTCGCAGCGGCGCACGACGACGACGCCGGCGGCGAGGTGGAGCCCGGCGAGCGCGCTCGCCAGCGCCAGCGCGGCGGCGAACGGGTAGGCGTGGCCGGTCGCCGGCTGGGTCAGCACCGCGGCGGCCGCCGTCGGGCCGTAGTCGCGCCAGACGGCGAGCAGGCCGGCGAGGAGGCCCTCCAGCGCGACGTAGATCCCGAGCAGCAGCGTGATCGCGATGCCGACGTGGCGGGTCAGCGCGCCGAAGCCGGTGCCGCCGACCGCGACGATCGCGACCAGCAGCACGGCGCCGGCCAGCCCCTGCGCCGTCTCGCCGACCGTCCACGGCCATGGGGCGCCGCTGCTCGACAGCCAGACGGCCGCGATCCCGGTCGAGAACGCGACCGCGAGCGCCGCCATCGCGGCGCCGATCAGCGCCGCGGCCGCCGCCTTCGCCGCGATCACGCGCTCGCGGCGCGGCTCGAGCGCGAACGAGACGGCGATCGTGCGGTGCTCGAACTCGCGCGCGCTCGCGAGCACGGCGATCGACGCGGCGAAGACGGCCGGCAGCACGACCAGCCCGAGCACGTCGTCGGGCGCGGTCCGCAGCGAGGTCGACTGCAGCAGCGCCACGACCGTCAGCGGCAGCGTCAGCAGCACCCCGCAGGCGAACAGGACCCAGGTGCTGCGGACGGTCCGCAGCTTCTCCAGCTCGACGAAGACGAGCCTCACGGCGCCGGCTCCCGGCGGCCGGAGGTCAGCGCCAGGTAGCGCTGCTCGAGGTCGTCCGCCTCCTCGAGGAGGCGATGGACGGCGATCCGGGCGAAGCAGGCCAGCTCGCCGACGGCGCGGGCGTCGGCGCCGGCGACGCGCAGCTCGTCGCCGTCGGAGACGACCTCCAGCCCGCGGTCGCGCAGCCGCTGCGCCAGCCGCGGCGGGTCGGCGCAGGCGACCAGCACCCGCCGCTCGCGGCTCGCCCGCAGCCGCTCCAGCGGGCCGGCGGTCACCAGCCGGCCGCGGGCGATCACGACCACGTCGTCGGCGAGCCGCTCCATCTCGTCGAGCAGATGGCTGGAGACGAGCACCGCGCGGCCCTCGGCCGCCAGCTCGCGCAGCAGCGTCCGCAGCCAGAACATGCCGGCCGGGTCGAGGCCGTTGGCCGGCTCGTCGGCGATCAGCAGCGG
>Ga0164243_10007841_pt1 | contig 15868 bp, 13 predicted proteins | sample OricompcompostOP_FD_108781 | JGI IMG/M metagenome (GOLD analysis project Ga0164243, IMG submission 108781) | Organic Plus compost microbial communities from Emeryville, California, USA - Original compost - Organic plus compost (OP) | ecosystem: Engineered > Solid waste > Mixed feedstock >...
CCGCGCCGGATCGTGGTTGCCGTCCGCCAGCGCGACCAGCACCAGCTCACCCCCGCCGGGGATCACCGTGTCACCGATCTCGATCGGCTCCGTGGTGAACCGGAACGTCGGCGTCTCCACCGGCCCGTCCCAGCGCAGCATCTCCTCCACCGCGTTGTCGATGAGGCTCATGTCCTCACGCAGCGCGGCGAGCTGATCGGGATGCGTCAGCAGGGCCAGCACCCCGTTGGAGATCAGATTGACCGTGGTCTCGTGCCCCGCAACCAGCAACAGCCAGGCAGTACCGCGCAGTTCGTCCCAGGACAGCCGGTCGCCGTCCTCGTCGCTGGTACGGATCAGCGCGCTCATCAGGTCCGGGCCGGGGGAGCGGCGCTTGTCCTCCAGCAGATCGGACAGATAGGCGGCCGTCTTCTCCGTCGCCGCGTACCGCGCCTGCGGATCGGGATCGGTGAGGATGGTGGTGGTCCACGCCCGGAAGGCGGCACGGTCCAGCATCGGCACGCCGAGCAGCTCGCAGATCACCGAGATCGGCAACGGGAACGAGAGCGCGTCGACGAGATCCGTCCGCGGTTCCGCAAGGGCCGCCATGGCGTCGAGCAACTCGTCGGTGATCTCCTGCACCCGGGGCCCGAGCTGCTCGATCCGGCGTGCCGTGAACTCACGGGCCACCAGCTTCCGCAGCCGCCCGTGGTCCGGCGGGTCGGAGTTGAGCATGTGCGGCCCCGCAGCGGGACTGGAGATCGGCATGGAGGGCGAGGCGTTCTTCCACTGCTTGGACAGCCTCGGGTCCGTCAGGATGGCCCGCCCGGCCTCGTACCCGACGACGAGCCAGGCCTCCGTGCCCTCCGGGATGCGCACCTTGTGCACGGGCCCGCGCTCACGCAGCGCGGCATACACCGGATAGGGGTCGCGGACGAAGTCCTCGCCCATCGCGACCAGATCGATCACCTCGGCTGCCGTCATCCTTGCTCCTCGTCTCCTGTCCGGCTCGACGCTATCAGCGGGCGGCACCCGGACGAAGAAGGCATTCAGCCGAACCGCGAGCCCGGCGCAGGGGAGCCGTGGCGGCTGGACGACCCGAGTCGGGGCCCGTCGGCCGCGGTGGCCGACGGGGCTTGGGACGGGCCCCCAACGACGGAAACCGGCCGGTCGGCGACGTCACCAGGCCGACGCCGGGCGCCCACGGTGCGGTGCGAAGGAGCCCGGACCGGCTGTCGTCGCATCGGTCCGCCACCACGTCCGCCGGCGCCGCAGGCAGTGTCGCCTCCGCCGCGCACCCACGGCCCGGCCGCACACAGCGGCGGGTTCACCCGCGTCCCCGCCGTCGCCGTGCGGTCTCCGTCAGGAACTCGGCGACCAGGAAGGCCAGGTCGAGCGACTGACGGCGGTTCAGGCGCGGGTCGCAGGTGGATTCGTACCGCGCGCTGAGATCGATGAAGCCGATCTCGTGGCCTCCGCCGACGCACTCGGTGACGTCGTCGCCGGTCAGCTCCACATGAATGCCACCAGGGTGCGTCCCCAGCGAGTTGTGCACGTCGAAGAAACCCCGTACTTCCTCGAGCACGTCGTCGAAACGGCGGGTCTTGTGGCCGGAGGGGGCCTCGATCGTGTTGCCGTGCATGGGATCGCAGATCCAGGCCACCTGGGCACCCGAGGCGGTGACTTTCTCCACGAGCGGAGCCAGCGCGTCGCGGACCCTGTCCTTGCCCATGCGGGTGATGAAGGTCAGTCGGCCGGGCACTCGATCCGGGTCGAGGCGGTCCACCAGCCGCAGAGCGGCGTCAGCCGTGGTGGCCGGACCGAGCTTGACTCCGATGGGATTGGCGATGGTGGAGAAGTACTCCACATGCGCCCCGTCGAGGTCGCGGGTCCGCTCGCCTATCCACAGCATGTGCCCGGAGGCCGCGTAGGTCAGGCCCGTGCCGGCGTCCCGACGCGTCAGGGCGGATTCGTAGTCGAGAAGCAGTCCTTCATGGGAGACGAAGAACTCGGCGCTGTCGAAGTCCTCCGGCCTGCCTCCGGTTGCCCGCATGAAGTCCAGGGCGTGGTCGATGTGGTCGGCCAGCCGCTCGTACTTCCCCCTGAGAGGCGACCCGGCGACGAAGTCCCTGTTCCACTCGTGGACCTGACTGAGATCGGCGTTGCCACCCGCCATGAAGGCGCGTACGAGATTGAGCGTGTTGGAGGAGGACTGGTACACGCGCAGCAGGCGCTGCGGGTCCGGGACGCGTGCCTCGGGGGTGAAGGCATACCCGTTGACCGCGTCTCCCCGGTAGGCCGGCAACGTGACGCCGTCGCGGGTCTCGGTCGGCCGCGAACGCGGTTTGGCGTACTGGCCGGCGAGACGGCCCACCCTCACGACCGGCATGGCGGCGGCGTACGTGAGAACGGCGGACATCTGCAACAGTGTGGTCAGCTTGTTGCCGACGGCGTCGGCGGACACGCCGGTGAAGGTCTCGGCGCAGTCGCCGCCCTGCAGCAGGAAGGCATCACCGCGCGCCACGTCGGCCAGGCGGTCCCGCAACCGGGCACACTCGCCCCACAGGACGAGGGGCGGCACGCCGGCGAGCTGCCGCGTCACGGCCTCGAGGGCGACCGGGTCCGGCCATTCGGGCTGCTGAGCGGCCGGCCGGGCGCGCCAGGACTCCGTCATGTCCGCCGGTGCGGGGCCCGTGGCGGGCGAGGCGAGGGTAGGAAGGGTCTCCACGAACTCTCCTGAGCTGGTCGGGGCACCGTTCACGAGGTGGGAGGGGTGAGAGCCTTGAGCGGTGTGCCGTCAGGACGTGCCGGCCAACTCCATGACGTACCGTCCGTAGCTGGAGGAGGCCGACAGCTCCTTGCCCAGCAGGGTCAGCTGTTCCTTGCCGACGTAGCCCATGCGGTAGGCGACCTCCTCCACGCAGGAGATGCGGATGCCCTGCCGCTTCTCGAGCACCTGGACGAACATCGCGGCTTCGAGAAGACTGTCATGGGTGCCCGTGTCGAACCACGCGGAGCCGCGGCCGAGGTTGACCAGCCGGGCCCTGCCCTCACGCACATACGTGAGGTTCAGGTCGGTGATCTCCAGTTCGCCGCGGGCCGACGGGGTGAGGCGGGCGGCACGCTCCACCGCCTCTGCTTCGTACATGTACAGACCGGTGACGGCGAGGTTGGAGGCGGGCTGGGCCGGCTTTTCCTCCAGCGTCACGATGGTGCCGTCGTCGTCGACGGTTGCGACGCCGTAGCGCTCGGGGTCGCTCACCGGGTAGCCGAACAGCGTGCAGCCATCGACCCGCTCGGTCTCCTCGCGGAGCATGTCGGGCAGACGGTGGCCGTAGAAGATGTTGTCGCCGAGAACGAGGCAGATGTCTTCGCCGTCCGTGAAAGGGGCCCCGAGAACAAGGGCTTCGGCGATGCCCCGCGGGGCGTCCTGGACGGTGTACTCGATACGGATGCCGAGGCGGCTGCCGTCACCGAGAAGCGTTCGATAGGTCTCCACGTGCTCGGGACCGGAGATGACCAGGATCTCGCGAATGCCGGCCTGCATCAGGACGGACAGCGGATAGTAGATCATGGGCTTGTCGTAGACGGGCAGCAGCTGCTTGGACTGCACGCTGGTCAGCGGTCGCAGCCGGGTTCCGGAACCGCCGGCGAGGATGATGCCGCGCATGATGATCCCCTTCGTTCTCGTCGGGCCACTGGTGATCGGGACTGCGTGTGAATCCGCACAGACCGCAGCGGGGCATCAGACGGTGGCCGTGGTCTGCGGCTCCCACCAGGAGACGTTCTCCCGGTACCAGGCGATCGTGTCCGCCAGCCCGTCTTCGAAGGGCACCTGAGGCCGGTAGCCCAACGCCCGCACTTTGCCGTAGTCCAGCGAGTAACGCCGGTCGTGTCCCTTGCGGTCGGTCACGGGACGGACCGAGGACCAGTCGGCGCCGCACGCGTCCAGGACGAGTTGCGTCAGCTCACGATTCGTCAGCTCGCGCCCGCCGCCGATGTTGTACACCTCGCCGGGCTCTCCCTTCGCCAGGACCAGGTCGATCCCGCGGCAGTGGTCGTCGACGTGCAGCCAGTCGCGGACATGGAGACCGTCGCCGTAGAGAGGCACCGTGCCGCCGCGCAGAAGAGTGGTGACAAAGAGGGGGATGACCTTCTCGGGATGCTGGTACGGGCCGTAGTTGTTGCTGCACCGGGTGATGCCGACGTTCAAGCCGTGGGTGCGGTAGTACGAGCGCACCAGCAGATCGGCGCCTGCTTTTGCCGCCGCGTACGGGGAATTGGGAGCCAGCGGCCACTCCTCGGTCCATGACCCGGCGTCGATGGACCCGTACACCTCGTCCGTGGAGACCTGGACGAACCGCGACACGCCGGACCGCAGGGCCGCCTCGAGCAGGTTGTGGGTGCCGAGAACGTTGGTGGTGACGAACTCGGCGGAGCTGCTGATCGAGCGGTCGACATGGGTTTCGGCGGCGAAGTTGACCACGGCGTCGACGCCGGACAGCAGCTCGGGTACCAGCACCGGGTCGGCGATGTCGCCTGCGACGAAACGCAGCGCCGGGTGGCCGGCGACCGGGGCGAGATTGGCCCTGTTGCCGGCATAGGTCAGCTTGTCGAGAACGGTGACGCGATCGACGGCGAGATCCGACCGGCCGTCGAGCAGCCGGCGGACGTAATGACTGCCGATGAATCCGGCTCCGCCTGTCACTAAAACGTGCATGGGGAAATCACCCTTCGACGGGACTCACGGGGTTTCTTCGACGAGCGGGCTTCCATCAGAGATCTGCAACCCAGTCGGAAGCGCCTGTGGAAAGGAATACTGCGGAACTGGCCCCGGGACGTCACCGGGTCTCTCAAAAAAACAGCGCAGCGTTCACCGCGTGCGATCATCGTAGAACATCGAACATGGGACCGCAACGCCCTACCTGCGCACCTAAGGGGCGAGAACTCGCACTGAACTGATGAAGGTTCACTTACCGCCACGTAACGTCCGCGCGAATCCGCACGTCAGTAGAAGGAATGGAGTGACCCGTTCCGGTGGTCGCGGAGATGAGATGTGAGATGGGTTACAGTGCGATGGCTCACATCGTCATCGAGGCCGGCGGTCTACGCCCCTTGCGGATTGACGTGAGGTGTCGTTAGCTTCCTCCGCCGTGGGAGTGCCGCGAATTGCAGAGCGGTATTCGATGTCCATTGTCCCGACTCGCTCGGGGCGGATGGGAGAGCCATGCCCCTACAGCCCGGCCGCGCAGCCGGCACGGCGTCAGCCGATTTATGTGAACGGCATCTTTCGAAAGTCTCGCGCGATGTGACGGTCGATCCCGGCGCGCTGGTCGAGGAGGAGGTGGAACTGTCCGCCGGTACGTCCGTCGGGCAGGGAGCCTGGGTGCGCTTCGGCACGACGGTAGGTGCGTCCGTCGTCGAAGGCGGTGTCTTCGTGGGCTTCCGCTGCGAGATCGCAGGGGCGCACATTGCGTCCGGATGCCAGATCGCCTCCCTGACCCGGATCGGCCGACCCGGTGCGCGACAGGTGGCCATAGAGGCCGGCGCCTGGATCGGCGCGCGGGCCGTGATCGAACCGGGGGTGCGGATCGGGCCCGGTGCCGTGGTCGCGGCCGGCGCGCACGTCACCTCGGACGTACCGGCGGACGCGGTCGTCGTCGGGCGCCCGGCGTACGTTCTGCGCCACCGGACAGTGGTGGAGGACGGGTCCCCGGACTTCAGCGCCATCATCGCCCGGGTGCGGGCCCGCGCCGACTCCAACCGCAAGCGGCTGCCCGACGGCTGGACCTCGGGCGGCGGCGGGATGCTCGACGCGGATCTGTCGGGTGGCCCCCGGGTCCGGCTGGGCTCCGGAGTGATCGCCATGGGCCGCGCGGACGGTCCCTCGCCCCAGGGCGGCGTGCGCGTCGGCCCCGACGTCGTCATCGGTGACACGTCCGTTCTCGAGGCCTCCGGCGGCATCGACATCGGGGCGGGAGCCGTCCTGGGGCCCCGCACGCTCGTGCTGTCGAGCGGCCACGATCTGTCACGGCGTTCCCTGCCCTGGAAGGACGGTCCCGTCTCGATCGGCGCGGGGGTCCGCATCGGTGCCGGCGCCACCCTCGTCGGACCCTGTGCGCTGGGCGACGGAGCCGTCGTCGCTCCGGGGGCTCTTGTCGTCGGTGACGTCCCCGCAGGCCACACCACGTCCGGAGTCCTGGAAAGGAAGAACGCATGAGGATCGTCTTCGCCCCTGCCCCGACCGGCTCGGGGCACAACATGCGCAGCCTCGCCCTGGCCCGTGAGCTGCGCCGGCAGAACCCGGACACCGAACTCACCGTCCTGCTCGGCTCGTTGCAGCCGACCTTCGGCCCGCTGTTCGAGGCGGCCGGTGTCCGGGTGATCGACGTCGCGGGCGACCACGTCGACCACGCCACCCGCAGCAACCTCACCCGTGACCTGGGCTGGCGGACGTACATCGGGGACTATGTCGCTCCCGCGTTCGTCAACGGCGAACGGGTGCTGAGCTATCTGTCCTACTACCGGGATCTGGAAACGGACCTGGTGGTCAGCGACTACAACACCTCCGCCAGCATGGCCGCCGCCCTCAGCGGCACCCCGCACGCGCTCGTCACGGAGCGGTACGACTTCACGCTCGTCCAGATCGACGACCGCACCCTGGAGGCGGGTGGCTTCCGCGTCCACCACGAGGACCTCAGGCGAGGCCGCAACGCGCTGCACACCGTCTTCGACTGGATCGTCTCCACTGCCGAAGTCGTCCTGACCGACAAGCCGTACATCCCGGAACTCGACGAAGGCACCTGTGTCGCCCGGGCCATGGCGCAGGGCCGGGCGGTGTTCACCGGCCCCATGATCCGCGAGGTGCCCGAACCCGGTGACGGCGCGGCCGTCCGCGCCTCGCTCGGTCTCGGGCCGGGGCCGCTCATGGTCGGATCCGTCGGCGGCACGAGCATGTTCTGGGAGAACAAGCAACGGGTCATCGAGTCCTACATCCTGGCCCATCGCCGGCTGAAGCGTGATCATCCCGATCTGCAGCTCGTCCTTCTGGGCCGGGAGCGTGTGGAAGCTCCCGACGACGTGGTGGTCCTCACCTACCTCCCCGACTGGATGCCCTTGCTCCAGGAGGCCGATGTCCTGCTGTCGGCGCCGGGCTGGATCACCGTGACCGAGGTCGCCGCCCTGCGTGTGCCCACCGTCTTCGTGCTCGGCAGCCTCGCCGAGTATCACGAGGTCGAGGCCTCCGACCGGCTCGGCCGTCTCGGTTTCCCCTCGCTCGTCGAGCCGAACATCGACGAACTGGCCGATGCGATACGGCCGTTGATCGAAAAGCGGCAGGGGGCACGAAGCGCGGAGCCGACGCCCGCGCATCTGGCTGTGGCGCCGGAGGGACCGGGCACGGCCAAGGCTGCCGCTCTCCTCAGGGACGCCGCCCTGGCCGCACGTGCCCGGCGAGCACACAAGGCCGAGGAGGTGGCAGGGTGACCGATGCGACCTGCGACGACGTGTCCCTGATCGCCGGGGCGACCCGCATGCTGCTCGCCGGAGACGGGTCCACGACGGTCCTGCTGGAGGCGCTGCTCGACTGCCGTCTGACCGTGCACGTCGACCGCCAGACGGTCCGGCCCGCCGACCGGCTGCCCCCGGCCGCGCGCGCCGCCCTCGGTCTGAGCGCGGCGGATTGCGCGGTCGAACGCACCTCGACGCTGTGCACCCCGGCCGGAGCGGTGGTGAGCCGCAACACCGTGGTCTTCACCGCACCGCCGGCGGGCTGGTCGGGCTCCGCGCAGGATCTGGCCCCCCTCGGCCGCCGGCTGCGCGAGCGCCGCACGCGGCAGCACCGGGAGATCCTCTCGTCCGGGACCGCCGCATGGCCTGACGGTGACGGACGGCAACGGGTCTGCGTGTACAAGGAGTACGTCATCACGTGTGACGACGGTCGGCAGTTGTACGTCCATGAGCGCTTCAGCCCCGACCATGTGCGCCCGCCGGCCGTGAGCGGCCCGGAGCAGGACACCGGCCATCGCGTGCACGCACCGCACGCCTGCTGACAGACTCTCGGTCTGCTCGGCGCAGCCCTGTTGGCTGCCGGCTCGCGCGCTGTTACCATGGCCGAAGTTTCGATGTTCTACGAACAATGAAAAAAAGTGGGGATGCCTGCCACCTCACCCTCGCGACAGGAGTCAGCTCATGAGTCCGCCTTCACTGCGCACGTTCGTCCTGAAACACCTCTTAGACGCCCAGGGCCGCGTTCCCGCGGTCCTCGGCCGTGACGCGACCGACGTGATCACCCCCGACCGCGCCCTGCGCGACGCGGCACTCGCCCTCCTGGTGCTGCCCGGCCCGGACGACCAGGACCTGACCGCACGACTGTTGTCGGCCTTGCGGGAGTTCGCGGACGGCGAGCATCCCGGATACCGCGAGCTGCTCGATGTCACCGGTGTCCCGCATCCGGTGGGTGACGTCCGGACGCCCTCGGTCCAGGCGCTGGCCGCCTGGGCGCTGCACCGGGCCGGCGCTCTGCTCGGCGACACGGGACCGGCCGACGAAGCGCGCGCGATGCTGCGCCAGGTCGGCGCCGCGGTGATCCGCCACGCCTGGCCGGCCCGCCTGGACCGGTCCCTGTCCACGGTCCTGGACGGCGCGAGTCCGCTGGAGGAGGCAGCCGTCCTGGTCCTGGCCGTCGACGCGGTGGACGACGGCTCCCCCGAATGGTCGGCATTCCTCTCCGAGGCCGCACAGCACCTGGAGCGGTATGTGCACGGGGACGGCGTCTGGGCCTGTCTCACCCCGCGCGGCGAGCCGGACACGGTGTACGGCCACCGCACCCGCGCGAGCGCCCTTGCCTCGCTTGCCTGGTGCCGGCTCCACGAGCGGGGCCTTCGGGGGGCGGCGGACCGCGCACGTGCGGCGTTGCTGCACGTCGAGGCGCACCACCCGCACGTGGGAGCCCACGGCTACTGGGACCGCAGCGATGCCGACTCCGTGGTCCGCGTCGATCCGATCGCGGCCCTGCACGGCCGGCCGGACTCCCCGTTCCCCGCCAAGCTCGTCGGCGACCACGCCCTCCTCGCCCTGGCCGCCTGCCGGACCGCCGGACTGGACGGCGGCAACGGCGCGGACGGCCGGCTCAAGACGATGGCCGAGGAAGCCGCTGCCGAAGTCGAGCGGTACACCGACCCGGAGGCCGGCGGAGTCTTCCAGGGGCAGGGCAGCTGGTTCTCCACGCCGGTCGACCCGACCGTACCGCTGGCCCGGCACGTCATGGTGCCGCCCCGCACGACCGGCTCGTTCGCCGTGGGCAACACGACGTACGTGCCCTTCCACGCCAAGCACGCCCAGACCCAGCTGCTCGCCCTGGCGGCACTGGGCGACCAGCTGCCTGCGGCGGCCTCGGCACCGGAACTCACCGAGCGGCCGGAGCCCGAGCCGTTCGACAACGATCTCACCCACGTCGTCAGCGCCCCGCTGTCCGAGGGACTTGTCGACATACCGGGCTATCTGCGCTGGCTCAAGTCCACGGCCTCCGGCCTCGGCTACGGCCTCACCCCGTACCGCGCGCCCCTCGGCCTTCGCTCGGACCGTACCGCGCAGACCTTCTCCGTGCTCCACGTCGTCTCAGACCTGATGGCGCTGGGCGAACCGGTGCCGAACGTGCCGGGCGTGCTCACGGGTGTCTTCGCCACCCAGAACGCCGATGGCGGCTTCGGGGAGCAACCTGGCCTGCCGTCGGAGGCGTTCACCACCTACTGCGCGGTCCTGACCGCCGTTGTGCTGGGCGGTGCGGACCACCCGGACTTCGACCGTGAACGCTGTGTGGAGTTCGTACGGGCCTGCCAGCATCCCGAGGGCGGTTTCGGCAACGCGCCCGGCTACCCCTGCGACGCCTGGCACTCCCACCTCGCCGCGCTCACCCTCGTTGCGCTCGACGCACAGCCCGACCGTCCGGACGACCTGATCGCGTACCTGCTGAGCTGCCAGAACCCGGACGGTGGGTACGGCAATCAGCCCGGCTCGCCGTCCGACACGTTCGCCACCTTCCGCGTGGTGGACACCCTGGCCGCACTCGGCCTGCGTCCGCCGCGCGCCGACAGGACAGTCGCCTGGCTGCAGAGCCTGCAGACCGAGGCGGGCGGTTTCCGCTACCGGGAGAACGGTGCGGAGAGCTTCGTCGGCTCCTACCACGCCATCGCCGCGCTCTACGTCCTGGGTGCCCTCCCGGCCGACACCGCCGCCTGTGCGCGGTGGATCGCCGTCCGGCAGAGCGCCGACGGCGGCTTCTCCCGGACACCCGGCGGTGCGTCCGAGACCACCGACGAAGGGTTCATCGCCATCCAGGCCCTCCACATGCTCGAAGGGAAGCTCAACCGCTCGTGGGCGGTGATGATGACATGACCAGTGTTTCCTCGGCTCCTCCTGCTTCCACGGCGGCCGAAGACGGGCCCACGCCCTCGGCGCGGACCGTCTCCCTGCTCAGCTTCGCGACGATGTTCGTCATCGGAACCGACACGTTCCTGGTGGCACCACTGCTGCCGACCCTGGCCGGCACCTTCCATGTGTCCTCGGACGTCTCGGGCTGGATGGTCAGCGCCTACGCGCTCGGCTACGCGCTGTTCGCCATGGTCGCCGGCCCCCTGTCCGACGGGCGTGACCGGCGCAGGGTGCTGCTGACCGGGCTGATCGGATTCATCGTGATGACCGCGCTGTGCGGATGGGCGCAGGGCCTGTGGACGATGATCCTCTTCCGCTTCCTGGCCGGGGTGAGCGCCGCGTTCGTCTCCCCGCAGATCTGGGCATCCATCCCGGTCCTGGTGCGGCCGGAACAGATCGTGCGGACCATGGGCTTCGCCACGGCGGGCCTGTCCATTGCTCAGTTCGCGGGCATCCCGCTCGGGAGCTGGCTGGCCGCCGTCTCCTGGCACCTGCCGTTCTGGGCGATCGGTGTCGTCTCCGCCCTCCTGTGGCTGCTCCTGGCCCGTTTCTTCCCGTCGGTCCCGGGCCGTCCGCACGCTTCCGGCAACGGTGCGCGCTCGATTCTGCGGACGTACGCCACGGTCCTGGGCGCCGGCCGCCTGCGCTGGTACCTCCTGGGCTACCTGGTGTTCCAGACCGGCAACTTCGAGGCCATCTCGTTCTACGGCTCCTGGTTCACCAAGGACTTCGGTCTGGACGTCGGCGCGGTGGGCACGGCCATGATGGCGGTCGGCGCGGGCAACCTGATCGGCTCGCTGTTCGGCAGCCGGGTGGTGCGCCGTCTGGGCCTGTACCGGTCGCTGCTGACGGCGGTGCTCACACTCGTGGTCCTGTACTGCCTGGTGCCGCTCGCACCGAACCTTCCCACGGCGCTGGTGCTGCTGGCGCTGGTGATGATGGTGGCCGGGTTCGTTTTCCCGGTGTTCATGAGCGTTCTGCAGGAGCAGACGGACACCGCCCGCGGCACCGTCTCGTCCCTCGCCAACGCGGCGATGTACATCGGCACGACCGTCGGCGGCGCGGTCGGCGGTGTCCTGCTGGCCGATGTGACCGGCTTCTGGGGCGTCGCCGCGTTCACCATCGTCGCGTACCTGCTCTCGCTCGTGGTGTACGCGGTGGCCGGAGCGTTCCGCCGGCCGACGGTACAGCCGGAGGGAACCGACGGATGAGCACGGCAGTCGTCTTCGACCGGTACGGGACACCCGAGGAGCTGTACCGGGCCGACGTACCCGTCCCCGTGCCGGGCCCCGGCGAGGTGGTGGTCCGCTACGTCGCGATCGGTGTCAACCCCATCGACTGGAAGATCCTGCGGGGCGATCTGCGCTCACACGTGCCACTGGACCTGCCCGGCGGCTGCCTCGGGGTCGAGGCCGCGGGTGTGGTGGTCGACGTCGGTGCGGGTGTACGACGGTTCCGTACCGGTGATCCGGTCATCCGGCACGGTCGGCCCGGTACGTACCGCGTGCACGAGGTGGTTCCGGCCTCGCAGGAGGCCGACGAACTGACCGCGTGGCCCGCCCGGTTCTCCGCCGAGCAGGCCGCGGTGCTGCCCGTGGCCGCCGGCACCGCCTACTCGGCGCTCCGCCAGGTGCGGCTGCGCGCCGGGGAGCGCGTCCTGGTCCACGGCGCCTCCGGCGGCGTCGGCCTCGCCGCGGTGCAGCTCGCCCTGCTGCTCGGTGCCGCAGAGGTGGTCGGCACGGCCTCGGCCCGGCACCACGAACTGCTGCGGCGCCTGGGGGCCGTGCCTGTCGAGTACGGCGACGGGCTGCCGGAGCGCCTCGCCCCGCTCGGCCCGTTCGACGCCTCGGTGGACTGCGCGGGCGGGCCGGAACCCGCCGAAGCGGCCGTGCGGTTCGTGGGCGACCAGCGGCGCCGGGTCACCATCGTGGCCGACCCGGACGTACAGCGGCGCGGGGTGCCGTATCTCGAACACGTGCCGCTGGAGCTGGCCTCCACTCTCGACCTGATCGGCCACAGCCCCTTCGAACTGCCCATCAGTGCGCGCTTCCCGTTGTCCCGTGCCGCCGACGCGCTCCGGCTCGGGCAACGGGGCGGGCTCGGGGGGAAGATCGTGCTTCTCACGGAGGAGTGAGCGCGGCACATCGCCCGGCACGGTGCCACTGACGTCCCGTCGAGACATCGCCCCCCACCATCCGCACCGAACAGGGAGGACAGAACAGAAACATGACATATCGCTATGACGCCGATCTCGTCGATGCCGCAGGGAATTTCGGGGTCTTCGACCTGACCGACCCGCGCGAGACCCGCGCCAAGCTGCTCGCGGCGAGCGCCGGACGCCCTGCCCCCGACACCACCGGCGTGGAGGTGACCGACCTGGAGATTCCGGGCCCGGAGGACAACCCGCTGGTCCCGGTGCGGGTCTACCGGCCGGCCGAGGCCGGGGAGGACCTGCCCGCGGTACTCAACATCCACGGCGGCGGCTTCGTCATCGGCCGGATCGAGGTCGACGACGAGACCTGCCTGGACATCGCCCGTCGGGTGCGGGCGGTCGTCGTCTCGGTCGGCTACCGGCTTGCGCCGGAGCATCCCTACCCGGCCGGCGTGGAGGACTGCTACGCGGCCCTGAAGTGGCTGGCCGGCACCGCCCGTGACCTGGGTGTGGACGCAGGCCGGATCGCGGTCCACGGGATCAGCGCCGGCGGTGGGCTGGCCGCGGCGGTGGCCCTCATGGCCCGTGACCGCGGCGGCCCGCGGATCGCCTTCCAGTACCTGGACCTGCCGGAGCTGGACGACCGGCGGGACACACTGAGCATGCGCCGCTTCACCGACACCCCCGGCTGGAACGCTCCGAACGCCGCACTCAGCTGGCGGCACTACCTGGGCGAGCGGGCGGGGAGCGAGGACGTACCCGTGTACGCGGCACCCGCCCGCGAGAAGGATCTGACCGGCCTGCCTCCGGCCTATGTGACGGCGCTCGAGTACGACCCGTGCCGGGACGAGGCGGTGGCCTATGCGGAAAAGCTCTTCGCGGCGGGCGTGCCCGTCGAGACGCACGTCTTCTCCGGCGCCTACCACTTGGCGTACCTCATCCCCACGGCCAGGGTCTCCCGGCGGCGGGCCGAGGAACGCGTCACCGTGCTGCGGTACGCGCTGCACGGCTGACCGGTGTGCCCAGGGCGGACGTCCACGAGGCGGCGCGCCCTGGCGACCGGACTTCACCATGTTCTACACTTGTAGAACATTGAAATTTTCCCGGGTTCGCCCGCCGGGGGACGGGGCACGGACCGATACCGACGAGGAGGTCGCGTATGCGCACGGCGCTCTACCACCCGGACCGGGACGAAATTTCTCTGGACAAGGTGCTGCACGCTCTGAGCGACCCGATCCGCCGTGACATCGCCCGGGTCATGCACGAGCAGGGCCCCCGGGTCTGCGGCCAGCTCGACTATCCGATCGCGAAGTCGACGCTCTCGCACCACCTCAAGGTGCTGCGTGAGTCCGGCATCATGCACACCGAGGTACGGGGCACCACCCGGGTGATCACGCTGCGCCGTGAGGACCTGGAGGCCCGTTTCCCGGGCCTGCTGGATGCCGTGCAGGTCACCGCCCCCGCTCCGGAACACGTCCTCTCCACGGTCTGAGGGACACGCAGACACTCCCGGCACGCCCGGAGTGCTCGGCGGCCGTTGACCGGTGGTCCGCCTCGTCCGGTCTTCCGAGAAGCAGGCCGACGGCCCCGGATCCGCCCACATCGGAGGGATCCGGGGCCGTCGGCGTTTCGCGCGCGGTGCCGTTCACTCCGGGGGCGTGGGAGTCTCCGGGGTGCGGTACATCGCCTGGATGTCCAGCTCCAGCTGCACGGTCGGGCCGACCACTGCGATGCCTCGGGCCAGCATGGAACGCCAGTTGAGGGTGAAGTCCTCGCGGTGCAGCTCCGTCTTCGCCAGCGCCGCGCAGCGCAGCTCCTGCTCGTAACCGCCGTTGACCGTGCCGAGATACGTGGTGTCCAGGGCCACGCTGCGGCTCACGCCGTGCATGGTGAGCGTTCCGTGCAGCGTCCACTTCTGGCCGCCGTGGTAGACGAACCGGGTGCTGGAGAAGTCGATGTACGGGTACCGCTCGACGTCGAGGAAGTCCGCGCTGCGCAGGTGGTTGTCGCGGGTCTTGTTGCCGGTGTCGATGCTGGAGGCGTCGATGCGCACCGACACCTGGGAGTCCGCCATGTCCGGCGCGACACGGATGCCGCCGTCGAACCGGGTGAACCGGCCGTGCACATGCGCCATGCCCACGTGCTTGGCGATGAACCGGATCGCGGTGTGCGGCGGGTCGAACATCCAGGTACCCGGCGTCGGCAGTTCCAGCTGACGGGCCGGCAGCAGCGAGACGCGCGTCGGCGGCAGGGCGACTCCGGCCGTGATGTCGACACTCTCGCGGGCCGGCGTCAGCCCCTCCGCCGCCGCCCGCACGCTGTAGGAGCCGGGCGGCAGCGTCGCCGTGAACAGGCCGAACGGGTCCGTGGTGCCGCGGGCGGTCACACGCTGGTTGGCGAGCGCGGTCACCGTGATCTCGGCGCCGCCCATGGGCTGCCCCATGGGATCGACGACCTCGCAGACGAAAGCACCGGCGCCGGCCGGCAGCGGCACCGCCAGACCTGACCCGGCAGTGGATGCACCGCGGGTACGTCGACGTCGGAGCAGTCCTAGGGCCATGCTGTTCACCCTTCTTGTGCACGTACCAGTACCGCGAGGCCCGCACGGTCGTCGGTGCGGGCGATCGCCAGAGGCCCAGCCGCCACTGGTTGCAGGTGCGATGAGATCAACTTTTGATGATCATAAAACAAGTGTGCGGTGGGCACTCGTCACTGGACATGGCGTGCGGTGGATTCCGGACACCGGCCCGGCCGCCCCGCACACCCATGTTCACATGCCACGACGCGGTGTCCGGGCCGCATCGCGTTGCAGGGCCGCGGTGGTGCAGCGCGGCCGGCGAGCCGTCGGTGTTCACACACCTTTCCCCTTCCCGTCACGCGGCCCGCACGGCCGGATGGCGTGCCGGGGGCCCGCGCAACCGGGACTGGAGCCCGGGTCGGACCCGTCGCTGACCTGCCTGTCCCGCCACGTGGGTTTGACAAGGACCGGGTGCTGACGGGCCCGCAGGGCGCTCGTCACACACCCGCCTCCACCAGGAACGGGCTCGGCTTGCCCGCATACGAGACATACAGGCTGTCGCGTGCCCTGGTGCACGCGACGAAGAGCAGACAGCGTTCGGTCATCATGTCGGTCTCGTACTGCTTGTTGGTCCAGCTCGGCCGGTGTCACCGCCTTCGGGAACGGCAGGGCCCCGTCGTTCACACCGACGACGGCGACACAGCTAGACCCTTGAACGAGTGCATCGTGCCGAACCCGGACCGCCGCTGTGTCCCCGGCGGCGTCGGCGGAACGCAGCGGAGCCGCGG
>Ga0164243_10007843_pt1 | contig 15863 bp, 16 predicted proteins | sample OricompcompostOP_FD_108781 | JGI IMG/M metagenome (GOLD analysis project Ga0164243, IMG submission 108781) | Organic Plus compost microbial communities from Emeryville, California, USA - Original compost - Organic plus compost (OP) | ecosystem: Engineered > Solid waste > Mixed feedstock >...
GATCCGGTTGTTGAACAGCAGGATGTTGATGTTCACGTTGCGCCGCAGCGCGTGGATCAGGTGGTTGCCGCCGATGGACAGGCCGTCGCCGTCACCGGTGATCACCCACACGGACAGGTCCGGGCGCGAGGACGCCAGCCCGGTGGCGATCGCCGGGGCCCGGCCGTGGATGGAGTGCATGCCGTACGTGTTCATGTAGTACGGGAACCGCGACGAGCAGCCGATGCCGGAGATCACCACGACGTTCTCCCGGGGCACGCCGAGCTCGGGCATGAAGCTCTGCACGGCGGCCAGGATGGCGTAGTCACCGCAGCCCGGGCACCAGCGCACCTCCTGGTCGGACTTGTAGTCCTTCGCCTTGCCGGGCGCGTCGGTACGCGGCACCAGCTCCAGCGACGCGAACGGGGTCGGGTCACTCACCAGTCTTCACTTCCCCGGTCTCGATGACGTCGGTGATCACGGAGGCCAGCTCCTCGGCCTTGAACGGCAGGCCGCGCACCTTGTTGTAGCCGATCACGTCGACCAGGTAGCGGCCGCGCAGCAGCAGGCCGAGCTGTCCGAGGTTGATCTCCGGAACGATGACCTTGTCGTAACGGCGCAGCAGGTCGCCGGTGTTGGCGGGCATGGGGTTCAGGTGCCGCAGGTGCGCCTGCGCGACCTTGTGCCCGGCGGCCCGTACCCGGCGTACGCCCGCCGCGATCGAGCCGTACGTGGAGCCCCAGCCGAGCACCAGGACGTCGGCGTCGCCGGTCGGGTCGTCGGCGGTCAGCTCCGGGATCGTCGCGGCCACCGCGTCGACCTTGGCCTGGCGGAGCCGGACCATGGCGTCGTGGTTGGCCGGGTCGTAGGAGATGTTGCCGGTGACGTCGGCCTTCTCGATGCCGCCGATGCGGTGCTCAAGCCCCGGGGTGCCGGGCAGCGCCCACGGGCGGGCCAGCGTCTCGGGGTCGCGCAGGAACGGCTGGAACGTGTCGTCGTCGTTCGGCGCGGTCGCGAACTCCACGCCGAGGTCCGGCAGCTCCGCGACGTCCGGGATGCGCCACGGCTCGGAGCCGTTGGCCAGGTAGCCGTCGGAGAGCAGGATGACCGGCGTGCGGTACCGCGTGGCGATGCGCGCGGCCTCGATCGCCGCGTCGAAGCAGTCCGACGGGGACGACGCCGCGACGACCGGCACCGGCGACTCGCCGTTGCGGCCGAACATCACCTGCAGCAGGTCGGCCTGCTCGGTCTTGGTCGGCATGCCGGTGGACGGGCCGGCGCGCTGCACGTCGATGACGATCAGCGGCAGCTCGATGGACACGCCGAGCCCGATCGTCTCGGCCTTCAGCGCCATGCCCGGCCCGGACGTGGTGGTCACGCCAAGCGCGCCGCCGAACGCGGCACCGAGCGCGGCGCCCACGCCGGCGATCTCGTCCTCGGCCTGGAACGTCCGTACGCCGAAGTTCTTGTGCCGGCTCAGCTCGTGCAGGATGTCCGAGGCCGGGGTGATCGGGTACGAGCCGAGGAACAGCGGCAGCCCGGACAGCCGGGACGCCGCGATCAGCCCGTACGACAGGGCCAGGTTGCCGGTGATGTTCCGGTAGGTGCCGCCCGCCAGGGGCGCGGGCTTGACCTCGTACCGGACCGCGAACGCCTCGGCGGTCTCGCCGTAGTTCCAGCCGGCGTTGAACGCCGCGACGTTCGCCTTCATGATCTCGGGCTTCTTGGCGAACTTCCCCTCGAGGAACTTCAGCGTGCCCTCGGTGGGCCGCCCGTACATCCAGGACAGCAGGCCGAGCGCGAACATGTTCTTCGCCCGCTCGGCGTCCTTCTTGGAGATGTCGTAGCCCTCGAGGGCCTTGACGGTCAGCGAGGTCAGCGGCACCGCGTGCGTCCGCCACTCGCTGAGCGAGCCGTCGTCCACCGGGCTCTCGGCGTACCCCACCTTGCCGAGGTTCCGCTTGGTGAACTCGTCGGTGTTGATGATGATCTGGGCGCCGTGCGGAAGGTCGGAGAGGTTGGCCTTCAACGCCGCGGGGTTCATGGCGACGAGCACGTTGGGCGCGTCGCCGGGGGTAAGGATGTCGTGATCGGCGAAGTGCAGCTGGAACGATGAGACGCCCGGCAGCGTGCCGGCGGGGGCACGGATCTCCGCTGGGAAGTTCGGCAAAGTCGAAAGGTCGTTGCCGAACGACGCCGTCTCCTGAGTGAATCGATCACCCGTCAGCTGCATGCCGTCGCCGGAGTCACCGGCGAATCGGATGATGACGCGATCGAGCTGCTCGACCTGTTTGGTCACAGGACCGCTGACCTCCTCGGGGCGCCAGGGCGCCGCCCAATGGCCGAGGCGCAACTTAGGTTCACCTTCATGCTACGTCTCCCGTGCACCGCACATGTCGCGGGCACCATTGAAATCTCGCTGTGACCTACGTCGCAGCAGGGGAACGGGATTCGGGCCTGATTACCGGTCAGCGACGCGGCCGGCCGGCGGTGGGGGTCAACGACACAGGTCGCTGGCGGGCTTGCACAGATCGATGTGCAGCCTGGCCACGAGCGGACATCCAGTCACGTTCGCACTATAGGCGGAGCGAGATCGTGCCATTCGCGCAGGGGAGGGTGTCCGGGGTCCGGCACGTCAGCGAATCGGTCGGTCCGGATAGCGTACGACATGCGTCTGATATTGCGGACCTGGCCCGCTTCGGATCAGGTTGAACCGATCTTCCCGAGCGCGCGTCGTACGGCTACCGTCCTTCACGAGGTCCAGGGGTGATCGGTGATGAACCGTAGCGGTTACTTCGGTGAGGCGGATGCCACCCCGGCGTTACCGGCGTCCGTCCGGCTCGTCCGCTTATTGCTGTGGCTCGTCGTGGGGCTCTCGGTGCTCCTCGCGGTGCTGACCGTGGCCACGTACGGCGTCTCCGCCACGCTCGTCGGCGCGCTGCTGTGGAACGTCTGGCCCGCGGCGCTCAGCCTGATCGTCGCGTTACGGATCAGGAAGCCGAGCCGCCTGCAGTTCTGGCTGGTCATCGTGACCGCCGGGTTCCTGCTCTGGCTGTCCGCCTCGCTGCTCGGGTCCGGCGACGCGCGCGGCGTCACGACCATGGCCCTGCCGCTGCTCCTCCTGGTCGCCGTCCTGTGGCGCACGTCGCGTGCGCACTTCTTCGGCCGCGACGGGGGTGACCGGTGATCCGGCCGGGCCCGCGCGAGCGGGGCGCGAGCACCATCGAGTACGCCGGGCTGGTCGTCGTCGCCGCGCTCATCCTCGGCGTGCTGGTCGCGACCGGCATGCCCGCGAAGGTGAGCTCGGGGACCGGCACGACCATCTGCCGGATCCTGCATTCCGGCGCGTCGGACTGCGGCCGGACGACCGCGGCCGGCGGCAACGACGAGACGGCCGGCACCGGCCGCCCGGACGACGGCGGCGGTACCCCGCGTAAGGGCGGCTGCCACGGTTTCTGGGGCTGCGCGTGGCGGACGACCAAGAACACCCTGGGCGGCGCGGGCAGCTCTCTGGTCTCGCAGGCCAGTGGGATCAAGAACCTGTTCACCACCAACCCGGTGACCTCCGGCAAGAACATCACCAAGTACGTCTGGAGCAAGTCCGGCGGCGCCATGTGGGACATGGCCGCGGGCTGCACCACCGGCGACTGGAGCCGCTGCAGATCCGGCGCCGCCTGTACGGCGCAGAACCTGTACGGTCCGGGATGCCTGATCAACGACGGCATCTACGACGACGGCGTCAAGAACGACCTGAAGAACCACAAGTACGCGCACGCGTTCGGCCGGCTCGGCACCAACATCGCCACGACGCTGCTGCCGACCAAGATCCCCGGCCTCGGCAAGCTGGGCAAACTCGGCAAGGGCGCCAAGGCCGCGGACGAGGCCGGCAAGTTCTCCCAGGCGGCGAAGGAGGCCGACGACGCGCTGAAACAGGCGCGCGGCACGCGCGACGCGGCCAAGGCGAAGAACCTGCCGCCCGGCGGCGCCCAGAAGATCATCAAGGCGTACCAGGGCCTGAGCCCGGCGGAGAAGGCCAAGTTCCTCGACCGGCTGAGCCCGCAGGAGCTGAACAACCTGTGGCAGAGCGCGGATGAGGCCACCCGCTCGGACATCCTGCAGAACGCCTCGAAGCAGACACTGGCCCGGTGGAAGCCGCCGGAGCCGAACTTCCCCAAGCCGACGCGCTGGCAGCAGTTCAACGGGAAGCTGTTCAAGGGCCGGCCCACGGCCGACGACATCGCCCAGGGCGAGATCGGCGACTGCTACTGCCTGTCGTCGATGGGCGCGGTGGCGAACCGCTCGCCGGGCCTGATCAAGAAGATGATCAAGCAGAACCCCAACGGCACGTACACGGTCACGTTCGGCGACGGCACCAAGACGACGGTCACCGGCCTGCTGCCGGAGAAGGCGGCGCGGGCGGGCGGCGCGGGCTGGGCCCCGATCATGGAGAAGGCGCTCGCCCAGCGGTACGGCGGGTACGACCGGATCGCGCACGGCGGCCGGCCGAGCGACCCGCTGTCGAAGATCACCGGGAAACCGGCCACCGAGTACGCCGCGACCAAGCCCAGCATGTCCGAGCTGGCCGGCCGGTTCCGCAACCGTACGGCGTACGTGGTGGGCATCCCGAGCAGCGCGAAGCTGCCCAACGCCGCCGCCCGTGGCATCACCTTCAACCACGCGTACACCGTGGTGGGCGTCGACAAGGCCAAGGGCACGATCACGCTGGCCAACCCGCACGGCCCGCACACGCCGCGGGTGACGCTCACCGAGAAGGAGCTGCGGGATGCGAACATCGAACTCTTCGAGTCGCCGACGAGGTGAGGACCGTGAACGCCCTGCGCACGCTGTGGTCGCGCATCGCCGGCCGCGGCCGGCCCGGTGCGGTGCCGCCGATGCCGCCTGAGGAACGGGAGATCCTCCAGTCCGCGCAGACCTGGTTCGGCGACGACGCCCTGGCGTACATGTTCCGCGACGGGGACGCGGCCGTGCTGTCGGTGGGCGGTGAGACCGTGGCGTACCAGGTCGTCCGGGCGGAGGCCGGGCAGACGGTACGGGCCGGGCCGTACGAGATCCGCGTCGTCGCGCTCGAGGCGCGCGACGGGCACGACTACGTCCGCGTGATCGTCTCGGCGCCCGGTGGGTGACACCTGTGGACAGCCGGTTCCGGTGCGTGGCGTAGCGGTTTACTCTGCTTCGAGAGATCGCCGTACGGGGAGGTCACGATGCACGGATACTTCGGCTCTTATGCCGTGGTCGCCCTGCTCGCGCTCCTCGGCGTCGGGCTGGTCGCCGGCGCCTTCGCCGCGAACCGCGCTCTGCGGCCCACCGCGCCGACGCGGGAGAAGCTGCTCACGTACGAGAGCGGCGTCGATCCGGTGGGCGGCGGGTGGGCGCAGTCGTACGTCCGGTACTACATCTTCGCGTTCCTCTACGTCGTCTTCGCCGTCGACGCGGTGTTCCTCTTCCCGTGGGCGACGGTCTTCGCCGCGCCGGAGTACGGCATGACCACGCTGGTCGAGATGGGCGTGTTCATCGCCGTGCTGGCCGTCGGGCTGGCGTACGCCTGGAAGAAGGGGGTGCTCACGTGGGTGTGACGCCGCTGCCGGAGCCGCGGCTCGGCCCGGCCGCCCGGTTCGCGCCCAAGCCGGTGCGGTACGTCCTGAACTGGGGGCGGCGGTACTCCCTCTGGGTGTTCAACTTCGGCCTGGCCTGCTGCGCCATCGAGTTCATCGCCACGTCCATGTCCCGGCACGACTTCATCCGGCTCGGCGTGATCCCGTTCGCCCCGGGGCCGCGGCAGGCCGACCTCATGGTCGTGTCCGGCACGGTCAGCGACAAGATGGCGCCTGCCGTGCGGCGGCTGTACGAGCAGATGCCGGACCCGAAGTACGTCATCTCCTTCGGCGCCTGCTCCAACTGCGGCGGGCCGTACTGGGACTCCTACTGCGTGACCAAGGGCGTCGACCAGATCGTGCCGGTCGACGTGTACGTACCGGGGTGCCCGCCGCGGCCCGAGGCGCTGCTGCACGGCATCGTGCGGCTCCAGGAGAAGATCGCCGCCGAGGCGCTGGGCGAGCGGTACGCCCCGCCCCGCCCGTCGGCGCGCGAGCTGACCGCGCCGCTGGTGCCGGCGCCGGACGGGCCCCGGTGACCGGCCCGGCCGCGCACGCCGCCGCGCTGGCCGAGCGTACGGGCGGGCAGGCGGAGGACGCGTTCGGCCAGTGGGTGGTCGACGTCCCGGCCGAGCGGTGGGTCGAGGCGCTCACGTTCGCCCGCGACGAGGCCGGCTGCGCGTTCTTCGACTGGCTGACCGCGGTCGACGAGGAGGACGCGTTCGGCGTGGTCGCGCACGTCTGGTCCATCGAGGGGCGGTACCACCTGCTGGTGCGCACCCGCGTGCCGCGCGAGGCGCCGGCGCTGGCGACCGCGACGGGCGTGTACCGCGGCGCGGCGTGGCACGAGCGGGAGACGTACGAGATGTTCGGCATCGACTTCCCCGGCCATCCCGGGCTCGCGCCGCTGCTGCTGCCGGACGGTTTCGAGGGGCATCCGCTGCGGAAGGACTTCGTCCTGGCCGCGCGGGTGGCCAAGGCGTGGCCGGGGGCGAAGGAACCGGGCGAGTCCGGTCATGGCGGGCCGAAACGCCGCCGCATGACGCCGCCCGGCGTACCGGACGACTGGGGGCCGAACGCCGCGGGAGACGGAGGCTAGGCCATGGCCGAAGTGCTGGGAATCGTCGTGCGGCTCGCCGCGGTCCTCGTCGCGTTCCTGGTGCTTCCGCTGGTCGTCGGCCAGATCGAGCACAAGGTCATGGCGCACATGCAGGGCCGCCTCGGGCCCATGTACGCCGGCGGGTTCCACGGCTGGGCGCAGCTCATCGCCGACGGCGTGAAGTTCGCGCAGAAGGAGGACGTCGTCCCGGTCGCCGCCGACCGGCGGATCTTCACCCTCGCGCCGGCCGTCGCGCTGATCCCGTACCTCATGGTGCTGCTGGTCGTGCCGGTCGGCCCCGGCGACCTCGTCGGCCGCGAGCTGGACCTCGGGCTGTTCTACGCGCTGGCCGTGCTGGGCGTGGGCGTGCTCGGCGCGATCATGGCGGGCTGGGCGAGCGCCAACAAGTACGCGCTGCTCGGCGGCATGCGGGTGGCCGCGCAGCTGATGGCGTACGAGCTGCCGCTGGTGTTCGCGGCCGGCTCGGTGGCCATGGCGGCCGGCACGCTGTCGCTGACCGGCATCGTCGAGGCGTGGCAGTGGTGGTGGCTGCCGTGGCAGGCGATCGGCCTCGTGGTGTTCTTCGTGGCGGGGCTGGCCGAGCTGCGCCGGCCGCCGTTCGACATGCCGGTGGCCGACTCGGAGATCATCTTCGGGCCGTACACCGAGTACACCGGGCTGCGGTTCGCGCTGTTCATCCTGGCCGAGTACGCCGGGATCGTGGTGCTGGCCGCGCTGACCGCCGTGCTGTTCCTCGGCGGCTGGCGCGGGCCGTTCCTGAACGCCGAGCTGGGCTGGCTGTGGCTGCTGGTCAAGGTGTTCGCGCTGTCGTTCGTGGTGATCTGGCTGCGGGTGAGCTATCCGCGGCTGCGTGAGGACCAGCTGCAGGCGCTGGCGTGGAAGGGCCTGGTGCCGCTCGCGCTGGCGCAGCTGGCGCTGACGGGCGTGGTCGAGGTGATCCGGTGACGGTTGTCCACAGGCTCGGGAAACGGTTGTTCCGATCGGCGCGGGAGCGGGGGATGATGCTGGCGTGACTCAGCTTCCCGGGTCCGGGTTGGCCAAGGGGCTGGCGGTCACGCTCCGCACGATGACGCGGAGGTCGGTGACCCGTCAGTACCCGGAGGTGCAGCCCGACCTTCCGCCGCGCAGTCGTGGAGTGATCGCGCTCCTCGAGGAGAACTGCACGTCCTGCATGCTCTGCGCGCGTGAATGCCCGGACTGGTGCATCTACATCGATTCGCACAAGGAGACGCTGCCCGCGCCGGAGGGCGGGCGGGCGCGGTCCCGTAACGTGCTCGACCGGTTCGCCATCGACTTCGCGCTGTGCATGTACTGCGGGATCTGCATCGAGGTGTGCCCGTTCGACGCGCTGTTCTGGTCCCCGGAGTTCGAGTACGCCGAGTACGACATCCGCGACCTGCTGCACGAGAAGGACCGCCTGGGCGAGTGGATGGCCACCGTCCCACCGCCCCCGGCGGCCGACGCGGGCGCGCCGCCGACGAAGGAGATCACCGCCGCGGAGAAGGCCGTCGAGAAGCCGGACGCCTCGGCGCCGGAGGAGCGGCCCGCTCGGCGGAGCACCACGGGCCGCTCCGCGGTCCGCAACATCCGGCCGCCCGGGGCGTCCGCGCCCCCCGATCCGCCCGAACCCTCATGACCGCCGCGGCCGCCGGCCTCGCCGCGCCGAACGGGCAGGAGATCGTGTTCTGCCTGCTGGGCGTGGTGATGATCGCGGCCGCGGTCCTCGTGGTCACCACCCGTCAGCTGGTGCACGCCGCGCTGTGGCTGGTCGTCTGTTTCGGCGCGCTCGCCGGCTGCTACCTGATGCTCACCGCCGAGTTCGTCGCGTGGGTGCAGGTGCTGATCTACGTCGGCGCCGTCGTCGTGCTGCTGCTGTTCGGCATCATGCTCACCCGCGCGCCGATCGGCGCGACCGCCGAGCTCGACTCGCGCAACCGCCCGGCGGCGCTCGTCGTCGCGCTGGCCACCGCCGCGCTGCTGGTCACCGTCGTAGTGCGCGGCTTCCAGGGGGCGTACGCCCCGCTGCGCGACACGCGGGCGGGCGGCGCCACGTCCATGGGCGGCGCGATCTTCCGCGGCTGGGTGCTGCCGTTCGAGGTGCTGTCGCTGCTGCTGCTCGCCGCGCTGGTCGGCGCGATCGTGATCGCCCGCGCCCGCCGCGCGGGCGCCAGCGAGGCCATGGGCGAGGAGGGCGAAGGCTGATGCACCTCGTGTACCCGCTGGGCTTCGCCGCCGTCCTGTTCGCCGTGGGGGTGTACGGCGTGCTCGCCCGGCGCAACGCGATCCTCGTCCTGGCCTCGGTCGAGCTGATGCTCAGCGCGGTCAACCTCAACCTCGTCGCGTTCGACGTCTGGCGGGGCGACGCGCTGCGCTCCGGCCAGGTGCTCGCGCTGTTCGTCATCGTGATCGCGGCGGCCGAGGTCGGCCTCGGCCTGGCCATCGTGCTGCTGGTGTTCCGCGCCCGCGGCGCGGTGGCGGTCGACCGCATCCGCGAGCTGGCCGAGCGGGACGACCTCCCCGGCGCGGGCCCGGCCCCGGAGGGCGACGGGTCCCGTACGACCGCCGAGCGTGAGGACGCGGCCCGGTGACCGCGTACGGCTGGGTCGTCGCGCTGCCGTTCCTGGCCGCGCTGATCGGCCTGCTCGGCGGGCGGCGCATCCCCGGAGGCCCGGCCGTACCGGCCGTCGCGGGCACGCTGGCCGCCACCGTCCTGGCCGTCTGGCAGGCCGTGGGATGGCACGGCCTGGCCGAACGGGCGCTGGCCACGATCCCCACCGGCGGTCCCGAGCTGACCGTCCTGCTGCGCATCGACGGCCGCGCCGCCGGCGTCGCCGTCATGGTGTGCTGCGTGGCGCTGGCCGTGCAGGTGTACTCCATCGGCTACATGCGCGGCGACCCGCGGTACTCCTCCTACGCGGCCTTCGTGTCGCTGTTCACCGCCGCGATGCTGCTCGTCGTGGTGTCCGGCGACCTCCTGGTGCTGTACGTCGGCTGGGAGGTCATGGGCGTGTGCTCGTACTTCCTGATCGGCCACTACTGGGAGGAGCGGTACGCCTCGCGCGCCGCGGTGAAGGCGTTCCTGATGACCCGCGTCGGCGACGTGGGCTTCCTGTTCGGCGTGTTCGTGCTGGCCGGCGCGGCGGGCTCGTTCCGCATCGGTACGGTGCTGGCCGCCGTACCGCACATGCCGCCCGCCGCGCTGACCGCCGCCACGCTCCTGCTGATCCTCGGCGTGGCCGGCAAGAGCGCGCAGTTCCCGCTGCACTCCTGGCTGCCGGACGCCATGGCCGGCCCGACCCCGATCAGCGCGCTCATCCACGCCGCCACCATGGTCGCCGCCGGGGTGTACGTGGTGGCCCGGCTGGAGCCCGCGTTCGTGGCGGCGCCGGCGTCGGCGGCGGTGCTCGCGCTGGTCGCGACCGTCTCGATGGTGGGCGCCGCGCTGGCCGCCCTCGCCCAGCGCGACCTCAAGCGCGTGCTGGCGTACTCCACGATCAGCCAGCTGGCGTACATGGCGGCCGCGCTGGCCGCCGGCGGCGCGGACGCCGCGACGTACCACCTCCATACGCACGCGGCGTTCAAGGCGCTGCTGTTCCTGTGCGCCGGCGCGGTGATCCACGCGGTGGGCAGCAACGACCTGGCCGACTTCGGCGGGCTGCGCCGCCGCATGCCGATCACCTTCGTCACCATGACGATCGGCTTCGCCGCGCTGGCCGCCTTCCCGCCGTTCGCCGGCTTCTTCAGCAAGGAGGCGGTGCTCGGCAGCCTCCTGCACACGACCGTGCTGCCCGCGCCGGTCGCGGTGATCACCGTCGCCGGCGCGTTCGGCACGATCGCGCTCACCGCCGCGTACGCCACCCGCGCCTGGCTGATGACGTTCTTCGGCCCGGCCCGCGCGCCGAGTGCGCACGACGCCGGCTGGTCGATGACCGGCCCGCTGGTCGCGCTGGCCGTCCCGGCGCTGGCGCTCGGCCTGGTCGTACTGCCGCGGTTCCACCCGGGCCCGGAGGTGCGTACGGGCCTGGCCGGTACGGTCCTGGCGCTGGCCGGCGCGCTGGGGGCGTGGGCCGTCTGGCGGCGCGACCCGGCGGCCGACCCGGCGCGCGTGCTCGGCCCGCTGCGCGCCCCGTTCGAGGCGGCGTTCGGCGTCGACACGGTGTACGCCGCCGTCGTCGTACGGCCGGCGCGGGCGCTGGCCCGCGCGGTCGTCCGGGTCGACGACCAGGTGGTGGACGCCGCCGTTGAGGGCACCGGCCGGTCCGCCCGCGGCCTCGGCGGGCTGCTGCGGCGTACGCAGATGGGCGGGAACGCGCAGGCGTACCTCACCGGCCTGCTGGCCGGCGTCGTGCTGATCGTCGTGCTGGTGGGGGTGTTCGGATGAGCGCCGTCCTCGTCGCGCTGCTCGCGGTCCCGCTGGCCGGCGCCGCGCTGACCCTCCTGCCCGCGGTCCGGCGGGTGGCCGTACACCTGGGCATCGCCGCGTCCGTCCTCGACCTGGCGCTGGCCGTCGCGCTGGCCGCCGGGTTCGCGTACGACACCCCGGGCCGCATGCAGTATGACCTCGACGTCTCCTGGGTGCCCGCCATCGGCCTGCGCTTCCACCTCGGCGTCGACGGCGTCTCGCTGCCGCTGATCGTGCTGACCGCGCTGCTCACCGCGCTCTGCCTGGTCTACCTGCGCCGCTACCTCCCGGAGCCGGGCCGCCCGCGCGCCCTCGTCGGCCTGCTGCTGCTCCTCGAGGTCGGCATGATCGGCACGTTCTGCGCCCTGGACCTCCTGCTGTTCTTCGTGTTCTTCGAGGTCGTGCTGATCCCGATGTACTTCGTGATCGCCGTCTGGGGCGGCCCGGCGCGCGCCGCCGCGGCCACCAAGTTCATCCTGTTCACGCTGCTCGGGTCGGCCGTGCTGCTGGTCGGCCTGCTGCTCGTGTACGCGGAGTCCGGCACGCTCGACATCGTGGCGCTGGCCGCCCGGCACGGCGCCGGCCTGCCGCACGGCGTGCAGGTGGCCGCGTTCGCGCTGATCGGAGTGGGCCTGGCGGTCAAGGCGCCGATGTGGCCGCTGCACACCTGGCTGCCCGATGCGCACACCGAGGCGCCCACGGTCGGGTCCGTGCTGCTCGCCGGCGTGCTGCTGAAGATGGGCACGTACGGCTTCGTGCGCATCGCCGTCCCCGTCGTGCCCGAGGGCGCCGCCGTCCTGGCCCCGTACCTCGGCGCGTTCGCCGTCGCCGGCATCCTGTACGGCGCGCTGGCCTGCCTCGCGCAGCGCGACCTCAAGCGGATGATCGCGTTCTCCAGCGTCGGGCACATGGGGTTCGTGCTGCTCGGCGTGGCCACGCTCACGCCCGTCGGCATGAACGCCGCGCTGTTCGCCAACATCGGCCACGGGCTGATCACCGGCCTGCTGTTCTTCCTGGCCGGGTCGATCAAGGAGCGGTACGGCACGGCCGACATGGTGCGCCTCGGCGGCGGCATGCTGGCCAAGATCCCCCGCCTGGGCGGGCTGCTCACCTTCGCGGCCGTCGCGAGCCTCGGGCTGCCGGGCCTGGCCGGCTTCTGGGGCGACGTGCTGGCCCTGTACGGCGCGTTCCGCCCGTCCGAGGCGCTGTCCCGCCCGCTGTTCCTGGTCTTCATGGCCCTCGGCGGCGTCGGCACGGTGCTCACCGCCGCGTACTTCCTGCGCATGCTGGCCCGCGTCACCCACGGCCGGGTCTCCGAAGCCTGGCGCCCCATCCGCCTCGCCGACGTGACCGCCATCGAGCTGACCGCCTGGGTCCCGCTGGTCGCCGCCACCCTCCTGGTCGGCCTGTGGCCGAAGTTCCTCCTGGCCATCACCGATCCGGCCGTGCACCTCCTGCTGGGGGCGCCATGACCGCCCGCAGTCCCGGAACCCGCGCGGTCCGCCCCGCGCGTCCGGCCCGCGCCGACCGCGTCCGGCGGGGGGCGCCATGATCGCCGCCGCGTCCTCCGTCACCCAGGCCGTCGACTGGGCCGCGATCGGTCCGCCGGTCGCGGTCACCGTGGCCGCCGTCGCCGCCCTGCTGGTCGACACCTTCCGGCCCGGCCGCCGCGTCGCGCTGATGGTGCCCACGCTCGGCGGCCCGCTGGTCGCGTTCGGCCTCACCGCCTGGCTCGGCCTGGTCGGCGGCGGCCCGCGCGCCACGTTCTGCGCCCCCGGCGGCGGCCCCGCCACCTGCTCGTACGTCGTCGACGACTTCACCGTCTTCTTCCAGCTGCTGGTGTTCGCCGCGGTGGTGGTCGTCGTGCTGATCTCCCCGCAGACGATCCACGCCGAGCGCACGCCACCGGGGGAGTACGCCTTCGCCGTCCTCGCGTCCGCGGCCGGCGCGGCCACGCTCGCCGCGTCCCGCGACCTGATGACGCTCGTCGTCGCGCTCGAGGTGGTCTCGCTGCCGGTGTTCGCGCTCACCGCGCTGCGCCGCTACGCCCCTTACCGCGGCGCCGCCGCGGCCGAGGCCGCGCTGAAGATGTTCCTGGTCTCGGTGGTGTCCACCGCCGTGATGCTGTTCGGCGTCAGCCTGGTCTACGGCGCCACCGGCTCGCTTTTCCTCGACCGTGTGGCCGCCGCCGCGCCCACCCTGCCCGGCGACCTGCGGCCGGTCTTCACCACCGGCGCCGTGCTGGTCATCGTGGGCTTCGGCTTCAAGATCGCCGCCGTCCCGTTCCACTTCTGGGCGCCGGACGTCTACGAGGGCGCCCCCGTACCGGTCGCCGCGTACCTCTCGGTGGTCTCCAAGGCGGCCGGCTTCGCCGGCCTCGTCCTCGTCCTCACCGTCGGCTTCCCGTCGATCGCGCCCACCTGGGGCACGCTCCTCGCCGTGCTCGCCGCCGTCACCATGACGCTCGGCAACCTCGTCGCGCTTCGCCAGCGCGCCGCCGTCCGGCTGCTCGCCTGGTCCTCCATCGCCCAGTCCGGCTACATCCTGAGCCCGCTCGGCATCGCCGCCGGCACCGGCCTGCTCGGCGACGCGGTCGGCGCCACCACGGCGTACATCGCGATCTACGCCGCGATGAACCTCGGCGCGTTCGCCGTCGTCACCGCGGTCACCACCCGCCACGGCAGCGGCGCCCTCGACGACTACCGCGGCCTGGCCCGCACCAACCCGGCGTCCGGCCTCGCGCTCGGCTTCTTCCTGCTCTGCCTGGCGGGCCTCCCGCCCGGCCTGGCCGGCCTGTTCGCCAAGATCGTCGTGTTCCGCGCCGCGCTGCTCGGCTCACTCGGCTGGCTGGCCCTGGTCATCGCGGTCAACACGGTGATCGGCCTGTACTACTACCTCGCCTGGCTGATCCGGCTGTTCGCCGCGCCCCGCCCGGCCGAGGCGACCGGCGACGGCCGCGCCGCCCTCCCCGTACCCGTGCCGGTGCTCACCGGCGCCGCGATCGCCCTGGCGGCGACGGCCGTGCTCGTGCTGTCGGTGGCACCCGGGGTGGTGATGCACGTACCGCTGGCCGCGTTCGGCGGGTGACCGGCCGTACGCAATGGCGAACCGATGACCTGCGGTTGACTTTCGGATCAGGGAACGAGATTCGGTGTCGTGCTCGTTGTACTCGTGAATCCCACCTGCCGGAGGCATGAGGCTCGTGCACCACAACGGCCTGAGGACCGCGGTCCTGCTCGTCGGCCTCTCGGCGCTGATCGTGGCCGTTGGCGGCGCGATCGGCGGCGGGGGCGGCCTGCGGATCGCGCTCGTGCTGGCGCTAGCGCTGAACGCGGTCGCGTATTTCTTCAGCGACCGCATCGCGCTGACCGCCATGCGCGCCCGTCCGGTCAGTGAGGTGACGAACCCGGCCCTGTACCGCATCGTCCGCGAGCTGTCCACGGCCGCGCGGCACCCCATGCCCCGCCTGTACATCTCGCCGACGATGCAGCCGAACGCGTTCGCGACCGGCCGCAACCCGCGCCGCGCCGCGGTGTGCTGCACGTACGGCCTGCTGGAGATCCTCGACGAGTCCGAGCTGCGCGGCGTGCTCGCCCACGAGCTGTCGCACGTCTACAACCGCGACATCCTGATCTCCTCGATCGCCGGCGCGCTGGCCACCGGCATCACGTACCTGTCCCACCTCGCGTGGCTGCTGCCGATCGGCGGCGACGACGATGACGACCAGGGCTTCATCAGCGCGCTGCTGTTCACGGTGCTCGGCCCGGTCGCCGCCATGGTCATCCAGATGGCGATCAGCCGGGCGCGGGAGTACCAGGCGGACGCCTCGGGAGCCCGCCTGACCGGCGACCCGCTGGCCCTGGCCCGCGCCCTGCGCAAGATCGACATGGGCACGCACGCCCTGCCGCTGGCCCCCGAGGGCAAGCTCGTCACGGCCAGCCACCTGATGATCGCCAACCCGTTCCGCGGCTACGGCTTCGTGCGCCTGTTCTCCACGCATCCGCCCACCGCCGAACGCGTCCGCCGCCTGGAGGCCATGGCCGGCTACCGCCGCTAGCGGTAGTTCACGAACTGCAGCGCGACGTCCAGGTCCTGCTCCTTGAGCAGGTTGATCACCGACTGCAGGTCGTCCTTCTTCTTCGAGCTGACCCGCAGCTCATCGCCCTGGATCTGCGCCTTGACGCCCTTCGGCCCCTCGTCCCGGACCAGCTTGGAGATCTTCTTCGCGGTGTCCGCGTCGATCCCCTCCTTGAGCCCCACCATCAGCCGGTACGCCTTCCCGGAGGCCTTCGCCTCCCCCGCGTCCAGCACCTTCAGCGAGACCCCACGCTTGATCAGCTTCTCCTTGAAGACGTCGAGCACCGCGCCACACCGCTCCTCGGAGTTCGCCTCGACCGCCACGGAGTCCCCGGACCAGCCGATCGAGGCCCCCACCCCCCGGAAGTCATACCGATGCGCGATCTCCTTGGCGGCCTGGTTGACCGCGTTGTCGACCTCCTGCCGATCAAGCTTCGAAACAACGTCAAACGAGCTTTCCGCGGGCACGATGGCTTCCCGATCCCCTAGACGAGTGCGATCACCCACAGGCTAGCCAAGATCCCCCGCACGATGTTCGAACCGCTCCATCCGTCCGCTATCCTCTAACAAGTCGCTACAACGCGACCCCAGGCAGGTTGCCCGAGTGGCCAAAGGGAGCGGTCTGTAAAACCGTCGGCTCAGCCTACCCAGGTTCGAACCCTGGACCTGCCAC
>Ga0164243_10007844_pt1 | contig 15857 bp, 7 predicted proteins | sample OricompcompostOP_FD_108781 | JGI IMG/M metagenome (GOLD analysis project Ga0164243, IMG submission 108781) | Organic Plus compost microbial communities from Emeryville, California, USA - Original compost - Organic plus compost (OP) | ecosystem: Engineered > Solid waste > Mixed feedstock >...
GCGCATCTACGGCATCGTCGCAGGCATGCCCTACACTCCCCGGCATGCCCTCGCTGCCGCTCGCCTCCACCGCCAGCCGCCTGCTCGCCGAGCAGGCGCTGAGCCGCGCCGCCGGCGCGCCGCTGCTGGGCGGCAACGCGGTGGAGCTGCTGATCGACGCCGAGGCGCACTACGCCGCTTGGCTGGCGGCGATCCGCGGCGCGCGGCGGCGCGTGCTGCTGGAGAACTACATCATCCGCGACGACGAGGTCGGCCGCGCCTTCCGCGACGCGCTGGTCGAGCGCGCGCGCGCCGGCGTGCGGGTGGCGGTGATCTGCGACTGGATGGGCTGCCTGGGCCAGTCGCGCGGCCGGTTCTGGAAGCCGCTGCGCGAGGCCGGCGGCGAGGTGCGCGTGTTCAACCCGCCGAAGCTGGGCCAATCGTTCGGCTGGCTGAGCCGCGACCACCGCAAGCTGCTCGCGGTGGACGGCCGGCTCGGCTTCCTCTCCGGCGTGTGCATCAGCGCCAAGTGGCTGGGCGACCCCCGGCGCGGCGTGCCGCCATGGCGCGACACCGGCGTGGCGCTGCGCGGCCCGGCGGTGGCGGAGCTGGAGCACGCCTTCGCGCAGAACTGGCGCGGCATGGGCCCGCCGCTGCCGGACTTCGGCGACGAGGTTCCCCCCATCGCCGGCGACGTGGCGCTGCGGGTGATCGCCACCCAGCCCTCCACCGCCGGCATGTACCGGCTGGACCAGCTGATCGCCGCGATGGCGCGGCGGACGCTGTGGCTCACCGACGCCTACTTCGTCGGCGTGGCGCCCTACGTGCAGGCGCTGGCCGCGGCCGCGCGCGACGGCGTGGACGTGCGCCTGCTGGTGCCCGGCAGCAGCGACATCCCGATGGTGGCGGGCATGTCGCGCTCCGGCTACCGGCCGCTGCTGAAGGCCGGCATCCGCGTGTTCGAGTGGAACGGCTCGATGCTGCACGCCAAGACCGCGGTGGCCGACGGCCTGTGGGCGCGGGTGGGCTCGTCCAACCTCAACGTGGCGAGCTGGCTCAACAACCACGAGCTGGACGTGGCGGTCGAGGACGCCGGCTTCGCCACGCAGCTGGCCGCGCAGTACGAGCGCGACCTGGCCGACGCCACCGAGATCGTGCTGGCGCCGCGCCGCTACCGCAGCGGCGAGCGCGTGAGCAGCACCCAGGCGCGCCCGCCGCGGCCGCGCCGCGCAGGCGGCAGCTCGGGCCGCGCGGCGGCGGGCGCGCTGCGCATCGCCAACCGCGTCGGCGCCGCGCTGACCGACCGCCGCGAGCTGGGCGACACCGCCACCGGCCCGCTGCTCGGCGGCACCGTCCTGCTGCTGGCGCTGGCCGTGGTCGGCGCGCTCTGGCCCGCCGCGCTCGCCTGGCCGCTGGCGGCGATCGCGGCGTGGTTCGCGCTCAACCTCGGCATCGACGCCTGGCGCCAGCGCCGGCGGCATCGCAACGACGCCGCCTGAGCGCCTGTCCACGCTTCCCCCATGTTCCACCAGAAGCCGTCTGCGCCGCGGCCTGACGGGAGCAGCGCATCGCGGCCGGAGGCCGCTTCCACGAGGGTGGAGGGGTGCCGCCATCCGGGGGCATGAGGCCGGCGGCCCGAGGCCGATGGAGCCGTCGCGGCGGAAGGCCGCCCCCGCCCTCGGCCCGCAGCGGCGGGAGGCGAGAAAGTTCTTTCACAGGCACCGGCAAGCGCTTGTTCTCCAAGCAGCCCGTGCTAGGCTCGACGGTCCATGCAGACGCCCGGCGACAACGCGCCCCCGCGCCACATCCTCACCCCCAGCACGCTCAACCGGCTGGTGCGTGGGCTGCTGGAGGACGCGCTGCCGCTGGTGTGGGTGGAGGGCGAGCTGTCCAACGTCTCGCGGCCGGCCTCGGGGCACCTGTACTTCACCCTGAAGGACAGCGCCGCGCAGGTGCGCTGCGCGATGTTCAAGCCCAGGAGCAGCTGGCTGCGCTTCCGGCCCGCCGACGGCATGCAGGTGCTGGTGCGCGCCCGCGTCGGCCTGTACGAGCCACGCGGCGAGTTCCAGCTGGTGGCCGAGCACATGGAGCCGGCCGGCGAGGGCGCGCTGCGCCGGCAGTTCGAGGAGCTGAAGGCCAGGCTCGACGCCGAGGGCCTGTTCGATCCCGCGCGCAAGCGTCCCCTGCCCCGCTACGTGCGCCGCCTCGGCGTGATCACCTCGGCCACCGGCGCCGCGGTGCGCGACGTGCTGAGCGTGCTGGCGCGGCGCTGGCCGCTGGTGGAGGTGGAGGTGCTGCCGGTGCCGGTGCAGGGCCGCGAGGCGCCGCCGGCGATCGTGGCGATGCTGCGCAAGGCCGCCGCCTGCGGCCGCTACGACGCGCTGCTGCTGACCCGCGGCGGCGGCTCGCTGGAGGACCTGATGGCCTTCAACGACGAGGCGGTCGCGCGCGCCGTGGCCGCCAGCGCGGTGCCGGTGGTGTGCGCGGTGGGCCACGAGATCGACTTCTCCATCGCCGACTTCGCCGCCGACCTGCGCGCGCCCACGCCCTCGGCGGCGGCCGAGCTGCTGGTGCCCGACGCGGCCGCCGTGGAGCGCCACCTGCGCCAGCTGGAACAGCAGCTCCGCTCGCTCGAGCAACGCCGCCTGCAATCGCTGGCGCAGCGGCTCGACCATCTGCAGGCGCGCCTGCAGTCGCAGCGCCCGCAGGCGCGGCTGGCGCGCGACGCCCTGCGGCTGGAACAGCTCGAACGCCGCCTGCTGGCCGCGGCGCGCGAGGCGCTGCGGCAGCGCCTCGCGCGGCTGGACCGGCTGCAGGCGCGCCTGCTCGCGCAGCATCCCCGCCCCGGCCTGCAGCCGCTGCGCCGCCGGCTACGCCGACGCGCGCGCGCTGCGGCAGGCGATCATCCGCCGGCTGGAACGCGAGCGGCTGACCCTGCGCCAGGCGGCGCGCGCGCTGCACGCGGTCAGCCCGCTGGCCACGCTGGAGCGCGGCTACGCCATCCTGTTCGACGCGGACGGCCGCGTGGTGCGCTCGGTGCGCGGCGTCGAGGCCGGCGAGCCGCTGCGCGCGCGGCTGGCCGACGGCGAGCTGCCGCTGCGCGTGCGCGACGCCGCCGGCGACTGAGCGCGGTCGCGGTCTACTTCCTGCCGCGGTCCGCCGCGCGCTCCTTGGCCAGCCGCGCGTCCAGCATGGCTTGCATCTTCGCGGCATAGCGGCGGCAGGCGGAGCCATCGACGAGCGGATCCGGCCGCGCGCCGCGCGCATGCGCCGCCGCGCGCGCCAGCAGGTCGCTGGCTTCCGGGTGCGGGGTCATCAGCACGTCGCAGGGCAGCGCCGCCAGCGTCGCCAGGCTGCGGCGGAACGCGGCCACGCGCTGCGGATGCGCCGGGTCGCCGTAGCGGTAGCGGTCGCCGGCGAAGGCCGAGAGGCTGTCGGCATAGACCATGGACAGGCAGCGTCCGTCCTCGCACGAGCGCCAGGTCCAGGTGGCGGCGCCGGGCGTGTGGCCGGGAGTGTCGTGTTCCGTCAGCACGAGTTCGCCCACGCGCACCGTGCCGCCGTCCGCCACCGCGCGCGCGGCCGGGACGGGCGGATAGTGCGGGATCTCGCCGTATTGCGGGTCGTCCGGATCGTCGCCGCCGGCACGCAGCGCGCGGGCGCCGGCGGTGCTGGCGTAGACGGTGGCTCCGGGCTCATGGCTATCGCGGCCGGAGGCCGCTCCCACGGAGGTCGCTCCGGCGGCGGTGTCGCGGGCCAGCGCGGCGATCGCGCCGGCGTGGTCGACGTGCGCGTGCGAGTTGAGGATGGCGCGCACGTCGTGCAGCCGGAAGCCGAGCGCGCGGATGTTCGCCTCCACCAGCGGCGCGTTCTCCGGCAGCGTGCCGTCGATCAGCACGTGGCCCTGCGGCGAGGTGACCAGGATGGCGCCGAGCCCCCGCGTGCCCACGTACCAAGTGTTGCCGTAGATGCGGAACGGCCGCTGCGGCGCGGTCCAGGCGGGATTCGCGTGGGGACCGGCCGCCATCGCGGCGCTGGAAGCGACGGCCAGCAGGAGGATGGCGAGGCAATGCCCGAGGCGCATGGTCGGCTCCGTGGAGGAAAGGGGTTTGCCCAGGCTGCCACCCGCCCCGGCAAGCGGGCTGGCCGCGCTATGGCGCGATGCTGGCAGGCGGGGCCAGCGCCTTGGCATACACGTGCTGGGTCTTGCGCCGCTCGTAGCCGAGCCGCAGGTAGAACGGATGCGACAGCTCGCGCGCCACGCTGGAGCGCACGGTGATCGTCGCGGCGCCCTGCCCGCGCGCCCAGGCCTCGGCGTCCTCCACCAGCCGCCGCCCCACGCCGCGGCCGCGCGCGGCCGCGTCCACCACCAGGCCGGCAATCTCGAAGCGCTCGCCCGACTCCAACGTGCAGCGCCGCTCCACGTCGATCCAGCCGGCGAGCCGGCCATCGTCCGCGGCGACGCGGATGCGGTGCGCCGGGTCGCGCAGCAGCACCTGCAGGCGCGCGGCCATCTCGCCGGCCGGCGTGGGATAGCCGAGCTCGCCGGCCAGGCGGGCGAGCCCGCCCGCATCGTCCATCGTCGCTTCACGCAGGATCACGTCATGCCTCCATCGTCCCATCCGCGGGATCACCCAAGGGTAGCGGCGCGGCCTGGAACCGCGCGGGCCGGCGCCGGGCGAAGCGCGGACGCATCGCGCCGGACCGCGCCTCCTTCGGCCGCGAAGGGAAAGCGGGCGGAAACGCCCCTCCGGCCTTTCCGGGCAGGCACGGCGACCGTGCGGCCCTCAGGCCAGCCGCGTGCCGTTCGGCACCGCGCGCTCGGTGGTGGTGACGACCACGCCCTCCGGCGTGGGGAAGCCGGTGAGCAGGAACTGCGAGCGGAACGGGCCGATCTGCTTCTCCGGGAAATTGATCACGCCGACGATCTGCCGGCCGAGCAGGTCCTCCGCCCGGTACAGCGCGGCGATCTGCGCGCTGGTCTTCTTCTCGCCGTAGGGGCCGAAGTCGGCCCACACCTTCCACGCCGGCTTGCGCGCCTCGGGGAACGGTTCCACCCGCGTCACCGTGCCGGCCACGATCAGCACCTTCTCGAAGTCCGCCCAGGCGATCTCGCCCGGCGTCGAAGCCGTTTCGCTCATCCTTCCAGTCTCGTCTTCAGCCAGTCGTCGAAGCCGGCGCGCCAGTAGCTGGCCTGCGCGGCGAGGAAACCCAGCGGCCGCCAGGTGCGCTGCAGGCCGTAGTCGGCGAATTGCCGCCAGCCCCCGTCGCCCGCGGCGATCGCCGCGGCGAGCAGCTCGCCCGCCGCGCAGGTGGAGCTGAGCCCGTGGCCGCCGAAGGCCTGCGCCCACCACAGCCCGTGGCCGTCGCCGCCGAGCTGCGGCATCTGGTGGCGCGCGTAGCTCATCAGGCCCGACCAGGCGTGCTCGACGCGCACGCCCTCCAGCTGCGGGAACACCCTGAGCAGGTCGCGCAGCAGCAGCCGCTGCACCGCGCGCGGCGGGCGGTCCAGCACGCTGATGCGGCCGCCCCACAGCAGCCGCGTGTCGGGCAGCGGGCGGTAGTAGTCGAAGGCGAAGCGGGTGTCGTAGACCGCGGCGCGCGTGGCCAGGCATTCCTCCAGCCGGTCGCCCAGCGGCTCGGTGGCCATCACGTAGGTGGCGACGGGCAGGATCGCGCGGTCGATGCGCCGCTCCAGCCCGGCCAGGTAGCCGCCGCAGGCCAGCACCACCTGTTCGGCCAGCACCTCGCCTTCCGCCGTGCGCACGCGCCACTGCGCGCCGGTCCGCTCCAGGCGCTGCGCGCCGCTGCCCTCGTGGATGCGCACGCCCAGCGCGGAGGCCGCGCCGGCCAGGCCGATCGCGTAGTTGAGCGGGTGCAGGTGCAGCGCGTCGCGCTCGTACAGGCCGTCGTGGTAGCGCGCGCTGCGCACCAGGCCGCGCAGCGCGCTTTCCGGCAGCCATTCCCACTCCACGCCGTAGCGCTCGGCCAGCAGCTGCTGGCGCGCGCGCAGCACGCGCGGGTCGCGGAACCAGTTGGCCCAGATCACGCCGGCGTCCACCGCGTCGCAGGCGATGCGGTAGTCGGCAATGCGCCGGCGGATGCGCGCCACGCCGTCCAGGGTGAGCCGGAACAGCGCGCGGGCGCGCGCCTCGCCGAGCCGGTCGAGCAATGCCTGCTCGCCCAGCGAGTAGCCGGCGAACACGAAGCCGCCGTTGCGCCCGGAGGCGCCGAAGCCGATCCGCTCGCGCTCCAGCAGCACCACGTCGCGCACGCCGCGCTCGGCCAGGCCCAGCGCGGTGTTGAGCCCGGCGTAACCGCCGCCCACCACCGCCACGCGCGCCTCGTGCCGCCCGCTCAGCGGCGCGTAGGGCACGTAGGGCGCGGCGGTGGCGCGGTAGTAGGAGACGGCGGCGGGCGGCATCGTCGCGGACGGTTCCGGTGGACGAGACGCGGGAGCATAGCGCAGGCGTGCGGTGGGGCTGCCATGACTTGGGGCATGACGGGCGTCGTGGCGTTTAGGGGAAGGACGGCACCATGGAAGGGCTGGGCGAGCCCCGGGCCCCTCACCCCGGCCCTCTCCCCGGAGGGGAGAGGGAGTCAAGCGCTGCCGCCGCCCAGGGAGAGAGGGAACAAGGCTCGCGGGCTAGTCGACCAGGGTCAGCGACAGCGGACGCTGGTCGCTGCGGCCGTGGTCGTCCACCACGCGCACGGTGTAGCTGCCCGCCGTCTGCGGCTGCCAGAACAGCGCCTGGCCCGGTGCGCTGCTGCCGAGGTAGGCGTCGTCCACGAACCAGTACAGCGTGTGCGCGTCGGCGTCGCTGGTGGCGCTGAAGGCGATGCGCTCCTGGCCGAGCTGCTTCAGGCGCATCGCGTAGGTGCTGCCGCGCAGCGGCGAGGTGATCCGCGGCGGGTCGCCGTCGGAGCGGCCGGCGCCGGCGCAGGCCGGGTTGGACGGCGGCTGCCGGCGCGGGATGCCGGCCTGGGCGAACACGCGCTGCAGGTCCGAGGACCAGAACTCGTACACCTCCACGTGCGTGCGCCTGCCCTCGTAGGGCGGGCAGGCCGGCAACCCGGTGGCGTCGTCGATCACCACCGGGCGGTGCACGTTGCTCACCCGGATCGGCGACTTGCCGGGGATGAACCAGGTCCAGCCCTTCTGCGGGCACCACTGGTCGGGCAGCTCGCCGCTGGCCAGGCAGACCTGCACGCGCTTCAGGTTCGGCGGCATGCGCCGCACCGGCTCGGCGAGGTCGGCGTGCTCGGCGCGCAGCGCGTCGACGATGGCGAAGAACAGCGGCGCGGCCGCGTCCACGCCGACGAAGGCGGGATTGCCGCTGCCGTCGAAGTTGCCCACCCACACCACCAGCACGTAGGGGCCGAACGCGCCGGCGGTCCAGGCGTCGCGGAAGCCCCACGAGGTGCCGGTCTTCCAGTACACCGGCAGGCGCGCGGGCTGCCCCAGCACCGGCGCGTCGGGGCGCGGGTTCTGCCGCAGCATGTCCATCACCATGAAGCTCGCCTCCTCGCTCAACAGGCGCGTGCCCGGCGGCTGCGGATCGGCGGCGAGCAAGCGCAGCGGCTTCAGCGCGCCGCGGTTGGCGAGCATGGCGTACAGCCCGCCCAGCTCCTGCATGGTCACCTCGCCGCCGCCCAGCACCAGGGCCAGGCCGTAGTGGCGCTCGCTGGCCAGGCGGCCGACGCCGGCGTCGCGCAGGAACTGGTAGAAGCTCGGCTGCGCCAGCTGCGAGGCCACCCATACGGCGGGGATGTTGCGGCTGCGGATCAGCGCCTCGGTGGCGGTGACCGGCCCCAGGAAATGCCCGTCGAAGTTCTCCGGCTGGTACGGGCCGAAGGCGGTGGGCACGTCGCGCAGCACGGTCTGCGGGTGCAGCACGCCCTGGTCGAAGCCGAGCGCGTAGATGAAGGGCTTGAGGGTGGAGCCCGGCGAGCGCTTGGCGGCAGTGCCGTTGACCTGGCCCTGGATCTCCGCATCGAAGTAGTCGGCCGAGCCGACCAGCGCCTTGACGCCCATGTCGCGCACGTCGATCAGCAGCGCCGCCGCGTTGCGGATGCCGCGCGCGTCGTTGCGCCGCACGTACTGGCGCAGCTGGCGCTCCAGGCTGTGCTGCAGGTCGAGGTCCAGCGTGGTGTCGATCCGCGCGCCGCCGTCGTCGCCGGCCAGCCGCCGCGCGGCGAGGACCTGCTCCACCGCGTGCGGCGCCTCGAACGGCAGCTGCGACAACGGCCTGAGCGCCAGCGGCAGGCGGAACAGCGGCGCCCACGCGGCGTCCCGCGGATGGCGGCGCAGCCAGCGCGCGTAGAGGCGGTTGCGCGCCTCGGCCAAAGGCGGGTTGATCACGCCCTGCCGCGGCGCGCGCAGGCGGCGCGAGGGGTCCTGCGGCACCACCGCCAGGGTCAGCGCCTCCGGCAGGGTGAGCGCCGCGGCCGGCTTGCCGAAGTAGGCCAGGCTGGCCGCCGCCACGCCCTCGACGTTGCCGCCGTAGGGCGCGGCGTTGAGGTAGGCCTCCAGGATCGCGTCCTTGGAGTAGCACAGCTCCAGCTGCAGCGCCCGCGCGATCTGGCGCAGCTTGCCCAGTGGCGTGCGCGTGTCCAGCCGCCACAGCAGGCGCGCCAGCTGCATGCTGACGGTGGAGCCGCCCTGCGGGTGGCCGTGGCGCACGTAGGTGACCCAGGCGCCGCGCAGCAGGCCGTAGGGATTGACGCCGGGATGCCAGCGGTACCAGCGGTCCTCGTGCAGCAGCACGCCTCCCACCAGCGGCGGCGCGACGTCCTTGAGCGGCACCCACAGGCGGTAGCGGCCGTCGCTGGCCAGGGTGAGGCGCAGCAGGCGGCCGCGGTCGTCGTAGACGGCGGTGGAAGACGGCAGCCATGCCTTGAGCGGCGGGTGCGGCCACAGCCGGCAGCCCAGCAGCACGGCGGCCAGCAGGGCGAGGCCCACCAGCCCGTTCTGCCAGCGGTGCAGCCAGCGGGCCAGCGTGTGGCCGAGCGGCTTCAGGCGGGCTTGGAGGTTCACGGCGGGCGGGTAGGTTCAGAGGCGGCAAATCCGACGCTGCCGCGAGCGCCGGCCCCTCACCCCGGCCCTCTCCCCGGCGGGGAGAGGGAGTGATCGCGTGGAGATCATGGTTTGTCGGTGACGGTGAGCGTGCCGCCGCCGGCGGAGCGGGCCTGCACGCGGCGGTCGTACAGCGATTCGCCGTAGGCCGGTGGCACCGCGTAGCGGCCCGCGTTGGTGGCCTTGATGCGGTAGACGAACTCGCGCACGTCCGGGGTGGCGGTGCCGTAGATCACCACGCGGTCCTCGCGGATGTCCGCGTACTCGGGCCGCCAGCTGGAACTGTCCAGGCCGATCGGCGAGCGCCAGGCCGAGGCGGCCACTTCGCTGTCGCCGCCCTGGTCGCGGTCGCCGCTGCCGTCGTCCTGGTGGTCGGTCACCGGCGGCGGCGGCTCGATCACCGGCTCGAAGCCGCCCGGCAGCAGGTCCACGATCGCCACGTTGCCGACGCCCTGGTCGCCGGTGGCGCGGATCTTCACGTGCACGTCGATCTCCTCGCCCAGCGCGATCCGGTCCAGCGGCTTGCCGTCCGTATCGGTGTACTCGCGCACGATCTCGATGCCCTCGGCGATCGCCTTGGCGGGCGCGTCGCGGTCGTAGCCGCCCTGGCTGGCCACCCACCAGGCCGGCAGGTCGCTGCCGTTGGTGAAGCGCAGCCGCGCCGCCGCGGGACTCCAGCTGCCGGCCTGCACCAGCCCCCCCTGCGGCGCCGCGAACGGCCTGACGCTGCCGTCCGCGTGCACCTCGCCGATGCCGAGCTTGTCCAGCCCCGGCGCCGCGTCGGCGCCATAGGCGTCCAGCGCCAGCAGGGTCATCGCCGAGGACAGCGTGTTGTACCAGCCGCGCGAGAGCGGCTCGACGATGTTCTCCAGCGCCCGCGGCGGCAGCGCCTTGGCGCGCTCCGGGAAGTGCCTGGCGAGCAGGTACAGCACGCTGGCGTCGCGGATCAGCGGGTCGTAGTAGTAGCCGTAGTCGTAGTCGCCCACCGCGCTGCGCCGGAGCAGCTTCTCCGGGCCGGCGATCAGCCGCGCGGCCTCGCGGTCCTGCTTGAGCAGCTGGTAGGAGGCCGCCAGCCAGGCGGCGGCCAGGTCGTCCGGCCACTGCTTCGGGTAGGCCTCCTGCAGGCGCTTCTGCACCGCGGCCAGGTCGTTGGTGGTGACGTTGCCCTGGCGGGTCAGCAGGTACACCGCGTAGGCGCGCTCGCGCAGGCCCTGCAGCGAGTCCACGCTGCCGTCGGCGGCGAGCTGGCGCAGGTAGCGGTCGCCGGCGTCGAGCATGTCCTTCGGCACGTCCATGCCGCGCTCGCGCGCCTCCAGCAGGAAGTGCACGACGTAGGCCGAGACGAACGGCTCGCTGTCCGGCGTGGCCGTCCACAGCCCGAAGCCGCCCTGCCCGTTCTGGCGGCTGCGCAGCACGTCCAGGCTGCGCGAGAGCAGCTCGGCGTTGCCGACCTTCCTGTCGCCGAAGGCCGGCTGCAGCGCGTGCTGGAACAGCGGCACCTGCGGCCAGCGCGACAGCACCAGCCGCGGCATCGCCATGCTCACCAGCTGCTCGCTGCAGTAGTTCTGGAAGTTCACCAGGTAGCTGGCCAGGCCCTGCAGCAGCACCGCCGGCAGCGGGGACACCGCCGCCTCGCGCGAGGCGTAGGCGTCGTAGAGCTTGCGCAGGCCCGGCAGGTCGGCCTTGCCGCCGGCGTCCACGCGGCCCACGTCCACCTGGGCGCGGTAGGGCGAGGCCGGGCGCACCGACAGGTCCACGCTCTGCCGCGCCGACTTGCCGCCGTAGCCGGCGACGAAGCTGAGGCTGCCGGAGCCGAGCTGGTCGGTGGCCCTGACGCGGAAGCGCACCACGCCCTCGCGCATCTCGCCCAGATCGAGCGTCTGCGTGGCGGCGCCCAGCACCTGCAATTGCGGGCCGGTGGCCAGCTTCACGCTCACCGGCACCGCCTTGCCGCCCAGCCCGGCGAGGTTGTTGGCCACGCCCACGCTGACCTCGGCCTCGTCGCCCGGCGCCAGCGTGGTCGGCACGTTGGGCGACAGCACGAAGTCGCCGCGCACGGTGGTGGCGCCCTCCCAGGTGCCGACCTGCTGCGGCGACACCGCCACCGCCATCACGCGCAGCCTGCCGTTGAAGTAGTCGGGCACCGCGTAGTCGAGGTCCTTCTCGCCGTCCACGTCGACGATGCCGGACCAGTAGGCCACCGGCTTGTCGCGCTTGCGCTTGAACGGGTTGAGCTGGCGGCCGATCGCCGCGTCGGCGTCGCCGCCCGGCGCGGCCATCGCCATCAGCTTGGCGAAGTCCGGCAGCACCAGGTCGAGGATCTGCGAAGTGCCGACCTCCAGCATGCGCTTGCGGAAGAAGAACTTCAGCGGGTCGCCCAGCTTGTAGCGCGCCACCTGCAGGATGCCCTCGTCCACCGCGAACACCACCGCCCGGGTCGGCCTGGCGGCACGGAGTTTGAAGGTGACCGTCTCGCCCGGCCTGACCAGCGCCGGCGCATCCACCGTCACCGCGTTGCGGCGCGCGTCCAGGTCCACCGAGAACGGCACCACGCCGTAGCTCAGCGGGCTCATGAAGACCTCGTCGGAGGACGGGTCGCGCACGAACTGCACGTTGACGTAGCCGTTGCCCTCGAAGTCCGCCGGCACGGTGATGTGCTGCACCGAGGCGGTGGTGTCGGCGTGGAACCAGGCGTGCGCGTAGACCTTGTCGCGCTCCAGGGTGATCAGGCCGCTGCCGGCGTAGGGCGCGCGCACGTCGATGGCGATGCGCTCGCCCGGCGCGTAGTCGCTCTTGTCCAGGTGCAGCTGCAGCTCCGCGTTGCGGTCCAGCGAGCGCGCGAGGTTGGCCGCGCCCGCCACCGAGTAGTCCACCCGGTTGACCTCGGTGCGGTCGGCGCGGCGGATCACCAGCGCGTAGTCGCCCGGCTTGTCGGTGGGCAGCGGGTAGTCCGTGCCGCCGGCCGCGATGTTCAGCGGCTGCTCGCTCACCTGGATCTCCTTGAGCCTGGACTCGTACTTGTAGACGCCGGAGGGCTGCTTGGTGAGCACGGAGACGTAGCGCCGCTCGACCAGCTGCGCGCGCAGGCCGTCCAGCGCGATCGACCTGGCCCGCGGGTCCACCGCCACCAGCCGCACCGCGCGCGTCGCGCCGCGGCTCACGTAGTCCAGGCCGTCGGCGGCCTTGTAGCCGACCAGCCAGTCGTTGGCGGACACCAGGGTCTGCGCCGCGGCCGCCACGCTGCGGCCGCCCTCGGCCTCGTGCACCTTGGCCAGGAAGTACAGCTGGTAGGTGGCGTCGGCGTACTTCTTCAGGTCCAGCGCGAACTCGGCGTGGCCCTGGTCGTCGGTCCTGGCGTCCTCCAGCGTCTCCTCGTAGCCCTCCTTGGCGCGGCGCACGTCGTAGAAGTGGTAGTCGGGCCAGCTATGGAAGGCGGGCCAGGCCGGGCGCAGGGTGAGCGCGCCCTCCACGCGGCGGCCGGCGGCCGGCGTGCCGAACAGGTTCTGCGCGTCCACCAGCGCCTTGAGCTGGTCGGGCTTGACCCAGCCCTCGGGCAGCTGCGGCGAGAGCTTCGCCGCGACCTTCATGCGGTCGGGCAGGAACTCCTTCACCTGCACCGTGGTGCTGCCGATCTGCGCGCCGGGCCGGCCGTCCTTGACGATGTACAGGTTCACCGTCCAGGTGCCGGTGGGCGCGGCCTCGGCCGGCGCGTAGGCCAGCTCGCCGAAGCCGGCCTCGTCCATGCTCAGCGGCACGCGCCTGGCGGTGACGCCGCGCGGGTCGACGATCTCCGCCTGCAGCGGGATGCCGGCCACGCTGCGCGTCCAGCTCGCGGCGCGCACGATCAGGCCGATGTGGAAGGTGTCGCCGGGCCGGTAGATGCCGCGGTCGGAGAACAGGTAGCCGGACAGCTGGCCCTGGTTCACCGCGTTGCGCTCGCCGCCGATGTCGAAGCGCGAGAAGTCGAGCTGGCGGTCGTAGGCGCCGATCGGCAGGAACGACAGGTCGCCGTCCTTCTGCACCACGTACATCACCGGCTTCTTGTCGCGCTCCAGGCCCTTGAAGGTGGGGAAACGCACCACGCCGTCGGCGCCGGTGGACTGGGTGAACAGGACCTGCCCGTTGAGCGCGTAGACCGCGACGCTGGCGCCGGCCACCGGCTGGCCGCCGTGGATGGACTGCACGAACACGTCCTGGCTGCCGTCCAGCGCGCGCTTGACGATCAGGCCGAGGTCGGTGACCACCACCAGGCGGGTGTCCTGCGGGACGTCACCGCCGTCGCCCGCATCGTCGCCGCCGGCCTCGTCGCCCTCGCCGCTTGCGGCTTCGTCGTAGCTGCCGGGCTCGGCCTCGTCGGCGGGCGGCGGCGCGGCATAGCCCTGCCCGGCCTCGTCCTGCGCCTTGGCGGCGGCCTTCGCCTTGCGCGCCTCGGCCTTGGGGTCGTAGGCGGACAGGTGCAGCAGGAACACGCCGCGTCTGCCGTCCTTGAGGTACTGCGAGAGGTCGACGCCCTCGTAGTGCGCCTTGCCCGGCTCGCCGGCCGGGAACGCGACCTTCTGCTCGAAGCGCTCGACGATGTGGTCCTCGCCGAAATTCCACGGCAGCGAGGGACGCGCGTAGCTGCCCTGGTTGAGGCTGGCCAGGTGCTGCAGCTGGTCGGGCAGCACGCGGCCGATGGCGAGCCTCATGCCCGGCAGGTTGCGCGCCACCACCGAGACGCGCCGGTCGCCGCTCAGCGGCAGCAGCGCGCCGTCGGCCATGAAGCGCAGCAGCTTCGGGTAGTCCGGCACGGTGAAGGTTTCCACGCGCGGCCGGCCCATCACGTAGCCGCCGAAGGACTTCAGCCCGCGCTCCACCCGCACGTAGATCCGCTGGCCCGGCTCGGCGCGGTACTTGAAGCTCTGCAGCTCGGCGAAGTCGTTCTCGGTGGGCACCACGTCCAGCGCCAGCGGGGTGGACTGGCGCAGGACCGCCTCGCCGACCTCCGAACCGCCCCAGGCGTAGGGCGGCGCGTCCTCGTCCTGCGCGACGCCGGGCTTGCGTCTGGGCAGCACCCAGGCGCGCACCAGGCCGGCCACGTCGCCGTCGCGCACGGCGCCGTTGAAATGCAGCACCAGCACCTGCTCCGGCTCGTACCTGTCGTTGTCGACCAGGGTGGGGCTGATCTCGTCCAGCGCCAGGCTGTAAAGGCCGGGCACGCGCACCCGGCTCTCGATCGCCTCGTCCGTGCCGTCGCCGCCGCGCGCGCTGCGCACGCCCTTGTCCAGCCGGAACTGCACCGCGCCGTCGTCGCGCGGCAGGTCCAGCGGCTGCGAGTGCACCCAGGCGTTGAGCTTGTAGGGATCGTAGGTGACGCTGAACTTGAGCTCCGGCCCGCGCGTGCCGTCGCGCTGCAGCAGCGCCAGCGACACCCGCTTCTCGAACTGCGCCGGGTCCACCGGGTAGTTGAAGCGGACCTGCACGATGGTCTTCCTGGCGGCCGGATCCTGCGGGTCCTGGTAGAACTCGCCGCTGCCGAGACGGGCCTCGAACGGCCGGGTGTCGAAGGCGAAGCGATCGTCGGCCATCCGCACGTGCGGCGCGAACACCCTGGGCACGTCGAAGCGCACCTCGAAGTGCCGGCCCACCGGCCAGTCCTCGGCCGGCTGGAAGCGCAGCAGGCGGTCGCCCACCCAGCGCCATTCGCCCTTCACCGCCGGCTGCATCACGATGCCCTCCGGCACCGGCTTGCCGACCCGCGCGAGCGGCGCGGCGGAACCCGAGAAGCGCACGTCCAGCGGAGGAAAGCTGATGGTCTGCGCGGTGTAGTCGGTGATCGCCGGCGCCTTGGCCTCGAAGCTCACCCGCTCCGGCTCGGGCGGCTTCGGGCGGTGCTGGTACCACTGCCAGCCGAACCAGCCGCCGACGGCCAGCAGCACGGCGGCCGCCGCGCCGCCGGCGAAATGCAGGGGCCGCCGCCGCGCGGCGGCCGCCGTGGCCGGCATCCAGGCCGGCGCCGACCAATGCAGCTCGCCCAGCAGCGGGCGCAGCAGCCAGCCGATCCCGGTCAGCAGTCCGCGCACCAGGCGCACCGGCAGCAGAAGCAGAAACCGCAGCAGATCCATAAAGCCTTCCCGTGCTTGTTCCATGGAGCCGGCCCGGCCGGCGGCTACAGTCGCGCGCAGCCGGCCGCCAGGCGGCGGCCGGACGGCGCGTATCGGTGTTGCTCTCCCCTACTCATCCTGCCGCCCGCAGATGGCAGGGAACGGCGCGGATTCTGGCATGTTGCCGCCCGCCGTGCGGACGGCGCGGGCTTTCTACGGCTTGCCGGCCATGTCGCGCACGACCGGCGCCAGCTTCGGGTCCTGCATGGCCATGTGCATGGTGGCGCGCACCAGGCCCGCCTTGTTGCCGCAGTCGAAGCGGATGCCCTCGAAGCGGTAGGCCAGCACCTTGCCCTGCTCCAGCAGCAGCGCCTCGATGGCGTCGGTCAGCTGGATCTCGCCGCCGGCGCCGGGCGTGGTCTGCTCCAGCAGCTGGAAGATGCGGCCGGGCAGCACGTAGCGGCCCACCACGGCGAGGTTGGACGGCGCGTCGGCCGGCTTGGGCTTCTCCACCATGTAGCGGATGCGCGCGCTGCGCCCGTCCACCGGCTCGGCGTCGACGATGCCGTACTTGTCGGTCTGGTCGTGCGGCACTTCCTCCACCGCGATCACGCCGGCCCGCTCGGCCTCGGCCAGCTCGGCCATCTGGCGCAGCGCGCCCTTGCCCCGGTTCCAGATCAGGTCGTCGGGCAGGATCACGCCGAACGGCTCGTCGCCGA
>Ga0164243_10007845_pt1 | contig 15857 bp, 14 predicted proteins | sample OricompcompostOP_FD_108781 | JGI IMG/M metagenome (GOLD analysis project Ga0164243, IMG submission 108781) | Organic Plus compost microbial communities from Emeryville, California, USA - Original compost - Organic plus compost (OP) | ecosystem: Engineered > Solid waste > Mixed feedstock >...
TACAGCTCTTTGCGGCGTTCATCGAGAATCAGCTTTATGGCTTCAACGGCGCTGGCGGGTTCGATCATCGGAGGGGCGCTGGTTTTATCCCATCGCGAGATGAGCAATGCCCGCAGGTCGGATTTTGCCTGTTCTATGTTACCTGTTCTGGCGGCTCCCTCGGCCCGTATTAGATATAATTCGTCTGTGGCGATGCCCGTAAAATACTGCCACTCGTTACCCGTATAGCTTCCCTTGAAGTGATAAACGTTGTCCACTGGCGAATACAGGGCAATAAGCCGGAGATCCTGCGGACAGTATTGTTTTATGATGTTGGAATCGACGGCGACGGTGGCGGGATTGATGATATAGTTGGTTGTTGCCATTTCCGAATAGAAAATGATCTCTTTATTGAACATGCGGAATGGCACTTGCTCTGTGATACTGCCGTTTATGTCTGCGTCACCATTGAAATTCATCAGGTCATTTTTTATCCGCAACGCCGCATCCGCGTAATAATAGGCGCTATCATATAGGCGCATGGAAAGAAACGTCCGTGCCAGCAGGCCAAATGCCGCCGCTTTAGAGGGCCGCATTGGTAACGATGGTAAATCGGGAAGTAGGGCGGCTGCTTCCTTTGCATCGTGTAACACCTGGTCATAGGACTGCTGTACCGTGGCCCGCTGGCTAGGCAAGTTAAAGTCGGAGGTGGTACGCAATACGATGCCCCAATCTTTTGCTGCTGTTGACACGTCGTAGGGGGGGGCGTACGTCCATAGGAGCTGTTGATAATAGTAGCTCCGGAAAAAAAGCGATGCCCCTTTAATCTGATTCCATGCTGACAGGTTATTGGAGGCCGGAATTTCCTGTAGCTGCTCCAAACACAGGTTCGCGATAAAAATAGGCTCGTAGGCTATTGACCAGTCATTTTGAAACAGATAGTCTTTTACCTGCCATGTGTAAATTCGCTGTAGCTCCACTTCGATGTTGTCATACTGGTTGCCCGGTAAAAAATAATCATCCGCCGATGATTCCGCAAAGTTCGGTGTCCGTTGCAGGTTCATGCGGTTGGTGTTATCCAATAACGCCTGAAGATCAGACAGGTTTTTGGGGACTACCAGCGTGTCGTCGGGTTGTATTTCTAAGTATTTGTTGCAGCCTCCGAGAAGGCCGCCCAACAACCCGATGAGAAGAATATATGCAGTGATTTTCATAATGCAATTGTTTGTTTAAAGTGAAGCGCGGATGCCCGCAGAAACGGTTTTTGGCGTAGGTAGACCGTTGGGAAAGTCCGGGTCAAGCTGTCGGTCGTTGGCCCGCCACAGGATGCCCAGGTTAGCAACGTTGATGTATAGTTGTATTTGCTTCAACGATGTGATACCGAACGGGCGCACCGGTGTATAAGTCAGGTTGATATACTGTAACCTGACATGATCGCCTTTCAGAGCGTTGATCGTACTATAGGCGTAGAACATATCACGGGTACCGTCTGCGGGATATTTGAAGGCTGGTACGTTGGTACGATTTTCATCACCGGGCCGCTGCCATCGATCAGCATATTCCTTGTTGCCCATTGCTCCGGAGATGATGCCAGAGTACGAAATAACCGGTTTACGGAAATAATAACCAAGTTTGTACGCGATGTTCACCGTCAGTTCAAAATTGGCATAGGTAAACGTGTTTATCAGGCTGCCGGTGGACGTTGGGATGGACGATCCGATATATACAATACTCGGTTGATGCTCCCCTTTTCCGGCAGTGGAAGCCAGCATTGCAGCGTAATCTGTGCTTTTGGCTCCGTTCAGGTAGCCCTGCGGGTTACCGTCTCCGTCGAGACCGGCCCACTGGAAGGCAGCAAGCGAGTAAAGCGGCTTTCCGATCACCGGTGTAATACTCCGGCCCCCACTTAACAGCGTATTGATCGTTTGGGCAGATTCATCGAAGTACTTCGTTGTCTTATTGTTGATGTAGTTGTAAATGGCCGTAGTAGTCCATTTCAGCTTTCCCGAAAGGTTTTTACTGTTCAGTATTACATCGATTCCGCTGCCGCGCATGTCCGCAACGTTGGCGATGATAAAATTGGACGTACCCCACGCGGTGTAATCGTAGGCCATCGGCCCGTATAAATCAGTACCCCGTTTTCTGTAATAGTCGATACTGCCGGAAATGAAGCTGTTCGAGAATTGCACGCCGACGTTCAGTTGCGTAACGGTTTCCCAACGTAGGCGGGGATTGTTGAGCGTGGCGATGGTCGCAATCGGTAGGTTTGTTACAGGATCTACTGAATACACCGCCACCGGCAGGGCCGTGCGCGAAAGGTCTACATTGCCCGAGGTGCCATAAGTGGCCCGGAGCTTTACCTGCGGTAGCCACTTTATGTTGTAAAAACGCTCCTGCGATATATCCCATCCGATACCAGCAGACCACAGCGGCTTCCACCTGTCATTTGTTTTAACGCCAAAAGCGTTACTACCATCTCGCCGGGCGCTGGCGGAAAGACTGTATTTCGCTTTGTACGTATAGTTCAGGTTCGCGAAAAGAGAAACAAAGCGGTTCGTGGTGCTACTCGGCAGTCCGGCATCAGCAATGATCTGGTTACGGCCAGTAATAAAAGTAGGGTACGGATTGATGAAGTCTATTTTTGCATATGATAATGGCTGCGCACTATAGCCATAGTAGATACTCTTGTAGCTGTCTGCTTCAATTTCCTGCATCTCAGCACCAGCGAGTGCAACCATGCTGTGATCTTGCCAGCTTCGGTTAAAATCAAGCTGACCGCGCAGGTTTTGGCTGCTCCTGCTGGTGAGTGTTGTGCGGAGAATGTCACCTAATGGTACAATTCGGGTTACTTCACCGGTGGATCGGTTGACCTGGCTAAACAGGTTAATGGTATTGCGGGCGTCAAAACTGTTTACTCCTGAAAGGCTTTGCAGGTCGGTGCGCTGCCGCTGGTATTGATACAGGATGCTGCCCTGCAGGAATGGTAGAATTTTATACGTGGCCGTTATGTTGGCGATTATTTCGTCGGTTTTGGTGGTAGCCCTGCGATGTTGGTATTCGTCCAGTGGATAATATTTCCAATCTAATAAATGACCAGCTCCGGCAGTATCTACATAGCTATTGCGGTAATGTTTGGGTACAGAAAGCGGATTGCCTGCTGCGTCAGCAAACGCGAAGTAGGGAGCGTATCTGCCGTTTACACTGGCTACGGTGCTGAAACTTTCCTTTCCGGTCGTAGTCTTGCTATTGGTGTAGTATGCGTTCACATCGACCTGTAGTTTTTTGGATAGTTTGAAGGAATTGGACAGACGCAGGTTTATCTTGTCAAAGGTTGCGCTAAGGTTATCAATGTTGCGATCATAGGCTCCCGCCAGCAACCACGTCATATTACTGCTGCCACCTGATACGTTTACAGAGTATTGCTGCGTAACGGCTGGCCGATAAAAGTGTTTTTCATACTGGGCTTTGCTATCGTTTGCCTGTAATGCTTTTACCTGCGCGGCGCTGTCAGCTGAGGAAATAAAACCATTCTTTCGCTTTTGAAGCACTTCGATCAACTGCGGAACAGGTACGTAACGGCGGTTCAATGCGCTGTTAAAGTAGTTCTTGCCAAACAAAAAGGTTTCAAGGCCCATGTAGTCGGTTACAGCCATGTCCTGAAGGGTGGACAGATCAGGTTTTTCCTGTACGATCAGCGCCGAGGAAAGGGAAATGGTTGGTTTTTGATTAAAGCGCCCCTTCTTTGTTGTAATGACGATAACCCCGTTCCCTGCTCTGGCCCCCCATATGGAAGCTGCTGCCGCGTCTTTTAAAACGGTGATGCTCTCAATGTCGTTTGGGTTAATATTGGAAATATCACCCTGAAATACGAAGTTGTCGAGTACTATCAGCGGGTCTAATGATCCGTTAATGGTACTCAGCCCGCGGATGTTTATACCTGTTTTGTTGTTGGTGCTGTTGGCATTGCCATAGCCGGGGTTAAAGCTGAGGCCCGGCGTCACATTTTGCAGGCGGTGGAGAATGTTTGTACCGGTTTGCTGGTTCAGCACCTTGTTATCGATAACGGCGAATGCCCCGTTGACCTGGTTGGGCTTCACCCGCTGGTAACCTGTACTGATGGTGACCTGCGCAAGCTCTGTAGCAATAACACTCATTACAACCTCTACGGTTTCCCCCGGTTTAGCAATGGGCATCCTAAGTGGGCTATAGCCGATATGGGTAAACAATAAGGTATCAGGAACCTGTGACAAAGACAGGCTGAAAGTGCCATCGTTTCGCGTGGTGGTCCGGGAGTTGCTTTTTTGTGCTGATACTGAAATGCCAGCCAGCGGCATTTGCTCATTTGAGAATACACGCCCTTTGATCTCCACGCGGGCGGTGGGTTGTGCCAAAGCTACGGCACTGAGGAAAAAGAAAAAAACTGCTAAGATCAATTTCATTTAGAAAAGGTGTTTTGGTGAAAAATAGTATGGGTCAATTGTCCGTATCGTATCGGTCGCCTTTAATCGGTGCCGTTAAAGTCCTTCCTCGTAGCGCCTTTCGTATGTTTGCTGCCGTTACCGCCTCGGAATCCGTGATACCTACTACTTTGCGGTCTGGCGAAATCCATACATAATGCGGCAGGAATATGTGGGGGAACAGTTGGAAAGCTGTTGTGTCATAGGGTACAGTAGTAAGGGGGAACGGCTGGCCTCTTTGTTTTTGCCACCGGTGGAAAAAGCTGGTCAGCTGGTGGGCGCTGTCCTGGGTAGAGCGGATGCTATTCACCAATAGGAATTTTACCCGCCCGGCAAAATGCGTTTCCAATGAATCGTTTTTGGGGAACATTCGGATGCAGCTTCCGCACCACGTCGCCCAAAAATCGAGGATCACCACCTGTCCATTAAACTCACTGAGCTTGATAATTTTATTGTCACCCCAACGAGTAAATGAAATGTCTGGCACAGTATCGCCTATAGATAACCGGTGTGTCCCCGTTGGGCTGCGATCCTGAGCAAAGGAATAACGTGCCGGCCAAACGGCGACCAGCGCGATGAAAAGGAAATACCTCATGTGTTATTACGGATTGATTATGAAAAGTGGTAATGTAAAGTCCTGTACCGGGCTATTTGTTGTTTCCCGTGCTTCATACCGTCATTGTGCCTGTGGTTAGGTATAATCTTCCCGGCAAATTAGCTGATGATATGCTACTTTTGTTCGATTTTCGGTTGACTTTAACTGTAGTTTGGTTGACTTTTACTATATTGTGATAAAAATATACGATATGGTTACAGGTTCCCCCGAGGTGAAATCAAATAAGCATCACGGAAAAAACATGCAGAAAATCAGGGTGTACTTGAGTGTCAAGCAGACCGCTCTAGCGCATGATCTCGGATGGTCGCAACAGGATATTTCAAGCATTGAAAGCCAAGAGATAATTGACGATGAAACGTTGTCAAAAATTGCCGAAAAACTGGGAGTTTCTCCGGAGCTTATCAAGGAGTTCGATGAAAGAAATGTTGTTAATAACATCAACAATGTGCGTGATTGCTCGTTTTCGGATAATTCAATCAATTCTGTAGCTGGTACTTTCAATCCAGTGGAAAAGATTGTTGAGCTGTATGAAAGACTTCTTACCAGCGAAAGAGAAAAGGTTCAGATTTTAAAAAGCAAAGACAGCGGTAATTAATATAGAGAAATATGGAAAGAATACTAAATAGTACAAATGCGGCCCACATAGGCCGAAAGATAGAAAGAGTGCGCAGACTTCGCGGTTTTTCCCAAACTCAGCTTGGTGATAAGCTCGGTATATCTAAACAAGCAGTATCGAAATTAGAGCAAACTGAGAAATTAGATGATGAAAAGATAAAGAAGGTGGCTGATGCGCTTGAAGTAACTGAGGAAGGATTAAAAAACTATCACGAGGAACGTGTGTTGTACAACACAATTAACTTCTACGATACAAGCGGCGTTTCAGCTTCAGGAATATGCTCTAATAATATCGAAAACTTAAACACTTTCGATATTCATCAGGCAATGTCATTGTACGAAAAACTCCTTGCCGTTGAAAAAAATAAAGTAGATAAACTGAGAAGCAAGAAACCGGGCAATCAATGACGATGACAGTACCCGTCCCACATAAACATTTTGGGCGACGAATCCAAAGCATCCGCCGATTGCGAGGCATTTCAGAAAGAGAGTTAGGGGAAACACTGGGCATGTCTGTTCAGGACGTTACTATCCTGGAGCAGCGCGAAAGTGTTACTGAAGATATGATAAAGAAAGTTGCGTCGGCCTTGGGTGTGACAGAGCAGGGATTGATTGAATTCGACAACGAGAGGATTCAATATAACACGATCAACTTCTATGAGAACTGTGGAGTAAATGTAAACACCGTGGCTAATAATTGCCATCAGTCAGGGGCTGATGCGCATTATAGAAGTATTACTGAAGCTCTTGAGCTGATTCTTAAAAAGCTCAATGCAAAATGCAGTCAATGTGACTAGCGTTTGCTGTGGTGTCTTAACAACAACGAAGAATATTCGCTCATGTTTCATTACTTAATTGGTATCGTTCTCTTTCACTAATCAATAGTCTTTCATATAGCTCAACGATCTTGATAATATGTATTTCGGAACAAGAAATACCATGATTCGGATTTTTGAATATTATGTAGTTGAATACCTGCTGCGGCATTTGGAGAAGCCATACGGGTATCTGAAGAGCTGCAACAATGGTGTCTAAGGTCGAAATGTCGATTTTTCTTCTGTTTTCCAAATAGGAAACACGCTGCTGGTTCCAGCCTTCACCTAGCTTTTGCGCCAGCAAGCTCTGCGTTAATCCCATTACCAACCTGATCTTCCTCAAATTCTCACCTTCGTGTATAGTTGAATTTACCATAAATGAAAACATCACCAGCGCAAGTATATGGATTTCATTCTTTGTAAAAGTCAACCAAACAGTAGTAAGATACAGAACCGAAAATTATTCTCTCATTTTGAGAAGACCGTGATTTGCAGAAAATCAAAATCATGGTTACAACTAAAACATTTCGCAAGACTGCAAAGGAGGTAGTCATTCCATTCAACAAAGAAAAGGCTATATCATTTAGGCAAGTGATGAAGGACTGCGTAGATCCTGAACAAGTAAGCGCGCTCCGTTATCCTGCACTAAAATTCGTTCAATACAAAAATCATCGACTTCTATTGAGGTGTACATTTCGGTCGGGTAATTATGTTGTGGGGTTTAAAGCCGTAGGCGACGAATTGCGGGCGACTTGTAGTTGTAAAGAAACGCGCCCGGGTGTTTGTGTTCACATCTGCAAAGCAATTGAGGTAATCACTAGCTGGCATGGTGATAAGTATTTTTTGCAACTATTGCCTAAACGCCAGTTTGATCTGGCTTTTAAGTACCCGCAAGGATTTGATAAAGTAGAGAGCGAACGAGGTATTCAAATAGTGAAGCGTAAGGAGCTGATGGCACTCTTCCCTTTCGATAGTCCTATTTTACCGATGCCGCTGGATGAAATATTGGCGATGAAAATTACATCCGAAAGAAAGAAGACTGAACAAGTGGGAAAGCGTGACGCGATTTCCTTCCTATTGATGTTGCCGCATTCAGGGAAGCAGCCTCCGTTTATTTATCTGGCTTCTGGCAAACCAACCAAGGGAAACGATAAAATTATGTCGTGGACTAAATTTTTGCCATCTATCGATGACAGTAGCATAAAATCGATTAATGGATTTCAACATGATTTAATAGTTAAAAGCAGTCGATTATTCGAGTTGTCGGAAAAGTTTGCAAAAGATAATAAAAATCAAAGTTGGGTAAAGTGGAATAACGACATGGCGGCAGCCTACGATGAATGGAAGCAAGTCTTTCCTCTACTCAGTAATGAAATGTTAGTTTATACATATACCTACTATCGCTTCAGGGAACTAAAAATGCGACCTGCGAAGAACAGGGCAGAGAAAGTTCTTGTTTCTATGGATAAACCTGTAGTGAATTTTAAAATCACTAACACGAATGATAGTTGTCAAGTGTCTTTGGAGATTAACATAAACGGCAAGCTGATAAAGAACTACGATGTATATTGTCCATTCCTGCTGGTACATGAAGGAACCGTATATATGTTCGATAATTATCGAGATGCAGCAATCGTAAAGTGGATGGCATCGACTGGTTGGATTACAGCTTACAAAGAACATTTTAAAGAGCTGCGAGAATATATCTTGAAGCCATTATCAGAGAGATATACGATCGTTTAAGCTGCTTGTATAATGGGTAATACACCCGATAATCACCATTAAATCACAATCACAAATGCGACCGTTTAATTTATACACTACTCATAATAGCTTATTCCAGAATATACAGCCCGAACTTGTGAGGATCATCACCGGCTCGGTTTCCGCAGAATTAATTTACTTATTGGGTTCATCATTGTACCAGCGTCGGACGGAAACGATTTTCAATAGTAAGTCGCCTGCGTCCCATTACACAGGCGATTATTTCCTGCTGGTAGTCATAAGGGACGCAGAGGGCCGCAGAATGGGTGAATGGGAGGATATAATGGAGCAGCGATGTGGTCACATCGCGAGAACTACTATTATCGTAACAGAACTATCACCCTTTGTAGAAAAATATAATGAGGGCAATATATTTGCAACCTCGGCCCATAGCGCGGGTACTGTTTTCTATGATGCAGGAAATGTTGTCTTGCCTACATTAAGTGAAATTAAGATGAAGGTGCCGCGTGATGGTCAAAAGGAGTACAAGAAAACTGTTCACCGGGTAAAGGAGTTTCTGGCAGGTGCAGACCTGTATATCGCCCGAGAGGATGGTGAGCTGGCTAGTTTCATGATCCATCAGGCATTTGAACAAACGCTTAAAACGCTGGTGCTGCTAGGAAGTGGTTTTGTTGTCGATACGCATAATACTGATCGTCTATTGAGGTATGCCGGACTGGTGACCTGCCGGATGCTGGATCTATTCCCCGTTGACCAGGCGGACACCAGAAAGCTGCTTGAAACTTTACAGAAAGCATACATCGGTGCGAGGTATGCGTATGATTTCTCGCCGCCTTTTCCGTGTGTGGTGAAGCTGAGAGAGAAAGCCCATCTGGCATTGAATATACTTATCGAAGCAGGCGGATCGCTTCTTTTGACTGATTCAGAGAATTGATAATTTTGTAAATTCGGCTCCGACATGAACAAACCAGATTTTGATATAAAGGAATATTCGCTGGTGTATGGTCTTTCAGGGTCACGAAAGAAAATTCTAAGAACGGTTTTCGGCGACTACGACCTTGACGGGCTGAAGCATCACTTTGAGTATTGGAAACATGCTGCATTAGTAAATGATATAAGTCTGTATGACAGCGGCAAGGGACGCCGACAACTGATTTGCTTTTGCGAAGATTTGGAGAAACTGTTCGAGGCATTCTATGTAATAAGTAGACATAAGAAAAAACAATTGGCGCGTATACCAACCGAACATAAAAAGATATGGAAGAATGGCAATAAGTGTACGATCCTGACTAAAGATGAAAAGCGAAGCCCAGATGCTGTTCTAAAATTATTTTCCCAAAAGTATAAATGGCTCTACACTCAGGCCGAATTGGTTGAGATGTTTGAATGTGTTATTACATTAGAAAACGGCGATCGTGGTCATTTAAATGGAGCCATTTCACTCTTTATGTGTGTAAATGCTTTGCTGAGCTTGGTTTATTCATGAAGGTTATTTAAGTACAACCATAGAAAAGATGCGATTTTTTCGGCATTACTCCATTTAACGACTTCTTCGGTAACAAACTCTGCTGATGGCATAACGCCGCGTTGTTCCAGTAATTGCAAAAATTTCTCATCTTCCTTCAACCGCTTCATGATGCGAATTATTCGTTTTGTGAAGCGGTTGTTTAGTTTAGTATTCTCTCGAATAGACTTGAAATTTGAATGAGGTGAAATGTCTACTTTGAAAAACTTTACCAGCACATCACCTAACGCATCAGACAATTCCAGGAATCGCGTCCTACTCAGTCCGCTCAGGTTGTCATTGGCGCATATACTGTAGTCGGAGACTATTAATACAAATTCTATAAATTCCTCTCTGCCCCCTCTCCACAAAATTGCTCCTTCAGGAAGATCATTGTTGTTTACATCCATATCGGGAAAATTTATGGTATACCGTACCTGTATACAAAAACTATGCTTGTAGCTATTGAGCCAATGGTAATTTATCCACCCGGCCCCGGTTGTGTTGTGTCTGGAAATTACATCCTGCTGAAATTTAAGGAAATGCAGGTAAGGGTAAATAGCAGTAAAAAAATTTCCGATTTGCTGTTTCTAACTTCCTTATTGCTGTGGGTCAAATGCTGTTTTTGCACAGCATTTGCGGTGAATACTATTGTTACATAAAGTTAAAAAACTATTCCCTATGCAGAAGCAGCGATATTCAATTTTTGTATCGCTCCATAGCGAAATGGTAAATGAGCTGGAACGGTTGGAGAAAGAGGGACTTAGCCCAATTGAATACGCACGCCGTGGAATTGAAACAGCAAAGGCAGCTTTGGAGCGTTTAAGGCAACACGTTATCGACAACGGATTTACCGATGAAGAACACGAAATAGTTTTTTTCAAAGAGGTGAAACCGCAATTCATGAGTAAACTTATTTTCTTTCAGAAATTGTATAATCTGGAGGTAAACAGGCCGTTGAAAATAGACAGGATAAATGCGGGTAAGTACTTCCGACGTGAGATCCGCAAGGTGAAAAAGCACTATAAGAAATACGGCGATCTGTATTCCTATTACAAGTCGGGTGAAACAATGATGGATAAAGTGTATTTTCTCCGAAAACCGGGCGGACTGCTGTATTCCGGCGATTCCTACCTGATAGTTGATAGTTCCTTTCAAACCCTATATGACAGTACTATAGCTGAATTTATTGCTGATGAGGCATATTGTGAGTACCTCTACAGACAGTTAGCTCTGGTTGATACCATTCAGCAAACCATTGGATTCATGGAAAAGCAGCCAAGTAAAGGGTTGCGCTGGACGGGTTCAAAAACGGCACTTACGGAATTGATCTACGCCCTGTATAGTGCAGGTGTTTTGAACGATGGGAACGCCGATGTGAAGGATATAGTGGCTGACCTGTCTCAAACCTTTAATATTGATCTAGGGAACTTCTACCGGACATTTCAGGAAATCAGGTTGCGAAAGAAGGATAGGGTGTCTTTCCTTAATCAGCTGATTGACCGGCTGGAAGATCGGATGAATTATTGGGATGAAAACCCGAAACAATAATTGACCAGGTGTAGCCATTCCTGCCTGCGATTCCTGCCACACGCGAGTGCCGTATATGCTACGGCATTTTTTTGTCACAAGCAAAAATCCCACTTCGGGCAGAAGTGGGATTTTTGTTTCCTATATGCCGTCGATGTATGCGTGTATCATATGTATATATATAGATGTACGCACGCATTCTTCTATTTTCTTATTTCCGGATTATAGCATGTCATTTCAGTTGAAAATGTATGTATGCGTGTGCGTGGCTCTATATATAAATATATGTATGCGCACATCAATCACCTACAATGGTTGGTTTTCACTCATAATATTTCCCTTCAAAAAAATATTTCAACCACTTCGGTGCATAGTGTGAAAAGCAGGATTTGAAGTGTGCCATTTTTGTATTGCAATAAAACGATGTACTATGATTACATGGACTACTTACCTGTTGGGGCTTGGCTTGCTGCTGGTAATCTATTACGGTGTTGTACATCTTTTCTTCCGCGTAAAAGGTGGCTCTATTCTGAGACGGAAAAGACAGGCAAAAGAAAAGAAGGCCGCAGACAGCGTTCTTTTTAGTGAGCCGGAAAGTGATGGAAGAGATCAGGACGCCGCGACAATGGCACCAGTTCACTCTCTTGTGGATGAGCTGCAAGCCTTCGTTGCACAGGCGGGAAAAGAGGGTATGGAAAAAGCAGAGCTGCTCACAGGTATTAAGATGCTTTTAAAAAAGTACCCCCGAACAAAAGGGAGTATTTATCAAAACGGCATCACCAATCTGGTCGAAGTTATTGCGGAAAGTCAGTGTGGCATTCATTTGAGTGTGGATGAATTGAGTGCTTTGTGGGATGAATGATTGCCACACTAGAAACACTCGTCAGTACCGTGATGCAGGAAAACCAAGTGCGAGGGGTTGGTACGGAGTGTTTCTTTAAAAATGCGCGGTGAATGGTCTGCGTTTCGGCCCTGCCGTTACCTGATAGTGTTGGATGGTTTTGTGAAATCGGGTCAGGTAGCGCGTAGAGCTTTTTTATGTCCTTACTTTTTTGATAACAATAAAAGCGAAGTGTGTATGAAAATGAAGTTGATTGATCGCTTTGGAAAGCGGCTGCTGCTTAGTACTGCGCTGACAGCAGTTTCATTGATGATGACAGTTTGTGTGTATGCACAAGACGGCAAGGCTGGTATTCAGGAGGCTAACACGAAAGTGCGTGGTTACTTTGATGTTGGGTGCGATTTGATGTACGCCGTGGGGGCCATTCTCGGGCTAATTGGTGCCGTGCGTGTATATCAAAAGTGGAGCAACGGACACCCTGATACCGGAAGTACTGCTGCTGCGTGGTTCGGTAGCTGTGTGTTTCTGGTTATCGTTGCGACCGTTCTGCGGTCATTCTTTGGCATATAAACAATTTCGGGAATGGCAAGCAGTGTATACAAAATCAACAAAGGCGTGAACAAGGCCATTGAGTTCAAAGGTTTGAAGGCGCAGTACATATGGTATCTAGGCGGTGGGTTGGTTTTGGCGTTACTGCTGTTTGCCATACTGTATTTGGCCGGTGTAAATTCCTATGTCTGCATTGTGCTGGTGGCAGGGCTTACGATTTTTCTGTTTATGCACGTCTACAAGCTCAGTAACAAGTATGGTGAGCATGGCATGATGAAGAAGATTGCCCGTAGAGGAATCCCCAAAGTCGTAAAGAGCAGTGGACGGAGTGTTTTTAAGGGGCGACGAAGTTCCCGGAGAAACTAGTTTCATTTTTTTATTGTGGTGATTTAAAATGAATTGTGAAGATGGAAAAGTGGCTGCATGAAATTTTCCCCATAGCTGACATTGAGCATGATTGCTTACTCAGCAAGCAGGGTGATATAACAATCGCGTTTAGTGTTGATCTGCCGGAGATATTTACCGGGCATTCGGAGGATTTTGAAACGTGGCATCAGGGATTGATAAAAGCTATCAAGCTACTTCCGAAGAATGCAGTTTTTCACAAACAGGATTGGTTTGTTAAGAACCGGTACAAAGGTAGTTTTTCGGATTCTGACAGTTTTCTGAAGAAACGTAGTCAGGAATATTTCAACAACCGCCCATTCCTCGATCACCGGTGTTACATCATGATTACCAAACGGTCACCGGCCCGCAAGGGATCTACTTCTTTGCTGTCGAACCTTATTAGACCAAATATTGTTCCGCCTCAAACGCTCAGTGAGGTTGCGTTGCAGGAGTTTGAAGACGTGGCTGGTCAGTTTCAGAAAGTGTTAAGTGATGTAGGCATTGTTCTCACCAGGTTGAAGAACGACGACTTGAAAAGCCTTGACCGGCGGGCTGGACTTGCGGAAAAGTATCTTTTTCTCCTGGACAAAGAGGATGAGTTGATGGTGCAGGATATTGAGCTGCGGGATCAGGTGAAGGTTGGAAGTAAACGTTGCCAGTTATACACCATATCCGGCAACGATAGCCTGCCATCCTTATGCGGTTCGCGTATCAATTATGACAAGTATAGCACTGACCGCACAAAATTTTCCATCGGTTTTGCTTCTCACCTCGGTTTGTTGTTGCCCTGCAATCACATCTACAATCAGTACATCATCGTTGATGATGCGCAGCAGACCTTAAAAAAGTTCGAGGGTAAGCGATTGCGCCTGCAATCTCTCGCCGCATACAGCCGCGAAAATGCCATCAGTCGCGACGCTGTTAATGATTTTCTGAATGAAGCGATCAGCGAGCAGCGGTTACCTGTAAAGGCGCATTTCAATGTATTGGCGTGGTCAGAAAACGCTGACGAAGAAAAAGACATTCGGAATCTCATTACTTCCGCACTGGCGCAAATGGATGCCATAGCAAAGCAGGAGACGATCGGCGCGCCACAGATTTTTTGGAGTGGCATTCCGGGGAATGCTGCCGACTTCCCTGCTAACGACACGTTCGATACGTTCGCAGAGCAAGCCTGCTGTTTTTTGAATCTGGAAAGTAACTACAGGTCTGATGATCCACGGGAAAGCATTCGCTTCTGTGATCGGCTTACCGGAAAGCCGGTGTTTGTCGATCCATACACAGCGCCGCGTATGAAGGGCATCAGCTCAAATATGGGTACGCTCGTTTGCGGTACGTCGGGCGGCGGTAAAAGCATGACCGTAAATCACATGCTCAATTCGATGTATGAGCAAGGCGCGCACTGTGTAATACTGGACATTGGCGGGAGTTACCGGGGGCTGTGTGACCTTGTTGGTGGTTACTATTTTACCTATACGGAAACCAACCCGATCCGGTTCAATCCTTTCTATATCCCAGATGGTCAGACACTCGATACAGAGAAGAAAGAGAGTTTGAAATCTCTGCTGGTCGCATTGTGGAAGCAGGAAAGTGAATCCTTTAATCGGTCGGAGTATGTCGCGTTGTCAAATGCGCTCACTGGTTACTACAGGCACCTGGCTGATAATAGCAACATTTTCCCTTGTTTCAATACCTTCTACGAGTATCTGCAAAACTACTTCATCGATGAGCTTAAACTGCATCGCCTAAAAGACCGGGACTTCGATATTGACAACTTTCTGTATGTACTGCGTCCGTTTTACCGGTCGGGTGAGTTCGATTATTTACTGAACGCCGAAGGCAAACAAGACCTGTTGAATCAGCGGTTCACTGTCATAGAGATGGACAACATCAAGGAGCATCCTGTCCTCTTTAGTGTCGTGACCCTGATTTGTATGGAGCTGTTCATTTCCAAGGTTCGTAAGCTGGCAGGTGTTCGGAAAGTCTTTGTTATCGATGAAGCATGGAAGGCCATCGCGAAGCCATCTATGGCGGAGTTTACGAAATACGGTTTCAAAACATTCAGAAAGTTTAACGGAGTTCCAATCGTGATTACGCAGGAGCTAGATGATCTGATTTCCTCGCCGATCATTAAAGATGCCATCATCGCCAACGCGGACGTGAAGATTTTGATGGACATGCGAAAGTTCATGAACAAGTTCGATCAGTTGCAGGCCGCACTGGGATTGTCTGAGAAAGCAAAGTCGATTTTGCTGAGTGTCAATAAAGACAACCGCGAAATATTCATGGAGATCGGAGGACAGGTTGCGAAGGTTTACAAAAACGATCTGTGTCCACATGAGTATTTCGCATTTACAACGGAAGGAAAGGAACGGGTGAAAGTATTAGAGTATGCTGAGAGGTTCGGCAGTATGGAGAAAGCAATTGAACAGATGGTACTGGAAAGAAAATGAATTGTGTAACAGAAAATACCAGTGTGTATGAACAAGGTTTTTGTGGGATTGGTTCTTTGCTTCTGTCTGGTGCTTGCGCCAACGAAAAAGAGCCACGCGATAATATGGGAAGTTGCACGGCAGGCTTTAATTGCCGCGATAAAGGCGGCTGACCTGGCTGTTCAACGATTGCAGAATAAAACTATTTGGTTACAAAATGCTCAAAAGGAGGTTGAGAACATTCTTACTAAACTAAAACTGGATGAAATATCCGACTGGACGAAGAAACATAAAGATCAGTACCAGCAGTACTTTGATGAGTTGAACAAGGTGAAGCAGGCAATCAGTGGTTATAAGCGCGTGAAAGAAATAATCAATAAGCAGATAGCCATCGTTGATGAGTACAA
>Ga0164243_10007846_pt1 | contig 15857 bp, 16 predicted proteins | sample OricompcompostOP_FD_108781 | JGI IMG/M metagenome (GOLD analysis project Ga0164243, IMG submission 108781) | Organic Plus compost microbial communities from Emeryville, California, USA - Original compost - Organic plus compost (OP) | ecosystem: Engineered > Solid waste > Mixed feedstock >...
GATCAGCCCGCTGCGGGTACGCGGCGGCACGGCGATCCTGGCCCGGCTGAAGCGCCAGGTCCGGGAACAACTCGGCTGAGCGGGAAGTTGCCACCGGTCATGGAGATCGAGATCTACGCGGACGTGGTGTGCCCGTGGTGCTACATCGGCAAGCACCGCCTGGAGCAGGCCCTCGCGTCGTACGACGGTGACGTGACCGTCCGCTACCGGCCGTTCCAGCTCGACCCGTCGCCGGTGCCCGAGCCGCAGCCGGTCGTCGAGTCGCTGGCCGCGAAGTTCGGCGGTACGGCCAACGCCCGGCAGATGGTCGACCGGGTCACCGACGTGGCCGCGGGCGTCGGGCTTCGGCTCGACTACGACCGGGCCGTCGCGGCGAACACCTTCGACGCCCACCGGCTGGTCGCGTACGCCACCGAGCGCGGCCTCGCCGCCGAGATGGTGGAGGCCCTCTACCGGGCGCACTTCGTGGACGGAATCGACGTGGGGTCGCGGGAGGCGCTCGCCACCCTCGCCGGGCAGGTCGGGCTCGACGCCGCCGACGCCCGCCGGTTCCTCGATTCCGACGAGGGTACGAAGGAACTCGCCGCCGAGCTGGCCAAGGCCCGGGACATCGGGGTCACCAGCGTGCCGACCTTCGTGCTGGCCGGCAAGTACGCGGTCACCGGCGCCCAGGAGCCGCAGACGCTGCTCGCCGCCCTGGCCGAGGTCGAGCGGCTGGAGTCGACCAACGGCTGATCCCGGTCGCGGTCGGCGGCCTGCCGACCACGACCGGCGATGTTTCACGTGCAACCACATCGACGCCGACGAGTGCGCCGCGTCCGGGCCGGACGGTCAGGCCGGGCGGGCCAGATCCTCGACCACCCGGGCGCCGGGCAGCGCCCCGAGGGCCGGGCCGGGCAGCGCGATCTTGCTGTGGCGCACGCCCGAGCCGATGATGACGTGCGGCGTGGCGACCACCCGCGAGTCCACGAGGATCGGCCACTGCGCCGGCAGGCCGATCGGCGTGATCCCGCCGTACTCCATGCCGGTCAGCTCCACGGCGTCCGCCATCGGCGCGAAGCTCGCCTTGCGCACGTCGAGCGCCCGCCGGGCCACCCCGTTCACGTCGGCCCGGGTGGTGGCGAGGACGACGCAGGCCGCGTAGCGGACCACGCCCTCCCGCTTGCCGGCCACCACCACGCAGTTGGCCGAGACGTCCAGCCCCACCTCGTACGCCGCGCAGAAGGCGGCGGTGTCGGCGAGGTCGGCGTCGATCGGCGCCACGAGCACGTCGTCCACGTCGACCGGAGCGTCGGCGGGCCACTCGGCGAGCGCCGCGGCCACCGGCGGGGCGAGCAGGTCGGGGCGGGTACGGGCAGGTTCGGTCTTCAGCGTCCCCATCACGGATGCGATCCTTTCACCCGCCCGTCCGCCGCGCCCACCCGTTCCCCCGCCGGAGGCCAGCGCGTGCCGCGCGGGACGGCGGCAGGATCACCCGCCGCCGTCCGGCGCTCAGCTCCCGGCCGCTCAGCTCCCGGCGAGGAAGGCGTTCTCCTTGAGGAACGTCCGGTCCCGGTGGACCGCCAGTTCCTCGGCCCGCGCGGCCTGGGCGCGGCGCACCTCCAGGTCCTCCAGGCCGTGCCGGACGGCGAGCCGGATCACGCCGTAGAGGAAGACGAAACCGAAGCAGTACAGGATCACAGTGGTGACGACAGCGAACATGCGGTCACGCTAGGTCGAACGTGAACGGGACACGTTCTCATCTCCGGGTGGTTCCCCCGTACGTGTCGGCCAGGTAGTCGGCCCAGGTGCGGGTGCCCTTCGGCAGGGCCGTGGTGACGAGCCCGCCGTCGCGCAGCGTACGGCCGAGCCGCCCCGGCAGGCGTACGGGCAGCAGCGGTCGCCGGGAGTGCCGGGCGGCCCGCCAGGCGCGTACCGCCTCGTCGAAGCGGAGCACCTCCGGCCCGCCGTACTCCTCGATGCCCCGCAGCGGCCCGGCCGCGAGCCGGGCCACGAGCCGCGCCGCGACCTCCGCCGGGTCGACCGGCTGGGCGAGGATCGCGCGGTCCCCGATGGTCGGGCCGAACCGGCTCGACATCCGGAGAAGGTCGTCGAGGAACTCCGGGAACTGCGTGGCCCGCAGCACCGACCAGGGCACCGGCCCGGCCGCGACCACCTGTTCGGCGGCGAGCTTGTGCCGGTAGTACGGGATGGGCACCCGGTCCACGCCGACGATCGAGACGTACACCAGGTGCCGGACCCCGGCCTGCCCGGCGGCGACCACGAGCCGGCGTGTGCCGAGCACGTCGACCTCGTGGGTACCGCGGTTGGGCGCGGACGCCAGGTGCAGGATTCCGTCGACGCCGTCCACGGCGTCGGCCAGCCCGTCCCCGGTCGCCAGGTCGGCGGCCACCCACTCGACGCCCGGGTCGGTACGCGGACGCCGGCTCGTCGCCCGCACGGTGTGCCCGTCCTCCCGCAGCCGCGGCACCACCACGCGACCGAGACGTCCCGTCGCCCCGGTGACCAGCACCTTCATCTCGTCCTCCTCGTGTCGTCGGCCCGCCGTCCACGATCTGGACGGCACGGCCGGTGGCGACGTGACCGCCTGTGCGTCGGATCACCGCGGCCCGGACGGGTCCGGTCAGCTCAGCAGGTCGAGCACGGTCACCAGCGCGTAGAACGCGATGACGACCTCGCTGACGACCCAGGCGTGCCGGTCGGACCAGGTGCGGATGCGGGGCAGTGTGTCCATGGCGCGCCGGCCGGCCAGCAGCAGCGCGACCAGCGGCAGGGCGAGCAGCCCGAGGGTCACGGCGATGAACGGCAGCAGGTGCCACCACGCCAGGTCGTGCCGGGCGACGCTCGCACCGACCGCCGCCATCGTGAGGTCGTCCGTCGGCGAGGTGGCGACCAGCACCACGCCGAGCCGGGCCGCCCGCCCCGGTCCGGCGTGCCGGAGGGCGCTCATCCACCGGGGCGTGCCGGACTCGTGACGCCGGAGGTAGACGACCAGCGCGAGGACGACCAGCAGTCCCAGCACCGCCCAGTCGATCCGCCGCGCGGTGCTCTCCAGGCGGCCGACGTCGGTCTCCGCCCGGTCCGCGAAGCCGCGCAGCACCCTGGTGACCAGCCAACTGACCGTCACCCCGGCGGTGACCACCGCTCCCACGCCGGCCAGGTACCCGAGCGGCGCGGCCCGTGGACGGTCGGCCGAGGGCAGCAGCACCGCCGCGACGAACTGCGTCCCGGCGACCATCACCACGGCCAGCGGCAGGATGGTCAGGAAGCTCATCGCCGCCCATCCTCCCGGCCCGCCACCCCGTACCGGGCCGGTTCGCCGACCGCCCACCTCGGTGATCATGAAGTTGTCGCCGACAAATCAGACAACGAGTGGCAACAACTTCATGATCAGGCCGAGGCCGTCCTGGTCGAGCAGCACGTCACCGCGGCGAGACGCGGGTGGCCAGGAGCGTGCCGACCAGCGCCAGGGCCGCGGAGACGGTCAGGGTGGTGAGGTAGCTGCCGGGGCCCGGCGCCGATCCCGCGGCGAGCACGGCCCCGGTCAGCGCCAGCACGGTCGCCGCGCTCAGCGAGTCGCCCAGTTGCAGCGACGAGCTGTTGCGCCCCTGCTCCCCGGGACCGGACAGTTCGAGGGTGAGCGCCGACAGCGACGGGTAGAGCAGCCCCATGCCGAGCCCGGCGACGGCCCAACCGAGGACGCCCACGAGGACCGGCGTGCCGGGCGCCACCGTGAACGCCACCGTCCCGATGCCGACCGTGATGCAGACCAGCCCGGCGCGCGGCAGGGTGGCCCGCGAGGCCGGCGCCGGGATCCTCCCCTGGATCCAGGAACCCGCCGACCAGGACACCGCCCCGACGGTGAGCACCAGCCCGGCCGCCGTCGGTGAGAGACCGCGCTCCCGCGAGAGCATGAGCGGGATGACCACCTCCGCGCCGACGAACGCCGCCGAGGCGAGTCCACGCAGGCCGATCACGGTGGGCAGCCCCCGGGCGGCGCGGACGAACCCCGCCGGCAGCAGGCGCGGTGCGCAGAGCAGCAGGCCGGCGATCGCGAGCGCCGTGACGACCACGGCGGACGCGCCGCGCTGCTGTCCCCCGATGTGCAACAGTGCGGCGCTCACCCCCGCCCCGCACGCCCACGCGATCCGCGCCGCCGCGCCCGCCGGCGGGCCGGTCACCGCCGTACCGGCGACGGACCGCAGGCCCGGGCGCACGAACAGCGCCGCCGGCACGGCCACCGCCGGCACCGCGAGGAAGACCCACCGCCAGCCGAGGTGCTCGACGATCAGCCCGGTCAGGGCGGGTCCGACCAGCGACGGTACGACCCACGCGGCCGCGAACGCCGCGAAGATCCGCCGGTGCAGCACCTCCGGGTACGCCTGGCCGACGATCACGTACAGCGCCACGGAGAGCAGCCCCGAGCCGAAGCCCTGCACCACCCGGCCGACGACCAGCACGCTCATCACGGGTGCGGTGCCGGCGACGACGAGCCCGACCACGAACCAGACGAGCCCGTGCCACATCGGCGCACCGGGCCCGCGGGCGTCGCACCAGATGCCGGAGACCACCATGGCGAGCACGCCGGCGGCGAACGCACCGCCGAAGGCCAGCCCGTACAGGGCAAGCCCGTCCAGGCTGCGGGCGACCGTCGGCATGGCCGTACCCACGGCCAACGCCTCAAAGGCGAGCAGCGAGATGAGCGCGACGCTGCCCACGGTCATCGCGCGCAGCCGGGGCGAGAGAAGCCCCGACACCGGGTCGGCCGGCGCCATCGTGGCGGTCACGCGACACCCGCCCGGAGCAGATCGATCAGCATGCGCCCAGCCTGCGACCTCAACCCGGATTGAGGTCAACCGGCGAGTGGCCCACCTCTCTCACCGGCAACTCCGGTGCCGGCGCGGACGAACGGTCGGACGGTCCAAGATTCCGCCGGTCGGAGGGCATAACGGACGGCACGCCGGGAAGCCAGGGCGCCGGACGCGACGCGCGGGAGGCGAGATGACGGAGGTCAGGAGCAGCAGCGCAGGGGAGTCGGGCCGGCACCCGTCCGGCCGTACGCCTCGATGACCCCGGCCGCGCGCGCCGCCGCTCGGCTCCTTCCGCCGGTCGGCGTGCCGCGGCTGGTCGGCGACGCCTCCCGAACCGCCGGTTCCGCCGCGGCGCGGCTGGCGCGGATGGTCGGCCTGACCAGCCGGCGTGTGTGGTCCCGGCCCGGCCGCCACCACATCGAGGTGCACGGCGTCTGCCAGGACGGCGGCGACGCGCTGGCCCGGCAGGTGGAGGCGGCGCTGGAGAGCGTCCCCGGGGTCGAGTGGGCCCGCGTGAACGCGCCGTCCGGCCGGGTCGTGGTGGCCGTCTCCACGCCGGGACCGAAGCTCCGTGACCTCATCGCCACGATCGCCCGCGCCGAACGCGCCTGCCCGTACGAGCCGGACCCGGAGATCCCGCCACCGCATCCGCCCGAGGAGGGCCCGCGCACCCCGCGTACCCTCGGCGCCCTCGCCTCGGACGCGCTCGGCCTCACCATCTCCGCGGCGACCCGGATCCTGCCGTTCACTCCGGTGCCCGCCGAGGTGGCCGGCCTGCTCTCCGCCGTGGACCTGCACCCGCGACTGCACGCCCTCGCCGGCAAGGGCCTGCGGGCCGACCCCCGCACGGAGGTGCTCTTCCCCCTGGCCGAGGCGGTGGTGCAGGGCCTCACCGGCGGCTGGGCGGGCATCGCGCTCGACAGCGCCCAGCGGATCGTGCAGTGGGGCGAGGCGCGGGCCCAACTCTCCACGTGGGAACGGGCCGAGCCGCGGCTCACCGGCGACCCCGAACGGGCCGTCGCCCGCTGGCCGGCGGCGGAGCGACCGTGCCCGAAACCGGACGGGCCGGTCGAGCGGTACGTCAACCGGATGCTCGTCGCCGGCGCGGCGGCCGCAGCGGCCGCCACCCCGGTCGTCGGACGCAAGCGGGCCGCCGCGCTGGGGCTCTCGACGCTGCCGAAGGCGCCCGGGAGCGGCCGCGAGGGGTTCGCCGCCCACCTGGGCCGGATCCTCGCCCGACGCGGGGTGATCGCCATGGATCGCGAGGTGCTCCGCGAACTCGACCGGATCGACACGCTCGTGCTCGACGCCGCCGTGCTCGGCTCGGACCGCGGGACGCTCGCCGACCTGGCCCTCATGCCCGGCGCCGACACCGGGGAGGTGGCGGGCCGGGCGTTCGCGCTGTTCGACCCCGCAGACCCGGAGCGGCTGCGGGAGTCGGACGGCTGGCGGCTCGGCCCGCTCGACCGGCTGGACGCCGACGCCCCCGAGGACACGCCGGACGTCGCCCGGCTCCGCGCGGCCGGCGGCCGGCTCGTCGGTCTCGCCCGGGGAGGCAGGCTGGTCGCCGTGCTGCGGGTCGAGCCCGAACCGGCGCCCGGCGTCGACGGCCTACCCACCGCCGCGCGCCACGCCGGCCTGCGGCTGGTGGTGGCCGGCGACGACGAGGACCGGTACGGCTACGCCGACGCCGTCCTGCCCGGCGGGGACCGGCTGGCCGAGTCGGTGCGGACACTGCAACGCGACGGCGCCGTGGTGATGCTGGTCTCCGGGGACCGGGCCGCCCTCGGCGCCTCGGACTGCGGTCTGGGGATCTACGGCCCCGACGACCTGCCACCCTGGGGAGCGCATCTGCTGGTCGGCACGGACCTGCGCGTGGCGGCCCTGCTCGTCGAGGCCGCCGGGGCGGCCCGGCGGATGACCGCGCAGAACATCCGGGTGGCCATGGCCGGCGCCGGCCTCGGCGCGCTGGGTGCGTTCACCGCCCAGCCCGTCCACCTGCCCGGCCGGAGCCTGGCGGCCGTCAACGGCGCGGCGGCGCTGGCCTTCGGTCACGGCGTGTGGCGGGCCGGCCGGCTGCCGAGCCCGGCGGACACCCCCGCCCCGACGGCCACCGCCTGGCACCTCATGCCGATCGAGACCGTCCTCGACCGGCTGGGCACCCGCCCCGACGGACTGACGAGCGCCGAGGCGGGGCGGCGGCGCACCGGCGCGCACGGCGCTGGCCCCGGTCCGGGCGGTCTGCTCCGAGCCTTCGTCGACGAACTCGCCAACCCGCTCACGCCCGTGCTGGCGGCCGGCGCCGTGCTGTCCGCGTCCTTCGGCTCGCTCGTGGACGCCGCCCTCGTCGGTGGGGTCGTCGGCGGGTCCGCGCTGATCGGGGCCGTGCACCAGCGCAACACCGAGCGGTCCCTCGCGCAGCTGCTGTCCCGCTCGGCGGTGACGGCCCGGGTGCGCCGCGACGGCACCGACCGGGTGGTGGCCGCCGACGACCTGGTGCCGGGGGACGTGATCCGGCTGGAGCCCGGCGACTCCGTACCGGCCGACTGCCGGCTCATCGAGGCCGTCGGTCTGGAGACGGACGAGTCGTCGCTGACCGGCGAGTCCCTCCCCGTCGGCAAGACCACCCAGCCGGTGGTGGCGGCGGCCATCGCCGACCGGCACTCGATGGTGTACGAGGGAACGACCGTCGCCGCCGGGCACGGCACCGCCGTGGTGGTCGCCACCGGCGCCGACACCGAGGCCGGCCGCAGCCTCGCCCTGGCCCGGCAGGCGCCACCGGCCAGCGGCGTCGAGGCGCGGCTCGGCACACTCACCCAGGCGGCCGTCCCGCTGGCGGCCGGCTCGGCGGTGGCGGTGGCCGGAGCCGGGCTGCTCCGGGGCGTACCGCTCGCGCAGACCGCCGCGACCGCCGCGAACCTGGCCGTGGCCTCGGTCCCGGAAGGGTTGCCGTTCCTGGTCAGCGCCGCCCAGTTGGCCGCCGCCCGGCGGCTGGCCGAGCACGGCGCCCTGGTCCGCAACCCCCGCACCATCGAGGCGCTCGGCCGGGTGGACGTCCTCTGCTTCGACAAGACCGGCACCCTCACCGAAGGACAGTTGATGCTGGCCGGAGTCGGCGACGGGGACGCCGGCCGGTACGCCCCGGTCGACCGGCTCGACGACCGGCTGCGGCTCACCCTGGGCGCGGCGCTGCGGGCCACCCCCGGTGCCGTCGACCCGGAGGAGCTGACCCACCAGACCGACCGCGCGGTCCGGCGGGGCGCCGCGGCGGCGGGCGTGACCGAGCAGGCCGGCGCACCCGGCTGGCGGCTGGTCGGCGGGTTGCCGTTCGAGCCGTCGCGGGGCTACCACGCGAGCGTCGGGGAGAGCGGCGGCGGACTGCTGCTCAGCGTCAAGGGCGCCCCGGAGTCCGTCCTGCCCCGCTGCGCGTCCCGGCGGGTCGACGGGCGGGAGGAACGGCTGGACGACGCCGGCCGCGCCGACCTGCACCGGCTGCTCGCCGACCGGGCCGGCGCGGGGCACCGCATCCTGGCCGTCGCGGAGTGCCGGGTGGCCGACGCGGACGTCGACGACGACCAGATCCGCAACCTGACGTTCGTCGGCTTCCTGGCCCTGGCCGACGGGGTACGGCAGAGCGCCGCACCCGCCGTACGCCGGATCCGGCAGGCCGGCATCCACACCATCATGATCACCGGGGATCATCCGGCGACCGCCGAGGCGATCGCGGCCACCATCACCGAGCACGACGAACAGCGCGTCGCCACCGGCGCCGAACTCGACCAGCTCGACGACGAGGCGCTGGCGGAGCGGCTGGCGCGTACCGACGTGGTGGCCCGCTGCACCCCCACCCACAAGGTGCGGATCATCCAGGCGTTGCAGAAGTGCGGGCGTACGGTCGCCATGACCGGCGACGGCGCCAACGACGCCCCCGCCATCCGCCTCGCCGACGTGGGCATCGCCCTCGGCCAGCGCGGCACCCCGGCCGCCCGGGCCGCCGCCGACCTGGTGGTCACCGACGACCGGCTGGAGACCATCATCGCCACGCTCGTCGAGGGGCGGGCCATGTGGTCCTCGGTACGCCACGCGCTGAGCATCCTCGTCGGCGGCAACCTCGGCGAGATCGCGTTCAGTGTGCTCAGCGCGGCGGCCACCGGGCGGTCCGCGCTCAACGGACGGCAACTGCTGCTGGTCAACCTGCTCACCGACCTGGTGCCGGCGATGGCCATCGCGGTACGCCCGCCTGCCGCGGGCCACGCCGACGACCTGCTGCGCGAGGGGCCGGACACGTCGCTGGGCGAGACGCTCACCCGGGAGATCGGCCTGCGGGCGGCGGCCACCACGCTGGGTGCCACCGCCGGCTGGACGCTGGCCCGCTACACCGGGCGACGCCGCCGGGCCGGCACGGTGGCCCTCGTGTCGCTCGTCGGTACGCAGCTGGGCCAGACCGTCCTGGCCGGGGGCACCAGCCCGGCCGTGCTCGCCTCCACCGCGGCGTCGCTCGGCGCGCTCGCCGTCGTCGTGCAGACGCCGGGGCTCAGCCACTTCTTCGGCTGCACGCCGCTCGGCCCGATCGGCTGGGGCATCGCGGCCGGGTCCGCGGTCGGGGCCACGTTCGCCAACGGCGCGCTGAGCCGGCTGGTCGAGCGGTTGCCCCCGCTCGACGGGGCCGGCGGCACCGACGGGGCCGGCGTCACCGGCGGGGGTGACGGCGACCGCCGCGACGGCACCGGCGGGGACGGCTCGGCGTCGGAGTGAGCGGGATCGGCATGGCCGGCCCGTTCCCGGGTACGGGCCGGGGTGGAGGTGGGTACGTTGGCAGAGCAGCCCGAGGTCACGTTCATCGGCACCGCCACCACGGTGCTCCGGATCGGTGGGTTCACCCTGCTGACCGATCCGAACTTCCTGCACCGTGGGCAACGCGCGTACCTCGGCAAGGGCCTGTGGTCCCGCCGGCGCACGGACCCGGCGCTGCGGATCGCCCAACTGCCGGAGCTGGACGCGGTGGTCCTCTCCCACCTGCACGGCGACCACTTCGACCGGGTGGCCCGCCGGGAACTCGACCGGACGCTGCCGATCGTGACCACCCCGGCCGCGGAGCGGAAGCTGCGCCGCTGGGGGTTCGGAGCGGCCGAGGGGCTGCCCACCTGGCAGTCCCACGAGCTGCACGGCGACGGCGAGTTCCTGCGGCTGACCGCGCTTCCCGGCCAGCACGGACCGGGGGTGCTCGACCGGCTCATGCCCGACGTGATGGGCACGATGATCGACCTGGTCCGCGGCGGCACCCGCGCGTTCCGCCTCTACATCACCGGCGACACCCTGTACCGGCCGCAACTCGCCCGGATCCCCGAGCGGTACCCGGACATCGACGCGATGCTCATCCACCTCGGCGGCACGAAGGTCGCCGGCATCCTGCTCACCATGGACGCGCGGCAGGGCGCCGACCTCGTGGAGCTGATCCGCCCCCGGCTCACGGTGCCCATCCACTACGACGACTACCGGGTGTTCCGCTCGCCGCTGTCGCACTTCGTCGAGGAGGCGCGCCGGCGGGGCATCGTCCAGCAGGTGCGCACCATCGCTCGCGGCGAGACCGTACCCCTCACCGTGCCCGCCCTCGCGAAGCCCGCCGTCACCCGACCGGCCTGACCCGACCCGGAGCCCACCGTCACCCGACCGACCTGACCCGGCCCCGGAGCCCGGCCGAGCAGGCCCGGAGCGCTCGGCTCCTCGACGTACGACGACCGCCGCCGCGGCCACAGGGCCGACGGCGGCGGTCGAGAGCGAGCCGGGTCAGCCGCGCTCGGAGATGGCCTCGATGAGGTCACCGACCGGGCGCTCCGGCAGGGAGCGGGCCACGTCCGCGACGGCCACGATGCCCACCAGGCTGTGCCCGTCGATGACCGGGAGCCGGCGTACCTTGTGCTGCCCCATGGTCCGCAGGATCTCGGCCGCGTCGTCGTCCGCGCCGATGGTCACCGCCTCGCCCTGGGCCAGCTCGCCGGCCGTGACGTTGCCGGGGTCGCGGCCCTCGGCCAGCACCTTCACCACGATGTCGCGGTCGGTCAGCATGCCCTTGAGCCGGTTGTCGTCACCGCAGATCGGCAGCGACCCCACACCGAGCTGGGCCATCTGCTTGGCGGCCGTCAGGAGGTCGTCCTGCTCGCGGACACAGGTCACGTCACTCGTCATGATCTCTCGTGCGGTCGGCATGTGGCGTCACACCTCACTTCCGGGGGAGTTGATGCCGTTCCTCCTACCCCGGGCCGCCCCGGCCATGCGCGACGACGCCTGCGCCCCGACGTGCGGGTGGGTCCACACGCGACCGCGTCGACCGTCCGGTGTCCCGTCAGCCCGCCGCGCGCTCCTCGAAGACCTGGGCGGCGATCTGGTAGCCGTCGAACGCGCGTGCCACACCGGCGTACGCCGCGACCTGCACGAAGACTTCGACGATCTCCTCCTTGGTGGCGCCGGCGTTCAGCGCGATGCGCACCTGGCCCCGCAGTGGTTCCAGGACGCCGAGGATCGCCGCGATCGTCACGGACACCAGGGCCCGCGTCCGCGTGTCGAGGTGCTCGCCACGCGGCCAGACGTCGCCGAACGCGTGCACCGTCGCGATCCGCTTGAAGTCCGCGGCGTTGTCGGGCTCACCGGGAGTCGGGCCGAGGAAGCGTTCCAGGCGGAAGCCCAGCAGCCGCTCGGCCGTGTCCAGCGCGGCGGCGTACGCCGGGTCCGCCGCGACGTTCTCCGGATCAGCCGCCATGATGTCCATCCTTCCGCCTGCCGTCCGGTGACGTGGCGGATCGACGAAGCGGTACCCGGTCGAGTCGGGCTTGCCTGAACCGGACCTCGACGCGATCATTGGTCGCTCGGCCGGCGGCCCGCCCGCGTCGGTCTCTTCCGCACACAGCCAGCTAGGAATCGCTTCATGCGCAAGCTCGTGTACTACATCGCCTCGACGCTGGACGGGCACATCGCCGGTCCCGACGGTGCCGACCCCACCGGCCCCGGCGGCTTCTGGCCGCTCCCCGAGGACTACCTGCGCCACCTGATCGCCGAGTACCCCGAGACCCTGCCGGGACCGGCCCGGCAGGCCATGGGCATCACCGCCGCCGGAACCCGCTTCGACACGGTCCTGGAGGGCCGCCACTCCTACGACATCGGTCTGAAGGTCGGCGTCACCGACGCCTACCCCCACCTGCGCCACCTGGTGTTCTCCCGCACCCTGTCGGAGAGCCCGGACCCGGCCGTCGAGATCGTGTCCGGCGACCCGGTCGCGAAGGTGCGCGAACTCAAGCAGCAGGACGGCAAGGATCTGTGGCTCGTCGGCGGCGGCGAACTGGCCGGCGCCCTGTATCCCGAGATCGACCAGCTCATCGTCAAGCTCGCACCGCTGACCATCGGCACCGGCATCCCACTGTTCGGCCGGAGCGCGGTCTTCGACCCCCGCAGCTGGGAGCTCACCGACCACACCGTCCTGGACAGCGGCGCGCTCTTCCTCACCTACACGCGTACGTCGGCCGACCAGTCGGCATAGGCGCCCGCGGGATGCCGCCCGGGCGGCATCCCGCGCGGTGGCCGAGGGCCGGGCTCCATCGTCGCTCTGGCTGCCATGACGTCGCCAGCTCGCGGCGGCGAGAGCGCGAGCCGGGGCGGCTCCCGGCCGCCCCCACGGGTCGTGAATCTTCCCGTACGGTGGGTCTGCATCGCCTTGGTCGGCGGACCACAGCGTGTTGCGGCTGGGACAGTCGGGGGATGGATGCGGGACAACAGACGGAACGTTCGCCTGTCCTTGGCGAGTCTTGACTTCCTCGGCAGCGACGCCGAGTTGCGGGCCGGCGCCGAACGCGCCATGCGTGAGGCGGAGGCCGGGCCCGACGGCTACACGGGCCGCGACCGTACCGGCACGGTCACCGTCCACGCGGGCGCACCCGAGGGGACGGTCGACAGCGTCACGGTCAGGCAGGACTGGCGCGCCCGGCTCGGCGCGGGCGGGTTCCCCGACGCGCTGTTCGAGGCGTACACCGCCGTCGTCCGGGCCACGCTCGAAGCGGCGGCATTGCGGGCGCTGCGGGAGGAGCACGAGCCTCGGCCCGCACCGCAGGAGCCGGACGCGCCCGACTCCCGTGAGGCCGACGAGCATCTGTGGCTACGGCGCACCTGGGAGACCCTCCACCGCATCGACGCGGACCTCGCGCGACTGTCGCAGACGGCGAGTCCGGAGGCCGAGGGACGCATCGTCAGCCCGAACGGCAGCCTCACCCTGCACCTTCGCGGCGGCACCATCGCCGCCGTCACGGGCGACGCCGGCCTCCTCGCCAGGTCGGACGCCGGCCAGCTCCAGTACGAGGCCCTGACGGTCCTGCGCACCTACGAACTCGCCCACCACCCGCGGAAGGCTCAGGCGTGAAGGAACTGGTCATCATCACCGATGCCCTCCGTGACGAGGGCGGCAAGTGGATCGAGCTGTCGGACCGGGTCGCGGCGATCAAGACAGCAGCGGCCGAGCTGACGCTGGACCCGTCGGCCTTCTTCATCGGGGATGCCAACACGGCGATCCACGCCATCGCGTACCGCGACTTCCACACCTTCATGGTCACGGTCCTCGGCGGTGCGGTCACCGAGTTCGAGCAGGTCGGGGCCGCGCTGCGGCGTATCGCCGACGAATACGACCGCGCCGACGAGATGATCTCCCTCGATCTCAACGAGATCTACAGTGTGTGAGGGGTGACGGACGCGTGCAGCCAGGAACCCCCGACCTCGAGTACGGCGAACCGTTCAACAAGGCCTTCGACCAGATCCGGCCCGCCATCGAGACGTGCGTCGACAAGTTCAACGAGATCGTCGAGCAGGTCAACGGGCACCGATGGCTCCTGGGGCCCGCGGGCCTGTGGTGGGTCAAGCACCACCTGGACAACGTCCGCAACAGGCTCGACGACGTCCTCGACCGCGTCGACCACGCCCTGGAGCATCAACTGCCGGTCCTCTCGCTCATCAACATCAGCTTCCGGTGGGTCAACGATGTGAAGACCCCGGTATCGGACCTCTCCTTCGTCACCACCGAACCGGCGAACGAGAACCTGGCCAAGTGGAGCGGCGACGCGGCCAGCGCCTACCACGCCAAGGCGGCCAAGCAGAAGGCGGCGGTGGACGAGACAGTGCTGAAGGCCGAGTTCATCAGCCAGTGGCTGTTCAAGATCGCCAAGGCGAACGTCGACTACGTGGTCGAACTCGCCAAGATCGTGACGGCGCTGGCGGGAAAGCTCGCCCAGGCCGCCGTCGACGCCGCCAGCCTGGTCGATCTGCTCTGGGCGGTCGACGCGCTCGCCGAGTCGATCGGCGACCTGGTCACGGCCGGGCTGGACACCCTCCTGAAGATCGGACAGCGCTTCGTCGACGCGCTGGGCAACGTGCGGGACATCGCCACCCAGGTCGGCGACTACTCGAAGCTGCCGGGAGGGCGGTGGCCGGAAGCCGTACGCGGCTGACCGTGGCTTGACCGCTCAACCCGTCGGGACCGCTGACCGGGTCGCCGCCAGGATGTCCAGGGACTTCTCCGCCAGCGTCGAGGTGGGCACATAGGAGTCGCCGCCGACGGCGAGCCACACCTTCACCACCAGGTTGCCGGTGCGGGAGTGCACCATGTACTCGGCGTACCTGAACCCCGGCTCCGACTGCTTGCCGAACGCCTCGGCTTCCTCCCCCGCCCCGTCGACCGCACCGATCCGCCGCATGGTCGTCGCCTGACCGGTGCCGCGATACAGCCGGCGCGCCTCCTCCACGGTCCCGGGCGTCGACGCCTTCACCCGCAGGTTCGCCTCGTACCCCTTGCTCGTCCGCATCTCGAACAGGCACGCCGCCCCGGGCCGGGCCGCCGGCGGCGTCGGGTCCGTCCGGGTCACGGTCAGCCCGAGATCCGCGAGCACCGCCAGATCGGTACGCCCGCACAGGTCCAACCCGTCAGCGTGGTAGAGCGGGCCGTCAGCGGGCGTCGGGCCGCCGCCAGATGGAACCGCCGTCGTCGCCGGTCCGGTCGGCGCCACGACCGGATCGTCGTCTGCCCCGGTACAGGCGGCCGTTCCCGCGGCGAGCGTGAGACCGGCGGCCGCCCCGGCAACCCTCATCCAGGCACGCACGAGCCGACCATACCGTCCGTGATCGGTTCGTACTGTCCCCGCGAGGTCGACCAGCTGCGCTCCCGCGCGCGGGCCGCCAGGTTCGGGCTGCTCCGCGTTGGCCGCTAGGTTCGGGCTGTGGCCGCTCCAGAAACTCCCGAGCAGATCGCGCGCACCCGCACCGTCACCGCCGCAACCGTTCTCGCCCACGGCGCGGATCTGCGGGCGTACCCCTATCGCCTGCTGTCTGTCCTCGCGCACGGCGTGGGCGCCGACCGGGTGACGCAAGCGGTCGCAGCCGCCGAGGTGCTCGAAAGAAGCGGGTGGGAACTCGTCACGGTCTCGGAGTTCGCATCCAGCCGCCTCGTGTACGCGATCATGCGCCGACGGTGAGCCGAGAGACAGGGCCTGGCGTAACAGGTCAGAGCAGGAAGGGCGCGACCGATCGTGCTCCTGGTGACCGTCCGGGGTACCGCTTGACGGCACGTGGTTGGCACGAATCCGTATGGTGCCATCGACGACCACCTCATGAGTCGAGGAAGGTGCTGGGGCCACATGTCTGAGCTGGTGCTGCCGATTCGTACCGAGCGACTGCTTCTTCGGCAGTACCGAGTGGACGATGTGGATGCCGTGCTTGCCTACTACGGCGACCCGCTCGTTGCTCGCTACGTTCCGTGGGAACCGTGGTCGCGTGAGCACGCGGCCGAGCAGGTGGCCAAGCGCGTCCACCGTCTGGGTGTCACCGGTATCGACTCCGCGCTGGCGCTGGTGGTTGAGCACAAGGGCGAGGTCGTCGGCGATGTTGTTCTGTGGCCGGCCGACGAGACGCTGTCTCGGGGTGAGATGGGCTGGATCTTCAATCCGTCGGCATCCGGGCGCGGGTTTGCCACAGAGGCAGTTCGCGCCCTCGTCCGCGTGGCCTTCGCGCACTGCGGGA
>Ga0164243_10007847_pt1 | contig 15853 bp, 15 predicted proteins | sample OricompcompostOP_FD_108781 | JGI IMG/M metagenome (GOLD analysis project Ga0164243, IMG submission 108781) | Organic Plus compost microbial communities from Emeryville, California, USA - Original compost - Organic plus compost (OP) | ecosystem: Engineered > Solid waste > Mixed feedstock >...
CGAGACCTACGCCGAAGGCTGGCGCACCCGTCAGTCCTCCTGAGGCGAGGCGCCGACCGGACCTTCGGTCCGGACGGGGAGATCCGAGGGGCAGGCGATCCGTCGCCTGCCCCTTTCTCTTTGAGGCGGCGACCGCGCGCCGGCGGCTAGGCCAGCAGGTCGCGGGCGAACTCGGCCGACCGGGCGAGGCCCCCGAAGGTGAAGAAGTGCGCCCCCTCCAGGCCCAGCGCCGGGCGGCCCGCCTGGGCCGCGGCGAGCGCCGCCAGCAGCGTCCCGGGCGTCTCGGCGGCCAGCATGGTCCTCGCCAGCTCCCCGCGCGCCTTCAGGGCGCGCAGCGAGGGGCCGATGCCGCAGGTCAGGGCGTATCGCGCCAGGGTGGCGCGGCGGGCCGGGCCCGCGACGCCGACGCGGAAGGGCGCGGTCTGGCCCAGGGCGCGCATGCGTTCGGCGAGGGCGAGGACGGGCCCCGGCGCGAAGCAGAACTGGCTGAGCAGGGTCGCGTGCAGGCCGGCGGCCTCGGCGGCCCGGAGCTTGGCCGCGCGGGCGTCGTCCAGGACCTCGTCGGGGATCCGCGGGTGGCCCTCGGGATAGCAGGACACGAAGATCCGCCTCACGCCGCGCCGCTGCAGCAGCCCGGTCTCGATCAGCTGCAGGGCCGAGTGGAACGGGCCCACGGGCCGGTCCCGGTCGCCCCCCAGGACCAGGGCCCGGTCGATCCCGGCCTCGGCCTCGAGCCGCGCCAGCAGGGCGTCGAACGCGGCGAGGTCGGGAAGCCGGCGGGCGACGATGTGCGGCACGGGGGTCAGGCCGGCCGCGCGCAGCCGTGCGGCGGCGGCGACCGTCATGTCGGGGGTGTCGTTCGGCAGGGCTGCGATGAACACCTCCGCGCCCGCCGCCAGCGTCCGCCGGGCGTCGTCCAGGGCCTTGCTGTCGCGGGTGGTGAGCTCGGTGGACCAGGTCCCCAGCAGGCTCCGCAGGGCCGTGCGGCCGTCCACGCGCTCCATCAGCGCGGTCGTCATGTCAGGCTCGCGTGGGAGAGGGCGCTGCGTGACTAGGGCAGGGCGCCCCGGGACGCAATGTCACGCGCGTTGATGGAAGACGCGGTACCCCTTTACGTCGGCCAGCTGGAGCATCTCCCGGTCGCCGCCGGTGTCGCCGTAGGCGGCGGCCAGGCGCACCTCGGGCCCGAACCGCTCGCGCAGGCGGCGCACCTTCTCCGGTCCGCGGCAGTTGACCCCCTCGAAGGCGCCGGCCACCCGGCCGTCCGGGCCGTACCGCAGCCGGGTCCCGATCAGCACGTCCGCGCCCAGCCGCTCGGCGAAGGGCGCGACCACCTCCTCCGGGCTGGCGGTGACGATCACCATGCGCGCGCCCCGTCCTCGCCAGTCGCGCCAGCAGTGTTCCGCATCGGGACGGACCAGCCGCCGTCCGAGCGGGGACTGTGCGAAGTCGGAACAGGCCCGGACCAGCGCCTCGCGCTCGATCCCCCGCAGGAACCGCCGCACCGCGGCGGCCTTGATGCGCCCGCGGTCGCGATGGGCGAGGTAGGCGGCCCCGGCCGGGGCCAGGGCGAGCAGCCCCGCGGCGAAGCGCGCCGGGCCCGAGCGCCAGCCCAGGAAGGCCATGAAGCTGTCGCGGCAGGTGAGCGTCCCGTCGAAGTCGAAGGCGACGATCGGTCCCTCGGCGGGCCCCTGGCGCTCGGTCATGCAACTCCCCATGTCCTGCTGGTCGCGCCCGCCACAGCGTCGCTTGAACGAATCCCGACCTGCGCCCTTTTTAGGGACGTGCGGCGCCGAAACGCTTGTCGTCCGGCTCCGCATCGGTGAATGTCAAGGATTAGAAAACTTGCGGCGCATATCCTGCACGGTGGCGTGACGGAGTTCGGCGTAGGGGACGGGAGGCTTCCGGGCGTCCCGTCACGGAGTGAGAAGCGACTATGACCAAGGCCGCGAGCGGCGACACCAAGAGCACCCTCTACTGCTCCTTCTGCGGCAAGAGCCAGCATGAGGTGCGCAAGCTCATCGCCGGACCGACCGTCTTCATCTGCGACGAGTGCGTCGAGCTCTGCATGGACATCATCCGTGAAGAGCACAAGATCGCGTTCGTGAAGTCGAAGGACGGGGTGCCCACGCCGCGCGAGATCCGCGAGGTGCTGGACGACTACGTCGTGGGGCAGGACCACGCCAAGAAGGTCCTCTCCGTGGCGGTGCACAACCACTACAAGCGCCTCAACCACGCGACCAAGAACAACGACATCGAGCTGGCCAAGTCGAACATCCTGATGGTCGGCCCGACCGGCTCGGGCAAGACCTACCTGGCCCAGACCCTGGCGCGCATCATCGACGTGCCCTTCACCATGGCCGACGCCACCACCCTGACGGAGGCCGGCTATGTGGGCGAGGACGTCGAGAACATCATCCTGAAGCTGCTGCAGGCGGCCGACTACAACGTCGAGCGCGCCCAGCGCGGCATCGTCTACATCGACGAGGTCGACAAGATCAGCCGCAAGTCGGACAACCCCTCCATCACCCGGGACGTGTCCGGCGAGGGCGTGCAGCAGGCGCTGCTGAAGATCATGGAAGGCACCATCGCCTCGGTGCCTCCGCAGGGCGGCCGCAAGCACCCGCAGCAGGAGTTCCTGCAGGTCGACACCACCAACATCCTGTTCATCTGCGGCGGCGCCTTCGCGGGCCTGGAGAAGATCATCTCCGCGCGCGGCCAGGGCGCGGGCATCGGCTTCGGCGCCCAGGTGCGCGATCCGGACGAGCGGCGCGTCGGCGAGATCCTCTCCCAGGTGGAGCCGGACGACCTGCTGCGCTTCGGCCTGATCCCGGAGTTCATCGGCCGCCTGCCGGTGATCGCCACCCTGGAGGACCTGGACGAGGACGCGCTGGCCAAGATCCTGACCGAGCCGAAGAACGCCCTGGTCAAGCAGTACGCCCGCCTGTTCGACATGGAGAACGTGGGTCTGACCTTCACCGACGACGCCCTGCGCGCCGTGGCCCGCAAGGCCATCGCCCGCAAGACCGGCGCCCGCGGCCTGCGCTCGATCATGGAAGGCATCCTGCTCGACACCATGTTCGAGCTGCCCAACTACCAGGGCGTCGAGGAGGTCGTGGTCAACGCCGAGGTGGTCGAGGGCCGGGCCCAGCCGCTGCTGATCTACGCCGAGAAGCGCGGCGAGAAGGGCGTCGCGTCCTGAGCGTCCCGACTTTTCCGGACTAGGGGAGGGGGCCTTCGGGCCCCCTTCTTGTTTGGCCCGGCGCCTCGCCGGCGCGCGCGTTTTCCCTTGATCGCGCTCGGGCCCATCCGGCACAACAGCCGCAGGGCGCGGGGGCGTGCGGGGAGGCTTTTCGTCATGACCAGGTGGAACGGGGCGGGGGTGCTCGTCGCGCTCGCGTGCGGGGTGTCGGCGGCGGGCGCCGGCGTGGCCCTGGCCCAGGCGGCCGCGGGGACTCCGCCGGCCTGGGAGGTCCTGGTCCGCTGCGCCGAGATGGGCGACAAGGACGACCGCCTGGCCTGCTACGACGAGGCGATGCGCGCGGCGGGCTATGCGCCCCGGCCCGAGGCGGTCGCCGCCGCCCGCCGGCGGCTGTTCGGCCTGAGGGCCCCGCAGATCAGCATCCTCAAGCACAAGGAAGCCGAGGCGCCCGCCAGGGCCGCCGAGGGCGCGGCGCCGTCCGAGGCGGCGGCCGCGCCGGCCCCTGCGACGAAGCGCGCCCCGGCGCCGCAGGAAGACGAGAACGGGGTGACGGTCACCCTGGCCAAGGTCGCGCTGCAGGGAGATGGCAAGCTTCTGATGGTCACGGAAGAGGGCCAGATTTGGGAGCAGACCGACACAGACCGGCTTGTCTCGCTGCCCAAGCCGGGACTGGCCATGCCGATCCACCGCGGCACCTTCGGCGGCTATTTCTGCGACGTCAGCAAGTACAAGTCGGTGCGCTGCGAGCGCGTCCGCTAGCGCTGGGCCGCCATGGCCAACCTGTTCGAGCTCTGCCTTGCCGACAAGGCCGGATCCGGCCGGCTCGCGGTCGAGACCCAGGACGGCGCGCGCCTGACCTACGCCGAGCTGGCCGCCGCCTCGGGCCGGATGGCCAACGCCCTGGCCGGGGCCGGGGTCAGGCCCGGGGACCGGGTCGCCGTCCAGGTCGAGAAGTCGCTCGCCAACCTGGTGCTCTACCTGGCCTGCCTGCGGGCCGGGGCGGTGTTCCTGCCGCTGAACACGGCCTACACCCTGCCTGAGGCGGCCTATTTCGTCGGGGACGCGGAGCCGAGCCTGATCGTCTGCGACCCCGCCGTCCGCGAGGGCGTGCAGGGGATCGCCGGCGGCGCGAGGGTGGAGACCCTGGACGCGGCCGGCGAGGGGTCGCTCGCGGCCCTCGCCCGCGCCGCGGCCGAGGATTTCGCCACCGTTCCCCGACAGGACGACGATCTCGCCGCGATCGTCTACACCTCGGGGACCACCGGCCGCTCGAAGGGCGCCATGCTCAGCCACGGCAACCTGGCCTCGAACGCCCGGACCCTGGTTGAGGCCTGGCGGTTCACCGACCGGGACGTGCTGATCCACGCCCTGCCGATCTACCACGTGCACGGCCTGTTCGTGGCGATCAACGTCCTGCTGCTCGCCGGCGGGGCGATGCTGTTCCTGCCGCGGTTCGACGCCGGCGAGATCCTGAAGCGGACGCCGCGGGCAACCGCCCTGATGGGGGTGCCGACCTTCTACACCCGACTGCTGGCCCGGCCGGAGCTCGGGCCGGAGCTGACCGCCGGCATGCGCCTGTTCGTCTCGGGCTCGGCGCCGCTGCTGGCGGAGACCCACCGCGAGTGGCGCGCGCGCACCGGCCACGCCATCCTCGAGCGCTACGGCATGACCGAGACGGGGATGAACGTCTCCAATCCCTACGACGGCGAGCGGATCGCCGGGACCGTCGGCCTGCCGCTGCCGGGGGTGCAGGTGCGCATCGCCGACCCCGACACCGGGGCGCCCCTGGAGCCGGGGCGGATCGGCATGATCGAGGTGAAGGGGCCCAACGTCTTCAAGGGCTACTGGCGCATGCCGGAGAAGACCCGGGCCGAGTTCCGGCCGGACCGCTTCTTCATCACCGGCGACCTCGGCCAGGTCGATGCGCGCGGCTACGTCAGCATCGTCGGCCGCGGCAAGGACATGATCATCACCGGCGGCCTCAACGTCTATCCGATCGAGGTCGAGGAGCAGATCGACCAGCTCCCCGGGGTGGTGGAGAGCGCGGTCGTCGGCCTGCCGCATCCGGACTTCGGCGAGGCCGTCACGGCCGTGGTGGCCACCGGCGGCGGGCCCGCCCCCTCGGAGGCGGAGGTGCTCGCCGCGCTCGAGCAGGGCCTCGCCAGCTTCAAGCGGCCCAAGCGCGTGGTCTTCGTGGAGGAGTTGCCGCGCAACACCATGGGAAAGGTGCAGAAGGCGGCGCTGCGGCAGGAGTACGCTGAGCTCTATCAGGCTCAGGCGCCCGCGACATAGTCGCCCATTCTCCGTTTCCTGGGGACAGGCTGGCCGCTTAGCTTGAATGAAACCCGGAACGAGCCATCTTAGTCCGCGAGCCCGCCGGCGAATCCGGCGGAACGAGCGAGCCGGCCCGTCTATTCCGGATCAAGGCGTCTCGTTCGCGGCCGAGCGCGACTTCAACACGCCGGCCAGGGAGCAGTGCATTATGACCGAGATGAGAACCATTCCTGTGCTGCCGCTGCGGGACATCGTGGTGTTCCCGCACATGATCAGCGCGCTCTTCGTGGGGCGGGACAAGTCCGTGCGCGCCCTCGAAGAGGTGATGAAGCGCGACAAGCACATCCTCCTGGCCACCCAGAAGAACTCCACCGACGACGATCCCAAGCCGTCGGCCATCTACGACGTGGGCGTCATCGCCCAGGTGCTGCAGCTGCTCAAGCTCCCGGACGGCACGGTGAAGGTGCTGGTCGAGGGCAAGTCGCGCGCCGCGATCGTCAAGTTCACCGACCAGGCCGACTACTACGAGGCCGACATCGCCACGGTCGACGAGGAGCTCGGCGCGCCGCACGAGGCGGAGGCCCTGTCGCGCGCGGTGATCGAGCAGTTCGACAACTATGTGAAGCTGAACAAGAAGATCCCGCCCGAGGCCCTGGCGGCGATCCCGCAGATCACCGATCCCGGCAAGCTGGCGGACTCGATCGCCCAGCACCTGTCGGTGAAGATCGGCGACCGGCAGTCGCTGCTGGAGAGCTTCGACGTCGTCAAGCGGCTGGAGAAGGTGTTCGCCCTGATGGAGGGCGAGATCTCGGTGCTGAACGTCGAGAAGAAGATCCGCTCGCGCGTGAAGCGCCAGATGGAGAAGACCCAGCGCGAGTACTACCTCAACGAGCAGATGAAGGCGATCCAGCGCGAGCTGGGCGAGCAGGAGGACACGCGCGACGAGCTCAACGAGCTCGAGAAGCGCATCAAGCGCACCAAGCTCTCCAAGGAGGCGCGGACCAAGGCCGAGGCGGAGCTCAAGAAGCTGCGCAACATGAGCCCGATGTCCGCGGAATCCACCGTGGTGCGCAACTACCTCGACTGGCTGCTGTCCATCCCGTGGGGCAAGGCCAAGCCGAAGAAGATCGACATCGTCGAGGCCGAGCGGATCCTGGACGAGGACCACTACGGCCTGGAGAAGGTCAAGGAGCGGATCCTGGAGTACCTGGCGGTCCAGAGCCGCACCAACTCCCTGAAGGGCCCGATCCTGTGCCTGGTCGGTCCCCCGGGCGTCGGCAAGACCTCGCTGGGCAAGTCCATCGCCAAGGCCACGGGCCGCGAGTTCGTGCGCCTGTCTCTGGGCGGCGTGCGCGACGAGGCCGAGATCCGCGGCCACCGGCGCACCTACATCGGCTCGATGCCCGGCAAGGTCATCCAGTCGATGAAGAAGGCCAAGTCCGTCGACCCGTTCTTCCTGTTCGACGAGATCGACAAGCTCGGCGCCGACTGGCGCGGGGACCCGACCTCGGCGCTGCTGGAAGTGCTGGACCCCGAGCAGAACAACACCTTCAACGACCACTACCTGGAGGTCGACTACGACCTGTCGCAGGTGATGTTCGTGACCACGGCCAACAGCCTGAACATGCCCCAGCCGCTGCTGGACCGCATGGAGGTCATCCGCATCCCCGGCTACACCGAGGATGAGAAGGTGGAGATCACCAAGCGCCACCTGATCCCCAAGGTCGCCAAGGACCACGGGCTGAAGGAAGGCGAGTGGATCGTGCCGGAGAAGGCGATCCGCGACCTGGTCCGCTACTACACCCGCGAGGCGGGGGTGCGGAGCCTGGAGCGCGAGATCGGCAACTTGGCCCGCAAGGCCGTCCGCGACATGGCCCGGGAGAAGATCGTCTCCGTCACCATCGACGACGAGCGGCTCGCCAAGTACGCCGGGGTGCGCAAGTTCCGCTACGGCGAGACGGACGAGGAGGATCAGGTCGGCATCGTCACCGGCCTGGCCTGGACCGAGTTCGGCGGCGACATCCTGACGATCGAGGCCGTCCGCATGCCGGGCAAGGGGCGCATGTCCATCACCGGCAACCTGAAGGACGTGATGAAGGAGTCGATCTCGGCCGCGAACAGCTATGTCCGCGCCCGGGCCACGCGCTTCGGCATCAAGGCGCCGATCTTCGACAAGACCGACGTGCACGTGCACGTGCCCGAGGGCGCCACGCCCAAGGACGGTCCGTCCGCCGGCGTCGCCATGGCCACCGCCATGATCTCTGTGCTCACCGGCGTGCCGATCCGCAAGGAGGTGGCCATGACCGGCGAGATCACCCTGCGCGGGCGGGTCCTGCCGATCGGCGGCCTGAAGGAGAAGCTGCTGGCGGCCCTGCGCTCGGGCGTCAAGACGGTGCTCATCCCGCAGGAGAACGAGAAGGACCTGGCCGACATCCCGGAGAACGTGAAGTCGGCGCTGGAGATCATCACCGTCTCGACGGTGGACGAGGTCCTGTCCCACGCCCTCGCCGGTCCCCTGACCCCGATCGAGTGGACCGAGGAGGACGACCGCGCCCTGCCGGCCTCGGGGACGGCGCTGGACGAGGTCGATCCGGAGGCCGTGATCACCCACTGATCCGGCTTTGTCGGGAAATCGACATTGAACGGCGGCGGCGCGGGGAAACCCGCGCCGCCTTCGTTTGACGAGCGCCCTGCGCCCTCGCCATACTCGCCCGCTTCAGGCGGCGGCACGACCGCCGAGCGGGTTGGGAGGAGGACCATGACCAAGGCCGAACTGGTCAACGCCATCGCCGACGGCGCCAAGCTCACCAAGGCCCAGGCGCGCGATGCGCTGGAAGCGTTCGTGGATGCGGTCACCACCTCGCTGAAGGCCGGTTCGGAAGTCCGCCTGGTCGGCTTCGGGAGCTTCGTGCCCGTCGAGCGCAAGGCCGGCACGGCGCGCAATCCGCGCACGGGCGAGACCGTCGTGCGCCCGGCCTCCCGGACCTGCCGCTTCAGGGTGGGGGAGGGGCTCAAGTCCTCGCTCAACTAGGCCGGTCCGGGCCGCCGGCCAGGCTGCGCCGACGCGTCCTCTGGCGCGCGCGCCGCCGCGAAGGTAGAGAGCGCTGCCCGCACGCCCGGCCGTTCCGGCCGGCGGCGATGCGCAGGGGCGGCTAGCTCAGCTGGTCAGAGCGTCTGGTTTACACCCAGAAGGTCGGGGGTTCGAACCCCTCGCCGCCCACCAGCCTTCGCGCACGGGAGGGCGCCGGCCCCGGCCGGAGCCGTCGCCGGCCGCGCCCGAATTCGATCCCAATTGCGTGCGACGACGCTCCGGTCCGGGGACCCGGTCTGCGGCGAAGGCCGGCGGCCGGCCTGTCCGTCACGGTCAGCGGGCGTCCAGGCTGATCATCAAGGCCGCGGTCAGACCGCCCAGGATCAGAAGGGCGCAGACAAGCATATGAACGGCGTCTGCGGTGATGCGCGCACGCTTTTCGCGCGGCTTTTCAACCGCTGAACGAAAGATGCTCTCAGGCGGCATGAGCGAATGCTAGTCTCGCTGGGACTCCCCAAAGTTGTGCGAGTAGTTGCACGAGGTCAAGCGAGAATTGAGCGAAGTTGTTCCCATTCGCGCCGAGGTTGGGGCTCGCCTGAGGGGCGAGCGGCGGCGGCTCGGGCTGAATCAGGCCGATTTCGGCCGAATCGCCGCGGTCAGCCGGCGCACCCAGGCGGGCTACGAGGCCGGCGAGGTCGCCCCCGACGCCGAGTACCTGGCCGCGATCGCCCTGGCGGGGGTGGACATCCTCTTCGTGATCACCGGCCGCCCCGGGCCGGACGCGCCCTTCGGCGTGGGCGAATCGGCGCCGGCGGGGTGGGACGAGGCCTCCATGTCCGCGGAGGAGGCGCGCCTCGTGGAGAGCTTCCGCCAGATGCCGCCCTCCGACCGCGCCGCCCTGCAGCGGCTGGCCCGGTCGCTGGCGGAGCGGGCCCGCAACGGGGGGTGACCCGCGCGCCGGCTGTCCGTGCGGTCCTCGGATGGCTTGCGATGTCGGGATGGGAAGTGGCGCGAGTGACGGGGCTCGAACCCGCGACCTCCGGCGTGACAGGCCGGCGCTCTAACCAACTGAGCTACACCCGCGTCGACGCGCCCTGCGGCCCGTCGTGAGGGCGCTCACATAGGCGGGCGCCGCCCGTCGTGTCAACCGATCGCGTCGCGCCGGATTCAATTGATCACAGGGACTTTGAAGCGCCCTCGGCCATGGGCTACAAGGCGCCGCGACTCTCCCGAAAGGTCCTTATGAACGCCTTCCTGCTGCAGTACCTGCCGATCGTCATCTTCCTGGCGATCGCGCTCGTCCTCGGGATCGGATTCGTCCTCGCCGCGGTGGTCATCGCCCCCAAGAGTCCGGATCCGGAGAAGCTGTCCGCCTACGAGTGCGGCTTCAACGCCTTCGACGACGCGCGCATGAAGTTCGACGTGCGGTTCTACCTGGTGTCGATCCTGTTCATCATCTTCGACCTGGAGGTCGCCTTCCTGTTCCCCTGGGGCGTGTCGCTCATGAAGCTGCCGCACGAGACGGCGGTCTTCGCCTTCTGGTCGATGATGGTCTTCCTGGGCGTCCTGACGGTGGGCTTCATCTACGAGTGGAAGAAAGGAGCCCTGGAATGGGAGTGATCGTTCCCGCGGGCGCCGCCGGCCGCGCGTCGGTCGAGGGTTATGATCCCAAGCTGCACGACCCGTTCTTCGACGGGGTCTCCGACGCCCTGGCCGACAAGGGCTTCGTGACCGCCACCCTGGACGACGTGATCACCTGGGCCCGCACGGGCTCGCTGATGTGGATGACCTTCGGCCTGGCCTGCTGCGCGGTCGAGATGATGCAGATGTCGATGCCGCGCTACGACGCCGAACGGTTCGGCTTCGCGCCGCGCGCCTCGCCGCGCCAGTCGGACGTGATGATCGTCGCGGGCACCCTCACCAACAAGATGGCCCCGGCCCTGCGCAAGGTCTACGACCAGATGCCCGAGCCGCGGTACGTCATCTCCATGGGCTCGTGCGCCAACGGCGGCGGCTACTACCATTACAGCTACAGCGTCGTGCGCGGCTGCGACCGCGTCGTGCCGGTGGACGTCTACGTGCCCGGCTGCCCGCCGACGGCCGAGGCGCTGCTCTACGGCGTGCTGCAGCTGCAGAAGAAGATCCGCCGCACCGGGACGATCGAGCGATGAGCTACGCCGTCTCCAACGAAGCGCTGGCCGAGCTCGGCCAGCGGATCGTCGCCAATTCCGCCGGCGCGGCGACGTCGTTCAAGGTCGCCTTCGGCGAACTGACGCTCGAGGCGTCCGCCCAGCGCATCCGCGAGGTCCTGACCCAGCTGCGGGACGACCCGACGCTGCGCTTCATCCAGCTGATCGACCTGACCGCCGTGGACTATCCGGACCGGGCCAGGCGGTTCGACGTGGTCTACCACCTGCTCTCGTTCCACCAGAACCGGCGCATCCGGGTGAAGGTCCAGGCCGACGAGGACACGTCCGTGCCCTCGATCGTGGACGTGCATCCCTGCGCCAACTGGTTCGAGCGCGAGGCGTTCGACATGTACGGGGTGGTGTTCGACGGCCATCCGGACCTGCGCCGGCTGCTCACCGACTACGGCTTCGTGGGCTTCCCCCTGCGCAAGGACTTCCCGATGACCGGCTACGTCGAGGTCCGCTACGACGAGGAGCAGAAGCGGGTGGTCTACGAGCCCGTGAAGCTCACCCAGGAATTCCGCCAGTTCGACTTCCTCTCCCCGTGGGAGGGGGACCGTCGCCAGATGCCGGGGCAGGGGTATCCCTACGTGCTGCCCGGCGACGAGAAGGCGGGGAGCTGACCATGGCCGACGACGCCCATCCCGTGCCCGCGCCTTCCGACTCCGCCCTGACGGAGCCGGAGAACCGCAAGTTCACCATCAACTTCGGCCCCCAGCACCCGGCGGCCCACGGCGTGCTGCGCCTGGTGCTGGAGCTGGACGGCGAGGTCGTGGAGCGGGTGGATCCGCACATCGGCCTGCTGCACCGCGGCACCGAGAAGCTGATGGAGGCCCGCACCTACCTCCAGAACATCCCCTACTTCGACCGCCTCGACTACGTCGCGCCGATGAACCAGGAGCACGCCTTCTGCCTGGCCATCGAGCGGCTGCTGGGCGTCGACGTCCCGCGCCGGGCCAGGATCATCCGCGTGCTCTACATGGAGATCGGGCGGATCCTGAACCATCTGCTCAACGTCACGACCCAGGCCATGGACGTGGGCGCCCTGACCCCGCCGCTGTGGGGCTTCGAGGAGCGCGAGAAGCTGATGGTCTTCTACGAGCGCGCCTCCGGCTCGCGCCTGCACGCCAACTACATCCGGCCCGGCGGCGTGCACCAGGACCTGCCGCCCGACCTGATCGAGGACATCGACGACTGGTGCGACGGCTTCCCCAAGGTGCTCGACGACATCGACGCCCTGATCACGCCCAACCGCATCTTCAAGCAGCGCAACGTCGACATCGGCGTCGTCTCCAAGGAGGACGCCTTCGCCTGGGGCTTCTCCGGCGTGATGCTGCGCGGGTCGGGGATCGCCTGGGACCTGCGCCGCAACCAGCCCTACGAGATCTACGACGAGCTGGAGTTCGACATCCCGCTCGGCAAGAACGGCGACTGCTACGACCGCTACCTCTGCCGCATGGAGGAGATGCGCCAGTCCATCAGGATCATGAAGCAGTGCATTGAACTGCTTCGGAAAACCCCGGGGCCGGTGCTGACCGAGGATGGCAAGGTGGCGCCGCCGCGGCGCGGCGAGATGAAGCGCTCGATGGAGGCGCTCATCCACCACTTCAAGCTCTATACCGAGGGCTTCCACGTGCCGGCCGGCGAGGTCTACGCCTTCGTCGAGGCGCCCAAGGGCGAGTTCGGCGTCTATCTGGTCGCCGACGGGACCAACAAGCCCTACCGCTGCAAGATCCGCGCGCCGGGCTTCCCGCACCTGCAGGCCATGGACTGGATGAACCGCGGCCACATGCTGGCGGACGTCTCCGCCATCCTGGGCTCGCTGGACATCGTGTTCGGGGAGATCGACCGTTGAGCGTCCGCCGTCTCGCCAAGGAGCAGCCCGCCTCCTTCGCGTTCAAGCCCGAGACCCTGAAGCTCGCCAAGTGGTGGATGTCCAAGTACCCGCCCGGCCGCGAGCGCTCGGCCGTGGTGCCGATCCTCTGGCTGGTGCAGAAGCAGGAGGGCTGGGTCTGCGAGCCCGCGATCCGCGCGGTCGCCGAGCTTCTGGACATGCCGGTGATCCGGGTCCTGGAGTGCGCCACCTTCTACACCATGTTCCACCTGGAGCCGGTGGGGACGCGCGCGGTCGTCCAGGTCTGCGGCACCACCCCCTGCATGCTGCGCGGGGCCGAGGGCCTGATGCAGGTCTGCAAGGACAAGATCGGGGCCAAGGACCACCTGTCCGCGGACGGGCTGTTCACCTGGCAGGAGGTCGAGTGCCTGGGCGCCTGCGCCAACGCGCCGATGGCCCAGATCAACGACTACTACTACGAGGACCTGACGCCCGAGACGCTCGGCCAGATCATCGACGACTTCCGCGCCGGCAATGACCCCAAGCCCGGCTCCTACATCGGCCGGCAGGGCTCCGCGCCCGAGGGCGGGCCGAAGGTGCTGCAGGACAAGAGCCTCTACGACGGCTCCCTGGCCAAGCCCGTCGCCATCCCCAACCAGCCCAAGCCGGAGCCGGCGGCATGAAGGTGAAGGAAGCGGGCCTGCGCATCCGTCCCTGGGGCCTGGGCCGGGCGCACGCGGACGTGTCCCACGCGTCCGAGGACCTGGTGTTCATGATCCGGCGCGCGGCCTATGTGGACGACATCCGCAACGTCGCCCTGCGGACGCGCCGGATCGGCTGGGCCGCCCTGCTGGCGGGCCTGGGGACGCTCGCCTGGGCCGCCACCCGCGGGCCGGGAGTGCATTCCAGGGCCGCCCACTCCGGCGAGATCGCCATCGCGCTCGGCTGGGCGCTTTTCGTCTATGTCATGGTCCGGCGGACGCGCTATGTCCGCGCCCACCCCTTCGATCCCAACAACCGCTGAGTCATGCCGGGAATCCTCCAGGACAAGGACCGCATCTTCCTGAACCTCTACGGGCTCCACGACTGGCGCCTGGAGGCGGCGCGCCAGCGCGGCGCCTGGAACGGGACGGCGGACATCATCGCCCTCGGGCGCGACTGGATCATCGACCAGATGAAGGCCTCCGGCCTTCGGGGCCGGGGCGGGGCGGGCTTCGCCACCGGCCTGAAGTGGTCGTTCATGCCCAAGGAAGTGCGTCCCGGGCGGCCGCACTACCTGATGGTCAACGCCGACGAATCCGAGCCGGGCACCTGCAAGGACCGCGAGATCCTGCGCAACGACCCGCACCTCCTGATCGAGGGCTGCCTGATCGCCTGCCGCGCCATGCTGGCGCACCAGGCCTACATCTACGTCCGCGGCGAATACGTGCGTGAGCGCGAGGTGCTCGAGGCCGCGATCAAGGAGGCCTACGAGGCCAGGCTGATCGGCAAGGGCAACCTCAACGGCTGGGACTGCGACATCGCCGTCCACCACGGCGGCGGCGCCTATATCTGCGGCGACGAGACCGCCCTGATGGAGAGCTTCGAGGGCAAGAAGGGCCAGCCGCGCCTGAAGCCGCCGTTCCCGGCGGGGGCGGGCATCTACGGCTGCCCGACCACGGTCAACAACGTCGAATCCATCTCCGTCGTGGGCACGATCCTGCGCCGCGGGGCGGACTGGTTCTCCAGCTTCGGCCGGCCGAACAACACCGGCACCAAGCTGATGAGCATCTCCGGCCACGTGAACCAGCCGTGCAATGTCGAAGAGGCGATGTCGATCCCGCTGAAGCAGCTGATCGAGGAGCACTGCGGCGGCGTGCGCGGCGGCTGGGGGAACCTGAAGGCGGTGATCCCCGGCGGGGCCTCCACGCCCCTGATCCCGGCCGACCAGTGCGAGACCGCGCTGATGGACTTCGACAGCCTGAAGGAGCTCAAGAGCGGCCTCGGCACCGCGGCCGTGATCGTCATGGACAAGTCCGCCGACGTCGTGAAGGCGATCACCCGGCTGTCCTACTTCTTCAAGCACGAGAGCTGCGGCCAGTGCACGCCGTGCCGCGAGGGCACGGGCTGGATGTGGCGGGTGATGGAGCGGATGACCCGCGGCGAGGCGGAGATGAAGGAGATCGACCTCCTTCTGGACGTCGCCTCCCAGGTCGAGGGCCACACCATCTGCGCGCTCGGCGATGCGGCGGCCTGGCCGATCCAGGGCCTGTTCCGCCACTTCCGCGGCGAGGTGGAGGAGCGCATCGCCGCCTATCGGGCCGGCCGTCCGCACGTGCAGGGCGCGACGCTTCAGGCCGCGGAGTAAGAGACAATGCCCAAGGCCAAGGTCAACGGCGTCGAGGTCGAGTTCGAGCCCGGCATGACGGTGCTGCAGGTGGCGGAGCTGGCGGGGGAGGAGATCCCGCGCTTCTGCTACCACGAGCGGCTCTCGATCGCCGGCAACTGCCGCATGTGCCTGGTGGAGGTGAAGCCGGGGCCGCCCAAGCCCCAGGCCTCCTGCGCCCTGCCGGCCTCCGACAACATGGAGATCATCACCAACTCGCCGATGGTGAAGAAGGCGCGCGAGGGGGTGCTGGAGTTCCTGCTGATCAACCACCCGCTCGACTGCCCGATCTGCGACCAGGGCGGCGAGTGCGACCTGCAGGACGAGACCCTCGGCTACGGCCGCGACGACAGCCGCTACGTCGAGAACAAGCGGGCCGTCGAAGAGAAGTACATGGGTCCGCTGATCAAGACGGTCATGACCCGGTGCATCCAGTGCACCCGCTGCATCCGCTTCGTCACCGAGGTCGCCGGCAAGTCGGAGATCGGCGCCATCGGCCGCGGCGAGGACATGGAGATCACCACCTACCTGGAGAGCGCGCTCACCTCCGAGCTCTCCGGCAACGTGGCCGACCTCTGCCCCGTGGGCGCCCTGACCCACAAGCCCTGGGCCTTCAACTACCGGCCGTGGGAGCTGAAGAAGACCGAGACCATCGACGTCATGGACGCCCTGGGGGCCAACATCCGCGCCGACGCGCGGGGCCCGGAGGTGATGCGCGTGCTGCCGCGCACCCATGAGGACGTCAACGAGGAGTGGATCTCCGACAAGACCCGCCACGCCTGCGACGGACTGATGCGCCAGCGCCTGGACCGGCCCTATGTCCGCGTGCGCGGCAAGCTGAAGCCGGCCACCTGGGCCGAGGCGTTCGAGGCCGTCCGCGCCAGGGTGAAGAAGACGGAGCCCGAGCGGATCGGCGTGATCGCCGGCGACCTGCAGGACGCCGAATCCATGAAGGCCG
>Ga0164243_10007848_pt1 | contig 15853 bp, 13 predicted proteins | sample OricompcompostOP_FD_108781 | JGI IMG/M metagenome (GOLD analysis project Ga0164243, IMG submission 108781) | Organic Plus compost microbial communities from Emeryville, California, USA - Original compost - Organic plus compost (OP) | ecosystem: Engineered > Solid waste > Mixed feedstock >...
GAGGCCGTCGGCGATCGCTCCATGGATGCCGGTCGGGTAGAACGGCATGATGTGTGGTTCGGTGGTCTCGTGGGCGTTCTCGTTCCACACCGTGATCGGACCGGGAGCCGTCACAGGTGCCTCCCACGGAGAGGAGGCACGGAGGGGAGGGCTTCGTCGGCGGGCCCGGACAGGCGGCTCTCGACGGCGATCGGGCCGTCGTAGCCGATCGCGCGCAGCGACGCTCCGAAGAGCGCCCAGTCGATGTGGCCGGCGCCCGGCTCCAGCCGGTTGGAGTCGCTGGCCTGAACGTGACCGATGTAGGGGCCGGCCTCGACGAGGGCTGCGGCCGGGTCCGCCTCCTCGATATTCATGTGGTACGTGTCGGCCGCCACACGGACGGCGTCCGAGCCGACCGTCTCGATCAGCGCGACCGCATCCGCGAGACGATTGACCATGTGGTCTTCGTATCGATTCAGTGGCTCGAGGAAGATCTGTACACCAAGCCTGGATGCTTCATCGCCGAGCGCTCCGAGCTGGTCCACCAGGATGCCGGCGTCCTCCTCAGGGGATCGCGGCGGCTCGAAAGGCGGCAGACGGCGCGAGAACATGCCCCACGACGCGGGGGTCATCGCTCCGCGTCCGCCGATCTCGGCCATCACGCGGAGCTCGTCGAGCATCTGCGTGAGAGCGTCTGCTCGGAGATCGGCGTCGAAGGCACCGATGAAGTGCGACATCTCGACGCACACGGTCGGCATCCGGACCCCCGCTGCCGCAGCCGCCCGGAGTTCCGGAAGGCGAGCGGCGAAAGCGCCGTCGCCCCGGCCCCGGAGCTCGATGCCATCAAAGCCCCAGGCCTGGGCGATGTCCCACTTCTCGAGCATCGTGTCGCCCGGAAGATGCTGCTCTTGCACGGCGATCGGGTTCGATGTCACGCTGCTTCCTCCGGCATCTCGAGGACAACTTGGAGCGCCTCGGCCGGGCGCTGATCGAGCATCTCGTAAGCCGTCGCCGCCTCGCTGAAGGGCACCGTGTGAGAGATCGTCGAGAGCGCGTCGAGCCGTCCGCTCGACGCGAGCTCGATCACGGTCGTGTTGAGCCGGTAACGGTCCCAGCGATGTTGCAGGTGCGGACTCGACCCGGAGATCTGCGAGGACACGAGCTGCACCCGGTTGTGGTGGAACTCCTCGCCGAGGGCCAGCCCGGCGCCGTCGCCCTGGAAGAATCCGGCGACGCACACGCGCGAGTTGTAGGCCACGGAGCGGATGGCGGTGTGGAGGGCGCGGTAGTTGCCGGTGATCTCGATGGCGACATCCGCGCCCCTCCCGCCCGTCAGATCGCGCAGACGCTCCGCGACGTCCTCGGCGGGATCGAGCACGGTATCCGCTCCGAGTCGGTTGGCGAGGTCACGCCTCGACTCAAGACCGTCGATGGCCACGACGCGTCCGCCGTTGAGCCTCGCGAGCTGAGCGGCGAGCTGCCCCGGCACGCCGAGGCCGAAGACCGCCACCGTCTCACCGATGTGGATGTCTGCGTCGAGGACGGCGTTCAGCGCGACAGCGCCGATGTGGGAGAAGATGCCGACCCGCGGGTCAGCGTCGGGCGAGAGACGGCGCACCGCCGCGAAATCCGCGTCCATCACGGCAGAGGTACGGTGCCCCCATGTTCCCCAGACGACGTCGCCGATGCGCACGGACGTTACCTCGCTGCCGACCTCGACGATCTCTCCGACCTCCTCGTAGCCGACAACGGTGACGGGGAAAGCGGCTTCGTGCGCGCCCGGAAGGAAGAGCCGCGTGTCCGCGTCCCAGTGCTTGGACAGGTGCGGGCTGCTTCCGCGATACTGGGTCAGCTCTGTGCCTGTCGAGATTCCCGAGTACAGGGTCCGTACTCTGACCTGGTCCGGGCCGAGGGGGTCCTCTTCAAGCTCGAGGTAATCTACTGCGAAGGCGCGGGGGAACGTGAGTTGGGTAGCCATCTGGGCCTTTCCGAGGGAGTGCTCGCCCGTAACATTACGCATTCGTTCCATCGATCGCAACGAGCAATGTCCGATAATCGGACGAAACGATCCCCGTCAGTAGTGCGCGCCACCACCGGTATGTTCAGCGTTCAGTCTGCCGCCGGACATAACTCGAGACTGGGGCTGGACATGTGTCCAACGCCGGTTTACCGTATGGACAGTCGCTCATGCGTAGGGAGGTCCGGTTGCCGCCGAGCATCAGATCCCTCCTCGACGAGCCGAGCCTCGCGCTCGGGCTTGTCGTGTCGCCTGCGCACCGCGACGGCCGCGATCCGCTTGACGAGAACGTCTCCTGGGTGCACAGCTCGGACTTGCTCGATCCGACGCCCTTTCTCGACGCGGGGCAGCTCCTGCTCACCGATGGCGCTCAGTTCGCCCCGACGCCGGGAGAGGATGTCGCGTACGAGGAGCCGGTCGACCGGTACGTCGCTCGCCTGTCGGCGCGCGGCATCCGTGGACTGGGCTTCGCGACCCAGGTGATCCACGACCAGGTCCCGACTGCGCTCGCCACCGCCTGCGAGGCGCATCGCCTGCCGTTGCTGGAGGTGCGCGATCGAACGCCGTTCATCGCCATCATCCGGTACGTCGCCGATGTCATCGCCCGTGAGCAGAACGCGCGCGCCGAGTGGTCGCTCCGCGCCCAGCGCTCCATCGCCCACGCAGCGCTTCGCCCCGATGGACTGGCGTCCATCCTCAGCGAGCTCGAGCGTCAGCTCGGGGGTTGGGTTGCGCTCTTCGACGCTGCCGGGAATCATCTTCGGACACCTGCCGACACCTCCGTGCCGCCTGCCCTCCTGGCGCCGGTGACGGATGCCGCCCGCGCGGCGCTCGCTCGCGGGCTGCGATCGTCCTCCCGTCATGCTGTCGATGGGCAGGAGGTGACGCTCCAGACGCTGGGGCAGCGCAACCAGCTGCGCGGCGTGCTGGCCATCGGTGGAATCGCGCCGCTCGATCCGGCGGGCACTGATCTCGTCACGAGCGTGATCGCGCTTGCCAGCCTGGCTCTCGAGCAGAACCGCGCTCTCGATGTCGCCCGGGGACACCTTCGCGGTGGTGTTCTCGAACAGCTCGTCGCGGGAAGCATCGCTGTCGCGAGTCGGACGGCGACGGAGGTCTGGGGAGGACTGCCGGACGAACCGCTCCGCGTCATGGCGGTCGCGGTCGAAGGGCACCACCAGTTCCTGCTGGAGTCGCTCGAGCTGATGGCCGAGGACCGCCGCGGAGCGGTCTTCTTCGCGCCCCGTGACGACGGAATCATCGTGCTCACCGGAGAGCAGGACATCCCCGGTGTCCGCGCGCTGCTCGCGCGGCATGGGGCGACGTCGGGCATGTCCACTGCGACGGCGCTCGGCGACCTTGCCCGGGGCATCGATGAAGCGGCGCGCGCGCTGCAGCGGGCTCAGGATGCCGGTGCTCCCAGCATCGACTTCGGCGACGTGCTGGGCGACGGAATGCTCGGAATGCTCCGCGAGGAGAACGCCGGTGCCGTGGCTCGACGCTTGCTGAGGCCCCTCATCGAGCACGATGCACGAGAGGGCACCGACCTTCTCGGTACGGCAAAGGCATGGTTCGCGAACAACTGCGCCTGGGATCAGACCGCGAAAGGCTTGGGCATCCACCGGCATACCCTACGCAACCGCATCGATACGGCAGGAGGCGTGCTCGGGCTCGACCTGGATCTCGTCCACGATCGCTTCGAGCTCTGGACCGCCCTGCACTTCGCGCCGGCAGGGACTGACCGCTGATGAGCGGCCAGTCCCTCTCATGGACCGTCACCCGGTCGGTGAGGAGGCCGGCCTCGATGCGCGGTGTCGGCGGAGGTGGCCGCCTGCGCCGCTGCGTGAGGCGGAACGCTCAGTTCTGGGGGAAACCGAGGTTGATGCCGCCGTGGCTCGGGTCGAGCCAGCGTGACGTGATCGCCTTCTCCCGTGTGAAGAAATGGAAGCCCTGAAGCCCGTATGCCTTCGTGTCTCCGAAGATCGAGTCCTTGAATCCGCCGAAGGAGTAGTAGGCAACGGGCACGGGGATCGGGACGTTGATGCCGATCATCCCGACCTCGACCTCGTTCTGGAACCGTCGTGCTGCGCCTCCGTCGTTGGTGAAGATCGCGGTCCCGTTCCCGAAGGCGCCGGAGTTGATGAGCTCCAGTCCCTCGTCGTAGCTCTTGACGCGAACGATGGAGAGCACCGGTCCGAAGATCTCGTCGGTGTACACCTTCGAGGAGGTCGGCACGTTGTCGATGAGCGTGGGGCCGAGCCAGAAGCCGTTCGCGTCGCCGTCGACCTCTATCCCGCGCCCGTCGACCACGACCGTCGCGCCATCCTGGACGGCGAGGTCGATGTACGAGGCCACCTTGTCGCGGTGCTGCTCGGTGACCAGCGGACCCATGTCGCAGTTGCGGCGACCGTCGCCGATGCGGAGACCCGACATCCGCTCGGTGATCTTCTCGATCAGCTCGTCGGCGACCGGCTCGACGGCGACCACGACGCTGATGGCCATGCATCGCTCGCCCGCCGAGCCGAACCCCGCGTTGATGGCGGCATCCGCGGTGAGGTCGAGGTCCGCGTCGGGAAGGACGAGCATGTGATTCTTCGCGCCACCCAGCGCTTGTACGCGCTTGCCGTTCTTCGCGGCCGTCTCGTAGATGTACTTCGCGATCGGGGTCGAGCCGACGAACGAGATGGCCTTCACGTCGGGATGATTCAGGAGGCCGTCGACGGCCTCTTTGTCTCCGTGCAGCACGTTGAAGACGCCGTCGGGCAGGCCCGCCTCGCGGAAGAGGGCGGCGAGCCAGTTGGCGGCCGACGGATCCTTCTCACTGGGTTTGAGCACCACGGTGTTCCCGGTCGCGATCGCGATCGGGAAGAACCACATCGGGACCATCGCGGGGAAGTTGAACGGGCTGATGATCCCCACCACGCCGAGCGGGGCCTTCGTGGAGTAGACGTCGACGCCGGTGGACACGTTCTCCGAGTGCTCGCCCTTGATCAGATGGGGGAAACCGGTCGAGAGCTCGACCACTTCGAGGCCGCGCATGATCTCGCCGAGAGCATCCGACACGACCTTGCCGTGCTCGGACGTGATGATCTCGGCGAGCTCGCCCTTGCGCTCGTTGAGCAGCTCGCGGAACCTGAACATGATCTGCTGTCGTTTGGCGATGGAGAGATCGCGCCAAGCCGGGAAGGCGGCGCTCGCGGCGGCGACGGCGGCCTCGATCTCCGAGCCGTCCGCGAGGGCGACGCGCTTGGTCTCGATGCCGAGCGCCGGATCGAAGACGGGCGCGGTCCTGCCGCTCGTGCTCGCCACCTCGGCGCCGCCGATCCAATGGGGGAGAACGGGAGTTCCTTCGGTGTGTGCCACGGTGCTTCTTTCTGCTCTGACGGGGAGGGGGCGCACGGGTCTGCGTGCGCGGGTTCCGTCAGGCTAACCCGGTCCGGTCCGATGTGTCATCGGACATATGTCTATTCACGGCCCTGAGCGGCGACGAATGTACAAGATGCGCGGGAGGCGAACGGACGGGTGGTCGGCATCGTGCGCCGTGCCGTCACTCGGCCGGCTGAGGCTCGCCCTCTCGCCGGGTCTCGGCGCTCGCGGCACCCCATGCGACAGGCTTCGGTTTCGCGAAGAAGGCGACGATGACCGCGCCGAGGACCGCCACGCACGCCGGGAGCAGAAGGGACTGTGACATGGCCGCGGTGAAGCCGGCGTGGAGGGCCTCCGGCAGGGCGCCCGCAAGGGTGAAGTCGCCGGCATCCGCCGCGCCGGGGGCCGCCGGAAGCTCGGCTGAGAGCCGGGTCTGGATCAACGCCGCGATGGATGCGCTCCCCAGCACCGCGCCGATCTGACGCGTCGTGTTGTAGACGCCAGAGCCAGCCCCTGCCTGAGTAGGAGGCAGGTTGCGGGTGGCCGTGGTGGACACGGGCCCCCACATCGCTGCGTTCGCGAATCCCATCACGGCGCTCGGGAGAAGGAGCCACAGGATGTTCGTCTCCGGCGCGAGAAGCGCCGAGTACCAGAACAGCGAGACGGCGAGCAGGAGAAGTCCGGAGACGGCGATGAACCGCGGGTTGACGCGATCGATCAGCTTTCCGACGAACGGCGAGAGCGCCGCGGCGATGACGGCCATCGGGACCAGCATGAGCGCCGACTGGGTCGGGGTGAGCCCGCGCACGACCTGGAAGAAGAAGACGAGGGGCAACGACATGCTCGTGATGGTGAATCCGATGGTGGCGATGGCACCGTTCGCCAGGGAGAAATTCCTGTCTCTGAAGAGCTTCAGCGGCAGGAGTGGCTCGCCCCGGTTGACGCGCTGCCAGACGACGAACCCGATGAGGACGACGATGCCGGCGATGATGAGAGACCAGACGCTGATCGGTCCCGCGATCGTGCCCCAGTCGAATGTCTCGCCCTCTTGGATGCCGAAGACCAGGAGGAACATTCCGACGGCGCTGAGCACGACGCCGACGATGTCGAAGCGGTGCGGATGCTTCGCGAGCTTCGGCACGAACCGCCACGCCAGGACGAACGCGACGATCCCGACCGGCACGTTGATGAAGAAGATCCACTCCCAGCCGAAACCGTCGACGAGCAGGCCGCCGAGCACCGGTCCGACGAGTGTGGCCACACCAGCGGTCGCACCCCAGAGCCCCATCGCCGCGCCACGCCGATCAGGCGGGAAGATGCGCGTGATCACGGCCATGGTCTGCGGGGTCATGAGCGACGCGCCCAGCCCCTGGAACGCCCTCGCCACGATGAGCATCGCGATGTCACCCGAGAGACCGCACCACGCGGAGGAGATCGTGAAGATCGTGAGGCCCACGAGGTACAGGTTCTTCGGCCCGAAGCGGTCGCCCAGTCTTCCCGTGATGAGCAGGGGTACCGCATAGGCGAGCAGGTAGGCGCTCGTCACCCAGATGACGGCGTTGATGTCCGTGTCGAGACCGGTCATGATCGCCGGGTTGGCGACGGAGACGATGGTCGTGTCGATCAGGATCATGAAGAAGCCGATGACGAGCGACCAGAGTGCCGGCCACGGGCGTGCCACGTTGTCCATGCGATGTTCCTTTGTGAGATGGGGCGTGAGATGCGAAGAGGTGAGACCCGCCGCGTCAGGCGGTGTTCCACGGGATGTCGCCCGAGTGGATGTCTGCGATGACGCGGTCGATCCAGGCGACCTCGGCCTCGAGCATCGCTTGTCGGTAGGTGACGTCGAGCCAGTAGACGCGCGGGATGCCTTTCGCGACCAGGTCGGACCGGCCGCTCTCGTAGTAGGCGAGCTCCCGGTGCAGCTCGTCCTGCCGGCGCCTCAGCAGGTCGACGACCATGTCGCGTGGGAGGTTGTGCGCCTCCGCGACGGCGACGGGAAAGCGAGGGTACTCGTTGACCGGGATGGCGATGATCTCGGCGATGACCTCGTTGAGGACGCGCCTGCCGCGATCGGTGATGTCGTATGTCGTGCGCTCCGGCCGGTTGCCTTCACGCTCTGTGGAGACGGCGACGACGAGCCCGAACTGAGCCAGCTTGTCCATCGTGTGGTAGAGCGACCCGGGACGCACCTTGACGATCCGATCTTCTGAGCGCTGCATGAGCACGGTGTACATCTCGTAGGGATGCATGGGGCGCTCGACGAGCAGGGCGAGAGCTGCGATGGCGAGCGGAGTCAGTGACGACAGGTCTCCCACCGACACCTCCTGACCGAATATTCCACGGCTGAATATACGGCGCGGAAGCCTTGAGGGTCAAATCAGACGGCGGCGTGCCGGGGACTGGCGGTCCCCGCGAGAGCCGGTTAGCGTCGAGATCATGACGGCAGCGGCGGACACAGGATCGATCTCCACCCTCCTCATCCTCGGCGCAAGCGGCGATCTGACCTCGCGGCTCCTGCTGCCGGCGCTCGGACAGTTGCTCACGCTCCAGCCGCAGCGACGGGTCCGGCTCATCGGAGTCGGAGCAGAGGAACTGGCCGACGACGCCTGGTCGTCCAGGGTCCGCGCATCGTTCGCGACCGTGCCGGCATCCGGCCCCGCCGTTGACGCGGTTCTCTCGACGGCGACCTACCGCAGAGCGGACGTGACCGACGTGGGGGCCCTCAGGAGCCTCATCGCGTCGTGCCACGGCAGACCGGCGATCTATTTCGCCCTGCCGCCGGCCGTCACGGCGAGAACCTGTGTGGCGCTGGAGGAGGTCGATCTTCCGGAGGGGACGGTCCTGGCGCTCGAGAAACCCTTCGGCGTGGACGAGGCCGGGGCCACCGCCCTCAACGCGCAGCTCGCCAAGCTCGTCCCCGAGGATCGCATCCATCGTGTCGATCACTTCCTCGGGCGTTCCACGGTGTTCAACCTGCTCGGGGTGCGCTTCGCCAACCGGATCTTCGAGCCGCTGTGGAACGCCGAGCACGTGGCCAAGGTCGAGATCGTCTATGACGAGCAGCTCGGCCTCGAGGGGCGCGCGGGCTACTACGACCATGCGGGCGCGCTCGTCGACATGATCCAGAGCCACCTGCTCCAGGTGCTCGCCGTGCTCGCCATGGAGCCGCCCGCGACGCTGAGCGCCGCGGACCTCAGGGACGCGAAGGGTCTCGTGCTCCGCGCGACGAGGGTGAAGGGCGGAGATGCGGTCGCGTCGAGCCGGCGGGCGCGTTACACCGCGGGCACCGTCGACGGCCGCGCGTACCCCTCCTACGTCGACGAGCCGGGGGTCGACCCGGCGAACGAGACCGAGACGCTCGCAGAGCTCACGCTCGAGGTAGACACCTGGCGGTGGGCCGGGGTTCCCTTTCATCTGAGATCGGGCAAGGCCATCGGAACCCGTCGACGTGAGATCGTCGTCACCTTCAAGGCGGCCAACCAGGTGCCTCGCGGGTTCTCGGGACACGCGGAGGCCACGGTGCTGCGCCTGATGCTCGCCCCGGACGAGATGTCGCTCGAGCTCAACATCAACGGACCGGGCGACCCGCGGCATCTCGAGCGGGCGACCCTGGAGGCCGGATTCGGTCCGGGGGAGCTGCTGGCCTACGGCGAAGTCCTCGAGGGCATCCTCGACGACGACCCATCCCTCTCAGTGCGGGGCGACACGGCCGAGCAGTGCTGGAGGATCGTGGAGCCGGTGCTCACCGCCTGGCGCGACAACCGGGTACCGCTGGACGAGTACCCCGCGGGGAGCGACGGTCCTCGCCGCTGACGCGGTGCAGCGGCACCCGCTCCGCGGGATCAGCCGGCGATCAGCTCCGGCTGCGCAGGGATGCGTTCACCGTCATCTGCGGCACCGCCGGCAGCAGCGGGTCCCGTCGTCCGGGCAATCGGCGCCGGCTCGTCAACCGGCGCGCGATGCGCCGGGGGAGCATCGGGAAGCGCGGTGCGCGACGCGTTCGCGCCGCCTCGCCGCTCGAGCGCGTCGACGATCTGGTGGGCGAGCGATTCCGCGGCGAGACGGTGGAAGAATGCATCCGTGTCGTCGCCGCGACGGCGCACGAGCGTCCAGCTGCCGTTCTGGCCGAAACTCTCGTCGAGATGGGTCCGGACCACCTCGAGAAGCTGCTCACGCGTCAGCCGTGGCGGCGCGGCGTGAGCAGCAAGAGAGGGGACAACTCGATCGTGCTCGAGCGTTCTGCGACGTCGTCGACCGAACATGTGCCGCTCCCTCTTCCGCCGTACTCGCCGCAGGTCGCCCCGTGGCACCGTGGAGATCGTGGTTGCGAACAGTGTGCAGCGGACCGGACAGTGCGAGAAGCGGACACGCCGCGCAGACCGCAGAAAGGAGCCGTGACAGCGGTTATCGGCGCTTTCCGCCGCCGCGCTTCTCGAGCTCGGCAGCGAGCTTCTCGTGCTGGTCGCGTTTCGTCTGCTCCGCGTTCTGCGACACCGTGCCGATTGCGAGCGCGAGGGAGATGGCCCACGCCAGCCACATGAGGAGCAACCGCCAGTCACGAGGGCCGCTCCTCGTCGCCTGGATCAGTCCGAAGGCTCCGCCGGCAGCGGTGATGACGCCGACGTTCATCAGATACTTGCGCATGTCGCGACCTCCTGGGCTCTAGGGTAGTCGGTCGCGTTGCGTTGCCCACCCGGCTGCCGGTCGTTGCCCTCCGGATGCCGGTCAGTGCGGAAGGAGCGCCGCCATCGCGCGACGACGGTAGTCCTTGAGGTGGTCGGCGCTGGTTCGGAGTTGCCCCAGATGCTCTCGCGCGAACTCGAGGGTCTCGCGCAGCGCGAGGAGCCGTTCGAGCTCGTTCTGCGCCTTCCGCGTGTTCACCTCGGCGACCACGCTCCCATCCCACCCGGACGCCGCCAGCGTCCGCAGGACCTCCACGACCGGCTGGCCGCCGTGCCCGGGTAGGAGATGCTCGTCGAAGATCTTGCCCTCATCGAGCGAACCCGATCCATCGCACAGGTGCACGTGGCGGAGCCGGTCGCCGAAGGCGTGGGCGAGCTCGAGGCTGTCCTGCCCGGCCAGGGCCGCGTGCGAGAAGTCGAGGGTGACGTTGTCGCAGTCCATCGTGCGGGGATCCCAGCTCGGCGCGTACGCCTTCATGCTGCGGCCCCGGACCTTCCACGGGAACATGTTCTCGACGGCGATGTCGATACCGGTGTGCTGTTCGGTCTGCCTGACGATCCGCAGGAAGTTCTCGGCGTACCCGCGCTGCCAACGGAACGGGGGGTGCACGACGACCGTGTCAGCGCCGACGGCCCGTGCCAGCTCCGCGGACCGTTCGAGCTTCACCTGAGGATCGCGGCCCCAGACGAAGTGGGTGAGGAGCAGGACCGGCGCGTGGATCGACATGATCGGTGTGTTGTAGACCTCGCTCAGCCGGAGCAGCTCGTCGACGTCTCTCGTGACGTCGTCTCCGGTGACCATGACCTCGACGCCGTCGTAGCCCGCCTCTTCAGCGAACTCGAACGCCCGCTCGGTCTCGAGCGGGTAGACGCACGACGTGCTCATCCCGATTCGGATCATCGGCCCCAGCATAAACCTCCGTCCTGAAGAACGGATGTGCCGGCGGAAAAACCGGTTGCGCTGTGACGCGGGTGCGCCTGACCCCGCGCGGAGTGGCCGAATGGGGCGCCGTGGGGAGGATCGGAGGACGCTGATAGCCTGGGCATCACGGGATGAAACGGAGCATGGACTAGATGGCAGTGTCGAAGCACACCCGATCGTTCGACTTCGTCGTGGTGGCGAACCGCCTGCCAGTCGACCGGGTGGTCGCGGACGACGGCACCTTCTCCTGGCGCACCTCTCCCGGCGGCCTCGTCACGGCTCTCGAGCCCGTGATGCGAGCCAACCAGGGCGCGTGGGTGGGCTGGGCCGGCGCGCCGGACACCGTGGTGGAGCCCTTCGACAACGAGGGCACATGGATCGTCCCCGTCGAGCTCAGCGCCCAAGAGGTCGAGTACTACTACGAGGGCTTCTCCAACGACACGCTGTGGCCGCTGTACCACGATGTCATCGTCGAGCCGAGCTATCACCGCGAGTGGTGGGACTCCTATGTGGTCGTCAACCGCCGCTTCGCCGACCTCACCGCGACCGTCGCCGCCCATGGCGCGACGGTCTGGGTGCACGACTATCAGCTCCAGCTCGTGCCCGGGATGCTGCGGGACGCCCGCCCCGACCTCACCATCGGCTTCTTCAACCACATCCCGTTCCCGGCATACGGGCTCTTCTCACAGCTCCCGTGGCGCACCCCGATCATCCGCGGGCTGCTCGGAGCCGACGTGCTGGGCTTCCAGCGTGTGGCGGATGCCGGCAACTTCTCGCGTGCTGTGCGGAGGCTGCTCAACTACGAGACGCGCAGCACCAGCATCGCCGTCCCCACGGAGGAGCGCGCACCGGTCGAAGCCCGCAAGCCGCAGAGCACGGTCGCGCCGCCAGACCCTCGCAAGAGACGGCCCGTCGGACCGACGCGACACGTCGTCGTCAAGCACTTCCCGATCTCCATCGACGCGCGAAGCTATGAGGAGATGGCCCGCCGACCGGAGGTGCAGGCTCGCGCGAAGGAGATCAGGGAAGAGCTCGGCAACCCGCGGGTGATCATGCTCGGAGTCGACCGCCTCGACTACACGAAGGGCATCCGTCACCGTCTGAAGGCGTTCGGGGAACTCCTGGCAGAGGGACGGCTCGACGTCGAGGACGTCACCCTCGTGCAGGTGGCGAGTCCCAGCCGGGAGCGGGTGGAGACGTACAAGTCCTTGCGCGACGAGATCGAGCTCCTGGTCGGACGGATCAACGGTGACTACGGCACGATCGGCCACACCGCGATCAACTACCTCCATCACGGCTACCCCCGTGAGGAGATGGTCGCGCTCTACCTCGCCGCGGACGTGATGCTCGTGACCGCGCTGCGCGACGGCATGAACCTGGTCGCCAAGGAGTACGTCGCGACCCGATATGACAATGACGGCGTGCTCGTCCTCAGCGAGTTCACCGGAGCATCCGACGACATGCGACAGGCGCTCCTGGTCAACCCCCATGACATCGAGGAGGTGAAGGACGAGATCATGCACGCCGTCGAGATGCCCGTCGCCGAGCGCCGGCGCAGGATGCGGGCGATGCGCCGGAGAGTGCTCGAGAACGACGTGGCGAGGTGGTCGGAGTCGTTCATCTCGGAGCTCCGGCGGAGCTCGTCAGCAGCTCGCGCGGCAGGGGTTCGCCGTTCCGGAGCCGAGCCGCAGCCGGGCGGGAGCGACGAGAGCGCGAGCCCCGCCGGGGCCGGTCAGTGAGCCGGCCGCTGGAGGGCGCGCTCGAACGGCTCGCGTCCACCGAGACGCTGCTCGTGGCGCTCGACTTCGACGGTACGCTGGCGCCTTTCGTCCAGAACCCTGCCGACGCTCGTGCGCTGCCCGAGGCCACTGACGCCATCGCCCGTCTCCTGCGGCTTGCCGGTACGCGCGTGGCCTACGTCTCCGGGCGCGCGCTGGACAGCCTCGAGCGCGTCACCGGCGCACCGCCGAGCGTGCTCCTCGTCGGCTCACATGGTGCCGAATACCGATTGGGCGACGCCGAGTCCCATCCGCCGCTCACCGATGAGGACCGGAGAAGAGTCGAGCGGATGACCGCATCCCTCCGCGCAATCGCGTCCAGGTACCCCGGCGTGCGGGTGGAGGAGAAGCCGGCCGGCGCGGTGATCCACACGCGGGCGGCCGATAGGCAGATGGCGCTCTCGGCGGAGGATCAGGCGCGCCGCGACATCGCCTCGAAGGACCCCCAGGCCGTGATCCGCGACGGCAAGGATGTCGTGGAGTTCTCGGTCCTGCCGGCCACCAAGGCGGACGGCATCCGCCGGCTCCGGGCGCGCACCGGCGCCACGGCTGTCCTGTACGCGGGTGACGATGTGACGGACGAGGACGCGTTCGCGGCGCTCGAGACGGGGGACGTCGGCATCAAAGTCGGCGACGGTGCCACCGTCGCCGCATACCGGGTGAGCGACCCGCGCGAGGTCGCGGCCATGCTGCACCGCCTGGCCACCCTCAGGGCCGGCAGCACTGCTGCCGCCCACGTCTAAGCGGCCATCGGCACTCTCGCGACGCTCTAGACTCGATGCATGCCAGAGATCGACCTCAAGCCGCGCAGTCGCGTCGTAACAGATGGAATCGAAGCCTCGACGAGTCGTGGAATGCTCCGCGCCGTCGGGATGGGTGACGACGACTGGGACAAGCCGCAGATCGGCATCGCGTCGAGCTGGAACGAGATCACCCCGTGCAACCTGTCGCTCGACCGTCTCGCTCAGGGGGCGAAGGAGGGCGTGCATGCCGGCGGAGGGTACCCGCTGCAGTTCGGCACGATCTCGGTCTCGGACGGGATCTCGATGGGCCACGAGGGGATGCACTTCTCGCTGGTCTCCCGCGAGGTCATCGCCGACTCGGTCGAGACCGTCATGATGGCCGAGCGCCTCGACGGCAGCGTCCTGCTGGCCGGTTGTGACAAGTCCCTCCCGGGCATGCTCATGGCCGCCGCGCGCCTCGATCTCGCCGCCGTCTTCCTGTACGCCGGTTCGACGGCCCCCGGCTGGGTCAAGCTCAGTGACGGCACCGAGAAGGAAGTCACGATCATCGACTCGTTCGAGGCGGTCGGGGCGTGCAAGGCGGGCACCATGAGCGAAGAGGACCTGAAGCGCGTCGAGTGCGCGATCGTTCCCGGCGAGGGTGCGTGCGGAGGCATGTACACGGCCAACACGATGGCATCCGTGGCCGAAGCCCTCGGCATGAGCCTGCCCGGTTCGGCCGCCCCGCCCGCGGCCGACCGGCGACGCGACTACTTCGCGCACAAGTCCGGAGAAGCGGTCGTCAACATGCTGCGGCTCGGGATCACGGCTCGCGACATCCTGACCAAGAAGGCGTTCGAGAACGCGATCGCCGTCGCCATGGCGTTCGGCGGTTCGACCAACGTGGTCCTGCACCTCCTGGCCATCGCGAGGGAGGCCGACGTGGACCTGTCTCTCGACGACTTCAACCGCATCGGCGACAAGGTCCCTCACCTGGGTGACCTCAAGCCGTTCGGTCGCTTCGTCATGAACGACGTCGACCGGCACGGGGGAGTGCCCGTGGTGATGAAGGCCCTGCTCGACGCGGGCCTCCTCCACGGCGACTGCCTCACGGTGACGGGGAAGACCATGGCGGAGAACCTCGCCGAGATGGACATCCCGCCGCTGGACGGCACGGTCATCCGCACGCTCGACAACCCGATCCACGCCACGGGCGGGCTGACCATCCTCAGCGGGTCCCTGGCGCCCGAAGGTGCCGTCGTCAAGACCGCCGGATTCGACGCAGAGGTGTTCGAAGGGCCCGCGCGCGTCTTCGAGCGAGAGCGTGCCGCGATGGATGCCCTGACGGACGGGAACATCAAGCCGGGAGACGTGGTGATCATCCGCTACGAGGGACCGAAGGGCGGCCCCGGCATGCGCGAGATGCTCGCCATCACCGCGGCGATCAAGGGCGCTGGGCTCGGAAAAGATGTACTACTATTGACAGACGGTCGATTCTCAGGCGGCACAACCGGTCTGTGCATCGGCCACATAGCACCCGAAGCAGTGGACGCCGGTCCGATTGCATTCGTGCGCGATGGTGATCTGATACGGGTCGATATCGCAGCTCGCTCGCTTGACCTACTTGTCGACGACGCCGAGCTGGCAGCCCGCCGAGAAGGCTGGGCACCACTTCCTCCGCGCTATACCCGTGGCGTCCTCGCAAAGTACTCGAAGCTCGTGCATTCCGCGGCGGAAGGCGCGATCACCGGGTAGGACTGCGCCTATTCAGAACCACTCTTAGACAGAGGGAACCAATCTCCATGTCAGCGGAACCCTTCACCGCCAAATCCCCGGCCGACATCAGAGCGAGCCAGAACACGCCAGCGACACAGAACGGTCCAGAGAGGATGACGGGCGCACAGGCCGTCGTCCGCGCCCTCGAGCTGCTCGGGGTCGAGGACGTCTTCGGCCTGCCGGGCGGCGCCATCCTCCCCGTCTACGACCCCCTGATGGACAGCAGGAAGCTGCGTCACATCCTGGTCAGGCACGAGCAAGGGGCCGGGCACGCCGCCCAGGGCTATGCCGCGTCCAGCGGAAAGGTGGGCGTGTGCATCGCGACGAGCGGTCCCGGTGCGACGAACCTCGTCACGGCGATCGCGGACGCCCACATGGACTCCGTCCCGCTCCTGGCGATCACCGGCCAGGTGTTCTCCGGCCTGATCGGCACGGACGCATTCCAGGAGGCCGACATCGTCGGCATCACGCTGCCGATCACCAAGCACTCCTTCCTCGTGCGCGACGCGAACGAGATCCCGGCGACGATCGCCGCGGCGTACCACATCGCGTCGACGGGCCGGCCAGGACCGGTCCTCGTCGACATCACGAAGGACGCCCAGCAGGAC
>Ga0164243_10007850_pt1 | contig 15851 bp, 17 predicted proteins | sample OricompcompostOP_FD_108781 | JGI IMG/M metagenome (GOLD analysis project Ga0164243, IMG submission 108781) | Organic Plus compost microbial communities from Emeryville, California, USA - Original compost - Organic plus compost (OP) | ecosystem: Engineered > Solid waste > Mixed feedstock >...
GACCTACCTGGGCGCCGAACGCGTGGTGCCCAACTACAACACCATGGGCCTGGCCAAGGCCTCTCTGGAAGCCAGCGTACGCTACCTGGCCACCTCCCTGGGCCCGCGCGGCATCCGCGCCAACGGCATCTCGGCCGGCCCCATCAAGACGCTGGCCGCCAGCGGCATCAAGGACTTCTCCTCCATCCTGAAGTTCGTCGAGGCCCACGCGCCGCTGCGCCGCAACGTCACCATCGAAGACGTCGGCAATACGGCCGCCTTCCTGCTGTCGGACCTGGCCGCCGGCATCACGGGCGAGATCACCCACGTCGACTCGGGCTTCTCCACCGTCGTGCCGGGCATGGAGGGCTGACGCCCCGCGGCGGTGCCGGCCCGGGTCTCAGGCCAGCACCGTCGATACCTGCACGTCCACCGCCGTCATCAGCTTGTGGATCGGGCAGCGTTCGGACACCGCCAGCAGTTCGTCGCGCTGCGCCTCGGTCAGTTCGCCGTGCAGCGTCAACCGGGCGGTCAGGCGGTAGATGCCCTTGCGCTCCTCGCTGTCGTCGCGCACGACGTCCACGTCCACCGACTGCAGCGGATACTGCTTGCGGCGCGCGTACATCATCAGCGTCAGCGCCTTGCAGCCGCCCAGCGCGGTGTCGAAATAATCATGGGGATCGGGGCCCTCGCCGTCGGGACGGGGCGGCGCCAGCGGCAGGGCGTGCGACTCGGCCGTGGCCGTATAACGCAGGCCGCCCGCGGCGGTGGAACGGATTTCTATCGTCATGGCGGTCTCCGGAGGCAATGGCGGCCGTCAGGGCCCCCGATAGGGTTGTAGCATTTCGCCGCACCCGATACTGACTGAAAGCTGAACCAACTCGGCCGCACCGGGTCTTATCCGGTTCCGATCCCGATACCGGAGGCTTTCTTGAGCGCCCGTCAACTTCTCGACCAACTCCTGCAATCCGGCCAGCACCTGCTGCAGAACGCCGCGCGCGGCCCCGGCGCGCCGCAAGGCGGAGCGCCGTCGGACACGCCGCAGAACGGCGGCAGCCTGGGCGGCCTGGGCAATCTCGACCTCGGCAGGCTCGGCCCATTGGGCACACTGGGCGGCGCCGGTGCCCTGGGGCTGCTGCTGGGCAGCAAGAAGGCCCGCAAGATCGGCGGCAAGCTGGCCATGTACGGCGGCATGGCGGCGCTGGGCGCGCTGGCCTATCGCGCCTACGGCGACTGGCAGCGCCAGCAGGCGCGGCAGTCCGGCGGCACGGCCGCCGCCCTGTCCGAGCCGCAGACGGTGGACCGCCTGCCGCCCGACCAGGCCGACGCGCACAGCAGCGCGATACTGGCCGCCATGATCGGCGCGGCCAAGGCCGACGGCCACATCGGCCCCGAGGAGCGCCACCTGCTGGAGACCGAACTGTCGCGGCTGGCGGCCGACGCCGGCGACCGCGCGTGGCTCGAGGCCGAGCTGGCTCGCCCTCTCGACCCCGCCGCGGTGGCGCAGGCGGCCCGCACGCCCGAGATGGCGGCCGAGATGTACCTGGCCAGCCTGCTGATGGTGGACGAGGAAAGCTACATGGAGCGCGCCTACCTGGACGAACTGGCCCGCCAGCTGGGGCTGCCCGACGACCTGAAGCGGCAGCTGGAGACCCGGGCGGCGCAACCCGCCTGATGCGCGGCCGCCGGACGGGTCAGTCGGCGTGCAACCCCATGCCCGCCGTCAGCTTGCCGAAGCGCGCGATGTCGTCCTGCACCAGGGTCTGGAACTCGGCCGGCGTGCTGGCCGCGGGCGTGTAGCCCAGCTGCAGCAGCTCTTCACGCATCTGCGGCTGCGCCACGATGCCGGCCACGGCCGCGTTCAGCCGCTGCACCACCTCTGGCGGCGTGCCGGCCGGGGCCAGCAGGCCGTGCCATTGGTCGAGCTGGTAGCCGGGCACGCCCTGCTCCGCCACGCTCGGCACCTGCGGCAACAGCGGCGAACGCCCCGGCGAGGTCACCGCCAGCGCGCGCAGCGTGCCCGCCTTGACGAACGGCGCGGCGCTGGAGGCGGTGACGATGCCCAGCGGCACGTGGGCCGACAGCACGTCGGCCAGGGCCGGGCCGCAACCCCGATACGGCACGTGCTGCAAGGCCGCGCCGGTAGCCTCGCGCAGCATCTCGCCGGCCAGGTGCTGCGGCGTGCCGTTGCCGCACGAGGCGAACGGCAGCGGGTCGGCCGGCGGTGCGGCGCGGCGCAGCGCGTCGGCCAGGGTAGCCAGCGGCGAGGCGGCTGGCACCACCAGCACCGACGGCACGAAGGCCACGTTGATCACGGCCGCGAAATCATGCTCGGGCGAGAATTCCAGGTCGCGGTAGACGCCAGGGTTGATGGCGAACGAGCTGTTCACCATCAGCAGCGTGTAGCCGTCGGGCGCGGCCCGCGCCACGGCGCGCGCGCCGATGTTGCCACTGGCCCCCGGCCGGTTCTCCACCACCACCGACTGGCCCAGCGCCTGCTGCAGGCCCGCGCCCAGCTTGCGCGCCAGCAGGTCGGTGCCGCCGCCCGGCGGGAAGGTCACGATGATGGTGATGGGATGATCCGGGTAGGCCGCGGCGGCGTCGGCCGTACGGGCCGCGCCGGCCGGGGCGCACAGGGCCGCCGCCAGGGTGGTGGCGGCGCAGGCCGAGACGAATGCGTTCTTCATGGGTGCAAGCCTCCGCGGCGCCCGCGGAACGGGCACCGTCATGGGAAAGGATCGAGGGAAGAAAAAGCGGTACGCGCTAGGTGTCCAGCCCGATGTCGAGCACGCGCGCGCTGTGCGTCAGCCAGCCCACGGCCATCAGGTCGACGCCGGTGGCGGCCACCGCGGGCGCGGTCTCGGGCGTGATGCGGCCCGAGGCCTCGGTGACGGCCCGGCCGTCGACGCGGCGCACGGCCTCGCGCAGGGTATCGGTGTCCATGTTGTCCAGCAGCACCACGTCCACGCCCAGCGCCAGCGCCTCGTCCAGCTGCGCCAACGTGTCGACCTCGACCTCGATCTTGACCAGGTGGCCGATGGCCGCGCGGGCGCGCTCGACCGCGCAGGCCACGCCCCCGGCGATGGCGATGTGGTTGTCCTTGATGAGCACGGCGTCGTCCAGGCCGTGGCGATGGTTGCTGCCGCCGCCCACCCGCACCGCGTACTTCTGCACCGCGCGCAGTCCCGGCATGGTCTTGCGCGTGCACGTGACGCGGCAGCGCCAGGGGCGGATGGCCCGGGCGATGGAGGCCGTGGCCGTGGCCACGCCGCTCAGGTGGCACAGGAAATTCAGCGCGATGCGCTCGGCCGTGAGCAGCCCGCGCGCCGGGCCGTGCAGCACGGCGATCTCGCCGCCCGGGACCAGTTGCGCGCCATCGCGCAGGCGGGCATCGAACTCGATGGCCGGGTCGACCAGCCGGAAGGCCAGGCGGGCCAGGTCCAGCCCTGCCAGCACGCCTTCCTGGCGGGCCACCAGCCGCGCCTGCGCGCGCGCCTGCGGCGGCACGATGGCGTCGGTGGTGATGTCGCCGGCACGGCCCAGGTCTTCCAGCAGCGCGGTGCGCACCAGGGGCTCCAGCATGACGTCCGGCAAGGGCGGGATCGCACGGATTGCCAGGCCAGTGTCTCCTGCCGGGCCGTCGGTTTTTATGCTCATTTAGAGTATTTTCCGTCCAAAAAAAAGCGCGCTCGTATGTGGCGGGCAGACTTATGCTATGGCCGAGCATAAATAGATGTCAAGTTGCGCCGCAACAAGAAGGCGCCCGCGCTTCCGTCTCAGGCCTGCCGCGCCAGCGGCAGCTTGCTGCCCGCGATGGCGCGCTCGGCCAGCACGTCGCGGCGGAAGCGGAACAGCTTGGCGGGCCGGCCGGCGGCGCCCGAGGACAGGGCGCCGGTCTCCTCCACCAGGTCCTGCTGCTCGATCAGGCGGCGGAAGTTCTGCTTGTGCAGGCCGCGGCCGGCCAGGGCCTCGACGGCCAGTTGCAGCTGCAGCAGCGTGAATTCCGGCGGCATCAGCTCGAACACCACCGGCCGGTACTTGATCTTGGCGCGCAGCCGCGCGATGCCGGTGGCGAGGATGCGGCGATGATCGTGCCGCATCGGCTGCCCGGGCACGCGGGGCGCGCCGGCCGTGCCATGCCCGTGGCGGTCCGCCTCCGGCACCAGGCCGGCCTCGAACAACAGCTCGTAGCGCTGCAGCACCATGTCCTCGTTCCAGGCCGCGCCGTCGCGGCCGAAGGTCAGGTCGATGCGCTGGCGGCGCCCCTGCCGCGCGGCCTTGTCGGGCGCTTGCGCGGCCCAGTCGCGCAGGCTGGGCAGGATCAGCGCGTCGATCATGGCCGGCGCCCCGGCGCGCCGGTCTTCCCACGGAAAATAGCGGTACCACGGCTGCCAGCTGCCCTCGGCCGCGCCGCGCGGGCGCGACTCGCGCGTCAGGCCCAGGTAGCTGACCGAGATGACGCGCCCGCCGGCCTCGTCGGAGCGGTCACGGTCGGCAAACGTGTAGAGCTGCTCGACGTAGCCCAGCGGATGATGCGTCTGCGCCTCGACCCAGGCACGCAGGCCCGATTGCAGCGAACGGTGCGCCACCTCGAAGGGCCCGGCGGGCAGCGCGCAGGCCGCCTCGGTGGTCAGCACGCGCGGCTCGCCATCGGTGACGGCGACCAGCACGGCGACGAGTTCGGCAGCAAGGGATCGGTCGATGGGGTCGGTCAAAGGCCTGCGCCCGGCAATGGAAGGAAGACGGCCGCGCATGCCGCGTGGCCGGCCCCGATTATAAGTTGCCGGACGATGCAACAGCCCCTTGCAAACGACCACGACTGGAGACGGCGCAGCGCCACGCCGGCGCCTACGATGAAAACCGGATGTCCCCCCGGCGGCGGCCCGCTCGGCTGCCGCTCCTGTCGAGAGGAGAACGCATCATGAGCCCGAAGACCGCCCGCGAGACCCTGCCCGGCGAGGTGCCCGACGCCGCCCCGCCCCGCTCCGATCCCCAGGCCCGTGCCGGCACGCAGGCCATGCCGATGCCCAAGGTGGCCGCGCGCGTGGCCGGCATGCCGCGCGACGGCCGCGCCATCACCCAGCCCGGCGAGCCCGGCGTGATCGCCGGCGAGGACGACGTGCTGGACACCTCGGACCTGCCGCCGCCCGGACGCTGACGGCGCGGGGCGCTTCACCCCGCGGACACCCACGGCACCGCAACGGGCGGTTTGAGCGCACAATGCACGCTCTATCGCGCCATTCCGCCCGCTGCAACCATGTCCGACGACATCTATTTCTACGAGCCCGCCCAGGGCCACGGCCTGCCCCACAACCCGCTCAACGCCATCGTGGCGCCCCGCCCCATCGGCTGGATCTCCACGCGCGATGCGCAGGGCGTGCTGAACCTCGCGCCCTTCAGCTTCTTCAACGCCTTCAACTACACCCCGCCCATCATCGGCTTCTCCGCCACGGGCTACAAGGACAGCGTGCGCAACGCCGAGGCCACCGGCGAGTTCTGCTGGAGCCTAGCCACGCGCGAGCTGGCCGAAGCCATGAACGCCACCAGCGCCGCCGTGCCCCCCGAGGTCGACGAGTTCATGCTGGCGGGCCTGACGCCGCAGCCCTCGCGCGTGGTGTCGGTGCCGCGCGTGAAGGAAAGCCCGGTCTCGTTCGAGTGCCGCGTCAGCCAGATCCTGCAGCTGCAGGGCGCCGACGGCGCCAGGATCGACACCTGGATGGTGCTGGGCGAAGTGGTGGGCGTGCACATCCAGAAGCGGCTGCTGAAGGACGGCATCTACGACACCGCCGCAGCCCTGCCCATCGTGCGCGGCGGCGGGCCGGCCGACTACTTCGCCATCACGGCCGACGCGCTATTCCAGATGCGCCGCCCGGACTGAACACGCCGTCGCAGCCGGGGCAGGCCGCACGGCGCCTGCCGGCCGCGGCTCGTTCGTGCACGCCGCGTTCACACACGCCTCGGGCTCCGCGTCCTGCCGGGCGCGCCGGCGCAGTCCGCTGGGCGACAGGCCCGTCCAGCGCTTGATCGCGCGCTGCAGCGTGCGCACGTCGGCAAAGCCGCACTCCTGCGCAATGTCGCGCATGGCGCGCGTCGAATGCGCGATGAGCGACAGCGCGCGCGTGCGCCGCTCTTCGCTCAGGAGCTCCGCGTAACTGCGGCCGATCGCGGCCAGCCGGCGGCGCAGCGTGCGCTCGCTGGTATGCAGCTGCGTGGCGACCTCCCGCAGGTGCGGCGGCGCGGCGAGATTGCGGCGGATGGCATGCACCACGGTCGTCTCCAGCGCGGTGGCCGGCTCACCGTCCTCCAGCGGACCGAGCCAGCGGACCACCTGGCGCAGCACCAGCGGATCGGCGGTGCGCACCGCATACGGCTCCAGCGGGAAGTACATGCGATTCTCGGCCTGGCCGAAGCGCACCGAGCAACGGAACACATCCTCGTACACCGCGCCGTACGGCGGCCGCTCCATCACCAGGTCGACCTGGCGCGGATTGAAATGCGTGCCCACCACCTGCCGGCATATCTGCCCCAGCGCGGCGAAGGTCTCGTCCACCAGGAATGACGCGACTTCGCTGTTGCGCACGCCGACCTTCGCGACCAGGCAGTAACTCTGCCGGCTGGTCTCGCCATACAGCGCGGGCAGGCGCCCCGCGGCCTGCTGGAACGCAATGGCCAGTTCCAGCAGTTCGCGCGAGGAGCCGCTGGCCATGAAGCCCAGCCCGATCGGACCCCACGACACGAGATTGACGCGCACGCCCAGTTCCAGTCCCAGCGTGGGCCGCTGCAGCAGGCGCAGCGCGCGGCGGATGACCAGCGTGCATTGCGGCCGCGACAGGCGGAAATCTTCTGTTTCCAAATCGTCGGGGGTAAACCCCATGCCTTCACACAGAAGCGCCGGAGAAACCCCATGGCGCATGGCCTCGCGCAGCATGTGGCGCAAGGTGACCGGAACGATGTCCGCCGCCGCCGAACCGTCCGGGAAATCGTCGGGGAAAAGCCCACGTCCTCGGGCGGGGAGTCTGTTCTTCTTGCGCATAAGGCCTCCGGTCAGGGTGCCCGCATTCTCCGATCGATCCTCCGGGTTTTTGCGCGAAAACCCGACCTTTGGCCTATCGAGTGCCTGAGGTTGGCCGGCCATGCCGTTTTGCCAGCGGCAACGAGTGCCGTAATTGAGTAACCAGACGTCACGCCGCTGACCGGCCGCGCGGCAGGGCGGCGCCGCAAGACAGCAGGAGTTTTTTCATGACCCACGTCCGAACACTGCGCCTCGACGGCGAGCTGACGGCCTATTGCGCGCAGGCAGCACGGCAGCAGCTGCTGCAGACCCTGACCGACCAGGCCGCCAGAGGCGGGCCGCAGGCACTGGAGATCGACCTGTCGGGCATCAGCGAGATCGACACGGCCGGCGTGCAGTTGCTGCTGGCGGCGCTGCGCTATGCGGGCGCGCATGGCGTGGACACGCGGCTGGTGCGGGAGAGTGCCGCCGTCGCCGAAGCCATGACGCTGCTTGGCCTGGACGGCTACCTGGAACAGCGCGCCCCGGCCTGAGGCGGGACGCATCCGCCCACGGCTATCTCCACGAAAGCGGCCATGGAGATGCTTGCCGGCCATCATCCCGTCGATTCGATCCTGGTGGTCGACGACAGCGCCCTGCAGCGTGCCCATGCGGCCGCCTTGTGCCGCGCGCTGGGCGTACCCGTGGTGCATGAGGCCGAGGGCGGCGCCGAGGCACTGGCGCTGCTGGCGCGGCTGCAGCCCTTGCCCAGCCTGATGATCCTCGATATCGAGATGCCCGGCATGAACGGCATCGAGCTGATCGAGGAACTGCGTATCCGCAACATCCAGGTCGGCCTCATCATCGCCTCGGGCCGCGAGAGCGCACTGATCGACTCGGTGCAGGCCATCGGCGCCAGCCTGGGATTCAATGTGCTGGCCGGCCTGGAAAAGCCGTTGACGCGGGAGAGCCTGGCCGGCGCCATCAACGGGCAAGGCGCACGCGGCGGCAAGCGCACCGGCGCGGGCGGCGGCCCCGGGCTGGCGCCCATTGCGCCGGCCGTGCTGGAGGCGGCGCTGCGGCGCGGCCAGATCACGGTGCACTACCAACCCAAGGTCGACATCCAGACCGGCCTGGTGCTCGGCGTCGAGGCGCTGGCGCGCTGGGACCACCCCGACCTGGGCCCGATCCCGCCCTGCCGCTTCATCAAGCAGGCCGAACAGTGCGGCCTGATCCAGCCGCTGACCTTCCGCGTGCTGGAACAGGCGCTGCGGCAGGCCGCCTGCTGGAACAGCCGCGGGCTGCGCCTGTCGGTGGCGGCCAACCTGTCGCCGCTGCTGTTGGACTGGCCCGGCCTGGCGCGCGACATCGTGGCCGTGGTGCAGCGCTTCCAGGTGCCGCCCGAACAGCTCAGCTTCGAGATCACCGAAAGCTCGCTGGTCGACACCCACAGCGAGGCACGCGGCTTGCTGGCGCGCCTGCGGCTGCGCGGCTTCGGCCTGTCGATCGACGATTACGGCACGGGCTTCTCGTCGATGCAGCAGCTCACGCGTATTCCGTTCACTGAATTGAAAATAGACCGCAGCTTCGTGCGCCGCTCCAACGAGCGCCGCAGCCTGCGCGTGATACTGAAGTCGGCGATCGACATGGCATGCCAGCTGGGTGTGGCGTCGACTGCCGAAGGCATCGAAACGCTCGAGGAATGGCGTTTGCTGCAGGAATTGGGCTGCCTGGTGGGCCAGGGCTACTTCATCGCCCATCCCATGCCGGGCCCGGAGATCCCGCTTTGGCTGAACCAGCACCGCCACCGCGCCGACCTGTTGCGTGCCGCCGGGCCGAGGCACGGCCGCCCGCCCATGCCCGGGCCGCAGCCCCGGCCCGGGCCGTCCGGCGCGCCTTGACATCTTCGCGCGCACGACCGCCCCGCAGACCGTCGGCCTGCCGCCAGCCATGAGCGCGCAGCCCCCTCTGGCCATGGCCGCCGCCCTCGTCCCACCCATCGACGTGTACCTGCAGCCCGGTGAGTATTTCGTCGGCGGCGCCGGCTACCGGCTGCACACGCTGCTGGGCTCGTGCGTGTCGATCACGCTGTGGCATCCCGGCCGGCGTGTGGGCGCCATGTCGCATTTCCTGCTGGCCGCGCGGCCTCGCCCATCCGGCACGGCGCTGGACGGCCGCTACGGCGACGAGGCCGTCGAGCTGATGCGGCGCGACCTGCTGCGCCTGCGCGTGCCGCCGCAGGAATGCGAAGCCAGGCTGTTCGGCGGCGGCAACATGCTCCCGGCGGGCAGCTTCGCCTACGCGTGCGACATCGGCCGGCGCAACGGCGAGGCGGCGCGCCGCCTGCTGCGGCGCCACGGCATCGAGATACGGTCCGAGCACCTGTTCGGCAACGGGCACCGGCGCATCGTCTTCACCGTCGGCACGGGCGACGTCTGGGTGCGGCACACGCCCTATCCCGCCCCCGAGGCGTGATCAGTTGGCCTTGATGTCCGCCGAGCGGATCACCTCCGACCAGTGCGCCGTCTCGGCCTTGACCGTCTCGGCCAGTTGCGCCGGATCCTGGTAGCGCACCTGCACGCCGGCCTCGGTGGCCGTCTTGATGACGGAGGGCTGCTTGAGGCCGTCCGCCAGCGCGACGGTCAGCTTCTGCACCACCGCGTCGGGCGTGCCCGCCGGCGCGAACAGCGACACCCAGGCGTCCAGCTCGAAACCGGGAAAGCCCTGCTCGGCCGAGGTGGGCACGTCGGGGATCATCGGATGGCGGTCGCGGCCGGCCACCGCGATGGCGCGCAGCTTGCCCTGCTGCACGTGGCCGATGACCGACGGCGGCGTGGTGATGAACAGCTGCACGCGGCCCGACAGCACGTCCTGGATGGCCGGGCCCGAGCCCTTGTAGGGCACGTGGATCATGTCGGTGCCGGTCATTTGCTTGAGCAACTCGGTGCCCACGTGCGGCACCGAGCCGCTGCCCTGCGAGGCGTAGTTGATCTCGCCGGGATGCGCCTTGGCGTAGGCCACCAGATCTTTCAGGTCGTGCACGGGCAGCGAGGGGTGCACGACGACCACGTGCGGCGACACGGCCACCATGCCGACCGGCCGGAACGACTCGGCGCTCCAGCGCAGGCCCGTGAACATCGACGGGTTGCCCACGTGGTACATCGAGTACGAAGCCAGCAGCGTGTAGCCGTCGGGCGGCGCGGCAGCCACCAGGCCGTAGGCGATGTTACCGCTGGCGCCGGCGCGGTTGTCGATCACCACCGACTGGCCCAGCCGGCTGGACAGCGGCTCGCTGGCCAGCCGGGCGGACAGGTCGACGATGCCGCCCGGCGGCACGGGCACGACGATGGTGACGGGATGGGCGGGATAGTCCTGGGCATGCGCCGCCTGCGCCAGGCAGGCCAGGAACAGGGCAAACAGTTTCTTCAGCATTCTGGTTTTGTCTCGCTGTGCGTGCTGCTTCTTGGAAAGAACGGGGCGGCCCCTCGCCGCCCCGCCGGGATCAGGCCCCGCCGCCGAGTTCCGCGCGCACGATCTTCGCGCCGTCGACCATGGCCTTCATCTTGCCGAACGCCACCTCGCGCGGCAGGTACTTCAGGCCGCAGTCGGGCGCCACGATGATGCGCTCGGGCGGCACGTACGGGAAGGCGCGGCGGATGCGCGCGGCCACCACCTCGGGCGTCTCGACCTCGTGGGTGGACAGGTCCAGCACGCCCAGCATGATCTGCTTGTTGGGCAGCTTCTCGAGTACCGCGCAATCCAGGTTGGACTGCGCCGTCTCGATCGAGATCTGGTGCGCCGAGCAGCCGCACAGCTCGGGCAGGAACGAATAGCCCGAGGGCCGCGCGTGAATGACGGCGGCATAGCCGAAGCAGATGTGCACCGCGGTCGGGCCGGTGACGCCCTCGAGCGCGCGGTTGAGCACCTGCACGCCGTATTCGCGCGCCTTCTCGGGGCGGGCCTGCATATAGGGCTCGTCGATCTGGACCACGTCGGCGCCCGCGGCGAACATGTCGCGGATCTCTTCGTTGACGGCGGCGGCGTAGTCGTACGCCATCTCTTCCTCGGAGCCGTAGAAATCGTTCTGCGCCTGCTGGGCCATGGTGAACGGGCCCGGCACGGTGATCTTGATCTGGCGGTCGGTCAGCGAGCGCAGGAACTGCACGTCGCGCACCTGCACCGAGTGCTTGCGGCGGATCTTGCCCACCACGCGCGGCACGGGGTTCGGGTGGCCGCTGCGGTCCAGCGCGGTGCCAGGGTTGTCGATGTCGACGCCTTCCAGCGCGGTGGCGAAGCGGTTGGAATAGCTTTCGCGGCGGATTTCGCCGTCGGTGACGATGTCCAGCCCGGCCGCCTCCTGGTCGCGCACGGCGTTGCGCGTGGCGTCGTCCTGCGCCTCTTCCAGGTACTCGGCGGGAATGCGCCACAGTTCCTGGGCGCGCACGCGGGGCGGAAAGCGGTCTCCCAGGCGCTTGCGGTCGATGAGCCACTCGGGCTGGGCGTAGGAACCCACGAGCGTGGTAGGCAGAAGGGTGGGCATGGTCTCTCCGGTAAGAAATGGCAACGGCAACCCTCTTTTATATGACATAGAACTTGAATTGGGTTTGTTCTTTCATTGAGGGAAATTCCTGCAATCCCATGCCCCCTGGGGCAAACCGGCAGTCCAGGGCGCGCCCGGCAGTGGCGCGCCGGCCTCAGGCCGCGGGCGAGCCGGTTTCCCGCGGCGCCGCCAGCGTGCGCCAGTCCAGCTTGGGGAACACGTCCTCGCCCAGCGCGCTGTCCAGCGACAGGTTGTAGACCTGCACGCCGCGGCTGCGCAACAGCGCGCCGGCATCGCGGAAAGCGGGCTCGATGTGGCTGGCGAACTGGCGTGTCAGGGCGGTGCCCGCCTTGTCCTTGTCGGTCTCGTAGAAACGCGGCCGGTTGTGGGCATCCTTCAGGTCGAGCCCGTGCACATAGATGCGGGAGAAACCCAGCCAGGTCAGGAACTGCAGCGCGCTGTAGGCCACCGTGCCGCCGCCGAACAGGCCGCGCCGCACGTCCAGGCTGTAGCCGTGCGCATGCACGGGGCGATAGGCGTCGAACAGCACCAGGTCCGGGTCGCCGGCCAGCTGCGCGGCCAGTGCCTGCGGCGTCGGGCGCGGGCACAGGGCGCGCTGGTGCACTTCCTCGAACACCCCCAGCCGGCAGCCGATGCGCCGTGGCGGGATACGCAGCGCGATCCACTTGACGACCTCGGGCGTGCACAGCAGCAGCAGGTCCTGCGCCAGGATCTGGTCCACCAGGTGGCGACGCTTGTCCATGAAGCCGGTGTCGAGGATGGCGTAATAATCGAAGCGCAGGTTGGGATGGCGCGCCTGCAGCGCGATCGATCCGTTCACCCCCATGACGTAGTCCAGGGTCAGCCGGTCGTAGTCGATCTCGGCCACCGACGGGCCGCTGAGGATGAGATGGGCCGTCTGGCCGGGATGGCGCGGTTCAAGATCCAGGTCGGCCAGCGCCGGCGACGGCGACACGCCGCGGATGACGCATTCGACCAGGCGGCCGCGCTGGTCGCGGCGCACCTTCACCAGCGGCCAGAGCGCCTGGTTGTGGCGCATGGCGCGAGGATGGCTGTAGCGGTAGAGGCGCCGCATCATCCAGGTCGCGACGCGCGATGCCAGGATCGGATTCGGCATGAGCCTCGGGCATCCAGAGAAGACAGCGAAGTATAACCAAGGGCACGCGGCCCCTTGGCAGGGACCGCCCTTCAGCCTGCGCCGCCGCGCGGAGCCCGCCGCTCAGAGTCGGACGGACAACTGCCGCGAAAGAAAGCGGGCCGTCACCGCATGCCCGGCGCCGCGCACGTCGAACGGCTTGCACATGGCGCCCGTGGTCACGATCTCGCCCTTGCGCAGCGTGATGCCGCGCTCGCGGGCGTGGTCGCGCAGCGCCCGCAGCGAGGCCAGCGGATCGGTGGCGGCATCGCCTTGCTGCGCCCGCGCGGCCGGCTCGCCGTCGAGCAGGACCTCGACGCTGTCGTTGATGGCGCGGATCCGGTCGGCCGCCAGGGCTTCGCTGACCACCAGCGCCTCGAAGCCGACGTTGTCCGCGGCAAAGCTGGGCCAGCCCACGACCCGGCGGTCGACGAAGCGGGAGCGCACCAGCTCGAAGGTGACGTGGGCCGATTCGATGGCCTCTTCCACGGGGCCTTGCGGCGCGTCCGGCGCGATGTCGCGCGCCAGGATGAAGGCGATCTCGCACTCGACCGTGACCGGCGCGTCGTCGGGCAGCTGGATGACAGCCCCGTCGGCATGGCAGCGCGGCCGCGTCACCTGGCCGACCAGCGGGCGGGCGAGCCCGCCGGCGCGCAGCTGGGCCGGGCTGCCCACGCCCAGCTTCCAGCCGGCGCGCGCCTCGCCGGCCGCCTCGATCAGCCTGTCCTGCGCGTCATAGCCTTCGGCGAGGGAGGAAGGCCGCAGCTGCGGCGCCAGCGCTTCCAGCTGGCGGCCGGTGCGCCATGCGTCCAGCAGCGCCGCGGCGCATGCCGCCGGGTCGAATTTCGAGGAAGAGTGGTCCATGGGAATGCATCTCCGGTCAGACAGTCGACAAGCGCCGGATCAACGCCTCGGTGAACTGTTGCGTGTTTGCCGTGCCACCGAGGTCGCCGGTCCGGACGTTGTCCGCATTGAGGGTCAGCGAGATCGCCGTGCGCATGCGTTGCGCAAGCTCCGGCCTGCCGACGTGGTCCAGCATCATACCGGAGGCGAGCAGCAGCGAGATCGGGTTGGCGATGCCCTTGCCGGCAATGTCGGGGGCCGATCCATGCACCGCCTCGAAGATGGCCGCGTCCTTGCCGAAATTGGAGCCGGGCGCCATGCCCAGGCCGCCCACCAGCCCCGCCAGCAGGTCGGACAGAATGTCACCGAAGAGATTGGAGCACAGCAGCATGTCGAAGCGCCACGGATTCATCACCAGCTGCATGGCGCAGGCATCGACGATCATGTCGTCCATCTCCACGCGCCCCTCGTATTCCCGCGCCACGTCGCGGCAGGCCTCCAGGAACAGGCCCGTCAGGGCCTTGAGGATGTTCGCCTTGTGCACCACGGTGATCCTGCGGCGGCCGTTCTTCAGGGCATATTCGAAGGCGAAGCGGGCAATCCGCCGGCTGCCCTCCCGCGTATTCATGCCGGAAGATACCGCCACCGCCCGCGGGTCGTCGCCCACGGGGATGTAGTACTCCTGTGCAATGTAGAAGCCCGCCAGGTTCTCGCGCACCAGCACCAGGTCGATGTCGTCGTAGCGGCCGGGCACCAGCGTGCGCGCCGGCCGCACGTTGCCGAACAGCTGGAAGGTCTCGCGCAGGCGCACGTTGGACGAACGGAACCCGCCGCCCACCGGCGTGGTCAGCGGCCCCTTGAGCGCCAGCCCGCGGTCGCGGATGCTGTCCAGCGTGGCGGCGGGCAGCGGATCGCCCGCATGCGCGATGCCGGCCATGCCGGCCTGCTGCACGTCCCACACGAAGGGCGCGCCCAGCGCATCCAGCACCTGCACCGTGGCCTGGACCACTTCGGGGCCGATGCCGTCGCCCGGGATGAGCGTGGCGGGAATCCGGTTTGCGTTCGTCTCCGTCATGCCGGCTGCCCCTGGAATTCAACGCCCAGCAGCTTCTCGAAGACCTTCACCATGGCGCCCTTGTCCTCCGTCCCGTGGCCTTGCAGCAGCGCGCTCTGGTAGGTGGCGGTGGCGGCGGCAAGCACCGGCAGCGGGATACCCATGCGCGCGCCCAGTTCGGCGCCGCTGACGAGGTCCTTGTACGCATGCCGCATCGGATATCCGTCGGAGAAGTTGCGTTCCAGCATGCGCGGCACGAAGAACTCGGACGCATAGCTGCGGCCCGTGCCGCTGTTGACGATGGCACTTATCTTGCCCGCGTCCAGCCCCAGCTTCACCGCCATGGGCAGAACCTCGGCCAGGGCGGCGCAGTTGATGTCGAACAGCAGCTGGTTGACCAGCTTGGCCAGTTGGCCGGTGCCGCTCTCGCCCATGTACAGGATGCTCGAGGCGATGCTGGCCAGGTAGGGCCTTGCCGTCTCGAGCGCCTCGGGATTGCCGCCGCACATGGCGGTCAGTGTGCCGTCGGCCGCGCGGGCCGCCATGCCCGACACCGGCGCGTCGACGAAATGCACCTGCCGGCCGGCGAGCTTGCCGGCCAGGTCTCGCGTGCAGGTATAGCCGATGGTGCTGGTGTCGACCACGATGCTGCCGGGGCGCAGGAACTGCGACAGGCCATCGGGACCGCACAGCACCTGCTCCACCACGCTGTCGCCGGGCAGGGACAGAAAAACGATATCCGACTGCCCGATCCGCCGCCGGTCATCGGTCGGGACGGCCCCGTGGGACGCGAGCTCCGCATAGGCGGTGGCGCTCGCCGAATGCACCAGCAGCCCAGGCGCCGCCTTCAGCAGGTTGCGTGCCATCGGCCGCCCCATCTGTCCCAGTCCAACGAATGCAACTTTCATGGTCATGCATCAATCCATGTCGATGTGGAAAAGTCTTGCCGCGGCCGGCCCCAGCATGGCCGCCTGCACCTGCGGATCCGGCATCCAGCCGTCCAGCGCGCGGCGGGCCGTCTCATAGTCCATGCGGTCCTCGAACATCGTGTGCGGCCAGTCGCTGCCCCACACCAGGCGCTGCGCCCCGAAGGCCGCCGCCAGGTGCGCCGCGATACCCGCCACCGCGGGTGCGTCCAGCCCCAGACGGTAGGCCCCGCTGGCCTTGACCCAGACCCGTCCGGTGTCCGCCACGGACAGCAGATACCGGAAGCCCGGATCGTCGGCGCCCATTTCCGGGCGGGGCCGGCCGAAGTGGTCGACCACGATGCGCACCTCGTGCTCGAGCA
>Ga0164243_10007851_pt1 | contig 15850 bp, 12 predicted proteins | sample OricompcompostOP_FD_108781 | JGI IMG/M metagenome (GOLD analysis project Ga0164243, IMG submission 108781) | Organic Plus compost microbial communities from Emeryville, California, USA - Original compost - Organic plus compost (OP) | ecosystem: Engineered > Solid waste > Mixed feedstock >...
ACCGCGGAGGCCAACGGGGTCAGCCCGCAGGAGTGGTGCGACAAGCTCGTCGAGGAGTCCTGGAAGCCCCTCTGGCAGCACCTCCAGATCGCGAACGACGACTTCATCCGCACCACCGAGAAGCGGCACACCGACCGCGTGCGGGAATTCGTCCAGGACCTCTACGACCGGGGCGAGATCTACCAGGGCGGGTACGAGGGCCCGTACTGCGTGCCCTGCGAGGAGTACAAGACCTACGGCGAGCTGCTCGACGGCGAGGGCGAATGGGAAGGGCTCAAGCTCTGCCCCATCCACAAGAAGCCCGTGGAGATGCTCAAGGAGGAGAACTACTTCTTCAAGCTCTCCGCCTACGGCGAGAAGCTGCTCGCGCACTACGAGGCGCACCCGGAGTTCATCCAGCCCGAGTCCGCGCGCAACGAGGTCATGCAGTTCGTGCGCCAGGGCCTGGAGGACCTGTCGATCTCCCGCTCCACCTTCGACTGGGGCGTCAAGATCCCCTGGGACGACAAGCACGTCATCTACGTGTGGGTGGACGCCCTCCTCAACTACGCCACCGCCGTGGGCTACGGCTCCGACCAGCAGAAGTTCGAGGAGACCTTCCCCGCCGACGTGCACCTGGTCGGCAAGGACATCCTCCGCTTCCACGCGGTGATCTGGCCCGCCATGCTGATGGCCAACGGGCTGCCGCTGCCCAAGCGGATCGCCGCCAACGGCTGGCTGATGGTCGGCGGCGAGAAGATGTCCAAGTCCAATCTGACGGGCATCTCCCCGCACGAGCTGACCGACCACTTCGGCGTGGACGCCTACCGCTGGTACTTCCTGCGGGCCATCGCCTTCGGCCAGGACGGCTCCTTCTCCTGGGAGGACTTCTCCGCCCGCTACACCAGCGAGCTGGCCAACGACTACGGCAACCTCGCCTCCCGCGTGGCCGCCATGGTCGGCAAGTACTTCGACGGCGCCCTGCCCGAGGCCACCGCGCACGGTGAGGCCGAGCAGGCAATCGCCGACGGGCTCGCCGCGGCCGTCCGCTCCGCCGACGAGAAGATCGGTGAGCAGCTCGACTTCGCGGGCGGCATCGCCGCGATCTTCGACTTCATCAAGCAGGTCAACGGCTATCTGACCGAGCAGGCGCCGTGGAAGGTGGCCAAGGACGACAGCGCCGAGGCGCAGGCCCGTCTCGCCACCATCCTCTACACGGCCGCCGAGTCGCTGCGCGCCTGCGCGGTCCTGCTGAACGCGGTGATGCCGGAGTCCAGCGCCAAGCTGTGGGAGATGCTCGGCGCCGAGCCGGCCCTGGGCGCCCTCGCGGACCAGCGCATCGCGGACGCCGGCGAGTGGGGCAGGCTCCCCGCCGGCACCACGGTCACCAAGGGCGCGGCGCTCTTCCCCCGCCTGGAGGAGAACAAGTAGGCGGGGCGCCGCCCGAGAACGCGGACCCGGGACCTGGAAAAAGGCCCGGGTGCGCGTGCGGAAGGGACAGCAGGAGGCACCCGTACCCGACCGAGTGGAGCTCCCCCTCCCCGGGGGAGCTCCACCCTTGTCCTGGACGGGGCACGACCGACTCAGCCGGGCACCCGGCCGAGGCTGGTGACGATGATGCGGATGACGGCCTCCTCGATCACGTAGAGAACCCGGTAATCGCCGACGTGCAGGCGGCGAATGTCCGTCGATCCGAAAGCGAAGGATCCCCGGGGGCGGGGATCCTCGCCGAGTGCGTCCACCGCTTCGTACACCGCGGCCAGGCCCTGGGGATCCTCCTGGAGAAAACGGACGGCCGCGTTCGTGGCCCGGGGCTGCCAGATGATTTCGTACGCCACTACCGGAGCCCCAGCATCCTTCCCACTTCCTCATGAGAGGTGCCACTCTCCGGCTTCCCCTCAGCCTTTCGGCGCTCGTATTCGGCCAGCGCCAGCGCGTCTTCGAAGTCCTCTATCACCTGCGGTGACACGAGCAACGCGGCAACGTGTCCGTGATCGGTGAGGGCAATGGTCTCGCGTCCGTGCGCCGCGCGTCGCACGAGGTCACCGAGCTGGGACCGAGCAGCACTGATGGCGATCTCCGTCATGTGCCACATGATGTCTCAACATGCATCTAGTGGTCAATCCTGCGCATCTCAGCGCAACGTTCACCGCGCCCGGCGGCTGTCGAGCGGTCGAGCCCCGCCCGCGAGGGCGGGGCTCACGCGTTACGCGGGCCGGGCACCGTCCCCGTACACCGGCAGGCACGCCGTGTCGACGGGGCAGGTGAACGGCGCGGGAAGCGGCAGCTCGTCGCCGTACTTACCGCGAAGCGTCCCCTGGTATTCCCCGTCCCGGGGACGGGTGTAGAGCGCCCAGTCCCCGCCGCGCGGGTCGAGGACGAGCAGCGCACGCACGCCCGCCGCCGCGTACCAGCCGTTCTTCGCGCTGACCGCCTTCGCCTTCTCCGACTTGGAGATCACCTCGACGGCCAGCTCGACATCACCGGGGTCGACGAGCCATTCGTCGTCCTCGTCCCACTCGGTGGGCAGAACGACGAGGTCCGGGGTGCAGTAGTCCTCCGGGTCACCTGGCATGGCGATGGAAGAGACCTCGTACAGATCGGTCCCGTCCGGTAGCTGTGGCGTGAGCTGATGCCGCAGCCGCCTGATCGTTCCCGCGTGCTTGCCGCGCGGGGTCGGGGACATCACGAGCTTCCCTCCCAGGATCTCCACGCGCAGGCCGGTCGCCCTCTCGATCTCCTCCGCGACCTCGCGCAGGTTTCCGGGACGGGGACTCAGGGCGGGCACGGACATGATCTTTGGCCTCCACTCGGCTGCGGGGCAGCGCCGGGTACGGGTCCACAGTAGCGGGCACCCCACGGGCCCGGGCCCTCTTCGCGAGGGCCCGGGCCCGTGGGGTGTCAGCGCGTGCCGCGCGCTACTGCGCGGGCTTGACCTGCGGGGGCTTGCGCACCGAGAGGTGCAGCTCGCGCAGGCGGGCCTCGTCGACCTCGCTCGGGGCGCCCATCATCAGGTCGAGGGCGTTGTTGTTGAGCGGGAAGGCGATCGTCTCGCGGATGTTCGGCTCGTCCGCCAGCAGCATCACGATGCGGTCGATGCCCGGTGCGATACCGCCGTGCGGCGGGGCGCCGAAGCGGAAGGCCCGCAGCATGCCGCCGAAGTCCCGCTCGACGTCCTCACGCGAGTAGCCCGCGATGCCGAACGCCTCGAACATGATCTCCGGCTCGTGGTTCCGGATGGCGCCGGAGGACAGCTCGACGCCGTTGCAGACGATGTCGTACTGCCAGGCCAGAATGTCCAGCGGGTCCTTGGTGCGCAGCGCCTCCAGACCGCCCTGCGGCATGGAGAACGGGTTGTGCGAGAACTCGATCCTGCCGGTCTCCTCGTCCTTCTCGAACATCGGGAAGTCGACGATCCAGCAGAAGCGGAAGACGCCCTCTTCGAAGTGTCCGGCCCGCTTGGCGGCCTCCACCCGGACGGCACCCATGATCTTGGAGACCTCGTCGAACTCGCCGGCGCCGAAGAACACCGCGTGACCGGGCGCGAGGCCGAGCGCGTCGGTCAGCGCCTTGACGTTGTCGTCCGTGAGGAACTTGGCGATCGGGCCGCTCAGCGAGCCGTCCTCGCCGACCCGCACCCACGCCAGACCCTTGGCGCCCTGCTCGACGGCGTAGTCGCCCAGCGAGTCGAAGAACTTCCGCGGCTGGGCGGCGGTGTCCGGCACCGGGAGGGCCCGGACGTGCTTGTCGGCGAACGCCTTGAAGGCGGAGCCGGCGAAGATGTCGGAGACGTCCACCAGCTCCAGCCGGGCCCGCAGGTCCGGCTTGTCCGAGCCGTACTTGACCATCGCCTCGCGGAACGGGATCCGCGGGAACGGGGAGGTGACCTCGCGGCCCTCGCCCAGCTCCTGGAACAGCTCCGTCATCACCGTCTCGATGACGGAGAAGACATCCTCCTGCTCGACGAAGCTCATCTCCATGTCGAGCTGGTAGAACTCGCCCGGCGAGCGGTCGGCGCGGGCGTCCTCGTCGCGGAAGCAGGGCGCGATCTGGAAGTAGCGGTCGAAGCCGGCGATCATCAGCAGCTGCTTGAACTGCTGCGGCGCCTGCGGCAGCGCGTAGAACCTGCCCGGGTGCAGGCGGGAGGGCACCAGGAAGTCGCGGGCGCCCTCGGGCGAGGTGGCCGACAGGATCGGGGTGGCCAGCTCGTTGAACCCCTGGGCCACCATCTTCTCGCGGATCTTCGCGATCACCTGCGAGCGCAGCATGATGTTGCGGTGCATGCGCTCGCGGCGCAGGTCGAGGAAGCGGTACTCCAGCCGGCGCTCCTCGTTGACCCCGTCCTCGGCGTTGATCGTGAAGGGGATCTGCTCGGCGGTGCCCAGCACCTCCACCTGCGAGACCTCGACCTCGATCTCGCCGGTGGGCAGCTCCGGGTTGACGTTCTCGTCGCCGCGCGCGGTGACCTTGCCGTCCACGCGGAGCACGGTCTCCTTCGGCAGCGAGCCGAGCTTCCGGCTGATCTCGCTGGACTCGTCGCGGACGACGAGCTGGACGATGCCGTAGTGGTCGCGCAGATCGATGAAGAGGATGCCGCCAAGGTTCCGGCGATTGTGCAGCCAGCCGCTCAGCCGGACGTCAGTGCCGACGTCCGTGGCGCGAAGCTCGCCGCAGGTGTGGGACCGGTACCGATGCATCATTCATCCAAGTCTTCGGCTCAAGGGTCACAGTGGAATCCCCCTCAGACTACCGTCCTGCCCCACCCTCCCTCGCCCCCGTTTCCGGAAGCCGACGCACTCCGCATAAAGTGGTGCAATGCGCACCGAAGACGCCCTGGCGACCCTGGGCGCCGGTCTGTGGAGCTGGGACACCACCACGGGCCTGGTGACGCTCGACAGCCGCACCGCCGAGCTGCTGGGAGCCGCCGTTCCGCCGCCCGGCGAGAGGCCCGGCGCACCGGACGCCTCCGGCACCGCGGGGGCCCCGTCCGACACCCGCATCACTCTGCCCGCCAGCGCCGTCCGCTCCCATCTGCACGCCGTCGACTACGTCGGCTTCCAGGGCATCGTCACCCTCGCCCTCGCCGAGGAGACCACCGCCGAGGCGCTGCTGCGGGTGGTGGACGCCGCCGGGGCGGTGCTCAGGACGGTACGGGTCGCCGTCCGCCCCGCGCACCGGCCCGCCGCCCCCGCACAGCAGGAGGCCGCCTGCGGGCTGACGGGGCTCGTCTACGAGGTGCCGGCACCGGACGCGCCGGGCACCCAGGAGGACAACGGCGCGAACGGCGGCCGGACCACCACCGGCACCGGCCGGTCCCCCGGCACGCACGGCGCCCCCGCCCCCGGCCGGCAGCCCGCGGCCCAGCAGAACCGGTCCACCACGGATGAATGGGACTGGCGGCGCAACCGGGAGGCGTTCCTGCTGGACGCCGGCCGGGCGCTGGCAGAGGCGTACACCACCGCCGACGTCCTGCGGGTCGCCGCCTCCTTGGCCATGCCCGGCTTCTCCCCCGACGCGCTCGCCGTCTTCTGCGTCAGCGGCGACCAGCTGACCGTCTACGGCGCCTCCCCCGGCGCCCCGGCGGCGCCCGGCCACCCGCACGCCCCCGGCGCCGGACCCGCCACCGGCGGCGCACGGCTGCGGCTGTCCGACGACGACCCGGCGGCCGAGGCCGTCCGCACCGGCCGCCCCGTCTATCTGCTGGGCGCCGACGAGTACCGCGCCCGCTACCCCGACGCCCGCCCCGCCGAGACCCAGCCGGGCCGCGCCGCCTGGGCCTTCCTGCCGCTGACCGTCGCGGGCCGCACCATCGGCGCCTGGATGACGGCCTTCGACCGGCCGGTCGCCTTCACCCCCGACGAGCGCGCGGTCCTCACCACGGTGGCCCGCATGCTGGCCCAGTCGCTGTCGCGGGCCATGCTGGGCGAGTCCGAGCGGGAGCTCTCCGCCCGGCTCCAGCGCGCGATGGGCCCCGGGCGCAGTCCCGCCGTCCCCGGGATGGACCTGGCCGCCCGCTACGTGCCCAGCGGCGGCGGCCTCCAGATCGGCGGCGACTGGTACGACGTCATCCCGCTGCCCTCGGGCCGCACCGCCCTGGTCATCGGGGACGTGCAGGGCCACGACGTGCGCGCCGCCGGGATCATGGGGCAGCTGCGGGTCGCCGTCCGCGCCTACGCCTCCGAAGGGCACCACCCCGACGCGGTGCTCTCCCGCGCCTCCCGCTTCCTGCACGGGATGAGCGCGGGCCACCGCCTCCACGCGCCGCCGCCCTCGGCCCCCGCCGAGGAGGCTGCCGCCTTCCCGCCCGGGTCCGGTCCGGAGGGCGGCCCCGCCGACGAGCCGGAGTACGCCGATCCGCGCTTCGCCACCTGCCTCTACGTCGAGGTGGACCCCGCCACCGGCGTCCTCGACGTGGCCCGCGCCGGCCACCCGGACCCGGCGGTGCAGCTGCCCGACGGCCCGATGATGGTCCGCCCCACGGCCGGCGGTCTGCCGCTGGGCGTCGAGGCGGACTCCGACTACCCCGTCACCCGTCTCGTGCTGGAGCCCGGCGAGCGGCTGCTGATGTGCACCGACGGGCTGATCGAGGCCGGCGGCCACGACCAGGACACGGGCTGGGCGCGGATCAACGAGGTGATCGAGGGACTGCGGGTCCGGGCCGGTGCGGTCCCGGCCGGTGCCCCGTCCGCCGGACAGCCGGGGCTGGAGGAGGTGGCCGACGCGCTCGTCGCGGCCGTGCACGGCGACGCGCGGGCGGGCGGCCGGCACGGCGGCGGCCCGCTCACCGACCGGCGGGAGGACGATGTCGCGCTGCTCCTGCTCTCCCGTACGGCCACCGCCGACGGCGGCCCGGCCGAGGGCGGGCCCGTCCCGGCCCGGCGCACGGTGATGACGGTCGCCCAGGCCCAGCCGGACCGGATCGCCGCGGCCCGCCACCAGCTGCGCGACCTGCTGCACGACTGGGCCGACCCCGAGCAGGTGGACGGCGCCGTGCTGATGCTCTCCGAGATGCTGACGAACGTGCTGGTCCACACCGACGGGGACGCGGTCCTCGTCGCCCGGATCAGCACGCCCCGGCACGGCGGGCAGCGCACCCTGCGGGTCGATGTCGCCGACTCCAGCGACGAGCTGCCGCACCGCCGCAGCCCGGGGGAGCTGGCCTCGTCCGGGCGCGGTCTGATGCTGCTGGGCATGCTCGCCGGCCGCTGGGGCGTGGAGCCCCAGGGCGAGGGGAAGTGCATCTGGTTCGAGATGCACGAGGCGGATCCGTCCGCGCGGGAGGAGGGCGCCGAGGAGGAGGGCGCCGAGCCGTCCCTCGACCAGTGGGACGCCTGGGACCTGTCGGCCGCCGACGGGACGTGATCCGTCCCGGGACGGTGGTCCACCTGCCGATCCCGTCCTCGGGCACGTTCGCGGCGTGATCCGCCCCGGGGCACGGTGGTCCGCCGCGGCCCCGGGAGGCGGGCTGTCAGCCGTACATGCGCCGCATCGCGAAGTCGACCATCTCCTCGACGGCCTTCGCGTCGAACACCACCCGGTGCTCGCCCTCCATGTCGAGGACGAAGCCGTACCCGGTCGGCAGCAGGTCCAGCACCTCGGCGCCGGTGATGACGAAGTACTTCGACTCCCTGCCCGCGTAGGCACGCAGTTCCTTGAGCGTGCTGAACATCGGGATCACCGGCTGCTGGGTGTTGTGCAGGGCGAGAAAGCCGGGGGTGTCACCGCGCGGGCAGTACACCTTCGAGGTGGAGAAGATTCCCTGGAAGTCCTCCGCGCTCATCGAACCCGTCGTGAACGCGCGGATGGCCTCCTTGAGGGAGGGCGGCGAGGGCTCGGGGTAGAACGGCTGCTGCTGTTGCGGCCCCGGCTGCCCGTACGGCGCACCCTGCGGCGCCCCGTACGGAGGCGGCGGCGCCTGGTGGTGCCCCTGCTGGTGCCCACCGGGGTGCCCGACGTCCTGATAGCCGTGCCCCCCGTGTCCCTGCCCGGGCGGGGCACCGGTCTGGTCGTAGCCGTACATGCCGAAAAGAGTAACCAGTCACAGATGGGTGGCGGGGGGTTGCTTCTTATTACCGACGGGTAGCATCATCTAAGGAGCTACTGACAAGTACGAGCGAGTCATTACGGAGCCGTCGCCATGGGGCATTACAAGTCGAATCTCCGCGACATCGAGTTCAACCTGTTCGAGGTGCTCGGGCGCGATGCGGTGTACGGCACCGGACCGTTCGCGGAGATGGACGTCGAGACCGCGAAGAACATCCTCAGTGAGATCGCCCGGCTCGCCGAGAACGAGCTGGCCGCCTCCTTCGAGGACGCCGACCGCACTCCGCCCGTCTTCGACCCGGAGACCAACACCGCGCCCGTCCCGGAATCCTTCAAGAAGAGCTACCAGGCGTACATGGACGCCGAATGGTGGCGCCTGGGCATCCCGGAGGAGATCGGCGGCACCGTCGCCCCGCGCTCGCTGCTGTGGGGCTTCGCCGAGACCATCCTGGGGGCCAACCCCGCGGTGTGGATGTACGCCTCGGGCCCCGCCTTCGCCGGCGTCCTCTACGACGAGGGCACCGAGGAGCAGCGCAAGATCGCCAAGCTGATGGCCGACAAGCAGTGGGGCTCCACCATGGTGCTCACCGAGCCGGACGCCGGCTCCGACGTGGGCGCCGGCCGCACCAAGGCCGTCCAGCAGGACGACGGCTCCTGGCACATCGAGGGCGTCAAGCGCTTCATCACCTCGGGCGAGCACGACATGTCCGAGAACATCGTGCACTTCGTCCTCGCCCGCCCCGAGGGCCACGGCCCGGGCACCAAGGGCCTGTCCCTGTTCATCGTGCCGAAGTACGACTTCGACTGGGAGACCGGCGAACTGGGCGAGCGCAACGGCGTCTACGCCACCAACGTCGAGCACAAGATGGGCCTGAAGGTCTCCAACACCTGCGAGATGACCTTCGGCGCCAACCGGCCCGCCAAGGGCTGGCTGCTGGGCGAGAAGCACGACGGCATCCGCCAGATGTTCAAGATCATCGAGTTCGCCCGGATGATGGTCGGCACGAAGGCCATCGCCACCCTGTCCACCGGCTACCTCAACGCGCTGGAGTACGCCAAGGAGCGCGTCCAGGGCGCCGACCTGGCGCAGTTCACCGACAAGACCGCGCCGCGCGTCACCATCACCCACCACCCCGACGTCCGCCGCTCGCTGCTCACGCAGAAGGCGTACGCCGAGGGCATGCGCGCCCTCGTCCTGTACACCGCCACGGTGCAGGACGAGATCATGCTCAAGGAGCACAACGGCGAGGACGCCTCCGCCGCGCGCCGCCTCAACGACCTGCTGCTGCCCATCGTCAAGGGCTACGGCTCCGAGAAGTCCTACGAGCAGCTCGCGCAGTCCCTCCAGACCCTGGGCGGCTCCGGCTACCTCCAGGAGTACCCGATCGAGCAGTACATCCGGGACTCCAAGATCGACACCCTCTACGAGGGCACCACCGCCATCCAGGGTCAGGACTTCTTCTTCCGCAAGGTCGTCCGCGACCAGGGCCAGGCGCTCACCGCCCTCTCCGAAGAGGTCAAGAAGTTCCTCGCCGAGGCCCGCGGCGGCGAGGAACTGGCCGCCGCCCGCGACCAGCTCGCCAAGGCCGCCGGCGACCTCGAAGGCATCGTCGGCACGATGCTCACCGACCTGGCCGCCACCGAGAAGGACGTCCGGTCGATCTACAAGGTCGGCCTGAACACCACCCGGTTCCTGATGGCCGCCGGTGACGTCGTGATCGGCTACCTGCTGCTGCGCGGCGCCGCCGTCGCCGCCGAGAAGCTGGCCGGTGCCTCCGCCAAGGACGCGCCCTTCTACCAGGGCAAGATCGCCGCGGCGAAGTTCTTCGCGGCGAACGTGCTGCCGCAGGTCTCCGTCCAGCGGCAGCTGGCCGCCGAGGTCGACCTGTCCGTCATGGAACTGGACGAGTCCGCCTTCTGAGCCCCGCCCGACGGCAACCCGGCTGTCAGCCGCGCCCCGCTCCTCCCCCACGGGAGCGGGGCGCTCGCCTTGCTGGGCGGCTGCGGGGTGGGCGTCCCCCACAGCGTCGAGCGTCCCCGGCCGGGACGTTCGCGCAGGTGGGCCGGGGCGGCGGGGCCCGCCCGGGGCGGCCGTAAGGTGGGGGCATGAGCGATGCCATGCCGTTCGACCGCGGCCACACCGACGGCCTGCTGTCCTTCCTCGCCGCCAGCCCCTCGCCCTACCACGCGGTGGCGAACGCAGCCGCACGGCTGGCCGAAGCCGGCTTCCAGCAGGTCCACGAGACCGACGCGTGGGACGGCACCCCCGGCGGCAAGTACGTACTGCGCGGCGGCGCCCTGATCGCCTGGTACGTCCCCGAAGGCGCGACACCCGCCACCCCCTTCCGGATCGTCGGCGCCCACACCGACTCGCCCAACCTGCGCGTCAAGCCCGTGCCCGACACCGGCGCCCAGGGCTGGCGGCAGATCGCCGTCGAGATCTACGGCGGCACCCTCCTCAACACCTGGCTCGACCGGGACCTGGGCCTCAGCGGCCGGCTCACCCTCCGGGACGGCTCCACCCGCCTGGTGCACGTCGACCGCCCCCTGCTGCGCGTCCCGCAACTGGCCATCCACCTCGACCGCCAGGTCAACGACGGGCTCAAGCTGGAGCGCCAGCGCCACATGACCCCGATCTGGGGACTGGGCCGCCCCGGCGAAGGCGACCTGGTGCGCCTCCTCGCCGAGGAGAGCGGGCTGGACGCCGACGCCGTCGCCGGCTGGGACCTCATGGCGCACAGCGTGGAACCCCCCGCCTACCTGGGACGGGACCGCGAACTGGTCGCCGGGCCGCGCATGGACAACCTGCTGTCCGTGCACGCCGGCGTGGCCGCGCTCGCCGCCGTCGCCGAGGCCGGCACCGCCCCCGCCGCCATCCCCGTACTCGCCGCCTTCGACCACGAGGAGAACGGCAGCCAGTCCGACACCGGCGCCCAGGGCCCCCTGCTCGGCACGGTGCTGGAGCGGTCCGTCGCCGCACGCGGCGGCACGTTCGAGGACCGGGCCCGGGCCCTCGCGGGAACCGTGTGCTTCTCCTCCGACACCGGACACGCCGTGCACCCCAACTACCCCGAGCGGCACGAGCCGGGCCACCACCCGATGCCCAACGGCGGACCCATCCTCAAGGTCAACGTCAACCAGCGCTACGCCACCGACGGTTCAGGCCGGGCCCTGTTCGCCGCCGCCTGCGAACGCGCCGGGGTGCCCTGGCAGAGCTTCGTCTCCCACAACGACATGCCCTGCGGCACCACCATCGGCCCCCTCACCGCCGCCCGGCACGGCATCACCACCGTGGACATCGGCGTCGCGATCCTCTCCATGCACTCCGCACGCGAACTGTGCGGCGCGGACGACCCGTTCCTGCTGGCGAACTGCCTCACGGCGTTCCTGGGGGAGTGACCGGACCGGCCCCCGCCTCCCCGCCACGCCCCACCGCCTCCGCCCGGCTCCCCCGGAATGCCTCCGGGTGAGCCGGGTACCCGCCGCCGGTAAGCGCGGTAAGCGCGGCCTCGACTGAGCTTGGAGGCATCACTCATGGGCATCGTCATCTGCATCGGCATGATGGCGGTGGGGGCGATACTGGCCCTGGCCGTCGACATCGACATCAGCGGCGTCAACGTCCACTTGGTGGGCGCCCTGCTGCTGATCGTCGGCGTCATCGGGCTGTGCACCTACATCAGCATCCTCAAGCGCCGTCGTGTCGAACCGCCGTCCCCCGGCGCCCCGGTGATCGAAGAGGTCAACAAGCACCACTGGGAGTGAGCCGGCCGGCACCCCGGCGGCTCACCCCCGCGACGGGACGGCCTCGCGTGGCCGCCCCGTTCACCAGGCCGGCGGTCAGCCCTCGTCCAGACCGGCCAGCACCAGCGGCAGCCGGTCGGCACCCCGGCCGCTGAGCCGCACGGGCACGCCCCAGTCCTGCTGGTGGACGTGGCAGGCCGGGTACTCCCCCTCCTCGTCGCAGGAGGCGGCCATCGCCGAGACGTGCAGCACACCCTCGGCACCCTCCGCACCCGCCAGCCGCACCTCACGGCGCAGCTCCGTACCGGCGCCCTCGCCCTCCGCGAGGAGTTCCGGCGGGGTGGCACTGACGATCAGCCGCGTCGAAGGCCCGTAACGGGTGTCGAGCTTCTGACCCGGCGGCGGCTGGAAGACCACATCGAGACGGAGCACGCCCGGCGCCACCTCGGTCGCCGCCCGCTGCGTACGGTGCGCGACGGCCTCGACGCGTACGGCGTCCTCGGGCAGCCGCAGCCGGGTGAGCCGGTGACGGGCCGACTCGACGACGACGATCTCCCCGCCCGCCTCCGGCGCCAGCACGGCATCCGACGGCTCACGCAGATCGGTGGCCAGCGTGCTGACCTCACCGGTGGCCGGATCGTAGCGGCGCAGCGCGTGGTTGTAGGTGTCGCAGACCGCCACCGAACCGTCCGGCAGCGCCGTCACCCCGAGCGGATGCTGGAAGAGCGCCTGCCCGGCCGGCCCGTCGCGGTGGCCGAAGTCGAAGAGGCCGGTGCCCACAGCGGTCCGCACGGCGAACCCCTCACCGTCCCGCTCGACCCACCGCAGCGCGCTCGTCTCGGAGTCGGCCACCCACAGCCGCGTGCCGTCGGAGGAGACGGCCAGCCCGGACGGCTGCGCGAACCACGCCTCACCGGCGGGACCGTCCACCAGCCCCTCGTTGGTCGTCCCGGCCTCGGCCCGCACCGTGCCGCTCGCCGGGTCGTACGTCCACAACTGGTGCACCCCGGCCATCGCGATCCACACACGGTCCGCGAAGTACGCCACGTCCCACGGCGACGACAGCGCCGTCTCCCGCGCCGGCCCCTGGGCGGGGGCGCCCTGGAACCACTGCTGCCCGGTGCCGGCGACGGTCAGCGTCTCGCCGGTGGACGGATCCACACGCCGCAGCGCGTGGTTGACGGTGTCCGCGACGAGCACCTGCCCGTCGGGCAGCAGCGCCAGCCCCTGCGGCTCGTTGAAGCGTGCCGCCTCGGGGCCGCCGTCGGCCAGCCCCCGCTCCCCGGCCCCGATCCGCCGCCGCACGGTCTCGCCGTCCGCCGCCAGCTCCACGAGCTGGTGCCGGGTCGTGTCGGAGACGAGGTACCCGCCGTCGGGCAGGGCCAGCACCTTGCCGGGAAAACGCAGATCGGTCGCGACGGGCTCGGGCGGCACGTACGGCCCGTCCCCGCGGCGCAGCGTCCCCTTGGCACCGTGCTCGGCCTCCAGCTGCTCCACGAGCCGCTCGATCGCGTGGACGTGCCCCTCCCCGGCGTGCTGCGCCACGACGTAGCCCTCCGGGTCGATCACGACCAGCGTCGGCCAGGCCCGCACCGCGTACTGCTTCCAGGTGGCCAGCTCGGGGTCGTCCAGCACCGGGTGCTCGACCCCGTACCGCTCGACGGCGTCCACCACGGCGGCGTGCTCGGCCTCGTGCACGAACTTGGGCGAGTGCACCCCGACCACCACGACGGTGTCGCTGTGCCGCTCCTCCAGCTCCCGCAGCTCGTCGAGGACGTGCAGACAGTTGATGCAGCAGAACGTCCAGAAATCGACAATCGTGATCTTTCCCCGCAGCGCGGCGAGGCTCAGCTGTTCACCGCCCGTGTTCAGCCAGCCCCCGGCCCCGGTCAGCTCCGGGGCGCGGACGCGGGGACGGCGGGCGGGTGCGGAGGCGGGGGCGGAGGTGGCCGGGTCGTTCATGGTTCAAGCGTGCCACTCCCCGGCCGGAAGGTGCCGGGCGCCCGGCCACCGCGGAGCGCGGCCGGGCGCGGTGCGCGGGCCGGCGAGGGCCCGGCGGCTCAGAGCACCCGGTCCTTGAGGACGGGGAAGACCTCGCGGACCTTCTCGATCTGGGTGAGGTCGAGATCGACGGTGAGGACCGTCTCGTCCGTGGTGGCGGCCTCCGCGACCGTCTCGCCCCAGGGGTCGATGACGGCGCTGTGCCCGGCCTGGGCGACGCCCGCGTGGGTGCCGGCGCTACCGCAGGCCAGTACGAAGCACTGGTTCTCCACGGCGCGGGCGCGGGTGAACAGGGACCAGTGCGCGGCACGCTTCGCGGGCCAGCCGGCGGGCACGACCAGGACACCGGCCCCCGCGTCGACAAGGGCGCGGAAGAGTTCGGGGAAGCGCAGGTCGTAGCAGGTGGCCAGGCCGAGGGTGGCCTGCGGGTGCGGGACGGTGACGGGGGTGGTGCCCGCCGTCATCAGCGCGGCCTCGCCGCGGTCGAAGCCGAAGCGGTGGATCTTGCGGTAGGCGGCGGCGAGCTCACCGGTGGGGGAGAAGACCAACGAGGTGTTGTAGAGGGCGCCGCCCTCCTCGCCCTTCTCCACGATCGAACCGGCGTGCAGCCAGACCCCGGCGTCGCGGGCGGCGGCGGACATGGCCAGTGCGGTGGGGCCGGTCGCCGGGTCGGCGTCCTCGGCCTCGGCGGCGAACCGGTCGTGCGCGAAGGCGCCGACGGGCCACAGTTCGGGCAGGACCACCAGGTCGGCACCGGCTTGTCCGCGGACGAGCGAAGCGGCCCGCTCGCGGCGGGAGGCGACCGACTCGTCCGGGTCCACCTGCATCTGGAGAAGCGAAGCGCGCACCGTATCACCGTCCATGCGATCGAGGGGGGCGATTGGGCCTAGCATCGTCCCAAAAGCACTGCCGGGGTGCCCGTGCGCAGCGTAACTTGAGAGCGGCCAGCATGAGCACCCTGCCCTGTCCAGCAGCCAGCGAACCGCCAAGCCGAGGGGTCCCGTGACCGACCACCCAAGCCTTCAGCCCTACGTTGACGCATGGACGCAGTCCATGGAAGCGATATCCGAGCTGGTCACTCCGCTCGTCGAAGGGGAGTGGAACCGGCGGACCGAGTGCCCGGGCTGGTCGGTCCGCGACGTGGTGTCCCACATCATCGGTCTCGAATGCGAAGTGATGGGGGATCCGCGGCCGATCCACTCCCTGCCCCGCGACATCCTGCACGTGCGGGACGAGAAGAGCCGCCACATGGAGGTCCAGGTGGATGTGCGGCGGCATCACACGGGGCCGGAGATGACCAGCGAGTTCGAGTACGTCTTCATCCGCCGGTCGCGGCATCTGCGCAACGAGAAGCGCGGCCCGGAGGCGGAGGTCACCAATGTGCTGCCGTTCGGGCCGCGGAAGCTCACGCTGGAGCGGCAGTTGATGATGCGGGCCTTCGACGTGTGGGTGCACGAGCAGGATCTGCGGCGGGCGCTGGACACTCCGGGCAACCTCGACTCACCGGGTGCCTATGTGGCCCGGGACGTGATGATCGCGGCGCTGCCGAAGGTCGTCGCCAAGGACGTCGGCGCCCCGCCGAACTCGGCGATCGTCTTCGATGTGAGCGGCCCCGTGGAGTTCATGCGGACGGTGCGCGTGGACAAGGACGGCAACGGCACGGTGGACGGCAGCGTCTCGCTGGGCCCGACGGCGACGCTCGCGATGGACTGGGAGACCTACTCGCGGCTGGCCGCGGGCCGCGTACGGCCGGAGGCCGTCGCGGACCGCGTCAAGATCGACGGTGACGCCGAGCTGGCGGCCGAGATCCTGCGCCACTTCTCCGTCACGCCGTAGTCGGCCTGGTCACCGCAGTCGCCGCAGTCGCCGTCGGCCTGGTCGCCGGAGCCGCCGTGGTCCACGCGACGCGGTCCGCTCCCCTCACACCGGGACGTGCACCGCCTCCACACGGCTGGCCACCACGCGTTCGCGTTCCCTGCGAACCGCGCGGCCCCGCAGCCGGGCGAACTGCACCAGTCCCAGCGCCTGGAGGACGAAGACGCTGACGAAGGCGATCCGGTAGTTGTCGCCGGTCAGGTCGAGCAGG
>Ga0164243_10007853_pt1 | contig 15850 bp, 18 predicted proteins | sample OricompcompostOP_FD_108781 | JGI IMG/M metagenome (GOLD analysis project Ga0164243, IMG submission 108781) | Organic Plus compost microbial communities from Emeryville, California, USA - Original compost - Organic plus compost (OP) | ecosystem: Engineered > Solid waste > Mixed feedstock >...
CCAACGCGGGCGATGCATCGACTTGGGACCCCGTGCAGCTCGCTTGGAGCGCGACGGTGAGCGTACCCAAAGCGTACCCAGCGGGCTGATCGACAGCGTTTGCGCAGGTCAGGGCGGGTCAGTCGGTCACTACTACGACATCTGATGTGAAGGTATTCATTCTCTGCCGTAGTCGCTGAGAACGGCTTCCAGCGCTCTCCTCGGGACCGCGTGTGAGCGAGGTGTGAGCGGTTGTCGACACGATGGTGTGTCCGTACACCGATCGACCGGCGGGAGAAACAACGTGCCCATGACGTTCATGCGCCGTGGACGCCTCGCCGACGGCGGGCACCCCGACCGGGCCGGATCAGAGCGTGGGGTCGCCACGTTGTCGCTGATCATCGGCGGGGCGGTGCTCGTGGGCGCCGCGGTCACCGTGGCCTACGTGGCGACCGATGGATTCGGACAGAATGCCGGACCGGGATCGGCGTCGGTCCAGACGCAGGACGCTCCGACGCCTTCGGCGGGCGACCGGGACCCGGCCGCCTCGCCGATGGACGCGGCCTTCGCCGCCGGGCAGTCCGTCGTGTGCACCTACACCCACGAGGCGTACGACGCCACCACCACATTGCGTTCGAAGGACACATTCCGCCTCGACCAACAGACCCAGGGCGGTCCGGCCCACGTGATTCGCGGGCCTGAACACGCCGTGGTGTGGATCGACGGGATGACCACGGCCATGGAGTTCGATACCGACGCCTACGAGCAGTCGACACCAGGCCGATATCCGACCTTCGATCCGTCCGAGTTCGATGTCGACACCCTGTTCGCCGACGGCACCTGTCAGCCCGTCCCAGCAGTTGACGAAGCCGTCTTCGAACTGCCCGCCGACATGACGTCCACTCCGACCGTTCCGTAAGCCGAACCCGGGCCACACAGAGAAGAAGTACTGATGACAACGACGCGAAGTCCCCTGACCTCTGGACTCGCCGCCGGATTGATCACCGTCATGACGCTGGGCGGTCTCGCAGCCTGTGACGACGAGGAAACGACCCAGGGCAGCGGATCGGGAAATGGCGGATCGCCTTCGGGCCAGGCGTCGGCAGAGGACGCCGCTGCCGAGGACGACAACGGCGACGCCGCTCAGAACGCGTCGCCCACGAGCTGCCTGGTGGGTACCTGGCTGGCGGACAACAAACAGCTCGGCGCCCTGTTCAAGACCGCCGCCGCCGGAACCGATGCGGCCGGGGCGGTCTCGGACCCGACGGGAAAGGTGTTGGTGACGTTCGGTCCCGAAGGGCAGTACAGCGCCACGTATCAGGCGTGGACCATGACCCTGAAACAGCAGGGGATGACGATCGAACTGGTCCGTGAGGGCACCGACGCCGGCAAGTACCAGGCCACGGACGCCGGTGCCGTCGAATGGACCGAGGCCACGATGGGGTCGGTCGCCACGATGAAGAGTCCGGCCGGCAGTTTCACGGTTCCGGGCGACCCCTCTGAGACGTCCGGAACATTCGTCTGTCAGCACGACACCTTGGAGATCACCGCCGAAGGCAGTACTGCTGCGTTCGACCGTCACTAGGCCCCAATCCCGCAGGACCTCACCACAACCGATAGGAACCCCATGAAACTCGACTTCACCTCGTTGAGCGTCCCCAAGCAGGTCGCCCTGGTTTCGGGCGCACTGGCGCTCGTGCTGTCGTTCATCTCCAGTTACGTCCGAGTGTCGTATTCAGGTGGCGGCCCGGTGCGGGGCATGTCTGTGGGCACGAACGCGTGGACGAGTTACGCGACCTTGGGCATGCTGCTGCTGGTGGCCGCCATCGTCGTCGTCGGGCTGCTGTGTTTCGCGTCGGAGGTGCTACCTGCGGGTGTCCCCTGGAACCTTGCAGCGCTCGCGGCTGGCGCTGTAGGCACCGTCCTGGTGATCCTGCGTGCCCTGACGGTGGGCGGCGGCGGCTTCGGTGTCAGCGTCGGGCCGGGCTGGTCCGGCTGGCTGTTGTTCGTCGCGACCGTCGCTTTCACCGCGAGCGTGGCGCTCATGACCAAAGCTTCCGGTGAGAAACCCTCCGACTTCAGGACCGACGACCAACCGCCGACGTCGGCCACCGACGTCGCCTGACGCGCCCGCGAGACCCACTGACCGGTCTGCAGCGACGTCGCTGATCAGTGCGCGTCGAGCCACGAGAGGACATCGGCGATCACGTCGTCCTTCTCGGGCTCGTTGAAGATCTCGTGGAACAGGCCGTCGTAGATCCTCAGGGTGTTGTCCGGTGAACCGATCGTGTCGTGGACGAGTTGCGCCCCGGAGGGCGCCGCGATCGCGTCCGCTCCGCCGTGCAACACCAGCACCGGCAGTGTCAGGCTCGGGAGGCCCGCCGAAACACGGCTGATGGCGCTGAGCACCTCGGCTCCCGTACGGGCCCGGATCCTGCCGTGGTAGACGAGCGGATCTGCGCGATACGTCGCGACGACGTCCAGATCGCGACTGATGTTGTCGGCGCCCAGATCGACGATCGGGAGATTCGGCACGAGGGCGGACAGGACCGGAGCCATGGCACGCTCGATCGCCGAGCCCACACTCGGATCGACGGCGGCACCGGAGAGGACGACCCCGGCGATGCCGTCCTGACCTTTGGTCACCAGATAGTCAAGCGCGATCAGGCCACCCAAACTGTGTCCGAGGATGAACACCGGAACATCCGGATGCGCATACTCGGCGATCCTCCGCAACGAGTCCAGATCGGCGACCACACCGGACATCCGCCCGAGATTGCCCTGCTTGCCGTCCGACCGGCCGTGGCCATGGTGATCCACGCCGTAGACCGCATGGTCGGCGTACACGAGCTTTTCAGCGAGTTCGACATAGCGCCCGGTGTGTTCCGCTGCGCCATGCACCAGCAGCACCACGGAAGTGGGATCGTCATCGGGCGTCCACGCCTGCCAGTAGGTCTCCCCCAACGATCCGGCGAACCGGCCATCGTGATGTCGCATGCGTGGAGTCTAGGTGCAGTCGGCGGTCACGGTGTGCGAAGCACCTTGTCCATCGGGCGCCCCTTCGCCACCTCATCGACCAACTTGTCGAGGTAGCGGATCTTCTGCATCAGCGGATCGTCGATGTCCTGGACCTTCACCCCACACACCGAGCCGGTGATGAGCGCTACGCTCAGGTTGAGACGAGCGTCGGCGAAGAAATCCTCGAACGTCGTCTCGGCCGCCAGATGTCGCTCGAGCGCCGCCTGGTCGAATCCGGTCAGCCACTCGATGACCTCGTCCAGTTCGGCCCTGGTGCGGCCCTTCTTCTCCACTTTGGTGACATAGTGCGGGTACACCGACGCGAAACTGACACCGAAGATCCTGCTCACCGGTCCAGGGTAGACGCGCGAAATGTCCGATGCCTACGCAATACCCACCCGGTGCCTGTCACTGCACGTCCGACGATCGGACGGACCCCCTACGAGCAAGCATCTGCAGATGATCGCCCGGTTGAACCGCGGTGGCGTCCTGGCCACGGCACGTATCCCCCGCGATCGACGACTGGTACGACCGCACGGAAGCGCATCGCTCGTCGCCGATCCGCGAGTGGCCCGACGCTCTCCGCCATGAGTTCGAAGACTCGTGGCAGTCGGTCGTCACGACTCCGGAGCGGAGCGCCGGCCGCTACCTGCAGGCGGTGACGGCAGACCTTCGGGCCGAGGACGTCGTCGGCGCCTGGGTCGTGTCGTGAGCGTGCCGACACCACCGGTCGGCTCAACGAGCCCGGGTCGGTCGGCTCAACACACAGTCGCCGAACCGGGCGGGGGGGCATCGCCGCGGAGCACATCACGACAGATACGACGTGGAGCGTACGCGGATCGCCGCTTCCGAACGGATGTGCCGCCGGCCCGGCCGGACGACGCTTGAGGCATGAATACATACACCCTCACCGAGATCGCCACGAACTGGAACTACGACGGCGACGGGCCGCCGTTCCCGTTCTTCCTCATCCCGCTGTTCTGGCTGCTGATCTTCGCCACGATCATCACGTTCGTGACCGTGACGCGCCGGCGCCGCGACACCACCGCTGGACGGCGGTCCGGCGAACGGGCGCTTGCTGAGCGTTACGCCGCCGGAGAGATCGACGCCGATGAGTATCGGAGCCGGCGAGACGTCCTGCGAGAGAGCTGACCAGGACCGATAGGATGTGCATGCGCACACCCGCCATCTAGCGGACACTGCCACGACCGACGCCAGCCCGCCGGCACGACAGGAGCCCCGCCGTGACGCAGTTTCCATGCCTGGACTCGTCCCGACGCACCGACGTGTGCCACTTGCATTCTGTTCCGGTGGGGCTATCGTCGGTAGTTGGGCCTGACGGCAGACCGTCGGATCCGGGCCGTGGCACAAGGAGTGCGCATCATGAAGGCAATCGACATCGCCAAACCGATCCCCTCGATCACGACCGGCGACTCGGTCACCGCGGCGATCCACCAGATGACCGACGCCAATCTTCCCGGCGTGGTCGTGGTCGACGACGAGGGGCGCCCCCTGACAGTCATCCCGGGCACACAAGTACTCAAGATGGCGGTGCTGAACGCCTACCACGACGATCCGGCGCTGGTGCGCACGATCGACGAGGAGAGCGCCGACGTGTTCGCCCACGACTGCAATGCGCGTGCGGTCGGCGAGTGCCTGCCCGACAAGATCGCGAAGGCTGCCACGGCACGCTCCGACGCCACCCTGCTGGAGGTCGCCACCATCATGTTGCGCGGCCGCAGCCCCCTGGTCGCCGTCGTCGACAAGGACAAGAAACTGGTCGGTGCCGTCACCCTGACCGCGCTACTCGGCACGATGGCACCGGACACCCAACCCGCCTGAATCACCTGGCTGGGGCGATGCGATGAGCGCAATCGCCGCCCTGACGATCTTCATCGTCGCGTTCATCTTCATCGCGAGCGAGAAGGTCAACAAGGTCAAGGTCGTCCTGATCGCGGCCGGGCTGATGGCCGTGACACGGCTGATCCCGGGCTCGCACGTGTTCTTCTCCGAACACGAGGGCATCGACTGGAATGTCATCTTCCTGCTGTTCGGCATGATGATCATCGTCGGTGTCGTCAAGCAGACCGGCCTGTTCGACTATCTGGGCATCTGGGCCGCGAAGAGGTCCCGCGGCCGCCCGTACCGGCTGATGGTGCTGTTGATGGCGATCACGGCCATCGCCTCCCCGATCCTGGACAACGTCACCATCATCATGCTCGTCGTCCCCGTGACGATCGTCGTCTGCAACCGGCTCCAGATCGCGGCTCAGCCGTACATCATCGCGGAGGTATTGGCCTCCAACATCGGTGGAGCGGCGACCCTGATCGGTGATCCGCCGAACATGATCATCGCGAGCCGCGCGAATCTGAACTTCGACGACTTCCTGATCCACATGACACCGATCGTGGTCATCGTCTTCGTCGTGTTCGTGATCCTGACCCGGTTCCTGTTCCGCAAGTCCTTCGAGTACAACCCCGACCAGGTCTCCGCGGTGATGACCCTGCAGGAGAAGCGCGCCATCACCGATGTGAGTCTGTTGATCCGCTGTCTGGTGGTCCTGGCGGCGGTCATCATCGCGTTCTGTCTGCACACGATCCTGCACGTCGAGCCGTCGGTCGTCGCACTGGTCGGCGCGGGCGTCATGGTGCTGGTCTCCGGGATCGATGTCGAGGAGGTCCTCGACGAGGTCGAATGGGAGACCCTCGTGTTCTTCATGGGTCTGTTCATCATGGTCGCCGGCTTGGGCCACACCGGTGTGATCGCGAAGATCGGCACGTGGGCGGTCGACACGATCGGGCAGCACTACTTCGGCGCCGCCACCACTCTGCTGTTCGGATCGGCCGCTCTCGGTGCGTTCTTCGACAACATCCCATATGCGGCCACCATGGCACCGATCGTGGAAAGCCTCGCCGAGCAGATCCACGACGACCAGGCGACCCAGGGCCTGTGGTGGGCGTTCGCGCTCGGAGCGGACTTCGGCGGCAACGGCACCGCCATCGCCGCCAGCGCCAACGTCGTGGCCCTCGGCCTAGCTGCTCGGGGCGGGCACAAGATCACCTTCTGGCAGTTCACCCGATACGGCATCCCCGTCACGATTCTGAGCGTCTTCATCGCGTGGGGCTACGTATACCTGCGCTACTTCATGTGACCTGCGCGGGATCAGCAGGGCGAGCAGGGCTCCGGCCAGCGTGGCGGCGGCGCCAACCATGAAGCAGATCTGGAACGCACTCCTGCTCGGAATCGCAACCCCTGCGAACTCGACGGTCCTGCTGGTCATGATGGCGGCCATCACGGCACCGGCGATCGTGGTGCCGACCGACCGCATCAACGAGTTGACACCGACACCCGACCCCGCCTCGGCCGCAGGAACGTTGTCCAGGATCAAGGTCGGCATCGCGGCATAACCGATCCCGACACCTGCCGAAGCGATCAACGTGGCGACCATCAACTGCCACGGGGCATCCATCAGGCCCAGCGCGACGACATATCCGCCGGAGATGACGACCGCGCCGATCGTCAGCGTGAGCCGGGCGCCGATCGAGGTGATCAACTTGCTCGACACCGGGGCGAAGAACATCATCATGAGCCCGCCGGGCGCCATCCACAGACCGGCGGCCAGGATCGACTGACCCAGCCCGAACCCGGTTTCGGTGGGCATCTCGAGCAACTGCGGCACGACGATGGACTGCGCCATCATGCCGAAGCCGATCAGCAACGCGGCCAGGTTCGTGAAGAGCACGGGGCGCGAGGCCGTGGTGCGCAGATCGACGAGTGGATCGTGGTGGCGCAGTTGGTGGGCACCCCATGCCAACAACACAGCGACACCACCGATGATGGTCGCCAGCGTCTCCGGTGCGGTCCAGCCCCACGACGACCCCTTGCTGACGCCGATCAGGGCTGAACTCAGGCCGATCGCCAGGCCGACGATGCCGATCACGTCGATCCGCGCCGGGTGGCTGTCGTGGACACGGGGGACGACGATGATCGTCAACGCCAAGATGACAGCGGCGAGCACCGCGGAGAGCCAGAACAGGCCGTGCCACGAGACGTCTTCGGCGATCCAGGCGGCCAGCGGCAGGCCGAGGGCTCCGCCGACACCCATCGTCGCGCTCACCGCGGCCACGGCGCCGGTGGCCTTCTGCGGTGGGGCGACCTCACGCACCATGCTGATGGCCACCGGGATGTAGCCCATCGCCATGCCCTGCAGGACCCGTCCGACGAGGAACGGCAACAGCGTGCTGGCCAGCGCAGCGACGGCCGAGCCGGCCACCAGGACCACGGCCGATGCGACCAGGATCCGCTTCTTGCCGTACATGTCGGCCAAGCGGCCGGTCACCGGCATCGTGACCGCCGCAGCGAGCAGAGTCGCGGTCACGGCCCACGATGCGCTGCCGGGGTCGGTGCCGAGCAGTTCGGGCAGATCGAGCTGGATCGGGATCACGAGGCACTGCATCAGCGCGCCGCTGAAACTGCCGAAGCACAGCACGGCGATGACGGTCATCGGCGAAAAACGGCGAGACGTGGAGGTCATGGGGTTCAAGTCCTGGGGATCGAATCGATGTGTACGTTACACATCCGAATGTGTACAATACATATCAACAGTCCGTGCAGCAATGCGAGATATCTATGACACGCGTCACTGACGACATCGAAACACTCCCCTCCTTCCGCGCGGCCGTCGTGCTCGCCCGACTCGATCGCGCTCGTCGAGCAGCGGAGGTCCGGTCCGAACTCGGCGTCGCCACCCAGCGCCTGATGTGGCTGTTCCGCGACGGGCGTGCCCGCACACTCAAGGAGGTCGCCGAGGTACTCGGTCTGGAACAGTCCACGGTCAACCGTCAGGTCAATGCGGCACTGGACGCCGAACTGCTGCGGCGCTTCCGCGAACCGGGTCAGTCAGCCCACCTGCTCGAGGCGACTCCCGAGGGTCTCGAGCAGTTCGAACGCGACATGCGCCGAGGACTGGGACATCTCGACGATGCCTTGGCAGCGGTGCCAGCCCAGAACCGTACGGCGTTCCTCGATCATCTCTCGGCGTTCGCCGAGGCCTATGACGACGTGACCCATCCCTAGAACCGGGACGAACCACCCGATCCTGAGAAGCTTCCACCGCCACCGGAGTAGCCGTGGGAGATGCCGCCGGACGACGATGATGCGCGAGCCGCGGCCGCACGGTCGCTCTCGACCGAACTGCGTCCCGAGCTGTACCCGGTCGTGTAGGCCTGGACACGCCAGAACAGGTCCGACGGCAACGTGACGTCCAGGATCGAACCGGACCCCCGGCGGCGCGAGTTGGCCGAATACTCGTACCGGGCCTCGCGCATCTTCGCTCGCATCTCGGACTTCTCGGACTCGGACTTGGCGAACGCATCGATCTGCGCCGTCGCGAACGCATCGAGCCGCTCGGTCAACTGCTTGCGCAACTCAGCCAGTCCGTCCAGCGCCGTGTCGACGTCGATGGCCTGGGTCTGCAGGTCGGTGCTGATCTTCTGCACCCTGCCCTCGGCCTCCTGACCGAACGACTTCAGAGCCGCGGCCGCCGACTCGGTCGACGACTGGGCATCGGAGGTCAGTGACGTCAACGACCCCAGATCGTCCAGCAGCGGCGCGGTCTGGGCCCGCCACGCGTCCTCCCAGGTCGCCGACCTGGTGTAGAGCGCGGCGGCCTGAATGATCGCGTCGTCGGTGAAGTCCAGTTCCTCCGCGATCTTGCGGAACGACGTGGTCCGCGATACGCCGTCTGTCGACGACCGCAACTTCTTGTCCGCGACGTCCAGAGCCTGCTGCTCGGCGAAGGCTTTGCGGTACTGGTCGATGAAGTCGGCGAACCGACGTTCGAGCTCGGCCGCGTGCCGTGAGCCGTTCGGCAACGTCCGGGCCGAGATCTCGGTCTCGTCCAGATCGGTCGACACCTGCGTGAGGTGGCGTCGGCCGGCGGCCAACTCCTCGGCGAACTTCGTGCGCCGGTTCGAGCGCGCGATCGCCACACCCCCTGCCGTCGCGGCGACCGCGGTTCCACCGATCCCACCGGTCCACCACAGCGCGGGCTGCTGATACCACGGACGGTTCATGACATCGGCGCCACGCTGCGCCACCGCCAGGACACCATCGGTCCAGCGCGCCGCCCTGAAGTCGTCGTAGCCGGCCTCGTGCATCGACTCCATCAGGTCGTCCGAGACCTTCCGGTCCTCACCGAAGTAGGTGCCGATCTGCCCGTGCCCATCCCCTTCCACCGACAGGGTGATGATGAAGTAATTGTCGGCCCAGTAGTCGCCGTAGTCCTCCGGATCCGAACTGATCCATTCCGGATGCCTCTCGCGCGCGTACTGCAGCGTCTCGGTGTTGATGTTGTCCGAGTACTCCCCCTCGCGCGAATAGAACGCGACCTTGGTGGGCGCGTGGAAGTCCATGTCGTCGAGAACGTCACGGATCTTCTGCTCGTTCAACACACCGGCCGTGTCGTCGATCGTCACCGATTCGACGTTGTCGCCGTAGGGAAGCGCCCGGGTGGACGCCCCCATCGCGACGGCCGGCAGAAGCGCCAGGCCCCCGAGCACGACGGTCGCGAACATCAGTCGTACAGCAACTCGCATGGAGGGAGCCTAACGTGAGCAATCCCTCAGTCCGTGAGGTCGCCCCGGAGGCCTTCCAGGATGTTCACTGGTAGGTGCTGTCTTCGAAGGAGATCCCTGTGCCCCGCATCGCCCGCCGCACGTTCATCGCCGCCCCGCCCGATCGGGTGTGGGCACTCGTCCAGGATTTCGCCGTCTGGCATCCGCGACTGAACATCTACGAAGGCGGTCCGGAGGCGTCGGCCGAACTGGTCGTCACCGTCGGAGACCGCGACGACTCGGCTCTGACGCTGACCTACTCGATGCCCGAGCCCCCGTTCCCGATCTCGGACCACCGCGCCACGATCGTCGTGCAGCCGGAGCACGAGACCACGTGTTACGTCGAATGGTCCGCCGAGTTCGAATCCGATCCCGGCATCATCTGGATGCTCGAGGACCAACTCGGTGACGACATCTTCGACATCGCCCTGGACAAACTCGCCACGGCTGCGCAGGAGCAGTGGGCGCAGGCCGTCATCGACCGCGAGGGCGACGACTCCACGTCGGCCGCCTAGTCATCAGCTAGGCGCGCACCCTCGTGGCTAGGAGTCCGAGCGCCACTTCTCGAAGCCGAGGACGATCATGCGCATCTCGCGTCTGGCCTTGCGCTTGATGTCCTCCTCACGGTCCGTGCGGCCGTCGGGCATCTGGATCACCTGTTCCGCGCGGTAGACCATGTTGCGGACGAACAGGCCCGCCACCAGTTTGACGTCGTCGCCGGACCAGTTCTCGATGTGGGGCAGTCGCACGAGCACGACCGAGAGTTCGGCGATGAACAGTTCCAGCTCGCGCTGGATCGCGTCGCGCACGACGTCCGAGCCGCTCGTGCGTTCCCGGGCGACGAAGCCGAAGTGTGCCTTGTTCTGCTTCACGACGCGCACCAGGATCTCGGCGGACGCGTCGATGATGTTCGCGATCGTGTCGGGATCGCGCTGGGCGTCACGGATCATGGCTCGCAGCGTGGAGAAGGACTGCTCGACCAGGGCCAGTCCGAGTTCGTCCATCGACGCGAAGTGCCGGTAGAACGCGGTGGGCACGATGCCGGCCTCGCGGGCCACCTGACGCAGGCTGAGCTGGGCGAACCCACGGTGTTGAGACAGCGCCAGCGCGGCGTCCAGGATCGCCTGCCGGGTGCGTTCCTTCTGGGCCGCACGAGTGGTCTCGACTGCGCTCTCGGTCACCTGACCAGCCTATTCTCTCCACTTGGGTGAACAACTGTGTGCTGAGTGCGCCACATCACGGGACGGGCCACTTGCATGTACCCGCTGAGTGTTGCACTATTTCAGTGTACGCATGTTCACTCAATTGTGAAGGCCAACCATGGGCATCATCCGCTCCGCACTGGCATCCAAGCCGGTCCGCGCCCTGACGTCCCCTCACCACCCCGACCACTATCTCGAACGTCTCCATCCGCTGGCGACGGCCGAGGCCGTCCGCGCCCGCGTCATCGACATCCGCCGGGAGACCGGTGATGCCAGCACCGTGGAACTGCGCGCCAACGGAGCCTGGGCAGGCTTCGAACCCGGTCAGCACGTCCAGTTCGGCGTGGAGGTCGACGGCACCCGCAAGGTCCGCGTGTTCTCGGTCAGTTCGAGCGCTGCTGCGAAGGGCCGCCGCTTCACGGTGTCGGTCAAGGCGCACCCCGACGGGTACGTCTCGCAGTTCCTGCATCGCGAGCTCAGGCCCGGCACAGTCGTCTACCTGTCGCAGGCCGAAGGCGAGTTCGTCCTGCCCGACGCCGTCCCGGACGACCTGCTGCTGATCAGCGGCGGTTCCGGCATCACTCCCGTGATGTCGATGGTCCGCACGCTCGCCGAGCGCGGCCACACCGGACACGTCACCTTCCTGCACTACGCGCGGTCGCGGACCGACGAGATGTTCAGCGACGAACTGGACACGCTGGCCTCGCTGAACGTCGACGTCGTGCGCATCTACACGCGAGAGCCGGCACCCGGCGCCGACCTCAAGGGCCGGTTCCACATCGACCACCTCAAACACCTGGGCATCGACCCGACCGAGACGCTCACCTACGTGTGCGGCCCGGCCGGGCTGATCGCCACGGTCCGCGACACGTACACCGAGATCGGCGCGTCCCACCAGTTGCGCATGGAGTACTTCAAAGTACCCAGCGTCGACCTGGACGCCGCTGACGCCACCGGCACCGTGTCGTTCGACACCAGCAACACCGAGGCACCCAACTCGGGCGCCACGATCCTCGAGCAGGCCGAAGCCGCCGGCCTGACACCCCAGTACGGGTGCCGAATGGGCGTCTGCAACACCTGCGCCGTCAAGAAGCTGAGCGGTGCCGTCCGCCACGTCGTCTCCGGCGAGGTGTGTGCCAACACCGACGAGACCATCAAGGTCTGCGTCCAAGTCCCCGTCGGCGACGTCGCAGTCGCACTCTAGAAGGGAAACCGCATGTCCACGAGTCATCCCCGTCACTACGACGCCTCCCACCACAACCAGGCGCCTGCTCCCCTGGTCAGTTCCGACACCGACAAGCGCGCCACGGTGGGCCTGTCGTACATGACGTACGAGCAACTCGACGAGTTCGGCACCGAGCTCGACGAGATCCGCCAGCGCGTCCTGGACGATCTGGGCCAGGCAGACGCCAACTACATCCGGCGTGTCATCCGCGTCCAGCAGACCTCCGAGATCCTGGGCCGCATCGCGGTGTTCGCCGGCGTCTTCAATCTGTGGGTCCTGGCCGCAGGCGCCGTCCTGCTCGGCTTCTCCAAGATCCTCGAGAACATGGAGATCGGGCACAACGTGATGCACGGCCAGTACGACTGGATGAACGACCCGATGATCGACGGCCACCGCTACGAGTGGGACAACGTCGCCCCCGCGCAGGACTGGAAGCACGGGCACAACTTCATCCACCACACGTACACCAACATCCACGGCAAGGACCGCGACATCGGTTACGGCCTGCTGCGCATCGACGACGACCAGCCCTGGTATCCCAACCACCGGTTCAACCTGCCGCTGGCGTTCCTGCTGATGCTGTTCTTCGAGTGGGGCGTGATGTACCACGGCCTCGAGCTCGACGAGTACCTCTCGCGCAATATGACGAAGGAGGAGTTCGGCAACCGCAAGTCACGGGCGGCCCGCAAGGCACGCCGCCAGGTGCTGAAGGACTACGTCGCCTACCCGGCCATCGCGCTGCTGGCGATCCCCTTCGTCGGCTGGTGGGCGCCGCTCGCGGTAATCGGTGCGAACTTCGTCGCCAACGTGATCCGCAACATCTGGGCCTTCCTGATCATCTTCTGCGGCCACTTCCCCGCCGAGGTCGAGACATTCGCCGAGGAGGATGCCGAGAACGAGAACCGCGGTCAGTGGTACCTGCGCCAGTTGATGGGGTCGGCCAACATCTCCGGCAGCCTGCCGTTCCACATCCTCAGCGGCAATCTGAGCCACCAGATCGAACACCATCTGTTCCCCGACATCCCGGCCCGCCGCTACCCCGAGTTGTCGCACGATGTGAAGGCGCTGGTCGAGAAGTACGGCCTGAAGTACAACACCGGCCGCCTGTCCAAGCAGTTGCTCAGTGTCGCGCACCAGCTCGCCAAGTTCGCCAAGAAGCCCGACGACCCGTACAAGCAGGGCAAGTCGCCGGAGTCGCGGGCGCTGCGTCGCGCCAAGCGCGAGGCCAAGCAGAAGCAGGCCGACTTGCAGGACGTGGCCTGACCGATCCGGACGACCGTCGGCTCCGAATCTTGGATACGGTCGATCCAGTGGGACTCCCTGATCAGGAGGTGGTGCGATGTCCGAGTTCGCCGGTACGACGGACCGATCCCGGTGGCCGGGTCTGGCTCGATCACCCAGACCCCCGTTACGAGCGCGGATCGCTCGGCGCATCCTGCGCCCGGCGGCCAACCGCGTCCCGGTCCGGCTGACATTCCCCGACGGGACCGTGTGGGGTGCGGGTGGCCCGGATTCGCCCGAGATGCGGATCGTCCGGCCCAAGGCGTTCTTCGGGCGCCTGGGTGCCGAAACCAAGATCGGGTTCGGCGAGGCCTACATGGCCGGCGACTGGACCACGGGTGACGACACCGACCTGGCCGATCTGCTGATCCCGTTCGCCGAAAGGCTCACGACGATCGTCCCGCAGTCGCTGCAGCGGTTCCGCGCGCTCGTGGACGAACGGCTCCCCCGGTCGACCCGCAACTCGGTCAGCGGTGCGCGGAAGAACATCGAGGCGCACTACGACCTGTCGAACGAGATGTTCGCACAATTCCTCGACCCCACCATGACGTATTCGTCCGCGTGGTTCGCCGATGAGGACGAGTCACTGGAGACGGCGCAGGTGCGCAAGATGGACGGCATCCTGGACCAGGCCCGCGTCGGCGACGGCACTCGCGTGCTGGAGATCGGCAGCGGCTGGGGCGGGCTCGCGATCCGAGCCGCCCAGCGGGGCGCCCACGTCACGACCATCACGATCTCGACCGAGCAGGCCCAACTCGCGCGTGAACGTATCACCGCGGCCGGTCTGGACGACCGCATCGACCTGCGCTTGGTCGACTACCGCGACGTCACCGGGCAGTACGACGCGATCGTCAGCGTCGAGATGATCGAGGCGGTCGGTGAGGAGTACTGGCCCACCTACTTCGCGGCCATCGACCGTCTGCTGGCGCCCGGCGGTTCGGTGTCGATCCAGGCCATCACGATGGCCCACCACCGGTATCTGGCGACTCGCGACTCCTACGGATGGATCCAGAAGTACATCTTCCCGGGCGGTCTGATTCCGTCGCTGGAGGCGATCGACCAGACGCTCGCCGCCCACACGTCCTTGTCGATCGTCGAGAAGCGTTCGCTCGGTCCGGACTACGCCCGGACGCTGCGGCGCTGGCGGGAACGCTTCAACGACAACTGGCAGACGATCCGCCGTTTCGGCTTCGACGAGACCTTCCGCCGGATGTGGGAGTTCTATCTGGGCTACTGCGAGGCCGGCTTCGCCACGGGTTACCTCGACGTCTTCCAGCTGCGCATGACGCGGAACCGGCAATCGGCACGGCCCGATGAGCCGAAGTCTCCAGCCCTGCCCGGCTGACGTACGTCGCCGCCAACTGGCCGCAATCATCTGGAACCGGCCGCACGGCAACCATTCATCTTTCGACGCGTAAGTGGTAACTTACGCATTATGGCTGTGATGACTGTCGACCCGTGGTACGCACTGGGTGATCCGACGCGGCGTCGGGTCTTCGCGCAGTTGGCTCACGGCCCGTGCTCGGTGACCGAGATCGCGCGCCACCTGCCAGTCAGCCGTCCCGCGGTGTCACAGCACCTACGGGTCCTGCTGGATGCGCGATTGGTCGACGTCCGGCCGCAGGGGCGCCTGCGCCTCTACCAGGTTCGCCCCGACGGCTTGGCACAGCTGCGGAACGAGCTGGAGTCGTACTGGAACCAGACCCTGACCACGTTCAAGGACGTGGCCGAGCAGACCTACGCCGCCACAACCCCAACAATGCAGGAAGCCGACACACCATGAACGCCACTCCACACGAACCGGCCGCGGTACACGTCGAGATCATCGTCGACGTCCCGCTCGACCACGCCTTCACCGTGTTCACCGAGCAGTTCGATCAGATCAAACCACGCGAGCACAATCTGCTCCCGGTGCCGATCGAACGCACCGTGCTCGAGCCCCGGGCCGGTGGCACGATCCACGACATCGGCACCGACGGCAGCATCTGCACCTGGGCTCGGGTGCTCGCTTACGAACCGCCCGATCGGCTCGTGTTCAGCTGGGACATCGACCCTCGATGGCAGATCGAGCCAGATCCCGCCCGCACCAGCGAGGTCGAGGTCCGATTCATCGCCGAGACACCGGACCGCACCCAGGTCGTGCTGGAGCACCGCAATCTCGACCGCCACGGCGAGGGTTGGCAGAACTTCACCAGTCTCGACCGTGGCAACGGCTGGCCGCTGTATCTGGCTCGCTACCGCGACATCACCACTCAGACCGCGGTCAACACCTCCGCGTCGGCCGGCTCATAGCCGACGCACCGATCAGAACACCGACGCCGACCTCGCCGGTTGTTCAGGCGTAGAAGACGCGCTCGAAGACGCGGCGGGCCCGACGGGTCGTGCGTAGGTACTCGTCGACCATCCGCTCGCTGTTCTCACTGCCGTATCCGAGCAGGTGAGCGACGCCGGCGCGTTCATCGGCCTGCTCGACCATCGACTCGGCCGGTTTGGCGCGCAGGAGCACGACCGCATTGCGGATCCGGCTGACC
>Ga0164243_10007855_pt1 | contig 15848 bp, 11 predicted proteins | sample OricompcompostOP_FD_108781 | JGI IMG/M metagenome (GOLD analysis project Ga0164243, IMG submission 108781) | Organic Plus compost microbial communities from Emeryville, California, USA - Original compost - Organic plus compost (OP) | ecosystem: Engineered > Solid waste > Mixed feedstock >...
CCCTGGATGTCGGCCCCGCCTCCATCGGGTCATCAATATTCCGCGATTACCCGGCCATGCGATCTGGTCGGCCGTCCGGCGAGCGACTAGGAAAGATCATCTGCGTCCTCTCGACCTCCTTTTCGCCGGAGGCTAGATTTTCGTCCATGGCCGAGATCGTCAATCTCAACCGCTTCCGTAAGGACAGGGCGCGCTCCGAAAAGGCCGCCAAAGCCGCGGAAAACCGCGCGCTTCACGGACAGACCAAAATCCAGCGCGAGCTTGAGAAGGCGCGCGAAGAGAAGGCGCGCGATTTTCTCGACCGGCACCGGCTGGACGACGACAAGGCGTGAGCGGCGTCATCAAACGCTCGATCGAGATCGCCGGGCACCGTACATCGGTGACGCTCGAAGACGAGTTCTGGAGCGCGCTGCGCGAGATCGCTGCCGAGCGCGGGCAGACCTTGCGGGCCCTGATCGCCGAGGTCGATGCCGGGCGCGGCGAGAACAATCTGTCCTCGGCCATACGTCTCTTCGTTCTCGACCACTACCGCGCGGCTTCAGGCACGACCGGCCGGCGGAAGAAATCGATCGCCGACTGATCGTCGCGTGTCGAGCTGCGCAAGGTCGGGCGCGGCGGCTCGGGCTTTTTCGGCATGATATCGACCGGCGGCGGAAGATCCCCCGGCGGAACATCGCCCGTCGCATCCCGGATTGCCTTGAGCCGCGCGGCCTCCGCGGCTTCCGCCGCGCGGCGCTCCTCCTCGATCTTGCGGAGCGCTTCTTCCGCCGCCGCCTTGCGCTCGCGTTCCTTGCGTTCGGCTTCCATCTGCTCGATGCGCTTCACCTCCCGCTCCACGGCGCGGATCGCAAGCACATTGGCGAAAGCCGTCGTGTCCACCGTGCGCTGCGGCGCCTGCCAGGGGCCGCTGAGCGCCAGATCGGCCTGCGGGATCGCATTCTCCGCGATATCGGCCAGCACCTTGGGACGCAGATCGAGATCGGCCGTCAGCGTGCGATGCGCCAGATCGACCGTGCCCGAGGCCGCCGCCGTGACGAGCGGCGCCTCGATGGCCGCATTGCTGACCCGTACGACGCCCGAGGCGATGGTGAAGGCCGAGGAGACCTCCGTGACTTCGAGATCGCTCATGGCGAGCTCGCCGCTGAACCTTTTTCCGATATCGGCGGCATCGGGCGGCTCCGCCCCGTTCTCGACGGCGATCAGGGTCCGCTCGAAGGCACCGGCGTCGATCCCGGCAAGGCGCGCGTCGCGCAGCGTGAAGCTGCCACTCCCGGTCAGGGTCGCCACGATGGCGGAGATGTCCGAGCCGGTCCCGAGCATGTCGGCCGTAAGATCGAGCGTGCCCGTCGCCGCCGGGCCGCCGCCTTCGGTCCAGAGAAGGCGGTCGATCTGCGCGTTCTCGAGCGCGAGACGCCCGGCGAGCGAGAGTTCCTTTTCGGCGCGCCGCAGAGCGAAATTCGCTTTCAGCCTGCCGCCGGCAAACGCGGTCTCGCCGTCCTGCACGGCGAATTCGTTGCGGCCGAGAACAAGGGTGAAGGCCGTCCGGCCGCCCGCATAGCCCGGCGCGATGTCGAGACGGTCCGTACGTATCGCGACGCGGCCCTCCAGCCCGTCGAAAAGCCCGGGCGCGACAGCGCCCGAGGGCCAGCCCGCCGCGTCCGTTTCGGAGATAGCGATCGGGCCGAGGGCGAAGGCGGCGATTTCCGCCATGCTGAGCGAGGGTGTTTCCAGCGTACCGCCGAGCCCTTTCGGACCGTAGAGGAGATCGCCTTTGACCGAACGCCCCTGGAGGAAACCGGCGAGGCGCGCGAATTCCACCCCCTTGGCGCTCCACGACAGATCGCCGCCCGCCGTGAACGGAAGGACGGGCAAGGTCGCGGGCGGGGCGCGGCCGAGCAGAACGGCGTAACGGCCGGCGTCTTCGAGCGCGAGATCGAGCCGCCCGCGCATGCCGGCGGCCTCGTTGGCCTTGCCCCGGAAGGTGAGGCTGTCCGGTCCGGCCGACAGAACCGTCACGAGGTCCGCCCCCTTCGCCAGATCGCCATCGAGTGAGGCCTCGAGCGAGGCTTCGCCGAAACCGTCGAGCGACAGCACCGGCAGACCGAGCTGGGCGAACAGGCGCGCGCCGTCCCCGGCCTTGGCCGTGATCTTCCCCTTGAGCGGGCCCGTGAGCGCCAGCCGCGGCCCGCTTGCCTCGGCCATGACGGCGGTGCCGCCGAGCGAGCCCGAGACCGTGACGCTCGCGCCGCCGGCGGCGCCTGCGGAGGAAAGGGTTGCGGTCAGCGCGGCCGGCGCGATGACGGACGCGCGGCTGCCGAGTTCGTCGACAAGGCGCGCGGGCGCGCCCGCCGTGCGCAGAACCGCGACGAGACCGTTGAGGTTGGCCGCGTCGATCCGCGCATCGAGACGGCCGGCCCGCTCGCCCGCGCCCGCATCGAGGCGGCCGGTCGCGGAAATCTTCGCCCCCCCAAGATCGGCGATGGAAAGCCGCTTTATGTCGATCGCCGATCCGGCTGAGGCGAGATCGACATCGACTCCCGACCACGGCACCTTGGCGTAGGTCAGCTTCTTCGCCCGCAGGGTCAGCGCGATGTCGGCGCCGCGCGATGTATTGACGAAACCGAACAGACGGGCCGGATCGAGCGCATCGAGATCGAGATGTTCGGCCGCCAGACGAGCCTCCACCTTGCTGCGGCCGTCTGGCGGATTGGTGAGGGCCAGATGCCCTTCGATGTCCGCTCCATCGGCATTCGCCCTCATCCCGTCGAGCGACCATGTGCCGTTCTCGGCCACGAGATCGGCCTGCAGACGGAAGGTCTTGAGGGCGATGGCGGGGCGCTCGCCGCCGAGCCCCTCGAGCCAGTGGGCGAGCACGGGCGCGTTCGGCGCGTCGAGTTTGAGCGCGCCCTCGAAACGCGACGGCATGCCCTTGTTCGTCCTCAGGACGCCGGAGGCCTCCAGCGCCGCAGCGCCGGGCAGGCGCGCGCCGAGGTCTTCGACCGTCCAGCCGTCCGGCGTCGAAACGGCCGAAGCCGTGAAGCCCTGCACGAGATCGCCGCCGAGCGCGATGCTTTCGACGCTGGCCGCGACGCGCACCGGAACGTCGGGCCGGGCCCCCGAGCCAAACCGGGCGGCAAGCGCGGACAGCACTTCCGAGGGCGGACGCGGCGGCGCGTCCTTGGCCTGTCCCAGAAGACGGTCGAGATCGATCTGCCGCGCGGCGAGCTTCAGTTCCACCGAAGCTTTCGGTCCGAGAACCATATCGAGCCCGCCCGAAAGCCGAAGCTCCCGCCCGGGCGGCCCGTATTCCAGATCGATCTTCTCGGCGTGCAGCTTGCGGATGTCGGAGGAGACGACCCCCTGGATCTTCCACGGCGTACGCGGCGCCTCGCCCTCTCCGGCCGGCGCCTGCGCGATGGCGGCGATGCCGGCGAAACGCGGCTTCGCCGCCAGCTGCAGCGTTCCGTCGAAGGAGAAGGACGGGCTTTCGGGCGAGGACACCGAGAGCTTGACCTGGCCGAGACCGCCCTCGTCGAAGCGGCCGGCCGCCCCGCGCGCGGTGTAGGTGCGTCCGTCGACCTCGCCCGTCGCCTCGATCTTCAGCGGGCCGGCGAGCGAGGACGCCTCCCCCGTCAGCGTGATGCGGTCCACCACCGTACTGCGGTTGGCGGCCGGATCGGCAAGGGTGACGCGCGAATTGGTGACATCGAGATCGGTGATCGCGATGGCGTCGAGATCCTTGCGCGTCATGCCGCCCGGCGCGAAGGGGAGCGAGACCTCGCCGTCGGCCGAAAGGCTGGCCTTTAGGTCGGCGCCGTCCACCCGCAGACGCGAGACCTGATACTCGCCGCGCAGAAGCGGCGTCAGCGCGATGTCGAGTTCGAAACTGTTGGCGGTGAGCCGGGACGCCGCCCATTCGTCGCCCGCCACCACCTGTCCGAAGCGGATGCGCGGGCTTGGCAGAAGGCGCGCGTCGACATCGCCCAGAACCTTCACGGGCACGCCGAGCAAACGGCTCGCCTGCGCCTCGAAGGCCGCGCGATGATCGCCCCAATCGATAAACAGAGGGCCCAACAGCGCCGTCACCAATGCAAGGAGCAGCGCAACGCCAAGCCCGGTCAACGTCGTGTTCAAAACCGCCGCTTCAAACCTTTTCGTCCGGCGCCTCGTAAACGCCCCACACTATGACGCCAAGATGGTGAGAAAGCGACGGAGCGCGAGGGTCCTGCCCCGAAATTTCCGTGCCTTGTCCGCGCTCTTCAGCGGCTGCGGATGGCGTTGGCGACGTCGAGGACCGATTTGGCGCCGAACGCGATGAACATCGCCCCGGTGAGGCGGGTGATCGGCCTGTGATAGCGCACCATCACATGGCGCACCGGCGCCCAGCCCGCCATCCAGAGAAGAACGGCATAGGCCAGCACGAAACCGACGATCGCCGCCGCCATGAAGGCCGGCGCGTCCGCCCAGGTGAGCTGCTTGGCGAAAGGCGCCGTCAGCGCGGTGAACATGGCGACCGCGACCGGATAGGCCTTCGGATTGGTGAGGCCGAAGACAAGCCCCGTGCGCGCCGGATTGACCGCGCCGATGGGATTGCTCGTTCCGTCCCCGGGCGCGCGCACGGCCTGCCAGCCGAGCCAGATCAGATAGACGCCGCAGACCACGCCGAGAATGTCGAACAGGGTGTAGCCGAGCTGGCTCACCCCGACGATGGCGAGAATGGCGAGCCCGCACCAGATCGTGTCGCCGAGGAGATGCGCCCCGATGAAGCGCGCGCCGTGGCTGCGGCCCGAAAGCGCGGTCAGCGTGAACATGGCCAGCACGGCCGGTCCCGGCGAAATGCCGTAGACGAAACCGGCGGAAAAGCTTGCGGCGAGAGCCTGGAGAGTCATGGCCGATTTATAGCGGCGAAGCCTTGCCTGGCGGGAGAGGACCCGGCGTGAACCGGCCATGAAATTTTTTGAGCCTGTTCATCACGCCTGGTGAAGCCGCGAATAAACGCCGCCTCGGGCGATGAGATCGCCATGCGCGCCCTGCTCGGCAATGCCCTGCTCGGTGACGACGACGATGCGGTCGGCGTTGCGGATCGTCGCCAGACGATGGGCGATGATGAGCGTGGTGCGGCCCTGAGCGAGGTCTTCGAGCGCCCCCTGGATGGCCTGTTCGGTCGCAGTATCGAGCGCCGAGGTCGCCTCATCGAGGATCAGGATCGGAGGATTTTTCAGGAACATTCGCGCGATGGCGAGGCGCTGTTTCTGGCCGCCGGACAGCTTGACGCCGCGCTCGCCGATGAGCGTGTCCATGCCGAGCGGCAGCGTCGCGATGAAGTCCTCGAGCTGGGCGCGGCGCGCGGCCTCGCGGATTTCCGCGTCGGTCGCGTCGAGACGGCCATAGGCGATGTTCTGCCGGATCGTGCCGGCGAACAGGAAGACATCCTGCTGCACGATGCCGATCTGCCCGCGCAGCGAGGCGAGCGTCATGTCGCGGATGTCCATACCGTCGATGGTGATCCGTCCTGCGGTCGGCTCGTAGAAGCGCGGGAGCAGCGAGCAGATCGTCGTCTTGCCCGCGCCGGACGGGCCGACGAAGGCGACCGTCTCCCCCGCGCGCACCGAAAGATCGATGTTCTTCAGGACCGGACGCGCTGGATCGTAGCCGAAGGAGACATTCTCGAACCGGATATCGCCCTTGAGCGGACCGGCATCCCGGGCGCCGGGACGGTCCACGATGTCGGGCTCGGTTTCCAGCAGTTCGAGATAGGAGCGGAAGCCGGCGATGCCCTTCGGATAGATTTCGAGCACGGCGTTGATCTTCTCGATCGGCCGGAAGAACACGGTGACGAGCAGAAGGAAGCTGACGAAGCCGCCATAGCTCAATTCGCCGTTCAGGACGAACCAGGTGCCCGCCAGCATGACGATCACCTGCGTCAGCCGCATGCCGAGATAGGACAGCGAGGTCGAGGCGGCCATCAGACGGTAAGCGTTCAGCTTGGTCTCGCGGTAGGCTTCGTTGTCCTTGGCGAACAGCGCGCGCTCGTAATCCTCGTTGGCGAAGGCCTGGACCACGCGGATGCCGCCGACATTCTCCTCGATGCGGGCGTTGAAGTCCCCCACCCGGCCGAACAGGGCGCGGAAATTCTGCGTCATCCGGTTGCCGTAGCGGCTCGTCAGTACGGCCGTCACCGGGACGATAAGGCCGGTGATGAGCGCGAGCTGCACATTGACCGTGAGCATCAGGAGGAAGGCGCCGATAAAGGTCATCACCGCGATGAAGACGTCCTCGGGGCCGTGATGGGCAACCTCGCCCACTTCCTCGAGATTCTTGGTGACGCGGGCGACGAGGTGCCCGGTCTTCTGGTTGTCGTAGAAGGAGAAGGAGAGCTTCTGCAGGTGGTCGAAGCTCTTGCGCCGCATCTCGGTCTCGATGTTGATGCCGAGCATGTGGCCCCAATAGGTGACGATCACCATCAGGCCGGTATTGATGAGGTAGATCGCAAGCAGACCGAGCGCGGCGACGAGGATCAGCGTCCAGTCCTGCTGCGGCAGGAGTTCGTCCACGAACAGCTTCACCGCCATGGGGAAGCCGAGCTCGAGCAGACCCGACAGCACCGCGCAGGAAAAATCGAGCGCGAAGAGGCCCTTATACGGGGCGTAATAGGCGAAGAAACGTTTCAGAGTATCCATTGCACGCGGCGCACCTTCTCTCGCGCCGAAATCGAAGAGTCAGTGCCGATCCCCGTCGGCCGGATCGTCATAGCCTTGCCGCCAGTAAGCGGCAATGACATGACGATCCTTGGGGTGATTTCGCACCTTGCGGAAATGTGTCCGGATCGCACGAGCGGTGGCGTGCTCGCAGCCGACGAGTAGATAGGGCGGATCGCTCTCGGGCCAGTCGAGGTCCTTCAGCGCGGCTTCGAGAAGCCCGGTGGTGCCCGGCTCGGCGCCGTTACGGTGCAGCCAGACAAGCTCGATCCCGGGGCGATGCGCGATCTCCTGTTCTTCTTCAGGGTCAGACACTTCGAGGAAAATCCTGATGTGCGCGGTCGTCGGAAGTTCCTCGGCGAGCCGCGCGATGACCGGCAGCGCCGTCTCGTCGCCCGCGAGAATATAGCTCCCGGCCTCGGCCATATCCCCGCCGCCCGGTCCCATCAGGCCGACCAGATCGCCGGGCCGGGCGTCCAGCGCCCAGACCGAGCCGGGGGACGAGCCGTGGAGGACGACATCCACGTCGAGTTCGCCTTCCGCCTCGCGGATCTTGCGGATCGTGTAGACGCGGCCCGTCAGTTCGTCCTCGCCCTTCGGCCAGATCACGCGGCCGTCCGGCCCCGCTTTCGGCCAGACGGGCGCGCGGCCCCGCGGCGGGATGATGACGCGGACATGAAACCCGCCCTTCAGGAAATGCGCGACATCGCCCGTGAGCGTGATGCGGCGCATGTTCGGCGTGATCTGCCGCGCGCCGACGACCCGCATTTCGCGAAAATAAGGGATCGCATCGCTCGCGGCGCGGTCGCCCGTCCAGACAAGGCTCGGCGTCTCGTCCCCGGCGAACATGAAGACGTGCTCGGCAAGCGAGGATTTGACGAGGAAGAGCGCGGGCTCGCTCGGGCATTCGGCGCGCAGGCTGAGCGCATCGCCCTGAATTTCGAGGAATGCATTGCCGAACCGGCCGTCGATCCGCCCGCCGCTCGCCGTCTTCGTCACGGTGCCGTGCTCGGCGAAATGCTCGCACATTTTATCGAACACGGTCTTCGGATCGGCAAGGACGACGCGCGCTTCGGCGCAGAGGATCGTGTCAGCGGACATGGGCAGCTCCGCGGTTGAGAAGCCAGACGAGATAGGGCCCGCCGATCAGGGTGGCGAAGAGGCCGACCGGCACCTGATAGGGAAAGGCGATGACGCGCGACAGCCAGTCGGCGGTGATCATGACCCCGCAGCCGATCAGCACAGCAGCGATGAGCTGGTCGCGCCCGCGCGCAAATCCGATCAGCCGGGCAAGATGGGGGGCGATGAGGCCGATCATCGAGAGCGGCCCGACGAGAAAGGACGATACCGCCGTCAATACGGACGCGAAGACGGCGAGAACCAGCCGCGCACGGCGCACCGGCAGGCCGAGGCTGCGGCTCGTCGCCTCGCCGAGCGGGAGCACATCAAGCCAGCGCCAGAACAGGAGAAGCGGCAAGATCATGGCGAGCGCGGCGACGACGCCCGTCCAGACCTGGAGCGGACCGGCGGTATTGGTGGATCCGGACATCCAGACGAGAAGCGCGTAAGCCTCCATGCCGCCCTGGGCAAGCAGGGTCGAGATCACCGCCATGGCAAGCGCGCCCATGGCGATGCCGGCGAGAAGAAGCCGCTCCGGCCCGAACCCCGAGCGCCCGGCGACGACGAGCATGACGATCAACGTCACAAAAGCTCCGCCGGAAAGGCCCGCGATCGGGAACAGGGGATTCGTTGATGGCGCGAGATAAAGCGCGACGGCGAGGCCGACGCCCGCGCCCGCGCTGACGCCGAGGATTTCCGGACCAGCCAGCGGATTTCCGGTCATGCGCTGCATCAATGTTCCGGCCGCGCCGAGCATCGCGCCCGCCGCACCCGCCGCGACGATGCGCGGACCGCGGAACGGCAGAAGATCGGAAAACAGCGCGCCCGTCGCCAGCGACCAGCCATCCGGCCCCTGCCCCACGACGAGCGCCGCGAGCGCAACCCCGGCAATGAGCAGGGACAAGCCTAGCCCGACGAGGACGGGTTGGCGCAGGCGGGCCATCGCCATCGGATTTTCCGAAGGCCGGACATGGCTGCGGATGCGCGGCAGAAGCCAGATGAGCAGCGGCCCGCCGAACAAGGCTGTCGCCACGCCGGTGGGTGCGAGATCCGTGAAGCCGGAGCCGAGCAATTGCACCGCGCTGTCGGCGATCGAGAGCAACACCGCGCCGATCAGGGGCGAGGCGATCAGAAGCTGTCGCGGCGTCCGCGCGCCGCTCGCCCGCGCGAGGGTCGGCGCGGCAAGGCCGATGAAGCCGATCACGCCCATTTCGGCCGTCACGCTCGCGGCGAGCCACACCGCGAGCGCCAGCACCGCGACGCGCATCGCATGCAGCGCGATGCCCAGACTGCGCGCGGCGCTGTCGTCGAGGCCGAGCACCGCCAGCGGCCGCAGCAGAAGGGTGGCGGCCAGAGCGCCCAGCGCAAAGCGCGGCAGGAGTGCGAGCGGCGCGTGCCAGCTCTGCTGCGCCAGCGAGCCCGCGCCCCAGACGAACAGCGAAAAGACGTATTCGCCATTGGCGAGGATGATCGTCGTGCTGACGGCCGCCGCGACAAGCGAAATGACCGTGCCCGACAGCACGACCGTCACCGGATCGAGCCCGCGCCGCCAGCCGAGCAGCATCAGCACCCCGACCGCCGACGCCCCCCCCGCGAAGGCCACCGCCTCGCGCGAGAACGCGATCAGGAACGGCGCGTAGGCGGTCGCCGCCGTCAGCGCGAGCTGGGCGCCCGAGGCGATGCCGAGCGTCGACGGATCGGCGATCGGATTGCGGAGCACGCGCTGCAGCAGGGCGCCCGACAGGCCGAGCATGGCGCCGCAGATCAGCGCCGAGGCGGCGCGCGGCAGAAGGCTTTGCCACAGCAGGATACGGCCGAGCGCCTCCGACAGGTCCGCAGGCCCTGGCACCACGGGACGTGTGGCCAGCACCACCGCGAACAGCACGGCCGCGGCAAGGGCGAGCGCGCTCCACCACAGAAGCGGACGGGCGGGCATGCTAGCCATTCGCCCGCTCCGCAGTGGGCAGTGCCTCAACGAGAAGCCGCGCGAACCGCCGGGCGGCGGGCAGCGCGCCGAAGTGATTGATCGGTTCCAGCCAGAGCACACGACCCTCGCGCACCGCGGGCAGCGCGTTCCAGAAGGCGCTGTTCGAGAGCGTCTTCCGGGCATCCGGCGGGACCGGCTGGATCATGACGATCCAGGCATCCGGCATCAGCGCAAGGACCTCAAGACCGACCGGCGCCGTGGCTGCGTAGCTTGTATTGTCGCGCCAGGCGTTTTCGAGGCCGAGCCGTTCCAGCACTTCCCCGAACATGCTGTTCCGGCCGAAGGCACGGAAATGACGCGGATCGCCAAGATTGATGGGGATCAGCGGCCGGCCGTCGCCGCCGCCAAGCCGCGCGCGCAGCGCGGCGAGCTCGGCCCCGGTGTCGCCGATCAGCCGCTCCGCGCGATCCTCGATCCCGAGCCGCGCGCCGATGCGGCGTGTCATGTCCACACAGGCGCCGAAGGGCAGAACGCCCGGCGCGTAGATCGTGAAGCTCTCGACCGGCGCGATGCGGCCGAGGCGCGCCTCGGACGAGCGGTAGAAGCTGGACGAGAAGATGAGTTCGGGCGCGGCCAGCCGCAGCACTTCGAGATTCATCGTGCCGCGCAGACCCAGATCGGCCGTTTCGGGCGGAACCGGCGGCTCGACCGCGACCTCGCGGAACTGCACAAGCTCGGGCGCCGCGACGGGCGTGACGCCAAGCGCGAGCAGGCTCTCCAGCACGGACCAGTCCACGGTCGCCACGCGCCGGGGCGCGGCCCGTGCCGGAACGGCCGAAAATCCGGCGATGGCCGCCGCCCCCGCGCCAAACAGATCGCGCCGCGTCAGCGTCACAGCACATAGCCCATGGGCTCGCCGCGCGTCGGATGCGGCAGGACGCCCATCGGCACGCCGTAGATCCGGCCGAGCACGTCCGGCGTCATGACCTCCTCCGCCCGGCCCTGCGCGACAAGCCGCCCCTCCCGCAGCGCCACGATGTCGTCGCAGGTGCGCGCGGCGATGTTGATATCGTGCAGCACGACGATCACCGTGACGCCGCGCTCGCGGCTGATCGTACGCACAAGCTCCAGCATCTGCCCTTCATGGGCGATGTCGAGCGCCGAGGTCGGCTCATCGAGGAGGATGCATTTCGTGTCCTGCGCCAGCATCAGGGCGAACCAGGCACGCTGGCGCTCGCCACCCGAAAGCGTGTCCACCTGCCGGTCGGCCAGGGAGATCATTCCGGTCCACTCCAGCGCCGCCTCGACCTTTCGCGCGTCCGTTTCCGAGAAGCGCCCGAGCGTGCCGTGCCAGGGAAAGCGCCCGAGAGCGACGAGTTCGCGGACATTCATCCCGTCCGCGCCTGGCGTGAATTGCGGCATATACGCCACATGGCGGGCGAAGTCGCGGTCGTGCCAGTCGCCGAGCGCACGGCCGGCGAAGACGATACGGCCGCCATCGGGCGTGAGCTGGCGGGCGAGAAGCTTCACGAGGGTCGATTTGCCCGAACCGTTCGGCCCGATGAGCCCGTGCACGCGGCCGGGCTCAAGGGTCAGATCGAGAGGCTGGAGAATATCCCGGCCCGGCACGGAAAAGCGGACGCCGGTGAGATCGAACCCTGCGGAAGACGCCCCGGCGCCGTTCACCACTTGTATTTGACGCTCCCGAGCACGGTGCGCCCCTCGCCGTAGAAGCAGCCGAAATTGCAGCTTGCAACATAATCGTCGTCGGCGATGTTGTTGATGTTGAGGCTCACCTCGAAATCGTCCCTCTCGTAGCGGATCGCCGCGTCGAACACGGTCGCCGATGGCAGCAGGATCGTGTTCGAATTGTTGCCGAACCGCTCGCCGAGATAACGCACGCCGGCACCGAAGGACAGCCCCTGGAAGGAGCCCGACTGGAGTTCGTAGTTCAGCCACAGGCTCGCCATATGCTCCGGCACATTGGCGGGACGGTTGCCCGTGGTGGTTCCGGTGACGACACCGCCCGCCACCGTGTCGTCGCCCCGGGTGATCTCCGCATCGGTATAGGCATAGCTCGCGATCAGGCTGAAACCGTTGCCGAGGCTCGCAGTGCCCTCGATCTCGAAGCCGCGGGACTGGATTTCACCGACCTGAGTGCGCTCCTGCACGAGGCCGCCACCGCCATCCGGCACCGCTTCTTCCGAGACGATGTTGGTTTTGGTCAGGTCGAAGACACTGGCGGTGACGAAACTGTTCCAACCCGGCGGCTGGAACTTGATGCCGGCCTCGATCTGCTCGCCTTCGGACGGCTTGTAGAGGTCGCCCGCCGTGGTCGTTCCGACGACGGGATTGAACGAGGTCGCATAGCTGACATAGGGCGCAAGACCGTTGTCGAAGAGATAGGACACGCCCGCCCGGCCCGTCAGTGCGTCGTCGTCCTGATCGACGCCCGTCAGCTCGTCCTCGTTCGTCACCCAGTCCTGACGGAGGCCGAAGGTCAGCGAGAGGCGGTCGATCTTGACCTGGTCCTGAACATAAAGGCCGGTCTGCTGCAGCGTGACGTCCGAAATGTTGGCGCCTGAGGGATCGACCACGATGGGCGTGCCGTAGACCGGATTGAACACGTCGATTGTACTGTACGTACCTGAAAAGTTGGAGGAACGCCACTGGTTGTGGTGTCGGTAATCCAGCCCGAAGAGAACGGTGTGATCGAGCGCTCCGGTTGCGAAATCCGCCTGGAGCTGGTTGTCGACCGCGAAGCTGTCGATGGTTTCGGACTGGACGCTCGGGCCGCGCGTTACGGTTCGCTGGTCGGCAGCCATGCCGAAGAAGAACAGATTGTTGTAATCGGCGTCGAACGACAGATATTGCGCGTTCTGGCGGAACTCGAACGTCTCGTTGAAGCGGTGGCGGAACTCATAGCCGATGGTTGCCAGCGTGGATTCATTGTCGTTGAAATCCGGCTCGCCGATGTAGCGGCTGCGCGGAATGCGGCCGTTCGGGTTGGGATCGAGCGTACCGGCCTGCGGAAGACCGAGCGGCGAAGTGCCGGTGTCGCGCTGCAGGGTTGCCAGAAGCGTCAGCGATGTGTCGGCCGTGGGCGCGAACGTGATGGCCGGCGCAATGTAGAAGCGATTGTCCTCGACATAATCCATCTGGTGGTCGGACAGGCGGCCAAGGCTCGTGATGCGGTAGGATACCGTGTCGTTGACGACACCGCCCGCGTCCAGCTTGGCGACGAAACGGTTGTGGTTACCGATCTCTCCGCCGACCTCCCCGAAGCTCGTTCCCGTCGGCCGCTTCTGGATGAGATTGATGAGGCCGCCCGGCTCACCCGAACCATAGAGCACCGATGCCGGGCCACGAACCACCTCGACCCGCTCGAGCCCGTAAGGCTCGAACGCCAGCGCGCCGAAATCGCGGATGAAGCGGAAATGGTTGAAGTAGACGCTGTTAACGGAATCGAAGCCGCGGAGGTATGGATTGAAATAACGTGGATCGTTGCCATAGGGCTGCGTCACGACACCGGCCGTGTAGTTCAGCGCCTCGGCGATGTTCTGGACACCCCGGTCCTCCATCTGATCGCGCGTAACGACGGAAATCGACTGCGGAACCACAATGAGCGGCGTTACCGTTTTCGAGCCGGACACCGTCTGCGATCCCACATAGCCGTTCACCGGCCCGGTGGCCGTTTCAGGCCGGGCGGCCTCCCCTTCGACCGAAATGGTTTCGAGCTCGATCTGCTGCGCCGCCGCGGGGAATGCTGCAAGGAGCGCAACGCCGCTCATAAGAACAAATCTAAACTGTGCGGATGAAATCGCATGCATAAGACTGTCACCCCGATTGCCGGCAGGGCAGTTCAGAAGAATTCAAAACAACTCTTCTTCACAAACCCAGCCTTCCCTCATCGTGGCGCTCTTATCAACTCGCATTACGTCTTTATTGTTCGATCCTGCTGCGCGTTGAATGCTTTTGGTGTAGGGTTTGATTATTGATGTAATTGCTGTGATCTGTGTACCTCGGCCCACAGTACAGTTTGGAATTCATCCAGGATTTGCCATGACTTTCCAGCCGCGCATGACGTCGATCCGTGAAGGAATCACCGTGCTCGACAAGTTGAAATGGCGTGTCTGGAACGGTGTCGTCGCCGATGTCTGGAACGCGCAATGCAGCGCGGGCGCGCGCGGCGAATATGTGGCGCCCCATCCGCGCCTGTTCATCATCCTCGACAAGGAAGGCGGCGAGTTCGAAACCCGGCTTTCGCCGCACGCGCGTTTCCGCACCAGCGAGGGGCCGGTCAGCTTCATCCCGGCGGAGGTGACTGTCTGGACGGAATGCCAGGCGATTCCGCGCCTGCGCCATCTCGATCTGCATTTCGACCCGGCGGTTCTCTCCGAACGCCTGATCGAGGATCTCGACGAGGAGAAGCTTCGCGAGCCGCGAATCTGCGTCGACGATCCGCGCGTGATGGCGCTCGCGCGGCTGATCGCGGCCGAATGCGAGGGGCCCGATACCCGGCACGATCTCTACGGCGACAGCCTGACGCTGGCCCTCATCATCGACGTGCTGAAGCTCGGCCGCCGCGCGGCGGGCGGCAAGCGCACACCCCTCACCCCCCGGCAGCTCCGCCGCGTGACCGACTACATCGCCGCGAATTGCACCCGCAGCATCCGCCTGCAGGAACTGGCCGAGCTTGTGGAACTCTCACAGTCCTATTTCAGCCACGCCTTCAAGGCCTCGACCGGCATGCCGCCGCACCAATGGCAGATGAATGCGCGCATCCGCCGCGTGCAGGAACTGCTGCTCAAGGGGGATGTTCCGCTCACCGAGATCGCCGCCGAAACGGGCTTTTCCGATCAGGCCCATTTCACGCGGACCTTCCGGCGTCTCGTGGGCGAAACCCCGGCGGCCTGGCAGAAGGCGCGGCGGAACTAGTCTTCCGGCGCGGGAAAAGGCGGCAGACCTCGCAATCTGCCCTTCGGAATGCCATTTTGTTCTCGGATAGCGAATCGTCGCGCCCGGCGCGCGGCTTCCCCTGCCTGTTTCGAGGATGAGTTTTTGGCCGATCCGAACGCCGTTCCGTTTTTCGATGACGATGAACCGCCGCCGCCGCGTTCGGGCGGCATTGCCGCGCGCGCCATGGCAGGTGTCCTGCACGCGCGGACGGGCAGCGCGGCCGATTATCTCGAAGGGCTGAACCCCGAACAGCGCGAGGCGGTCGAGACGACCGAAGGCCCCCTCCTCGTCCTTGCGGGCGCGGGCACCGGCAAGACGCGCGTTCTGACGACCCGCATCGCCCATATCCTCGCGACCGGCCGGGCGCGTCCCTCCGAAATCCTCGCCGTGACCTTCACCAACAAGGCCGCGCGCGAGATGAAGCAGCGCATCGCGGCCCTTGTCGGCGATGTCGCCGAGGGCATGCCCTGGCTCGGCACTTTCCACTCAATCGGCACCAAGATCCTGCGCCGCCATGCGGAGCTGGCCGATCTGAAATCCTCCTTCACCATTCTCGACACCGACGACCAGATCCGGCTCATCAAGCAGATTCTCGCGGCCGAGAACGTGGACGAGAAGCGCTGGCCGGCGCGCAACCTCGCCTGGGCCATCGACGGCTGGAAAAATCGCGGCCTCACGCCGAAGGACGTGCCGCCCGGCGACGGCGCGCTGTTCGCCAACGGGCGCGGCAAGGAACTCTACGCGCTCTATCAGGAACGGCTGAAGACGCTGAACGCCGCCGATTTCGGCGATCTTCTTCTCGAGACGATCCGCATCTTCCGCGAACATCCGGACGTGCTCGCGCTCTACCATCGGCGCTTCCGCTACATGCTCGTGGACGAGTATCAGGACACCAACGTCGCCCAGTATCTGTGGCTGCGTCTTCTCGCGCAGGGACCGCGCAATCTCTGCTGCGTCGGCGACGACGACCAGTCGATCTATGGCTGGCGCGGCGCGGAGGTCGACAACATCCTGCGTTTCGAGAAGGATTTTCCGGGCGCGAGGGTGATCCGGCTGGAGCGCAATTACCGCTCCGACGCGCACATTCTCGGCGCGGCCTCCTATCTCATCTCCCATAACGAAGGCCGGCTCGGCAAGACGCTCCG
>Ga0164243_10007856_pt1 | contig 15847 bp, 11 predicted proteins | sample OricompcompostOP_FD_108781 | JGI IMG/M metagenome (GOLD analysis project Ga0164243, IMG submission 108781) | Organic Plus compost microbial communities from Emeryville, California, USA - Original compost - Organic plus compost (OP) | ecosystem: Engineered > Solid waste > Mixed feedstock >...
CTATTGCATCAAGGCGTTGCCTTCGGTAAACTTTGGCGTACACCTGCACAGTACGCCGCATATCCGGAAAGCCAAAATAGATGCTGCGTTAAAAGTGGGTTGCCGCCGGTTTGATGGTGCCTTGAAAGGCATCGGCGGTTGTCCTATGGCCAATGATGAACTGGTAGGTAATATGGACACCGAATGGATGATCAGTCATTTTGATGCGGCAGGCTATGCCATTGGCCTGGACCGTGAAGCACTGGCCACCTGCAGCCGCATGGCCGGTGAATTGTTTGTGTAAAGGCCTCTAAAATTAACATCATGGAATTTCAGGTTCCTATACATATTCCTTCCTTACCAACGCCCATCCGGTACCAGGACCGCATCATGCTGGTGGGTTCCTGTTTTACGGAGCATATAGGTAATAAGCTGGAAGAACTGAAGTTTACCGTGCTGCAAAACCCCAACGGTATTTTGTTTGACCCGGACAGTATTGCCAAAAGCCTTACTTCATATGTATATAACCGTGAATACACCGGAGACGATCTTTTTTATTTGAACGAATTGTGGCAAAGCTGGCAGCATCACAGCCGTTTTTCCGGCATTGACAAACAGCAGGTGCTGGACACCATCAATGCCTCGCAACAGCGTGCGCATGAATTTCTCAAAACGGCTGATTGGCTGATCATCACACCCGGCACCGCTTTTTCGTACCGGCTGGTAGCGCCGAAAGAAATAGCAGGAGGAGAAGGCAGCGTGGCGAATTGCCACCGGGCGCCCGGCTCGTGGTTTGAAAAACAGCTGATGACCATTGAAGCCATCAACACCGCGCTGGATAATTGCCTGCATCAACTGTTTCACTTCAACCGGAAACTGAAGATCATTTTTACCGTAAGCCCGGTACGTCATATCCGCGACGGAGTGATTGATAATAACCGCAGCAAGGCGCGCCTGATAGAAGTGGTGCATCACCTCGTGAATAAATTCGACCGGCTCTATTATTTTCCGGCGTATGAACTGCTGATTGATGTATTGCGTGATTACCGGTTTTACGATATTGACCTCGTGCATCCCAATTACCAGGGTACCCGGTTTGTACTGGAAAAATTCATGGAGCATTGTGTGGACGAACCATCGCGCAGGTTATCGGAAGAAGTAGAAAAGCTCGCCATTGCACGGCGACACAAACCTTTTCAGCCACAAACCGGGGCACACCGGAAATTTCTGCGTGCACACTTTGAGAAAGCACAGGCTTTGCAGCAGCAATATCCCTTCCTCAATCTGCAAGAAGAGATAGCGTATTTTGGAGGAGAAGGATAATAGCTTTCCCGCTCAGTATTCATCGTTGAGCGCAAAATCATTCTTCCGGTACATCCACTGGCCGCTGGTAAAGTCGGGGAATTCAACCGTTTCATTACCGAGTTCAATGCTTTTTTCACTCAAAGGTGTAATGGCGCTCCAGGCCGCAGCATCGTACACATCCATGGGCGTGGGCGCCTTGCGCCTGATGGCTTCTACAAAGGCATGCAGCACAAAAAAGTCCATGCCGCCGTGGCCGGCACCATCCGTTTCCTTGCTCCAGCGTTTCCATAAAGGATGATCGTATTTTTCCAGATATGCTTTTGCGTCTTCCCACTGATGTGCTTTGGGACTGAGCCCTTCGATATACAGGGAATGATTTACATCCATCCACAGGCCTTTGGTGCCTTGCACCCGGAAGCCCAGTGAATAGGGGCGGGGGAGATTGGTATCGTGCTGCAACAAAATGGTTTCGCCGTTGGCGCAACGGATCATGGTGGTGACCACATCGCCCAGTTTGAATTCTACCTGTGCGTTGGGATGGTCTGCGCCGCCCTGTTTCACTATATAATCATGCAGGCCGCGGGCTTTTGAGGCAAAGGAGGAAAGCGAAAGAAAACGATTGCCGCGGTTAATGCTGATCATTTCAGCCAGCGGCCCGATACCATGCGTCGGGTACAGATCGCCGTTACGATGCACGGAATGATGCGTACGCCAGCGTGCTTCTGAAAAAGCTTTCTCGCCAAATTCCACGCCACCACCATAAGGGTCCCTGCCGTTGTTGAATTTCACCGCCCGCAGGTCGTGCTGGTAGCCTCCCTGCAGGTGTACCAGTTCGCCGAACAATCCCTGTCTTACCATATTGAGAATGGCCAGCACATCTCGCCGGTAGCAGACATTTTCGAGCATCATCACGTGCACATTATATCGTTCGGCAGCTTTCACCACATCCCAGTGGTCCTGCAGCGTAATGCCCAGCATCACTTCGGTGCCAATGTACCGGATACCTGCTTCAGCCGCTGCAATGATCATGGGCGCATGCCATTCCCAGGGTGTGGAAATGATGACGCCATCGAGGTCTTTCCGTTCGAGTAGAGTGCGCCAGGCGTTCATACTGCCGGTCAGGATGTCGGGTGGTTTTTGCTGGTGCTTGCGGAAAAGGTTCACTGATCTTTCCAGCATGCGCGCATCAATATCACATATCACTGGCACTTCCACATCTTTGCGGCGAAGGGCATTATCCAAATGGTTTTGTCCCCGTAATCCTACCCCGATAAATCCTAATTTTACCTTTTGCTGTCTGCCTGATGCAGGCATCACGGAGGATGGCAGTAAAACGAGGCCGGCAGCAGTGAGGCCGGTGTGACGAACAAATTTTCTGCGATTCATATTATTTTATACTTACGCACAAAATACTGAATTTGACCAGATGAGAAACGGCCGTGGAAATATTACGCAATCGTGTGCAATACTGCATTTTTACAAAAACCTGCAACCCGGCTTCCCTTTACCTACCGGCGTAGCAGTGATGAACCCGTTTACAGATGAAGCAGCGTGGAAACTGACAGAGGCTTTTTATAATAAATTCTACAGCGATACAGCTCCCCGGCGGCTGATCTTCGGAATTAATCCCGGAAGGTTTGGCGGCGGCGTTACCGGCATTCCTTTTACTGATCCCATCCGGCTGGAAACCGTGTGCGGTATTCCAAACGATCTGCCGAAGAAGCCGGAATTGTCATCGTTGTTTGTGTATGCCGTCATTGAAGCCTATGGCGGACCGGAAAAGTTTTATGGCGATTTTTTCATTACGGCCTTATCGCCACTGGGCTTTACCAAAAACGGGCTTAACCTGAATTATTACGATGATAAGGAATTGTTGAAGGACTGCCGTCCGTTTATTGTTCAATGCATCCGGGAGCAACAAAAAGCAATTGCTTCGGATACGGATAGCTGTTATTGCCTGGGGGAAGGCACCAATTACAAAATATTTCAGCAGCTGAATAAAGAATACGGCTTTTTTAAAGAGATCATTCCGTTGCCGCATCCGCGGTGGGTGATGCAATACCGGCGTAAGCGGCTGGAAGAGTTTGTTGGGTTGTATATTGAGAAGCTTTCGCGCAGGTAAATAACGGATGTTTCAGGTGCGTACTCAGTTGGAGGCTGCAATTTATCTCAGATTGCAACGCTGATAGCATCATCATGCATTGCATCTCTTCGACATTGCTATGCTGTTGTTGCATAAGCGATCGCTTAATTGCTGATCAGCGCTGCAACCAGGCGCACACCAGCATACCCGGCGGTCATCCTTACCAGCTGATTTCGTCCTTTAATGCATCCTGTCGCCCCTTACTTCCAATCGCTTCATCACTTCAGCTTCATAGCGCAGCCATTCTTCCCAGCGGCGGCGGACTTTTTCCTTGTCAATGTAGGTTTCGGCCAGCTCAATGAACAGGGTGTAATGGCCGGCTTCACTTTCCATAAAGCGGCGGTAGAAGGTGCGGAGATATTCATCGTTCAGTCCCTCGCTGAGGCGTTTGAAACGTTCACAGCTGCGTGCTTCAATAAGGGCGCAAATGAGTAATTTATCCAGCAGGCGGTCTTCATCGGCGCCGCCTTTCACTTCAAATTTGAGGAGCTCGTTTACATATTCATCCCTGCGCTGGCGACCCAGTTTCAGGTTGCGCTTCTGCAATTCGGCCAGCACCAGCCGGAAATGTCCCCATTCTTCCGTTACAATGGGCGCGAGATCCTGTACCAGCTTTTCTTTGTCGCTGTACCGCTGAATGAGCGAAATGCAGCTGGTGGCGGCTTTCTGTTCACAGAAAGCATGGTCGGTTAAAATATCCTGCAGCGACATGCCGGCGAGGTCAACCCAACGGGGATCGGTAGGCAGATGCAGACCGAGTATGTTTTTTACTTCCTGTGTTTCCATACGGGTGCAAATGTAGTGCGGATTTTTTTGCCGGGGATTGCACGAATGAGCTCGGATATACTTTTCTTTGCCCGGTTGTCTGAACGATGATGGGAATGGCAACCCCCGGAAACCGGTTCAGGCAATCCTGTATCATACAATACTATGAATGACGATTTTCTTCTCAAAAAGCTCAGCGAACGCAGGCAGCAGCAGGCTTTCCGGCAGCTGGTGCTCACTACGGGCAGGATTGATTTCTGCAGTAACGATTATCTCGGCATTGTACGTAACCGGTTGATTGAAGACAAAACAGGAGCTTCGCTGGCCAGTTACCGGCATGGATCTGCCGGTTCGCGGTTACTGGCCGGAAACTCATTGCTGGCAGAAGATACCGAAAGCGCCATTGCGGCTTTTCATGATGCAGAAGCAGGCTTGTTATTCAATTCCGGCTACGACGCCAACCTTGGTTTGTTAAGCGCCGTGCCCCAACGAGGCGACACCATTATTTACGATTACCTGAGCCATGCTTCGCTGCGCGATGGAATCCGGCTGAGTTTTGCACAATCTTACTCCTTTCAGCACAATGATGTGGAGGACCTGGAGAAAAAACTGAAGGTGGCGAAAGGAAATATTTTTGTAGTGACCGAATCGGTTTTTTCGATGGATGGGGATATGGCGCCGCTGCAGGAAATTGTCGCGTTGTGTGAACAATACGGCGCCCACCTGGTAGTGGATGAAGCGCATGCCACCGGCGTGGTGGGGGAACAGGGAGAGGGATTGGTGCAGCATCTCGGGTTGCAGTCGAAATGCTTTGCCCGTATACATACATTCGGTAAGGCGGTGGGTTGTCATGGAGCAGTGATCGTTGGCAGTCGCAACCTGCGCGATTACCTGATCAATTTTGCAAGGCCATTCATTTATAGCACTGCCTTGCCCGAAAGCAGTATTGCAGCTATCCGCACGGCCTATGATCTTTTTCCGGGCATGAAGGCAGAACGCGATCACCTGCAGCAACTGGTGAACCTGTTTCAGCAGGATACCTGCCGGTTTGCCAAGCTGGTTTCTTCCACGCCTATACAAATCGTTATCATCCCCGGTAATGAAAATGTAAAAGCCGCTGCTGCGCAGTTGCAGGAGGCAGGGATGGACGTACGGCCGATTCTCTATCCAACGGTTCCTGCGGGCAGTGAGCGCCTGCGTATTGTGTTGCATGCGTTCAACAGTTTGCAGGAGGTGCAGCAATTGTGCAGGCTGTTGCAGGAGTAGGGAGTGGGAAGCAGAGGAGGGTTTGCCAGGTATATATCAGTTATGCAGTCTGTTGCAGCAACAGGGGAGTTGCCGGCAGCAAGTTTCTTCATATCATAGTGTGTTGCAGGATTCGAAAAGTACAGGTTGCAGCATCCCCCCGCGCTATCACAGAAAAACCGGTCCATACGAACCGGTCTGTTTCCGTGCAACGGATTAGCAACCTCATTTTCGATAGGTGTTGATTAATGACTGCTGATTGCGTACTCAAAACTTACTGCGAATGAGTAATTTTTTTTATCGTGACGGATGATGAATCGCTGAAGAATGGTCATCTGTTGGTTTGCCCGCATGGCGGTACAAAAGTGCGCATATTGCATCTTACAGGCAATACAACTTTGTGGTAATTCATGGATTCCGTTTAGTAATTTGTTTTCTCCATTTTGTGCTTTGTCTATCCCGATTTGTTATTTTTATCCTTATGAGAATAATCCCTTTCCTTATATCCGGTAGCATCACCGTAGCATTGATCATACTGTTCAGTATGCGTTTGCCGGTGGGTAATAGCGCCCTGCCGCCGCTTGGCGAATTCCTCAGTCCGCAGCAGGGCTTCTGGCAAAATGCGGAACCAACCGATGAATCTTTTACCCTTGACCTGAATTTCCCACAGTTGAAAGACCAGGTGACCGTATATTTCGACGAACGCCTGGTGCCGCATGTGTTTGCTAAGAATGACGGCGATCTGTATTTCGTACAAGGCTATCTGCATGCGCGCTTCCGCTTGTGGCAAATGGAATTTCAAACGCATGCTGCAGCCGGAAGGTTATCAGAAATTGTAGGACCGGCCCCCGGCAACGGAGCCATTGCCTTTGATCGCAATATGCGCCGGCTGGGAATGGTATATGGAGCAAAACGCTCGCTGGAAGCCATGGAAAGCGATCCCGTCACCAAATCCATGATGGATGCCTATACCGCAGGCGTCAATGCATATATCGGTCAGCTTACCAGCAAAGAACTGCCGCTGGAGTATCGTTTGCTCAATTATAAACCGGAGCCATGGACCAACCTGAAATCTGCACTGTTCCTGAAATACATGAGCTATGACCTTACCGGTGCAGAAAACGATATTGAATATACCCACCTGCGGAATGTACTGAAGGCGGCAGATTTTGAAACACTGTTTCCCATTTCCCGCGATTCGCTGGACCCCATTGTTCCCAAAGGAACCGCCTTTGCTAACGCCTCCGTACAACCGAAAATGCCCGCTAACGCCGATTCTCTGTATTTTACCTGGGAGAAGAACTTCAGCGCCGTGGCGGCAATACCGCTGCACAAACCCAACCCGGACAATGGCAGCAACAACTGGGCAGTAGACGGTTCAAAAACCCAGAGCGGCAGACCCATCCTGTGCAATGATCCCCATCTGGGCCTCAACCTGCCTTCGCTCTGGTACGAAATACAATTGCATACACCGGAGCATTCCGTTTATGGCGTAAGTTTTCCGGGATCGCCGGGCGTGATCATAGGTTTTAACGACAGCATTGCCTGGGGTGTTACCAATGCGGCCCGCGATGTAAAGGATTATTATGAAATACAGTTTAAGGACGATACGAAAAACGAATACTGGTTCAACGGCGAATGGAAGCCGGCCGTCCTTCGCTTTGATACGATAAAAGTGCGCGGCGCAGCGCCGGTATATGATACCATAGCGTATACCGTATTCGGACCGGTGCAATATGACCGTTCTTTTGGCGGCGGTCGCACGTCATCCAACGTGAACCTGGCTGTGCGGTGGAAAGCGCATGATCCTTCCAACGAGCTAAAGACCTTTTACCTGCTGAACCGGGCTGCCAACTATGATGGATATGTAGAAGCCATCCGCCACTTTACCTGTCCGGCCCAGAACTTTGTATTTGCTTCCAAAAGCAATGAGATTGCCATCTGGCAACAGGGTGAGCTGCCTGCCAAATGGCGCCGGCAGGGTGATTTTATCATGCCCGGCACAGACAGCAGTTATATGTGGCAGGACACCATCCCCATGCAGGAAAACCCGCATGTGATAAAACCGGAAAGAGGGTACGTGAGCAGCGCCAACCAACTGCCCACTGATTCTACCTATCCGTATTACCTGGGAGGTCAGTACGATCTTTATCGCGGGCTGCTGATCAATCGTTATCTGCGCCAGATGTTCAATGTATCGCCGCAGCATATGCAGCAACTGCAAATGGAAAACTACAATGTGATGGCGGAAAAAATATTGCCATTGATGCTGCGCAATGTGATGGCCGGCAATCTTACCGCAGGCGAAGAAAAGATACTGGACATTGTGCGCAACTGGAACTACCGCAATGACCCCCAGGAGCGGGGCGCCACCATATTCACCATTTGGTTCGACCGCCTGGAAGCGGAAATATGGCACGACGAACTGGCCATTGCCAAAGATTCTATCACCATGCCGCAGGAAGCCACCCTCGTGGAGGCATTACTGAGAGATAGCGCCTTCCGGTTTATTGATAATGTAAACACACCGGCCGTAGAAACATTGCCGCAGGTAGTCACCACAGCATTCAGGAAAATGGCCAATACCGTAGAACAACTTGACCGCGCCGGACGCCTGGCATGGAGCTCCTATAAAGCCACCCAGGTGACGCACCTCGCCCGCCTGGAACCGTTCAGCCGTTTGAACCTGGCCACCGGCGGTGGTACGCATATCATCAATGCTACCAAGTCCAAACATGGACCCAGCTGGCGCATGGTGGTTCATCTTACTGATGAAGTGGAAGCCTATGGCATTTATCCCGGCGGACAAAGCGGGAATCCCGGCAGCCGGTACTATGATAATTTTATTGACAGCTGGGCCGCCGGAAAATACAATACCTTATGGGTAATGAAAGAGAATGAAAACGCGGGCAAACGGGTAATAGGCACCATGACCTTTACACGCTGATTATTACAGAACCCCTGAATCAGGAAAACCTTTGATCAATGAAATTTCTTGTAAGCATACTATTGACAGCTTTAGTAGCCTTTGCCCTTGGCATCTATCTCAGCTGGTGGAGTGTGGCGCTGGCCGCCTTCGGTGTGGCTGCCTTTATACGCCAGCGCCCCGGTATGGCCTGGTTATCGGGCTTCCTGGGCATCTTTCTGTTATGGGGCGGACTTGCCTTATGGATTGATATGGAAAACCAGCAGATATTGTCCAAACGCATTGCCGAACTGATGATGCTGGGCGGTTCGTCTATAGCGCTGGTGCTGGTTACCGCGTTTATTGGTAGTCTTGTGGGAGGGATGGCGGCACTAACGGCGAGCTATATGCGTAAGTAAGATGGTGTAATGCTGGTATCCTGGGATGCTGCATGTTCCGGTTGTAGTGTACAACTTTGAGGGTATACTTCTGTCGCATTAATTCTTTTCCTACACTGTTAAAATCCTATAAAATCATGGTAAACGAAAGCGTCCTGTAACTTTTCCCTGCTATTTTCGTTTCACCTGATTGTATGAGAAAAACCATACTACTGCTCACTGCACTTGTTACTACCGCGCTTACCTGTTTTGCAGGTCGTATTACCGGCGCCGTAAGCGATGAAAATGGAGCACCGCTTGCTTATGCATCCATTCTTGTAAAAGGTACTACACAGGGCACCACCACCAATGCACAGGGAAAGTATTTCCTGGATCTTGATCCCGGCAAATACACCATCGTATGCCAGTATGTGGGCTATGCGCGCCAGGAAAAAACAGTAAGCATTACCAATGCTGATATCACCCTGGATTTTACCATGGCTATCCAGCAAATAACCATGAAGGAGGTAACGGTAAGGGCTAACCGGGAAGACCCGGCTTATGAAATCATACGCAACGCCATCAAAAAGCGAAAAGAATACCTGGAGCCGCTGGATTCCTTTACCTGCGAAGCGTATATCAAAACGCTGGTGAAAACACGCAAAATACCCAAACGTGTATTCGGGCAAGAGATCGATGAGGAAGATCTGAAAGAAATGGGAGTTGATTCTACCGGCAAAGGCATTATTTATCTCTCGGAATCGCTCACGAAAATCGCTTATAAAAAAACCAATAAAATAAAACTGGAAGTGCTTTCAGGAAGGGAGAGCGGTTCCGGTGGTTATGGATTTAACTGGCCTGTCTTCATCAATTTTTACAACAACAATGTGGTGGTGCTCACAAACCAACTGAACCAGCGCGGCTTTGTAAGTCCCATTGCCGATGGCGCCCTGGCCTATTACCGCTATAAATACCTCGGTACATTCCGGGAAGACGGCAGGGAAATAAACCGCATCGAGGTAATTCCCCGCCGGAAATTTGAACCGTTGTTTGCAGGAGCCATCTGCATCACCGAAGGCGACTGGCGCATTCACAGTCTCGAACTGCAGCTCACCCGCGAATCGCAACTCGAACTGCTCGATACCATACGCATCAAACAGATACAGGTGCCCGTTACCCCCAATATCTGGCAAACCAAGGATCAGGTGGTGTATTTCACCTTTAATAAATTCGGTTTTGATGCGGTGGGCAATTTTGTGAATGTGTACAATCAATATGAAACCAAACCCCGCTTTGGCCGCAAATACTTCAACAATGTGATCGCCACCTACGACACCAATGCCAACCGCAGGTCGTTAGCTTATTGGGATTCCATCCGCCCCGTGCAACTGGAGCCGGAAGAGTGGAAGGATTACAAAATGAAAGACAGTATCCGTCGGTACCGCCGCGATTCTGTATATACAAAAGCCTATACCGATTCCATGCGCCGCCAGCAGAGCCGCATCACCCCCGGTAAAATATTCCTGAATGGCGGTTTTACGCGAAGAAATTACAATCCCAAAAAACCTTTTTCCTGGTCGTGGGTGCCGTTGGCAAGACTGCTATCGTACAACACCGTGGAAGGAACGGTGGCGGGCGTAGAAATGAATTTCACACGAAGCTGGCCTTCCAGCGGACACCGGCTAAGTTTTACGCCGCATCTGCGATACGGATTCAGTAACACGCATTTCAACACCTGGGGCGAGCTGGTGTTGAGCCGGCCACGCACTGGTATTGACAATGAAGGGAAAGAAATAGAAGAATATCGTTCACGGCAAACTGCCTGGACGCTGTCCGGTGGCAAACGGGTGAGCCAGTTCAATAAAGCTGAGCCCATTTCGCCTTTTCTCAATTCCTCGTACACCTTGTTAAGGCGCGGGAACTATATGAAGATCTATGAAAACTATTTCGGCCACTTGCGGATAAACACGCGGTTTGACAATGGATTGAACTTGTCTGCCGGCATCTTGTACGAAGACAGGCTGCCGCTGGACAACACCACCAACTATTCTTTCTTTGGCGATAAAGAGAAGAAGCTGTTCACGCCCAATTACCCCTTTGAAAAAATTACGGAGCAGTTCGCCCGTCACCAGGCAGTGATCGTTTCTGCCGGTATAAGTTTTCAACCCGGGCAAAAATATGTTCAGTACCCGCGGCACCGCATGCCCATCGGATCGAAGTATCCGGTACTGGGATTGTCGTATGAAGCAGGTATTGATCAACTGCTGGGCAGCGATGTGGCATTCCAGAAATGGCAGTTTACCGTGTCGGACAATCTTAACCTGAAGTTGCGCGGCATGCTGAAATACCGTTTTGGCATAGGCGGATTTTTGAACAAGGATAAAGTATTTATCCAGGACTATCAGCATTTCAACGGTAACCAGTTGCTTTTTGCCGGACCGTACCTCAACAGCTTCCAGCTGGCGCCGTATTACAGCAACAGTACAACCGAGTCGTTCTATGCCATAGGACATCTTGAACACCATTTTAATGGTTTGCTTACGAATAAGATTCCCTTGTTCCGTCGTCTCCACTGGCACCTGGTAGGCGGGTCCAATGCATTTTTCGTAAACAAGGATAACAACTATGTAGAAGTGTTTGCGGGACTGGAGAACATCCTGAAGTTTTTCCGCGTGGATGTAGTAGCTGCTTATCTGAATGGCACGAAAGGAGAAATAGGCGTGCGTATTGGTTTTGGCGGATTGCTGGGAGGCGCGGTACAAACGCGATAAGCCATAGCCGGCAAAAGAAGCACGCTAAAAGAATAATGCGTGTACGCGCAGTTTCCCCCGGCTGTTCAATTCCAGGGCAGGTGCGGGAATTTTGATGGTATTCAGTACGCTTAACAAACTGCGCACCCATTTGCTGTTGGTACGAATGCGTGTAAGATCAATATCCGGCGCAATAAAAAAGCGCCGTACTCTTGGTATATCTGTCCGGTCAAAAGGATTGCCTTCCTTATCGGTCCATTTGTTTTCAAAACCGCCAAACATTCCTTCACTTTTGTATCCTGCAGCGATATTAAGCCATGAGGGTAATTGGCTATCGCGTAGCAATGATTGCAGGTTGGCGCTTATCCAGAACGTCTGCGAATTATAATCTTTCAGCAACCGCTCGGCGGTACTTTTTCCAAACAACTGGTTCCGCCGGTTAAGCAAATCAGGCGTGTTGTAATCATAGGGCCAGTAACTCATTTTTATAACGATGCGTTGTTCATGCCAGCTCAGCTGCTGCGATACAAACAGTGCGGCGCCGGTAATATTGGCGGCCATATCGCCCCAACTGAAGCCCCATTCGCTGCTGAAGCCGTCCTGTATTTCTATGATGCTTTGATAGGCGATGCCGCTGAGACCTCCCAGCCAGGTGCTGGTGCGCCGGTTGCATCCGCTCCATCTCCATAAGGCCGTTGAGAGACGGCTTACCTGGTAGGTGGTCCATACATGTCCGGCTTTGTCTACCTGGTTCCATTCCTTATTATCATTAAAAAAATGAAAGGAAGATTTGGGATAGTCCGCATACCATGCCTCATTCAACGCAATATAGGAACCCGCCCATAAGGCTGCATGGGCGCCGGCCACCAGCGCAATGCGTTTTTTGGAGGGCTTGTCCGGAAAAAAGTCGGGCGGTAAACAGGCAGTGTCCGGATCATGCGCTATGTCTGTAGTAACCTGCCCCATGCAGGGGATATAAAGGATTACCAGAACGGCAACCCATATTTTTTTGATCAGGATGGATGGCAGTGGAATTGCACCAGGCACTATTGACAATATTGGTGATGAATGTTTACAGGTATAGGATGCTGCAGTCCGAAACCCGTGAAAAGGCTTTGCCGTCACACTTGCTCCATTTCGGAAAATGCAAACCATCGCTGCCCGCTTGCTTACTTAACGAAGTAGCAAATCATAAAATTATATAACTTCAAACTTCTAAAACCATATCAAATCAATTAATTATGGACGCTGCTATTATAGAACGGGCCCAGGCATGGAAAGGCGGGCAATTTGATGAAGCAACCAAACAGGAAGTGATCAGGCTGGAAAAAGAAAACCCGGCGGAACTGGCAGATGCTTTTTACCGGAATCTTGAATTCGGCACCGGTGGACTGCGCGGCATCATGGGGGTAGGCACCAACCGGATGAATAAATATACTGTGGGTATGGCTACGCAAGGCTATGCCAATTACCTGAAACAAACGTATCCCGGCGGCGTGATCCGGGTGGCCATCGCGCATGACAGTCGCAACAACAGCCGGCTGTTTGCGGAGATCACAGCCAACGTGATGGCAGCGAATGGCATCAAGGTATTTTTGTTTGAATCGTTGCGGCCCACCCCTGAACTGAGTTTTACCATCCGTCACCTGGGCTGCCAGGGTGGTGTGGTATGTACGGCTTCGCACAACCCCAAAGAATACAACGGCTACAAAGCCTATGGGAATGATGGCGGACAACTGGTGCCCCCGCACGATAAGAATGTGATCCGTGAAGTGGAGAAGATAGCATCTATTGATGAAGTAAAATGGAGCGGCGGTGAAGAGAACATTACCATCATCGGCAAGGAGATAGACGAAGCGTACATTGATATGGTGAAAAGCCTGAGTGTTTATCCCGAGGTGATTCAACAACAACACGATCTCAAAATTGTATACACACCCATTCACGGAACGGGTATTATGCTGGTGCCGCAGGTGTTGCAGCGTTATGGTTTTACCAATGTTACTATTGTAGAAGAGCAGTCCAAACCCGATGGCAATTTTCCTACCGTTGTTTATCCCAATCCCGAAGAGAGCGAAGCCATGAGCATCGGGCTGAAGAAGGCCAGGGAAATAGATGCCGACATCCTGCTGGGCACTGACCCCGACGCCGATCGTGTAGGCATTGGCGTGAAAGACAAGAAGGGTGAATGGGTGCTGATGAACGGTAACCAGACAGCCGTGCTGGCCTTCAACTATATTCTCGAAGCCCGCAAAACAAAAGGCATTGCGCAGAAGAATGATATGGTGGTAAAGACCATCGTCACCACAGATATGATTGACCGGATTGCGGCCGACTATGGTGTGAAGTGTTACAACGTGCTTACCGGTTTTAAATGGATTGCCGAACTGATCAAGGAAAAAGAAGGCAGTGAAAACTATGTCATCGGCGGAGAAGAAAGTTATGGATTAATGATAGGGTCGCGGCTGCGCGATAAAGATGCCGTAGCGGCTGTAGCGATTTTGTGCGAAATGGCTGCCTGGGAAAAAAGCCAGGGCCGGACTTTATATGAAAAGCTGATTGACCTGTACGTACGCTATGGATACTTTAAAGAACATCTTATTTCCATTACCAAAAAAGGAATGAACGGGCAGAAGGAAATTGCGGAGATGATGGAAAGCTACCGCAGCAATCCGCCCAAACAGATCAATGGTTCGCCGGTGGTGCAGTTGCTGGACTATGAACTGCGCAAAGGCAGGAACCTGCAGACGGGGGAGGAGTGGGACCTTACCCTGCCTAAATCGAATGTGCTGCAATTCATACTGGAAGATGGCAGCAAGATTTCTGCCCGTCCCAGCGGTACGGAACCCAAGATCAAGTTCTATTTCAGCGTGCATGCGTCCATCAGCAGTGCGGCAGACTTTGATAAGCCGGAAGTGCACGCGGTGCTGGACCAGCGTATCCAGGGCATTATTAAGGACATGGGGCTGCAGTAGGTAGAGGGGCATTAACTAAACAGACCTGAAGTTACCCGGCACCGGGCCGCCCCGCAGCCGGAAGCAAAAGCACGAAATATTTCGTGAACGGCATTGTCAAATGCAGCGAATATTGCTTTATTTGTGACTTAATTCCTAAACTCCTGAACATGAAGAAAACACTTGTAGTTACTTTGGTGGGCCTGGTGATGTTGTTTGTCGCTACCGGGGCTAATGCACAAAATAAGATGGGGTATATCAGTTTACAGGAACTGGTGCCTCATATGCCTGAATATAAGAAAGCCGAGCAGGACCTGGTTGATTACCAGAAAGCATTGGCCGAGCAATTGCAGGATTACAACGCCCAGTACCAGTATAAAGACAGTGTATCCAAAGCGGATTCCGCCAAATGGTCTGCAGCCGTGCGTGAAGTAAAACGCAAGGAACTGAACGAACTGGGCCTCAAGATCATGACTTTCCAGCAGGAAGCGCAGCAGTTGTTGCAGCGCAAGGAACAGGAGTTGATCCTGCCCGTTCAGGAAAAAGCGGTTGAGACCATCAGGGTAGTTGCGAAGGAAAACGGGTATACCTATGTCTTTTCAAAAGAAGGGCTGCTCGTTTCTCCGCCCGGCGATGACCTGCTGCAACTGGTAGCCAAGAAAATGGGTTTAAAGATTGAAACGCCTACGGCGGCGTTGAATCCGGCCAACAAATAATTGTACAATCGTCCCGCGTGCGCGCGGGACGATTGTTTTTATAAGTTCCTGCCAGACGGGGACTATTCCAGCACCTTTTCACTGATCTTCCCCGTCATCTTATTCTTCAGAATCACCTTGCGCGCGCCATAATGCGTTACCTCTTCTTTAACGAGGTAATGGTCCTGATCGTAATCTGTAAGATGACTGTCTTTGGTAACGCCTGTCTTCCCGCGCCAGATGTCCAGTTGCACCGGTTCCCATTGTTTGCTTTTTGCAGAACGGTAGGCTGCATCGAGTATGGCATTTACCACATAGCCGTCGTAGAAGGTTTCTTTGGGTGCTTTGCCTTGTTCCAGCGCATTGAACATATCCATGAACATGTGGTTATAGCCCAGTTCATTTAATTCATCACCTACCGGAAATAACCAGCCGCTGTTGCTTTCTGCTTTTTCCGCTACATAATCTGCGCCTTTGCCGGTGGTAAACATTTCAATGCCGGTGCGCAGGAAACCATTGATCCAGATGGTGCCTTCCGTACCCATTACTTCATCGCGCAGGTCGAGGCCGCCGCGGAAGGTCCAGCTTACTTCAAACTGTCCGATAGCGCCGTTTTCATATTTCACCAGTCCGATAGCGTGGTCTTCGGCCTCAATGGGTTTTACCTGTGTATCGGCCCAGCACATTACTTCTACCGGGAGGATATCTTTTCCAATGTATGAGCGCGCA
>Ga0164243_10007858_pt1 | contig 15845 bp, 15 predicted proteins | sample OricompcompostOP_FD_108781 | JGI IMG/M metagenome (GOLD analysis project Ga0164243, IMG submission 108781) | Organic Plus compost microbial communities from Emeryville, California, USA - Original compost - Organic plus compost (OP) | ecosystem: Engineered > Solid waste > Mixed feedstock >...
GATGGGCTCGCCCTCGCGCGCGGTGATTTTCAGGCGCGCAGGCCCTCGAGTTCGGCCGCGCGGCGCTGGTCCTTGGGCCGGCCCAGGGCGCGCCGCATGAGGATCAGGTCGTCCAGGCCGACGTAGCGGATGGCGAAGCCCGCCGGGTCGTAGGTGACCGCCGCCCGGTCGAGGCAGGGGGTGACGTCCATGGCGCCCCACGGCAGGGCGGGCGTGCAGAGGTCGCCGCTGGCTCCGGTCACGCGGTAGAGCACCTGCGGGCGGTCCAGCGCCGGCAGGTCCTCGCAGCCGCAGGCGGTCAGGGCCCGGCGCAGGGCGTCCGCCTGTTCGGGCGTGCCGTCCCACAACAGGTCGAGGTCGCCCGTCAGTTCGGTGGAGCCGTGCAGGATGCCGGCCACCTGGCCGACGACCACCGCCCGGGAACCGGCCTCGTGCAGCGCCCGCAGGAACGGGAAGGGGTCGAAGCCAAGCGCGCCGTCCGTGCCGAACGTCCCGGCCACCTCGTCGGCCTCCTCAGGGCCCAGCCCGGTCGCGGCACGGTGCCGGGTGCGGTCCGCGATACGCCGGACGGCGTGCCGGAGGCGCAGCGCGGCGGTCTCCTCCACCGGCCCGTCCGTCCGGCCGTCCACCCGGGCGTCCGTCCCGCCGTCCGTCATCCGGCCATGCATCCGCTCTCGCATCCGCTCTCGCATCCGCTCATCCATGCGCTCATCCATCCGCTCATTCAACCGTGGGCCCGTTGCCGTCCGGGGCCGTTCGGGGCCCGCCCCGTCCCCCCGTCCGGCCGGTAGGGACCATCGGCCCCGCCCCGGGACCTGAGGCCCCTGCCCCGCGCTCCCGCCCGGAGACAGGGTGGAGGCAGGACAGCGGACTGAGGAGGAGATCGGCATGGCCCGCACGATCACCGTGGGACTCGACGGTTCGGGGGAGAGCCGGGCGGCGGCCGAGTGGGCGGCCCGCGAGGCGGCGCTCCGCGGGGTGCCGGTACGGCTGCTCCACGTGTGGCAGCCGGTCCCGGAACCCCTCGTACAGGCCCCGCTCCTCGGCGCCGAGACGCACCGGCACTGGACCGAGCGGATCCCCCGGAACGCCGCCGAGGGCCTTCGGCTCCGGCACCCCGGGGTCGAGGTGACCACCGAACAGCGGCCCGGAGCACCGGCCGACGTCCTGCTCGAAGCGTCCCGGGACGCGGAACTGCTCGTGCTGGGCTCGCGGGCGCTGAGCGGCCTCACGGGCTTCCTGGTCGGGTCGGTCGGACAGTCGGTGGTGGCCCGCGCCGAGGTGCCCGTGGTGCTGGTCCGGGCGGGCGAACAGGCCGCCGACGAGCACGTCAAGGACCCCGCCGGCATACCGTCCGCCGCCACCGGCTTCCGGCCCGTGGTCCTCGGCGTGGACACCCGCAGCCCTGACGGGACGGTGATCGCCTTCGCCTTCGAGGAGGCCCGCCGCCGCGAGGCCGGATTGACCGTCGTCGCGGGCTGGAACCTGCCGTCGTCCTACGCCTACAGCCTGGCCGCCGGCGTCGACCCCCGGGAGGAGATGACCCGTGAGCGGGCAGCCGCGCTGACCGAGGTGCTGCTGCCGTGGCGGGAGAAGTACCCGGACGTCGAGGTGACGGAGGCGTCCCGGCTCGGCAGCCCCGCGAACCACCTCGTCGACGCGGCCCGCGACGCCTCCCTCGTCGTCGTCGGGCGCCGGGTGCGCCGCAATCCGTTCGGCGTCCACATCGGAGCGGTCACCCACGCGGTCATGCACCACGCCGTCGCCCCCGTCGCCGTCGTCGCGCACGACTGACGCGGTCCACCGAGTGGCCCACCGAGGAACGAGGAGGAGCACGCACCATTTCGACCTGAGCGCCGGGGAGCGCCGGGGACGGAGTCCGCGCCTTTCAGTGGATGGTGAGGCGCCCCCGGCCCGCGAGCCGGAACAGCAGGACGAGGGAGGGGAGGACCGTGACCCCGGCGACGCAGGCCACGACGATCAGCACCTGCAACGTGGCCCGGGGGGAGGCACCTTCGTCGAGCGTGAGGTGGGTGCCCAGCAGATAGGGGTACTGGGCGACCCCCCACCCGCACACCACCAGCGCCACGGCGGCCGCCGCCGTCTGCCGCAGCAGGACCGTGCGGTGGGTGAGCAGCAGGAGGATGCAGGCCACACCGCACACCGCGGCCCCGACGACGAGCGGCAGCGCGACATGGCTGAGGTCGTGGAACAGCCGCTTCGCGTCGGAGTGCAGGACGAAGATGCCGGCCACGGACACCGCCCCGGCCGCGGCCGCCGCCGCGAGGCCCCGGTCGCGGAAGTACCGGGCCAGGGCGGTGTCGCCCGCGCGCCGCGCCTCCACGTGCAGATACACGGCGGCGAGGTAGGCGCAGACGACGACGGCCAGGGCGCCGCCCAGGTGGGACGTCGGGTGGTTCCAGCTCGTCAGCGCGTTGCCGTTGCCGCCGGTCGGCACCCGGCCGGAGGCGATGGCACCGGCGATCGCCCCGAAGCTGTACGGCGTGAGGACGCTGGACAGCGCGAACACTGCCCCGTAGAGCCGCTGTTCGGGCGTGCGCAGGGCGTTGTGGCGGAACGCGAAGCCGGCGCCGCGCAGGACGATGCCGAGGGCGGCGAACACCAGCGGCAGATACAGCGTCGTGGTGATCGCGGTGAACGCGGTGGGGAAGCCGGACCACAGGATGACCAGGCAGTAGATCAGCCAGGTGTGGTTCGCCTCCCACACGGGCCCGATGGACGCGTCGATCAGATGCCGGGGGCGGCGGCCGCGGTCGGCGCCCCCGGCGGTGAGGTCCCAGAACCCGGCCCCGAAGTCGGCCCCGCCGAGCAGGGCGTAGGCGACGACGCCGACGAACAGGAGGATGGCCACGGTGTCCTGCATCTACTGCTCCCTCGGTCCCGGACGGGCGGCCACGGGCTCGGGCGCCGGGCCGTAGGGGACGGTGACGTTGTCGTCGCCCTCCGCGCGCCAGCGCCGCCGCATGGAGCGCAGCACCCAGATCGCGGCGGCGCCGACCGCGGCGTACAGCGCCAGCACGCACGCGAACAGCGCCCAGATGTTGCCTTCGGTGGTGACCGCGTCGCGGGTGAGCAGCAGTCCGACGACGGTCCACGGCTGCCGTCCCACCTCGGTGACGACCCATCCGCTCTCCAGGCAGATCACGGCGAGGGCGCCGCTGACGGCGGCGGCGCGCAGGAACCAGCGGTTCTCCGGGACGCGCCGGTGCCGGTACCAGAGCCACGCGAACCAGGCCGCGAGCAGCGTCAGCAGGCTGCCGGTGCCGACCATGACGTCGAAGGCGAGGTGCACGACGCTCACCGTGCGGTCGTCGGGCCGTACGTCGGCCGGGATCGCGTCGAGGCCCTTGATGGTCGTCGACGGTGAGAAGTCGGCCAGGATCGAGCCGAGGTCGGGGATCTGCCAGCCGTAGCGGACCTCGCCGTCGATCATGACGCCGCCCAGTGTCTCCGGCACGTGGTCGTCGGTGGCGGGCACCATCTCGATCGCGGCGAACTTGGCGGGTTCGTCGTTGAAGACGTCACGGGCGATCGTGTCGCCCACGAGCAGCTGGACCGGCATGAGGCAGGCGGCCGTGACGAAGCCGATGAGGAAGCCGGTGCGGTGGTAGCGGTTGTCGCGCCCCCGCAGCAGCCCGGCCGCGTACACACCGCCGACGGTGAAGCCCGCCACGATGTACGCGGCGAGCAGCATGTGGATCGTCTCGCCCCAGAACGCGCCGTTGAAGAACACCTTGGCCGGTTCGACGTCGACGACCTTCCCGTCGCGCATCGTGATGCCGCCCGGCTGGTTCATCCAGCTGTTCGCCGCGACGACGGAGGCGGTGCCGCCGATCCCGGACAGGGACACGGGCACGCCGGTCCAGAAGTGGGCCCACGGGGGCAGCCGGTTCCAGCCGTAGATGTAGATCGAGACGAAGATCGCCTCGAGGAAGAAGAACAGGCCCTCGATGGAGAACGGGAACCCGAACGCGGACCCGTAGGTCCCCATCAAGCCGGGCCACAGCACGCCCAGTTCGAAGGTGAGGACGGTGCCGGTGACCGCGCCGACGGCGAACAGCACGGCCGCCGCCTTCGACCAGCGCCGGGCCAGCAGCAGGGCGGTGGAGTCGCCGTGCCGCAGCCCCCGGTGGTGGGCGATGAGCGTGAGGCTGGTCAGGGCGACGCCGAACGGGACCAGGATGATGTGGAAGCCCAGCGTGAAGGCCATCTGCTGGCGCGCGGGGAGTAACTGGGCGGGCTCGTCCGCAGCGGTGGCGAGACCGTGCAGGACCGCGTCGAGTGTGAGCATCGTGTCTTTTCGTCCGGACGCGCGGGTGCGCGGGGGAGGGGAGGTCGGTGCTCAGGTGCGCCTGTCCGTGTGCTCACCCGTCACCCATGACCGGAATATCACTTTTGGTACGTCGGTCATGCTAGGCCACGCTCCGCGCCCGCTCTCGGACGTACGCCCGCGTCACCGCCGGACGGTGTCGCTCCGCGAGGTCGTGACGTCGCCGCGCCGCACGAGGCGGACCGTCACCGCCGCCGCGACGGCGATGACGCACCCCACGAAGACCAGACCGGCGCTTCGCAGCCCCAGCGGGACGGAGAGGGCGCCGATGCCCACCACCGGCAGCGAGATGCCGACGTAGGCGGTGACGAAGAGCGCGGAGATCGTCGCGCCGCGCTGCTCGGCGGGGGCGGCCCGCGCCACCGTGGCGACCGAGGCGCGGAACGACATGCCCTGCCCGACCCCGGCGACGACCGCGCCCGCGACCAGCATCCCCAGGGACTCCGCCAGCAGGGAGCCGCCGATCAGGACGAGTCCGACGATCAGGATCGCGCAGCCCAGCGGCAGCGCGCGGCCGGGGCCGCCGCGGTTCAGCAGCTGTCCCGCGGTGGAGGCGAGGAACGCCGCCAGCACGATCGCGCCGGCCACGGCCAGGTTGTCGACGCCGAGGTACTGCGCGGCGAACGACGGCGCCGTGGCGGTGAACAGGCCCAGCACCGAGAAACCGGCGAAGGACGCCAGCGCGGCCGGCACGAAGACCGGCCGTGTCCCCGGCGGCACCACCATGCCCTCGGGGCGCAGCGGCGGACGCGGGACCGGCCGGTGGACGGACTCGGGCAGCGCCGCCACCAGGACCATGGCGACGGCCAGCATCCCGAGGTGGACCAGGAAGGGCAGACGCAGCGGGTGGGGGGCGTACTCGGCGAGGACCCCGGCCAGCAGCGGCCCGCACCCGAGCCCGCCCATGTTCGCGGCGGTGGCCGCGAAGGCGGCGCGGGCCCGCTCGTCCGGGCGGGCCAGTTCGGTGACGGCCGCGGTGGCGGCACCGCTGAGCAGTCCGGCCGCGAACCCCGAGAACACCCGGCCCGCGAACAGCAGGGGGAGGCCGTCCTCGAAGAGGAAGCAGAGCGCGGACAGGACCGACAGCACCAGCGCCGCGAAGATCACCGGCCGCCGGCCGATGACGTCGGAGAAGTTGCCGGCCAGCAGCAGCGCCACGATGACCCCGACGGCGTACACGGCGAAGATCACCGTGATCATGAACTGCGAGAAGCCGATCTCCTCGCGGTAGAGCCCGTACAGCGGCGTGGGCAGCGTGGTGCCGGCCATGCCCACGGCGAACACCACGGCCGCGACGACGTACCAGGGGAACTCCCGCTGCCTGGGTTCCGTCATTCCGCCCTTCCCTGGGTCGCCGGGGCGCGGCGGCCCTCGCGCACCGAGCCGGTTCGACGCGATCAGCTCACCACAGGCGGCGATCACACGCGTGGCGCCGCGCGCGCCGGACGGGGGCGACCCGCCCGACCGGGTGCCTCCGCGGACCGGCCCGGTTCCGTCGTGGTGAAGAATGCCGCGAGGAGCGGACGCCCAGGGGGCTTCCGGGCGCCCGGGTGTGACGTAGCTCACGGGAACTCCGCCGCACGAGCCGACAGTTCAGGTCGTGACCACAGAGAGACGAGCGCGGGTGCGCGTCGGGGATCCGGATGCCTTCGCGGAACTTTTCGACGAGTGCGCCCGGGCGGTGTACAACCACGCCTTCCGTCTGACCGCCGACTGGTCGGCGGCCAAGGACGTCATGGCGACCACGTTCATGGAGGCCTGGCGGCGCAGGGACACGGTCGACGCCGAAGGGGGCACGCTGCGGCCGTGGTTGCTGGGCATCGCCACCAACGTGGCGCGCTCCCACCACCGCGGTGACCGCCGCTACCGCGCCGCCGCGAGCGCCGCCGCGGCCGCGATGGAGGACGTCGAGGACCACGCCGAGGCGACCGCCGGACGCGTGGACGACCGGCGCACGCTCCAGGCCACGCTGACCGCCCTGAGTCTGCTCAAGCGCCCCGAACGTGAGGTGCTGACCCTGTGCCTGCACGAGGGGATGGCGTACGCCGAGGCGGCGCGCGTCCTGGGGATCCCGGTCGGGACCGTCCGCTCCCGCCTGTCCCGCGCCCGCGGCAGGCTGCGCCGCCTCACCGACGCGCAACTGCTCCGCGAGAAACGGGAACCCACCCCCGCAAACCGGCAGACACAGGATGACCGCGGATGCGCGGTCCGGTCCGCACAGGAAGGAAACCGATGAACGCCAGCCCCTCCCACCAGCCTCACCCGGCTGAGTGGACGGAGACGCAGAGCCTTCTGCCCCGTGTCGAGCGGGATCTGCCGGCGGGCCGCCACCAGTTCCACAAGGAGCAGTTGATGGCCCGGATCCACGAAGACCTGCGCACCACCACCCGCCCCGACCCCCCGAAGCGCCGCACCAACCCGTTCCTGCGCCGTACGGTCCTGCTGCCCGCGGCGGCCCTGGCGCTGGCCGGAGCGGTCGCGGGCGGCTTCGCCCTCAGCAGCGGCGACCCGCACGGCGGCAGGACCGCGCTGGCCACCGGCCCCGCCCTGACGACCACGGTGGGCGCCGCCGACGCCGAGGGCGCCCCCCGGCTCCTCGACCGGATCTCCCTGGCCGCCGCCGACACCACCACGCCCACGCCGCGCGAGGGCCAGTACATCTACATCGAGTCGAAGGTGGCGAGCACCTACACCAGCTCCGTCGGCGACACGACGTCGGTCGTCAGTGAGGAACTGCACCCCCGCCAGGTGTGGAACTCCCTCGACGGCAAGGACGGCTGGCTGATCGAACCCGGCCAGACGGGCGACGAGGGCGTCACCCTCGCCAGTGAGGTGGTGATGAGCGGGGCCTACGACGTCCTCGCCACGCTGCCGACCGACCCCGACGCGCTGCTGCGGCGCATCTACCGCGAGTCGGACGCCACCCGGGACCACGAGGTCCCGCGCGACCAGGCCGCGTTCGTCGCCATCGGCGACCTGCTGAGCGAGAGCTACCCGCCCGCCGGCGTCAGCGCGGCCCTCTACAAGGCGGCCGCCAAAATCCCCGGGGTGGTCGCGGTGGACGACGCGGTCGACGCCACGGGCCGGCACGGTGTCGCCATCGCCCGGGAGGACGACACCGGGGAACGCACGGAATGGATCTTCGACAAGAAGACGCTGCGCTTTCTCGGCGAACGCGTCGTCGTGGTCAAGGCGGTGGAGGACAGCCCGTTCGAGGTGGGCACCGTCGTCTTCACCAGCGCGATCACCCAGCGCGCCGTCGTCGACGCGAACAAGCAGGTCCCCGGAGGAGCGAGCTGACCGTAGACGCGGCCCGCACTGGCCGCCGCCGTCCTTCGCGGCGCGTCAGCACGCCTCCAACGCGGCCTGAAAGGCGTCGGCGGTCGGCGCGATGACGACCGCGCCGTCCTGCAAGGCGGCGGGGAGATGGCGGCGCTCCTCCTCGTGGAAGATGAGGGCGCCGCCGTCCTGGGGCAGGACCACCGCCCCGAGGTCCACGGCGAGCCGGGCGAGCAGACCGCTGATCTCCCCGCGGGCGAAATGCGTGGCCGTCACACACGTCAGCCCCTCGTCGCCCTCGCAGGCGTGGTGGAGGTCGGCCTCACCGCCGTCCTCCGCGCGCAGGGCGGAGAAGCCGTCGTCGCGCCCGTCCGGCACGACGTACGGCTCGGTCGTCCGCAGGAGACGTCCGGTGTCCAGGGCGACGGGCTCGCCGTCCACGAACCGGAGCAGGAAGACGCTGTAGCTCACGGCCTCACTGTGCCACCCGCTCAGCGCCAGCCGAGCTCCGGGGCCACGTGCGTGAGGATGCTCTCCAGCACGTGCGTGTTGTAGTCGACCCCCAGCTGGTTCGGGATCGTCAGCAGCAGGGTGTCGGCGGCCTGGATCGCCTCGTCGTCCCGCAGGAGCTTCACCAGTTCGTCCGGCTCCCCGGCGTACGACCGTCCGAAGATGGCCCGGGTCGTGTCGTCGATCATGCCGATCTGGTCCCGGGACTGCCGGTCACGCCCGAAGTACGCCCGGTCCAGGTCGTTCGTGAGGGCGAAGATGCTGCGGCTGACCGACACCCGGGGCTCCCGTGTGTGGCCGGCCTTCCGGTACGCCTCGCGGTACGCCTCGATCTGCTTGCGCTGCTGGACGTGCAGCGGCTCGCCGGTCTCGTCGTCCTTGAGCGTCGAGCTCTGCAGGTTCATCCCCAGCTCACCGGCCCAGACGGCGGTCGCGTTCGACCCGGAACCCCACCAGATCCGGTCGCGCAGCCCCTCGGAGTGCGGCTCGACACGCAGCAGACCGGGCGGGTTGGGGAACATCGGCCGCGGGTTGGGCTCGGCGAACCCCTCGCCGTCGAGGACCTTCAGGAACTCCTTGGTGCGCCGGCGCGCCATGTCGGTGCCGGACTCGCCGGAAGCCGGTTCGTGCCCGAACAGCCGCCAGCCGTCGACGACCTGCTCCGGTGACCCCCGGCTGATGCCGAGCTGGAGCCGGCCGCCCGCGATGAGGTCGGCGGCGCCCGCGTTCTCCGCCATGTACAGCGGATTCTCGTAGCGCATGTCGATCACGCCGGTGCCGATCTCGATCGTCGAGGTCCGCGCCCCGATCGCCGCGAGCAGCGGGAACGGGCTGGCCGCCTGCCGGGCGAAGTGGTGCACCCGGAAGTACGCGCCGTCCACGCCGATCTCCTCGGCGGCGACCGCGAGGTCGATCGACTGGTGCAGCATGTCCGCGGCCGTCCGGGTCCGGGAGTACTCGCCGGGCGACCAGTGACCGAAGGAGAGGAAGCCGATTTTCTTCACACCGTCCCCAGCGCCCGGACGCCCTCGTTGATTCCCGCCCCTGGTCAGCGGGGCAGCAGGGCCAGCGCCGCCGCCGCGTTGTGCTCCGCGATCCCGCGCATGACGTCGCGGTGCGGGAAGTCTCCGTCGAGGAGGCGCAGCGGACCGGCCACGAGGGAGAGATGCGTCGCGAGCGTGTACAGGTCGAGCCGCGCCGGATCGAGTCCGGGGCGGGCGAGGCCCGGATACCGTTCGCCGAAGCGCAGCCGCAGGAACACGTGCTCCCACTCGACGTCGAAGTACATCAGGCCCTCGATGTCGATGAGGACGGGCTGCCCGGCGCGGTCGACGAGCACATGGTCGGGTCCGAGCTCGCCGTGGACCAGGCCGTGCTCGGTGCGCGGAGCCACCCGCGCGGCCATCTCCCGCAGCCGGTCCCGCAAGAGGGCCGCGGCCGAACCGATCCGCGGGTCCCGGCGGGCCGCCTCGTCGAGATCGCGGAGAGCCCGTTCCAGCACGAGCCCCTGGCACGACTCCCCGCTCGCCGCGCCCCCGCGTTCGAGCACGTCCACCCGGCCGTACGACGCACTGCGCTGCCCGTGCATCACGTCGAGCATGGCCGCCAGCTCACGCACGGCGCCCGACGCCCGTACGGGATCCGCCTCGAACAGCGCTTCCAGCGTCCCCCCGGCGACATCCTCGACGACCGCCACGTCGGCCGGATACCGGGTCCGGCTGTCGTCGGCGAGGAGCACGGCGGGTACCCGGACGCCGAGACCGTCCAGGGTGCGCCGAGCGGCCAGGAAGGGGACGAGGCCGGAGGCCGGGGCGAAGGGATCGGCCGCGTCGACGCCGTCCGCGCCGGGCCAGAAGTCCTCGGCCTCGGCCCAGCTGTAGACGATCACCGGCGCCGGCCGGGGCCCGTCCGTGCGGACGCGGTACACGCCCTTCTTGCTCCCGCCGAGCAACCGCTCCACGCCGACGACGCGGGCCGCCGCTCCCAGCGCTTCCCGCACGACCCCCGACAGGGCTTCACCCTCCGCGAACTGGCGCATCCGGTGACCTTATCGAGGGCCGGCACCTTGGTCAGGCCGCACCCGGGTGGGAGCCGAAGAACCCGGCCATGCGCCGGAGGCCGTCGGGGGCGAACATGGCCCGCAGGTTGCCGGCGGACTCGGCGGCGGCCGCCCGGCCGCGGAGGAAGAGAGCCTCCTCGTACCGGGCGAGGGCGGTCTCCGTGTCGCCGGGGTGCGCGGCCAGGGCGAGCGCCAGTTCGGCGCCGTCCTGAAGGGCGAGGTTGGCGCCCTCACCGGCGAACGGCGACATGAGATGGGCGGCGTCGCCCAGCAGGGTCACCCCGGGCGTGCGGTCCCAGCGGTGTCCGACGGGCAGGGCGTGGATGTGGCGCGGCGTGACGGTCATCGCCTCGGCGACCAGGCCGCGCAGATCCTCGTGCCAGCCTTCCAGGTGGGCGAGCACCGCCTTCTTCGCGAGGGCGAGGTCGGTGAAGTCGACGGTGCCGAGCCAGTCCTCGTCCGCCTTGAGCGCCGTGTAGACGTGCAGGCTGCCGTCGGTCTCGCGGTGGGCGAGGATGCCGCGTTCGTCGCCGAGGCACATGAAGGAGCCGCCGCCGACGAGGGCGGCGCCGCGCGGGTGCCGGGTGTCGGCGTCGTACAGGTCCGTCTCGACGAAGGAGACGCCGGTGTAGACGGGACGGGCGGCGGAGACGAGGGGGCGGAGCCGTGACCAGGCGCCGTCCGCGCCGATCAGGAGTCCGGTGGTGACGGCCGAGCCGTCGGCGAAGGCGACCTCGTGCCGCCCGTCGCCGAGGGGACGCGCACCGGTGGCCTTGCGGCCCCACCGGATCACGCCCTCGGGCAGGGAGGCCAGCAGCAGGTCGCGCAGAGCGCCGCGGTCGACCTCGGGGCGGCCACCGGAGCCGTCGTCCGCGATGTCCACGAGGACGGTGCCGTCGGGACCGGCGAGGCGCAGGGCCTGACCGCCGGGGTGGACGATCGCACGGAACGCGTCGTACAGACCGGCCGCACGCAGTGCCAGCTACCCGCTCTCCTCGTGGATGTCGAGCATGCCGCCCTGCGTCCGGGCCTCGGGCCCGTCCTCCAGGTCGAAGACGGCCGCCTCGATGCCGTGGGTGTGCAGGACGCGGGCGGCGACGAGACCGCCGAGGTCGCCGCCGATGATCGCTATGGGGTGGTGGGGGATGGCCATGGTCGCCTCCGATGGGTGGTGGGTGCCGACCTCTCCACCGTAACGAACATGTTCGTGACGAACAAGTTCGTTCGAGGGTGTGGGCCGGTACGACGCCGGTGAACAGGGAGGGTCAGCCGGCCGCCGGACCGGAAACGGGCGTGTGCGTGATGCCGTTGACGATCACGTCGAACCCCCAGCGCAGCCGCTCCTGGACGGTCCCGCCGATCAGCTCGGGCATATGGGCGGCGATCGCCGGATGCGTGTCCTCGTCGGCGGCGCGCAGGGCGGCGACGGCGGCGTTCCAGTCGTCCGCGGCCGCCGGGTCACGGTCCTGGGCGGAGTGCTCGGCCGCCGTGGCGGTGGCGTCCTGGAGCACCTTGTCCACGCCCCAGGCGACCTGCGCCCGGGAGGCCCCGCTGCGGGACAGCAAATCCAGCACGCGGTCGACCAGCCGCAGATAGTTCTCCCCGCTGGGCCGGGCCACGAGCGCGGAGCGGGCGAGCTGGGGGTGCGCGAAAAGCACGAGGGTGTACGAGGTGACGACGGCCCTCAGCTGCTCCCGCCAGTCGTCCCCGGCGTCCGCGCCCGTCAGGTCGACCTCGCCCAGGAGGGCGTCCAGTACGGCCGCGTGCAGCTCGGCGGTGTTGGCCACGTACACGTAGAGCGAGGCCGCGCCGGTGTCCAGCTCCTGCGCCAGGCGCCGCATGGTGACCTTCTCCAGCCCCTCGGCCCGCATCAGCGCCACCGCCGTCTCGACGATCAGCCGCCGGGACAGGGCGGGCTTGGCGGGACGCTCACGGCGGCTGACCGGCTCTTTTCTCGCAACCATGACGCCGATGCTAACGAACGTGTTCGTCCCGCTTCCCGGGTCGGCGTACCGCGTGCCGACCCGGGAGAGCGGGGGTGCCCCCTACCGGCGCAGGTCGTACCGGTCGAGGTTCATGACCTTGTCCCAGGCGGACGCGAAGTCACGGACGAACTTCTCGTCGGCGTCCCGGGCGGCGTAGACCTCGCTGATGGCGCGGAGCTGCGAGTGCGCGCCGAACACGAGGTCCACGGCCGTCGCGGTCCACTTGACGTCACCCGTGACACGGTCGCGGCCCTCGTACACGTTCTCGTCCGACGTGGACGTGGACCACTCCGTGCCCATGTCGAGCAGGTGGACGAAGAAGTCGTTGGTCAGGGCCCCGGGCCGCTCGGTGAGGACGCCGTGCCGGGCACCCTTGAAACCGGTGCCGAGGGCGCGCATGCCGCCGATCAGGACGGTCATCTCCGGGGCGGTCAGGGTGAGCAGGTTCGCGCGGTCCAGCAGGAGCGTCTCCGGGGAGAGCTTCTCCCCGGACCGCAGGTAGTTGCGGAACCCGTCGGCCGGGGGCTCCAGGACGTCGAAGGTGCTCACGTCCGTCTGCTCCTGGGTGGCGTCCGTACGCCCCGGCGCGAACGGGACGGTGATCTCGTGACCGGCGTCGGCCGCGGCCTTCTCGACGGCGGCACAGCCGCCCAGCACGATGAGGTCGGCGAGGGAGACCCGCGTGCCGCCCGACTGCGAACTGTTGAAGTCCTGCTGGATCCGCTCCAGCCCGCTGATCGTCTCCGTGATCTCGGGGAGGGCGTTGAGCTCCCAGTCCTTCTGCGGGGCGAGCCGGATGCGCGCCCCGTTGGCGCCGCCGCGCTTGTCGGTGCCGCGGAAGCTGGCGGCCGAGGCCCAGGCGGTGGTCACGAGCTGCGGGACGGACAGGCCCGAGTCGAGGATCGTGCGCTTGAGGGCGGCGATGTCCGCCTCCCCGACCAGGTCGTGGTCGACGTCCGGAACCGGGTCCTGCCACAGCTGCGGCTCGGGGATCCACGGGCCGAGGTAGCGCGAGCGGGGGCCCATGTCACGGTGCAGCAGCTTGAACCACGCCTTGGCGAAGGCGAGCGCGAACTCCTCCGGGTTCTCGTGGAAGCGCTTGGAGATCGGCCCGTAGACCGGGTCCAGCTTCAGCGCGAGGTCCGTCGTCAGCATGATGGGCGCGTGCCGCTTGGACGGGTCGTGGGCGTCGGGCACCTTGTCCCGGGCGGCCGGGTCGGTGGGCGTCCACTGGTGGGCGCCGGCCGGGCTCGTCGTCAGCTCCCACTCGTAGCCGAAGAGGTTGTCGAAGAACCCGTTGTCCCACTTGGTCGGCTCGTACGTCCACGCGCCCTCGAGCCCGCTGGTGAGCGCGTCGGAGCCCTTGCCGGTGCCGTAGGTGTTCCGCCAGCCCAGGGCCTGCTGCTCGATGGGGGCGCCCTCCGGTTCCGGGCCGATGTAGCTCGGGTCGACCGCGCCGTGGCACTTGCCGAACGTGTGACCGCCCGCGATGAGCGCGACCGTCTCCTCGTCGTTCATCGCCATCCGGCCGAACGTCTCCCGGATGTCCCGGGCGGCGGCCATCGGGTCGGGCGTGCCGTTCGGGCCCTCCGGGTTGACGTAGATCAGCCCCATCTGGACGGCGCCGAACGGGCCGGTCAGCTCGCGGTCACCGCTGTAGCGCTCGTCCCCGAGCCAGGTGTCCTCCGGGCCCCAGAAGATCTCCTCGGGCTCCCAGAGGTCCTCCCGGCCGAAGGCGAACCCGTACGTCCGGAAGCCCATGGACTCCATGGCACAGTTCCCGGCGAAGACCAGGAGGTCCGCCCAGGAGATCTTCTTGCCGTACTTCTGCTTGACCGGCCACAGCAGGCGGCGCGCCTTGTCCAGGCTCGCGTTGTCCGGCCAGCTGTTCAGCGGGGCGAACCGCTGTGCGCCCGTGCCGCCGCCACCCCGGCCGTCCGCGATCCGGTACGTCCCCGCCGAGTGCCAGCTCATCCGGATGAAGAGCGGACCGTAGTGCCCGTAGTCGGCAGGCCACCAGTCCTGCGAGGCCGTCATCACCTCGAACACGTCCCGCTTCAGCGCCTCGACGTCGAGGGACGCGAACTCCTTGGCATAGTCGAAGCCCGGGTCCATCGGGTTCGAACGCGACGAGTGCTGGTGGAGGACCTGGAGGTCCAGCTGGTTCGGCCACCAGTCCCGATTCGTCCGGGGCCGGGTGGCCGTCGGGGTGGGGGAGGGGATTGCCGGGTTCTCGCTCTCACTGCCGGGCATGTGCGCGTCCTGCTTCCTGGTGTCGTATCCCTTTTGCCGGATTCTTCTCCTGACGTTGGGTGCTTTGGCCGCACCGGGCAATCCGACACGCGCGCAGGGGGCGCCATGGCGCCCACAGGAGGGAAAATCCGGGCGCGCCGCCGCAGCCCGGCCTTACGAGGGGGCATGCGGCGGCGCGCCGCGCCTACGACCGGGCGCTGTCGATCCTCTCCAGCAGCGTGGCGGCCTCGACGGTACGGCGGTGCTCCGGACCGAACGACGCCAGGCAGGCGTCGTGCGCGACCGCGGCCCGGTGACGGGCGTCCGAGGTGCGCCCCAGCCCCAACAGGGCGTTGCCGAGGGCCAGTTCCACCGCACCCGTGTCCGGGTGGCGGAGGTCCGCGGGCAGCGCGCGGTACAGGTCGTCGGCGCTCTCGGCCACGGCGAGGGCCTCGTCGTGGCGGGCCTGGCCGTTGAGGCTGCGCGCCAGCCCGAGCCGCAGGACCAGGGCGGCCCGGTCCTGCCCGGCATGGGCGGCCAGGGCCTCCCGGGCGTGCGTCTCGGCCTCCTTGTGACGGCCCTGCGCGTTGAGCGCGAAGACCAGGCCGTTGCGGGCGGCCGACGCGAGGAAGGCCATCTCGGGGCCGCTGCCGCGCGCCGCCGCCGCGGCGACCGCCGCGCACTCCGCGGCGGACTCGGAGTGCCGGTCGAGCGACACCATCTGCTGGGCGCGGTCCGAGCGCAGTTTGAGCGTCAGGAAGTGATCGGCACCGAACAGCCCGGTGAAGACGGGCAGCGCCTCGTCGTAGGTGGCGAGTGCGTCGGCGTGCCGGCCCTGGGCGCCCGCCGCGAGCGCGGCGATGTTCAGCGCCACGGCCGTGTACTCGTCCTCACGCGGCCGCGACCGGACCACGGCACGGGCCGCGGCCTCCGCCTCGGCGTAACTCCCCGCCTCGTAAAGGGCTTTGGCCTCCGCGACCGGTGTCCCCTTCATGGGTTCGTCATCACGTCGGCCGCGCCGGAAGAATCTCATGCCGGGGAGCATACGCACCGCGCCCGCGCCGCTCGGCGACGAGGCGGGAGGGGTGGCCGGCCCCGTACGGTACGGCGGTCGGCACACTCCTCGCGTGGAGAGGCAGGAGGCCGAGGAGGCGGCTCGGCACCGGCCGGCCGTCAGGTGCCGGGCGGCTGGGTGGGCGACGAGACGCCGGGGGTGCTGCTGACTCCCGACCAGGTGGCGCGGCGCAGGGCCGGTGACGGGTTCGCCGAGGACCTGGACGCGGCCGGCCAGGTGAGGCCGGCGTTCGGTCTGCTGGACCTCCTCGCCGCGTACTGGGTCACCGGCGAGATCCGGTTCTCCTGGGGCCGTCGGTCCCAGGAGCACCCGCGTCGGTCAGCCGGTTCGCCGGCGAACGGCTGGACCTCCCCC